>ERZ856578.1999-NODE-1999-length-35577-cov-8.092817_pt1 | contig 35577 bp, 32 predicted proteins | sample MGYA00514384_ERZ856578 | MGnify/ENA primary metagenome ERZ856578 (study PRJEB29103, sample SAMN06111958) | human gut metagenome | biome: human gut; feature: ankylosing spondylitis patient; material: healthy_person | host: Homo sapiens | place: China:Hangzhou...
CCAGCCGCACGCCACAGGAAAGTGACGATCTGACCTCGGGTGCAGGGCTGGTTCGGTGCAAAGAGGCTGTTACCAACGCCGCCGGTGATGCCGTTGTCCACGGCCCATTTCACCGCGTCATAATAGTACGCGCCGTTGGGCACGTCATAGAAGAAGTTCAGAACGCTGTTGTCCTCCATGAAGGTAACCTTGACCTCAACTCTGCTGCCGGGCATGGTGAAGGTGTATTTCCCATTGCCCCTGTCAGTGAGCTTGAGGTCATTTCCGTTCCTGTCGGTGGCGGAAATGGTTTCCAGCACATAGCCGCTGTCGGGTTTCACCGTGATCGTCACGGTGCTGCCCGCAGAGGCGTTCTTCGGGCTGACCGTCACGCTGCCGTTCTCCGCGGCCGGCGTGCTGACGGCATAGGTCGGGTCGGGGTCATCATAGCTCGGGGCGGGCGGGTTCGCCGTCCACTTGGCGTAGAGCGTCGTATCCGCCGTTACGGTGCCATTGGCAAAATCCCACGGGGTCTGCAACGTGCTGTCCTTGTACCAGCCGCCGAAGGTATAGCCGGACTTCGTTGGGTCGGCGGGCTTGGTGACGGTGCTGCCAGCATCGACGGTCACAGGAGCTACCGCGCTGCCGCCGCTGGTTTCAAAGGTGACGGTATAAGTCCGTACCCACTTAGCCGTGAGCGTCATGGCACGCGTGACGGTATCTTTGTCGAAGTCCCATTTGGCTTTGCCGCCGCTGTTATTGTAATACCAGCCGCCGAAACGATAGCCCTCCTTGGTCGGGGCGGCGGGCGCGGTGAGTTTGGCGCCGTTATCGATGATTGCCGTCGTTCTCGTACCCTCGTTATCAAAGGTCACGATGAATTTCAAGTTGGGAATCGAAACGCCCTCGGCGATCGTGCCGTCCTCGCCGTTGATGACGGTTCCGCTAAATGTGCCGCCGCTGATGGTTCCGTTGTTGATGACCTCGCCATTGAATATACCTTTTTCGATGGTACTGCCGGGGGCGACGGTCACCTTGCCGTTGAACTCCGTTTCGCCAGTGCCTGTAATGGTACCGGGACCGTTTTCGGCTTCTCCCAGCACGACGTCGCCTTCAACCGAGCCGCCGTTGGCGAGAAGTTTTCCATAGTCAGCAGGATACATCTGAGAGCCGGTGATGTATAGTCCGCTTCCGTTTGCTGCAATACAGTCGGCAATGCGCGCACTGTCCGCCAAGGTGATCTCCCTCACATTAGCGGCGCTCACGCCGCCGCCATAGGCTTTGCCGGAACCATCGGAATTATCCGCCTTGCAGTTTTGAATCACGGCGCTGCCCGACAGGGTGAACTTCGTATTGTTTGCGAGATGGACGCCCCCGCCCTTGGAAGGGGAGGAAGGGGTGGAGATTGCCTGACAGCCTTCGATTTTTGCCTTCTCAGACATCACAAAGCTTCTGCTGCTGTTGACAAATACGCCTCCGCCGTAGGCGTATTCGGAGATTGCCTGACAGCCTTCGATTATTGCCTCACCAGACATTTCAAAGCTACCGTCGACATATACGCCTCCGCCGCAATTAAATGACGTGCCTTCGGCGGTGCAGCTGCGAATGACCGCCTGACCTGACATTTGGAACTTACCGGAAGCATAAACACCGCCGCCGTACTCCGCGGAGCAGCCGATGATGCTGCCGCCGGACATAGAGAACGGCATCTGTTCGCCGTCTCGCCCCGGATAAATACATACACCGCCGCCGAACTCCGCGGAGCAGCCGATAATATTGCCGCCGGTCATGGTCAACTGCCCGCCGGGTGCGATATACACACCGCCGCCACAATTTACTGGGCCGCTGCTGAGCGGAAACGGATAGCCCGTGCCGCCGGTGATGACGCCGCCGGTGACGGTCTCGCTGCCGCTTTGCTCATCCAGCACCCACAGTTTGCCATTCGGATTGAATTTGTGCGAGAGATTACTCGTATTGCTGTCCTCGATAGTCAGCTGCCCGCCGCTCTCGACCTTGATCACGCTGCCTTTGGTGCTATCATTTTTGTATTGCAGCACATGGCCGTTGAGGTCGAGGGTGACGGTGCCGCTGACCGTGATGGTCTGTGAGACGGTCACATCGTTGTTTAGGTAATACTGCTTGCCACTTTCCAACGTTGTAGTAGAGTTGGTTACCTCATCCCAGCCGGTCAAAAAGTCCGCCGCGCTCGCGCCGACGCACAGCGCCAGCGCCGCGCCGAGGGCGAGCAGGAGCGTCCATAGCTTTCGTTTCATCGTAGCACCTCCGTAAAAATTCGGTTGGTTCCTCCTGCGGAGGAACCAAGGGGATATCCCCTTGCCTAAATTTACTGTTCCGTCAGGGCCTCAAAGCCCTTTTCCGCCTGTTGGACGGTCTTTTGGATGATGCCCAAAGCCATTGTGTGAAGGTCCATCTGCAAGACGGCCGCTGTGATCGCCGCCCGCTTCTCCTTCGGCACGTCATAGAGCTTCAGCGAGCAGTCCAGAAAGCGGGAAACCTTGGCCTCCATCGTGAAATACACGTCACAGGGGACCGACATAAAGCCCCGCATGATACTGCCTGACGCGATCTCCATCTCGTAGAAGTCCTTGGGCTGTGCCTCCGGCAGATAAGGCCCGAAGATGACTTGCAGCCGCTTCGTTGTGCTTTTGTAAAGATACGCCGCGATGGAAGGCAGGGAGTATGCCATCACATACAGCTCCCGCAGCGGCTCGGTCAGCTCGGCGATGTGGAGCTGGAGGGCCGTTTCCACGGCGTACAGGAGTACAGGGTCTTGTTCCCCGCTGTGCTGTCCCGCCAGAGCGAATTGCCCGCTGAACATCCGCTTTACCAGCTCCAGCAGCAGCGCCTCCTTACTGGGAAAAACATGGAAGAACGAGCTCTGTCCGATGCCCGCCGCCTTTGCGATCTCGCCGGTGGTGGTTTTCGTGTAGCCGTTTTCCAGAAACAGCGTTACCGCTCCCCGCAATACCTTCTGCTGGGTCACCAGTCCGTTTAACAGTTTTCCTTTCGGCAAATCACTGCCTCCTTATAATTTACTTGCGATTACACTTTTATAATAGCATACATTATGTGTCCGCGCAAGAAAAAATTCTGCTGACATATAAAAAATCCGTAAAATCGTCAGGCTTCACGTTTTTTCATCGGCCCCGACATTGGTTTCCACGGGGCTTTGTGTGACCCAATATAATGACAGCCAAGATACAGCGTGGGTAAGTCAAATAACTCTGTACCTGTTCGATCGTATACATCGCGCTTCTCTAAAAACATCAGAAAGCGCTTGACTTAAAGTTAAGTTCATGTGCTACTATAAACAATATGGCAGCAGGAAAGCTGCTTCAAGAGGAAAAAAGACTGCGCCGATTGCTGTGCGGAAAAATTGCCGCGCACAAAGGCGCAGCTTGAAATGTAATTTGATTCCAAAACGGCAGAAAGCAGAGGGATGAACCGCGATTGATAAAATACTGATTCGCGGAGCGAAAGTCCACAATCTAAAAAATATAGACGTCGATATTCCGCTGGGGAAAATCGTGGGTATTGCCGGGGTGTCTGGTTCCGGCAAATCCTCCCTTGCGTTGGGTGTGCTGTATGCGGAGGGCTCCCGCCGCTATCTCGAAGCCCTTTCCACCTACACCCGCCGCCGCATGACGCAGGTGTCCAAAGCAAGCGTGGACGAGGTACTGTATAACGCCTTTGTAGGTATTTGATCATCGTTTAAGCCTCCTTTGCCACTTTCCATTGGACAGACTGCTGGTAGTCTCTCCACATCGTTCCGAACAGACTCTGCTCACCCTTGGAAAGCTCCGCGAAAGTCCCGTCTTCTGTCAGATGACCGTCCTTCAATACAAAAATACGGTCGGCATTTACAACGGTGGACAGGCGGTGGGCAATCATAATGACGGTGCGGCCCTTTGCCAGCTCCTTGAAGGCCGCCTGCACCCTTGTCTCGTTATCGGGGTCTGCAAAGGCGGTGGCTTCGTCCAAAATCAGCACCGGCGCGTTTTTCAGCATGGCGCGGGCAATGGCAAGCCGCTGCGTTTCACCGCCGGAGAGGTAGATGCCCTGTGAGCCGATGACGGTATTTGCGCCATCCGGGAATTTTTCAATGATGTCCATGCACTGCGCCGCCCGGAGCGCCGAGAACTCCTCGTCATCCGTGGCGTCAGGCTTACTCATGCGGACATTGTCCAGAATGCTGCCTTTGATGAGGCGGCTGTTTTGGAACACAAAGGATACCGTGTCCATCAGCTTGTTTTTGTCGATATCCTTCACATTTACGCCGCCGATGGAGATACTGCCGCTCTGCGGGTCAAAGAAGCGCGCAACCAGCGCCGCCAGCGTGGATTTGCCGCCGCCGGAGGGGCCGACAAACGCCGCCGTTTGCCCTGCGCCGATGGAGAGGGAGACATCCTCCAGCGCATTTTTGGCACCGTCATAGCTGAAGGTAACATGGTCCAGCGTCACGGAGCTGTCCTTGGGATGCTGCGGAGCGTTGGGCTGAGAAAGCGGCGGGCTTTGCAGCACACTGTCAATGCGGGTGATGGCGTCCTGCACGATCATGCCGTTCTCGCTCATAAACATCAGCTTGGTAAGGGTCAGGGAGATGACCGGCGTGATGATGATGTAAAAGAGCAGATTCAGCAAAATGCCGTTGTCTGCCCCGCCGTGGGAAAACAGGAAGCCGCCCGCGATCAAAACACGAACACGCTGTTGACCGCCAGCGTATAGAGGGTCATGGGCCAGCGAAGCTGCTTGGTGTAGGCGATGAGCCAACGCTCATAGTTGTCGATGGTCCCCTTGAATTTTTTGAAGGAGAACACCGTCTGACCGAAGGTTTTGACCACGGGGATGCCGCGCACGTACTCCACCGCTTCGCTGGACATATCCGCAAGCGCGTTTTAATACTGGGTCATCTTGTCCTGCAGCTTTTTGCCGGTCATGCTGGTCATGGCAAGAAAAGCAAGTACCACAGGCACAAGGCTCAAAAGTCCCAGCCGCCAGTCAAAGGCCAGCAGCAGTGCTAAAAGTCCCACAATGGTCGCCATGGCTTTGGCCTTGTCGGGTAGCTGGTGAGCGAGATAGGTCTCCGCCGCTCCGGCGGTTTCGGAAATGGTGCGGCGAAGCTTGCCGCTGCCGAACTGCTCGATGGCGCCCAGCGGCAGGGTGGCGATATGCCGGGTCATGGCAAGGCGCAGATAGGTGGCGATGCGGAATGCCGCGAGGTGTGAACACATCAGTCCCATGATGTACACCAGCACGGCGGCGACAGCAAATATCACCGCCCTCCAGCCGTAGTGCGTTACATGGACCGCGTTTTCATATTGCGGTGTGACCGCGATGACCTCCTTGAGGATGCGCCAGATGTACCAGAACGGCACCAGCGCCAGCAGTGCACCGGCGGCAGACAGTACCCATGAAAGGTAGGTCAGGCCCCGGTATGCTCCGGCGTACTCCAGCAGCCGGGATAAATTGGATTGCTTTTTCAATGGAATGCCTCCCTTCAAATCAATGCGGAGAAATGTGCCGCGGCAGTCCTGCCTGCATAGCCTGACAGGCGGTATGCGGCAGCCGCACCGGCTTGAATTTGCCCGATAGCGATTTGCTTCATAGCGGACGCCCTTTCTTTGTGAATCTTCACATTTCTTCTCTCACTTCCGTGCTGTGACGCACAGCCAGCTTTTTCTTTTGTGAATTTGTACATCGTGAAATCCGACCTGCTCCAGATACGTTTTCAGCTCAATGTCCTTATAGACGGTCATGCCATCGATGATCTCTGTCCATTTCTCACCGCTGTTTGTGTCGCCGCCGCTTTCATTGCAGATGAGAAAGGTGCCGCCGGGCTTCAGCACACGCCAAACCTCGCGGAAGCACTGCGGCAGGTCCGGCCAGAAATAGACCGTTTCAAAAGCCGTAACAGCGTCGAACCAATCACTCGCGAAGACCATATCCATCACGCTGCCTTGCAGGACCGTACAGCGTCCCTCCGCGATGGCGGCCTGATTGAGCTTTTTTGCTCTTTCCACGCTGACAGGTGAATAATCGATGCCTTTTACGCTCCCTTTTCCGCACTTTTTCAGCAGCATTCGGATGGTTGCCCCGCCTCCGCAACCGCAGTCCAGCACTCTTGCGTCCGGCGGAGGAGCCAGAAATTGAAGCCCCCACCTTGCAATGGAACCGTGGCCAATATTCATCATGGTGACCATGAGCTGCCCGCCAAGCCCCGCGGGCTTGCGGGTATTTTCAAAAAATGACACAGCACACCTCCAGTTTTTAGATTTCACGCGGCCCGACGGAATCGGCCGTGATTCTCCGCAGCGGCTTCCGATGCGGAAGATTTCATTCTTTCATAGCTGACACCACATAAGTTAGAGAAATCTAACTGATGTGTACACAGTTTTGCAGTTAGAGTAAACTAACTACAAGCCTTTGAAAAATCCGCACTTCTGCGGACTTTTATTCCAATAATCACTTAACGGTTCCGTGCCTCAGTATTTTCGACACTTTTCGGTACAACGCGCCGATTTGTCCCAATCAAACATGACCAATGGAACCCGTTCGGCCACATTGTATCATGCTTTTTCTGCTTTTGCAAGATGGGGAGTGAGCAGCTCCGCGCAGCAACGAGTTGAGTAATTTGGATTATAGGAGTGTTTTTGCAAGAAAAAAGCTACCGCCTGCAAAATGCAGACGGTAGCTTCATACATATCTCGGCGCTTTTTCGTTGGCAATTGTCGTAAATTTGTGGTAAGTTTATCAGATTGCCAGCGAAAAATCCTTTGATTTCAAGGCTTTGCGGGGACGGCTTAGTACATGCCGCCCATGCTGGGGTCAGCGGCGGGAGCGGGAGCAGGGGGCTCGGGCTTATCAGCCACCAGAGACTCGGTGGTCAGCACCATAGCGGAGACAGATGCGGCGTTCTCCAGAGCGGAGCGGGTCACCTTGGCCGGGTCGATGATACCGGCAGCAACCATGTCGCAGTACTCTTCCTTATAAGCGTCGAAGCCGTAGCCGTTCTTGCCGGAGGCACGGACCTTCTCCAGAATCACGGAGCCATCCAGACCGGCGTTGGCCGCGATCTGACGGATAGGAGCCTCCAGAGCCTTGGCGATGATCTGGACGCCGGTCTTCTCGTCGCCCTCAACGGTGTTCAGCAAAGCTTCCACAGCGGGAATGACATTCACGAAGATGGTGCCGCCGCCGGCGACCACACCCTCTTCAACAGCGGCGCGGGTAGCGTTCAGAGCGTCCTCAATGCGGAGCTTTTTCTCCTTCATCTCGGTCTCGGTAGCAGCGCCGACCTTGATAACAGCCACGCCGCCAGCCAGCTTGGCAAGACGCTCCTGCAGCTTCTCCTTATCATAATCACTGGTGGTGACAGCGATCTGGTTGCGAATCTGGCCCACACGGTCCTTGATGGCGGTAGCGTCACCGGCACCGTCCACAATGGTGGTGTTCTCCTTGGTGACCTTTACCTGACGGGCACGGCCCAGCATATCCAGCGTAGTGTTCTTCAGCTCCAGACCAACCTCCTCGCTGACAACAGTGCCGCCGGTGAGGATTGCGATATCCTGCAGCATCTCCTTGCGGCGGTCGCCGAAGCCGGGGGCCTTGACGCACACAACATTCAGTGTGCCGCGCAGACGGTTGACGATCAGAGTGTTCAGAGCCTCGCCCTCAACATCCTCGGCGATGATGACCAGCTTCTTGCCGGACTGGACCAGCTGCTCCAGAATGGGCAGGATGTCGGAGATAACGGAGATCTTCTTATCGGTGATGAGAATGTAGGCGTCGTCAATGACAGCCTCCATCTTCTCGGTATCGGTGACCATGTAGGGGGTGATATAGCCGCGGTCGAACTGCATACCTTCCACAACCTCGCTATAGGTCTCGGCGGTCTTGGACTCCTCAATGGTGATGACGCCATCGGCGGAAACCTTCTCCATGGCGTCGGCAATGAGCTTGCCGATCTCCTCGTCACCGCTGGAAACGGCGCCGACGCGGGCGATGTCATTGGAACCGTCCACCTTCTTGGCCTGCTTCTTCACCTCGGCCACAGCGGCCTCAACAGCCTTGGCCATGCCCTTCTTTACCACGATGGGGTTAGCGCCGGCAGCCAGATTCTTCAGACCCTCGTGAATCATGGCCTGTGCCAGCAGCGTAGCGGTGGTGGTACCGTCGCCGGCAACATCGTTGGTCTTGGTGGAGACCTCCTTCACCAGCTGTGCGCCCATGTTCTCAAAGGGATCGGGCAGCTCGACCTCCTTGGCGATGCTCACACCGTCATTGGTGATGAGGGGAGCGCCGTACTTCTTATCCAGAACCACGTTGCGGCCCTTGGGGCCCAGGGTGATCTTAACAGTATCGGCCAGAGCGTCAACGCCGGCCTGCAGAGCCTTGCGGGCTTCATCGCCGCGCATAATGAGCTTAGACATAATTGAAAACCTCCCAAATTTAGAAGTAAAGTGTAGTGTGCATTTTCATCATTTTCGCCGTGACATACGCGTGGCGAAAATACATTGACTCAGCCGCCGGGGGCGGCGTTCACCAGTTCTCAAACTGGTGGGGGGAATTTAAAGGGGGATGAAATCCCCTCTTTAAGTTACTCCACGATTGCCAGAATATCGCCCTGACGGACGACCACGTACTCAACGTCCTCCAGCGTGACCTTCGTACCGGCATACTGGCTGGTGATGACCTTATCGCCGGGCTTCACGGTCATGGTGACCTCCTTGCCGTCCACCATGCCGCCGGGGCCCACGGAAATGACCTCTGCCACAGAGGGCTTCTCCTTGGCGGAGCCGGTGAGGATGATGCCGCCCTTGGTGGTCTCCTCAGTCTCTACCATTTTCAAAATCACGCGATCAGATAACGGGGTGAGTTTCATTTGGGATTCCTCCTTATATATTTTCATAAGATAAAACAAATTCAGCGTTAGCACTCAACTCTCTCGAGTGCTAACGCTGTTATCATAGTACACTTGACCCGGTTTGTAAAGGGGGAATTTGTAAATAACTTATGAAGTTTTCGCCGCTATGGTTCCGCTCATGTACCGCCATTTCAACAAATTTTGTGAAAATTCAGATACAAAATGTAATATTCGTCAATAAAATTATCTTTTGTATTTAAAAATTTCCGATGAATGTGCCGCATCGGCATAATCAGAATCACTTTCCGTACATAAATACGTCACATTTGATCATGCCGTTGTAGAGCTTGCGCTTTTTGCCCGCCTGCTTTCCGAAACACCGCTCAAATTCCGTGTGGGAGCTGAGCACCAGCACCCGCCACTTGGGCGGCAGGTCCCGGAGCGCCGCGCCGAACACCCGGTACAGCTCTTCGGCCTCTTTCTTTTCCAGCAGACGCTCGCCGTAGGGAGGGTTGGTGACCAACTGGCCGTACTCGCTGTCCCGGTGGAATTTTCCGGCGTCCGCCACCTCAAAGCGGATGCAGTCATCCACACCGGCCAGCTCCGCGTTGTGCCGCGCCAAATCCACGGCGGCGGGGTCAATGTCACCGCCCCAGATGTCATAATGGCCGTGGAATTCCTTGTCCATGGCCTCGTCCCCGGCCTCCAGCCACAGCTTGGAGTCCATGTTTTTCCACTTCTGAGCGGCGAAGCTGCGGTCCAGTCCCGGCGCCCGGTTCTTGGCGATGAGCGCCGCCTCAATGGGAATGGTGCCGCTGCCGCAGAAGGGGTCGCAGAACGGGTCTTGGCCCCGGTAGCGGGAAAGCGTCACCAGCGCCGCCGCCAGCGTCTCCCGCAGGGGGGCGCCCATGTTCCGCGCCCGGTAGCCACGCTTGTAAAGCCCCTCACCGGAGGTGTCCAGATACAGCGTCGCCACATCCTTGATAATGGCAAATTGAATTTGATACCGGCTGCCGGACTCCGGTAGGGTCTCCAGACCGTATTTCTCACCTAACCGCTTAGCGGAGGCCTTTTTGACAATGGCCTGACAGGCGGGAACAGAGTGGAGCTGGGAGTTCAAGGAATAGCCCTTTACAGGAAATTCCCCGTCCCGGGGGATATAATCCTCCCACGGCAGCGCGTAAACACCCTGAAACAGCGCCTCAAAATCCCGAACGGGGAAGGAGCCCAGCTCCATCAGCACCCGTGCGCCGCAGCGCAGATTGATGTTCAGCCGCGCAATGTCCGCCATGGTACCGTCGCAGTGCACCCGGCCGTTTTCCGCCCGGACGTTCTTCAGCTCCAAACGGCGCATTTCCTCCGCCACCAGACTCTCCAAACCAAATAGACAAGGGACCGTCAATGTCATAGCCCGTGTCTCCTTTCAAACATTTTTACACTCTACCATCAATTGATAAGGGCAAATATGCTTTCCAGCGGCCTAAATAGCCGCTGATTTTGTCATTGTCCTTGGCTTGCACCAGCAAGCCTTCGTCCGCTTCCGCATCAGCGCCCATTTTTGCTCGCTGGAAAGTCCTTCGGAGTTTTTCGGGATCGGAAACGGCGGCTCAGCGAGGCTGACGAAGCAGCCGGGCCGCTGCCCGGCAATGAGGAAAACGAAGCTGGATGTTGTTTCAGTTCCGAAAAACTGTGTTTGCCCTTATCAACTGATGGTATCATAACAGATTGTAACACAAATGAAAATAGCTTTTTGCGCGGAATTGTGCTACGATAGCAACAGAATTGAAAACAGGAGGTGCTGTTTGATGATGAATTGGCTCTGGCTGGGTGCGGCTGTTGTGTTTGGGCTGATCGAGGCCGCCACGGCGGCGCTGGTGTCCGTGTGGTTTGTGGGCGGCGCGGTGGCCGCGCTGCTGGTGTCCCTGCTGGGCGGGGCGCTGTGGCTTCAGATACTACTGTTTCTTGCGGTGTCCGCCGTGATTTTGGCCCTGACCCGGCCGCTGGTGAAGAAAATGGCGAGCCATGTTCAGCCCACCAATCTGGACCAGGCCATCGGCGCCTCTGCCCGGGTGACGGAGGACATCGACGACGCCGCCGGTACCGGCGCCGTATATGTAAAGGGGAAAATGTGGACAGCCCGCAGCAGCAGCGGCGCGACCATTCCCATCGGCACAGAAGTGACCGTGGAGCGAATAGAGGGTGTGAAGCTCTATGTAACGCCTGTCCGTGCGGAGACGCACCGTGGATAAGAAAATCCGTCTGGCGGCTGTTAAGGAGCGAACGCCACGGCTGATCGAGGCGCTGACCGCCGTGTGGGAGCATTCCGTCCGGGCCACGCACCATTTTCTCTCCGAGCCGGAGATTCTGCGGATTCGCGCTTACGTTCCGCAGGCCGTCGGCGGCGTCGCGCAGCTTGTCGCGGCGGAAAATCAGGCGGGGGAGCCGGTGGGCTTCATGGGCGTGGAGAACGGGCGGCTGGAAATGCTGTTCCTTGCACCGGAAGCCCGAGGCTGCGGTCGTGGCGGGCGGCTGCTCCGCTGCGGCATTGAGCAGTACGGCGTTCGGGAGGTCACGGTGAACGAGCAGAACCCGCAGGCCGTGGACTTTTACGCCCACTTTGGCTTCCGAACCTACCGCCGGACGGAGCGGGACGAGGAGGGCGGCCCCTATCCGCTGCTGTATATGCGTCTGCCCTCTGACTGCCCGTAAACAAATTACAAAAGGCCGTGCCCCGCTGAATGCGGGGCACGGCCTTTCTGTTCTCAGCTTTATTGAGTCAGGGGACCAAGGGTGATGTCCATGTCTATCTCAAAGGCACGGTACCATGGAAAGCGATAGCCGGAAAGACTGACCGTGCCCCACCGGGCGGTCTCGGCCGCTCCGTCCGTCAGCCGGATACACATTCGGCTCCGCTCCAAGTTTTTCAGCACCGGCGCGGCGGCCTGCTCCATCCCGGCCTCCAGTCGGGCGGTGATGGCGCTGCGGTCCAGCTCCGGATTGCAGAAATTGTTGGGGTCGCCTCCCAGCTCATTCCGCACGTAGGATAGAATGTCCTCCCGTACCACGTTTTTATAGCAGAAGTCCTTTATAATGCTGTCCGCCAGCGCCTTTTGGAACGCGGCCTCCTCGCTCTGCGAGGTCTGTCCCAGCACCAGGTGGGCGTACCGCGCCGCGCCGTGGCTCAGCGCCGTGCCGGTGACGATGGCCATGTCCAGAAAGCCCGCATAGCTCAAAAGCCCGCCCAGCGCCGCCTTTTTTACCAGCGCATCATGGAACGCCGTACCGTACCGGCCATTCCCAGCATCGATGAGAATGACAAGCTGCCCTTTTTTCTCGCAGGCGTTCAGTGTGCGGATGAGCTCGTCATAGTACGTTTGCTTTTTTCCCTCGTCCGCCGGCTGGGTCAGCACCAAAATCTGCACCTCTGCCTGCTCCGCCGAGGGGACGCGCTTCATGCCGAAATAGTCGATGTGCTCATCTACGATTTCCGTCAGGGGCTTATAGTCATACTCACAGGCGGGCTGATTCTCCGTGCCGCCAAAGTAGGACACGAACACATGGGGATAGACCCGGGTATCCTCCGTCTCGGAAAGGTACAGCTTTGTCACCGCCTTGAAGGCCAGATCGTCCACGCCGGAGAGAAGCACATCCCCCTCCCGCAGCCGGGTTTGGAGATAGGCGATTTCGTTTTTCTGAATGCAGTCCTCGGAGGAGGAATCGTCAATGCCGATGAGCACATGGAACTGGCCGCTGCCAAGACTTTGCACCTTTTCCAGCAGCGCGGCGCTGAGGGTCAGCTTATCGAGCCGGTGCTCCATGTAACGAAGGGCACCATCATACAGCGCATCAGCATTTTCCCCCTCAAAATGCAGCAGATTGTCTCCATCGGCGTCCGTATTGTAAGTGTGCCGGATGTTCTCCAGTGTCAGCTCGTCGCCGGTGAGGGTTTTCCGGGGTGCCGCGCCCATGGTCCGCATGGCGTTGTAGTATTCCAGTGTCCCGCCTGCGTAGCCCACGGTGGGGGCAAGGCGCATTACGCTGTCCAGCAGCCATACCTCATTGTCAGGGTCGGCGGCCAGCGCGCCTAAAAGTCCGTCTATCAACTCCGTCAGGGGCCAGTCCATGCCGTTTCGCTCCGCGGTGGTCCCGGCCACGCGGGAGGCCACCAGCCCGCCGTAGAGCATTTGGTCCATGGAGAGAATGTAGCGGTCGCACCCCGCCGCCTCCTGCTCCAAAACCCAGTCATAGAGCGCGGAGGGGGAGCCGTGGGGAAAGCTCTGCGGCATGGGTTCCAGACCGTTTTCCGCGCAGTAGTCCTCACTCTGCCCGTCCAGCAGCGTTTTGTATGTCCATTCCTCCGGCATATTTAAAGTGTAGCCGAGGCTTTCCGCAAGATACACCACCCGGCCCACATTGTCCGGCCGGTCATCCAGCGGAATGTAGGCAACGGCGGTGCTGTCCGCTTCGGCCTCCGGCAGCTCCAAGGGCGCCCGGGCGCCGCAGCCGGTGAGCAGGCACAGCGCCAGCGCCGCCGCTGGGATACGCTTGTTCATAAAAACCTCCCGATTTGAAAGTAAGCGGATTGAAAAATAAGCGGAGCCGGAGGGCTCCGCTTATTCCGTGCAATTTTTTACAGACCGAACTTGCTCAGGTCCAGTCCGCCGGTGATACCGTCCATGCTTTTGTCCATGGCCTCACCGGCCTGACGCAGCGCCTCGTTGACAGCGGAGACCACCAGATCCTGCAGCATCTCCACATCCTCGGGGTCCACGGCCTCGGGCTTGATGTGGATAGAGATGACCTCCTTCTTGCCGTTGACCTTGGCCTCCACAACGCCGCCGCCGACGCTGGCGGAAAACTCCTGCGCCTCAACGGCGTTCTGCGCCTCGGTCATTTTCTCCTGCATATCCGCAATCTTCTGCTGCAGCTCCGCCTGACGGGCGGCTCCGGAAATTTTGCCGTTGGTAAAACCACGGCGTGCACTGTAACCCATGGTAAATTTCTCCTTTTTCCTGATTATTTGATCTGAATATTGTCAAATTGACTGCCAAATTCCAGCAGACTTTTCAGATTTTCCTCTGGGGATGCCGACGGGGCCTCGCCCACCCGGAGCAGCAGCCGCACCGGCTGGCCGGAGACCTTCTCCGCCTCGGCGGACAAAACACCCCGCACCCGATCGTTGTCCAACCGGCTCAGCGTGATTTCATCCGGGGCGTAGACCGTGATCTGGTCGCCCTCCAGCGTGCCGCCGCACAAATCCAGAAACGCCCGGTACATGGGGGGAAGCTGCCCCTTGCAGCTCTCGGACAGGGCGCGCCACCAGCTTCCGCTGACAGCGGTGGAGCCGGCAGGCGGCTTTTTTGCCTCTGTTGGAACGGAGGCGGGAGCCGCTGTCCGCGCCGGATGGTGGGTAGGGGGAGTTGACCGCACGGAGGCGGCATCCGGGGGAATGTCGAAGACCCGTTCGCCGGGCTCCTCCCGCATGGGCGGCTCCTCCGGCAGCGGCGGTTCGTCCCACGGGGGAGCGTCCTCCGTTTGCGCCGGTTTCTTCGTCTGCGGCGCTGCCGCTTGGGCGGGCTTTGCCGCTGCACTGCCGCCAGCGGGTCGGGAGGGCTCCGCTGTTTTGGCGGCGCGAGTGTTTTCATTCACGGCGGCGGAAATCACAGCGCCTCGCTCCACGGTGGTCTCCAACCGGGTGATGCGGCTTTCCAGCGCGGTAAGGTCGCCGCACAGGCTTTCATCGCACAGCCGCAGCAGGCACAGCTCCGCATCTGTGCGCCGGTCGGCGCTGTAATATAGGTCTGCCAGCGCTCTTTGCAGCGTGGAGGCTAAATACAAAAAGCGGTTGGAGGGGACGTTTCCGGAAAGCCTGTCCAGCGTGGCGCTGTCAAAGCCGCCGGAGAGCAGCGCCGCGCCCCCCTCCGGGGCAGTGCATCGCAGCAGCAGGTCGCGGGTCAGGGTGGAAAGCTCCCCCAGCACCGCGCCGACATCCTTGCCCCCGGCATACAGGTCATTTAAAAGCAGCAGCGCGCCTTGGGCGTCGCGGTTTAAAATGTGCTCCATGAGTTTTGCGGTCTGCAAATTGCCCGCAAGGCCCAGCACCTCCAAAACGGCGCGGCTGTCTACCGTGCCGCCCGCCGCGGCGCACTGGTCCAAAAGGCTCAGTCCGTCCCGCAGAGCGCCGTCCGCCAACCGGCTCAAAAGCTCCGCGCCGTCCGGTGTCAGGTCGATGTGCTCCTGTCCCGCCACGTATGTCAGCCGCTTGGCAATATCCGCCGGCAGGATGCGCTTGAAGGCATACCGCTGGCAGCGGGAGAGAATGGTGGCCGGGACCTTGTGCAGCTCCGTGGTGGCCAGAATGAACATCAGGTGGGCCGGGGGCTCCTCCAAAATCTTCAGCAGGGCGTTGAAGGCGGCGGTGGAGAGCATATGCACCTCGTCCACGATGTATACCCGCTTTTTCACGTTGGCCGGGGCGTAAATGGCCTCGTCCCGCAGAGCGCGGACCTGATCCACGCCGTTGTTGGAGGCAGCGTCCAGCTCCAAAACGTCCAGAAAGCTGCCGTTTTCAATGCCGAGACAGCTGGGACACTGACAGCAGGGGTCACCGTTTACCGGGTGCTCGCAGTTCACCGCCTTGGCCAGAATTTTGGCGCAGGTAGTCTTGCCGGTGCCCCGGGTGCCGGTAAAGAGATAGGCGTGGGAGGTGCGGCCCTCCGCCACCTGCTTTTTCAGCGTCTCGGTGATGTGCTCCTGTCCGATAACGTCGGAGAACACCTTGGGCCGCCATTTGCGGTACAGCGCCTGATACATGGAACACACCTCCTGAAAAACAGTCTGCCATCATGCGGCATGACCGCATAAAAGCATCCTCCGTTTGCAGACACGGAACCGGCGTCCTCGCGGCACATGGAACATCCCGCTTAATGCTGCTCGGTTCCCCGCCTGACATGGTTCACGGGGCTCCATTGCGCGAGACCGGCTCCGCGTCTGCAAGCGGAGGATGAATTGCGAAAGCTATTATACGATATTCCGTAAAAATTATCAACTGGAAATTTCAAATTTCCCGTAGGAGTGCTCTTTTTTCTGCGTTCAGGGCTGCCTGACCGCACTTTTTACGGAATACGGAACAGCCGCCGGCCGTTTTCCCAAGTGATAGCGGTCAGCGCCTCCGGCGTCATGCCCTTCCACGCCGCCAGCGCTTCCAGCACGTAGCTTAGGTTCCGACTGTCATTCCGCTTGCCGCGCACCGGCACCGGCGCCATATAGGGGGAGTCGGTTTCTACCAGCATCCGCTCCGGCGGTGTGATAGCCGCCACCTCCGGTGCGCGGCGGGCGTTTTTATAGGTCACAGGCCCGTCAAAGCCAATGTACCAGCCACGCTTCAGCAGCTCCGCCGCCATTTCCGGGGAGCCGGAAAAGCAGTGGAACACACCGGTCACGGCGGGGAATTCCCGGATGATGTCCATGGTGTCTCCGTGGGCCTCCCGGTCATGGATGATGACCGGCAGCCTTAGCTCCTCCGCCAGCGCAAGCTGCTTGCAGAACACTGTTTTTTGAAGCTCCCGAGGCGGATTTTCCTCCCAGTAGTAGTCGAGGCCAATCTCGCCCACGGCCACCACCTTGGGCCGCGATAGGAGCTCCCGCAGCGTGTCCAGCTCACCTTCATGAAAGCCGCCGCATTCCTCCGGGTGGATTCCGGCGGCGGCGTAAACATGGCTGTATCGCTCCGATAGCGCCGCTGCCGCTTGGGACGAGGGAATATCACAGCCGGGGTCCAGCACAAGGCCTACACCGGCGTCCGGCAGTGCGGAGAGCAGGGCGTCCCGGTCGGTGTCAAAGCGGGAATCGTCATAATGAGCATGGGTATCGAAAATCGGCATGGCGCACCTCACGTTTTTTATCACTAAATACGATAGTATACACAAAACCGTGTTATTTGCAAGCGCCTGAGCTTTTATGAAAAATACCCCCCTATTTTATAAAAATTTTCTCGCGCAGAGAGCAGAAGTGTGGTATACTATATGACCGTGATTGGCAGGGCGGCTTGATCGCCTGAAAATGGGGGAGGGACGCACATGGCAGGCCGCAGCAGAGCACGAAGACGCCGCATATTCCGCAGACTGTGCCTTGTGCTGCTGGCAGCTATTCTGTACGTCCTCTGGGGCAACGCCTCTATCGAAACGGACAACGCCGTTTATACCTCCGATGCATTGCCCGCCGCCTTTGACGGTCTGCGAATCGCACAGCTCAGCGACCTTCACTGCAAGGAGTTCGGCGCGGACAACACCCGGCTGTACGCTGCTGTGGAGCGGGCCGCCCCGGATTTGATTTTTCTTACCGGCGACCTTGTTGACGAGTATGCGGAGGAGCCTGTTTCTTATGCCCGGACCGTCGGCGCGGCCCTCAACGCTATCGCACCCACCTATTTTGTCACCGGGAACCATGAGTGGGCGCAGGGCAATGCCGTAGCCGAGGCGGTAAAGACTGCGCTGTCGGAGAGCGGCGTTACGGTGCTCTCCAACGAATTTGTGCCGCTGGAGCAAGACGGGCAGACGATTTTCATTGCCGGAATCGATGACCCCAACGGCTATGCCGACCAACTGACGCCCGCGGAGCTGGCGCAGCGGCTGTATACGCAATACGCCGACCCCTTCTGGCTGCTGCTGGCCCATCGGAATAATCTTTTTAACGGCCGCTACTGCCGCTTGGGCGCGGACCTGACCTTCAGCGGCCACGCCCACGGCGGCATCTGGCGCCTGCCCTTTACGGACGGACTGCTGGACACGAACCTGAACTGGTTCCCCTCCTTCACCAGCGGCTTTTACCACTGTACGGACGAGGACTGCGCGGGCGCGGAGGTGTTTGTCTCCCGGGGACTCGGCAATTCTCCCAAATGGGCGCTTCGCCTGTTTAACCGGCCGCAGCTTGCGGTCATTACCCTGAAAAAAGGATAGAGCTATGGATACCTTTTTTGCCGGACAATTTGATATCGCTGTCATCGGCGCGGGCCACGCCGGCATCGAGGCGGCGCTGGCCGCCGCCCGCCTTGGCCTTGAGACCATCGTTTTTACCATCAATCTGGACGCTGTGGGCAATATGCCCTGCAATCCCGCCATCGGCGGCACCGGCAAGGGCCACCTTGTCCGGGAACTGGACGCGCTGGGGGGCGAAATGGCCAGAGCGGCGGACGAGTGCTGCATTCAGTACCGCCTTTTGAATCTGCGGAAGGGGCCCGCTGTCTGGTCTCTCCGGGCGCAGGCGGACCGCCGGAAATATCAGGAGCGGATGAAGCACACGCTGGAGCTGCAGGACCATCTGACCGTGCGGCAGGGACAGGTGACAGAGGTGCGGACAGAGCACGGCGCGGTCAGCGCCGTTGCGCTTTCCACCGGCGCGGTGTACGGGGCGCGGGCTGTGGTTCTGGCCACGGGCACGTATCTGAAGGGCCGCACCATCATCGGCGGCTGCGTGGAGGACTCCGGCCCGGACGGAATGCACGCTGCCGGGCCGCTGACGGACTCCCTTTTGAAGCTGGGGCTGCCTCTGCGGCGGTTCAAGACCGGTACGCCGCCCCGGGTCAACGCCCGGACGGTAGACTTTGACGAAATGGAGGTTCAGCCGGGGGACGAGCGCCCGGTGCCGTTTTCCTATTCCACGGAATCGCCGCCCCACAACCGGGCGGTGTGCTGGCTGACATGGACTACGGAGGAAACGAAGCGCATCGTGCAGGAAAACCTCTCCCGCGCTCCCATGTACTCCGGGCTTATCGAGGGCATCGGCCCCCGGTACTGTCCCAGCTTTGAAACGAAGATCGTCCGTTTTCCGGATAAGCTCCGCCACCAGCTTTTTGTGGAGCCTATGGGACTGAATACCGAGGAGCTGTATATACAGGGCTTTTCCTCCTCCATGCCGGAGGAGGTGCAGGTGCAGATGCTTCACAGCGTTCCGGGCCTGCGCCACGCGGTGATGACCCGTCCGGCCTACGCCATTGAGTATGACTGCATTGACCCGCTGGCGCTGCTGCCTACGCTGGAAACGAAACAGGTTCCCGGGCTATACGGCGCGGGGCAGTTCAACGGCTCCTCCGGGTATGAGGAGGCTGCCGTGCAGGGCTTTGTGGCCGGTGTCAACGCTGCCCGGAAGCTGAAGGGGGAGAGCCCCTTTATCCTCTCTCGGGCGGAGAGCTACATCGGCACCCTCATTGACGACCTTGTGACCAAGGGCACCAACGAGCCCTACCGCATCATGACCTCCCGCAGCGAGTACCGGCTGGTGCTGCGGCAGGACAATGCCGACCTCCGGCTGACGAAGCGGGGCTATGACATCGGCCTTGTGCCGGAGGAACGGCTCCGGGCGGTGGAGGAAAAGTACGCTGCCGTGGAGCGGGAGATCAAGCGGCTGGAGCATACCGGCGTGGCCCCCTCCCCGGCGCTGACGGAGTTCCTCACGGCCCACGGTACCGCCGACGCGCCGGATGGCTGCTCACTGCTGGCTCTTTTGAAGCGGCCTCAGCTCCATTATGCGGAGCTGGCCCCCTTTGACCCGGACCGCCCGCCGCTGCCCGCCGATGTTGCGGAGGAAATTGAAATTTCTGTGAAGTATGAGGGCTATATCAAGCGCCAGCTTCAGCAGGTGGCGGAGTTCAAGCGGGTGGAGGGGCATAAGCTCCCTCCGGACATGGATTACAATTCCATTCAGGGTCTCCGGCTGGAGGCGCGGGAAAAGCTCTCTGCCGTACGGCCTATGGATTTGGGACAGGCGTCCCGTATTTCCGGCGTCAGCCCCGCCGACGTAACGGCGCTGATGATCTGGTTGGAAAATAACCGCTGAAAGAAGGAGAACCATGCGAAAATTTTTAGCCATTGTGGTCTGCAAGCTGGGCCGCTTTGTGGGAAAGCTCATCGGCAAGGGCAGTTCCATGCCCGGCAAATTTGCCCTGAAGATATGCCCGGATATTTTGAAACGGGTGACGCTGCCGCCCCACATCATCGCTGTCACCGGCTCCAACGGCAAGACCTCCACTGTGGAGATGATCGCCACGGTGCTGCGGGCGCAGGGCAGGAACGTCATCTATAATGCCGAGGGCTCCAATCAGGTGGAGGGTGTTACCACCTTGATTTTGACCCACGCCACGCTGGGCGGCAGGGTCAAGGCCGATGTGCTGCTGCTGGAAAGCGACGAGCGCTATGCCGCCCACAGCTTCAAGTATTTTCACCCCACAGAGTTTGTCATCACCAACCTCTACCGGGACCAGCTCACCCGGAACGGCCACCCGGAGAGCGTGTTTGACGCCATTCTTCCCGCCCTCCACCCTGATACGGAACTGATTTTGAACGCGGATGATCCGCTGTCCAGCTGCTTTGCCATCGGCCATGAGAAGGTGAAGTGGTTTGGGCTGGAGCACTGCGCCACGGATACGGACACTCCCACCGGCGTGTACCATGACGGTGCCTACTGTCCGGTGTGCCATGCTCCCATGGCGTATGACTACGTGCACTATAATCACATCGGCGCCTACCGCTGTACCAAGTGCGGCCACGCCCGCCCCAAGCCCGATTACGCCGCCACGGCGCTGAATTTGACGGAGGGCGCGCTGACGCTGGATGGCCGGTTCACCGTGAAGCTGGCGTTCCGCAGCATCTACAATGTCTATAACATTCTGGCGGCCTATGCCGCCTGCCGGGAGTGCGGCGTGGAGGGCGGCGCCATTGCGGATACCCTCAGCAGCTATATCCTGAAAAACGGCCGGATGCAGACGTTCCGGCTGGGCCAGCACCACGGCACGCTGCTGACCTCCAAGCATGAAAATTCCATCGCCTATGATACAAACCTACGCTATATTGCCTCCACCAATCAGGACTGCACGGTGCTCATCATTGTGGACGCCGTGTCCCGGAAGTATTTCACCAGCGAGACAAGCTGGCTGTGGGACATCGACTTTGACCGGCTCAACGTCCCCCATGTGAAGCGGGTCATCATCTCCGGCCTGTACCGCAACGATCTGGCGGAGCGCTTCACCTTTACCGGTGTCCAAAATTGGGAGGTCATTCCCGGCATCCCGGACGCGGCGGCGGCCATCAAGGCCCAGGGCAGCGAGGATCTGTACGTGGTCACCTGCTTTTCTGACCGGGACAAGCTGCTGAATTTGCCGGATGTGGAGAAGGAGGGCTGAGTCATGGAATTGAAGCTGCTGCATTTTTATCCCGATCTCATGAGTCTTTACGGCAGCTATGCCAATGTGTCTATCCTGAAGCGGACACTGGAGGCCATGGGGAATACCGTTGCGGTGGAGCGGGTGCGCCCCGGCGAGGACGCCGACATCGCAGATGCCGATTTCATTTACATGGGCGCCGGTACGGAGCGGGCGCAGAAGGCCGCACTGGCGGACTTTACCCGGTACGGCGCGGCTGTCAAGGCGGCGGCGGAGAACGGTACGGCCATGCTGTTTGCCGGAAACTCCATGGAGCTTTTGGGTGCGTCCATTACCGATGACGCCGGTAAGGTATACGCCGGTATCGGTCTTGCGGATTTTACCGCCGTGCAGGGGAAGAAGCGCTTTGTGGAGGATGTCTACGGCCATACCGCGCTTTTTGAAGACGCCGTAGTGGGCTTTGTGAATCGCTGTAGTGTCTTGACAGGTGTCAAGACACCTCTGCTGACGGATATGGAGCTGGGCTGCGGCAACGAGGGCCCCTGCGGCCCGGAGGGCTATCACAGCGGCAGCGTGTTCACAAGTCAGCTCACCGGTCCTATTTTAGTGAAGAATCCGGCGCTGCTGCGGATCATGGTGCAGACCATTTATAAGCATCGGGGCGAAAGCTGCCCGGAGGTGCCGGTGGACAATTACATGACGCAGGGCTGGGCCATCACGGCAGAGCAGCTAAAGGCCCGCTGCCGGAAATAAGAAAGAAAAAGAACGTAAAAGAGCACGGTGCAAACCGTGCTCTTTTACGCTATTTTTCAAAAAATGCCCCTTTTTGTTCTCTGACCTTTATCGTTTTTTATCCGGCGTTCAGCAATTTGTTTGCATAGCGGCTAAGCTGTTCACACGGTTCGTACTTTGTCTTATATCCGATACCGTTGATGATGACAAATGGATTGCATGCTGTAATTTTTTCCTGAGACCCATCAGCCATTGTGAGTGTGAACATAACCGTTTGACCGCAATAGTCGGTATATGAAGTATCTTCATTGTAGATGGTAACCTTGCGGAGATATGAAACAAGTTCTTCTGCATTTGTAATTTGGACTGTCTCATCCGGCGGAGATAAATAGACTGCTACGGAAACAATATCGGATGCTTTCAAATCTTTATAGGGCATTTTCCCTCTCGAGATAATCACGCCTGCCGTCAGAACGGCTATTATAACTGCCGCGGTAAATATTGCTTTCTTTCGCATATGGATAACCTCCTTCAAAATTGTATTTCTATTTGTATAGACGCAAAAAAACGCCAAAGGTTCCGGCTTTTTATATCATAGAATTTTTCCTGACCGCAAAGGCAGATAAAAAGGGAATACCCTGTTTCAAAGGGTATCCCCGAATAGGCTCGACTATTTATTTTACGATCAGGGTATGTCCGTTCATTTCCTCCGGCACGGCAAGGCCCATTACGTCCAAAATGGTGGGGGCAATGTCGCACAGGCGGCCCTTCCGCAGTTCCGTTCCGGCGCCGCAGAGGATAAAGGGCACGGGATTGGTGGTGTGGGCGGTCATGGGGCTGCCATCCGGCTGCGTCATGACGTCCGCGTTGCCGTGGTCGGCGGTGATCATGGCGATGCCGCCCATCTTCATAGTGGCGTCCACCACACGGCCCACGCACTCGTCTACGGTCTCCACAGCCTTTACAGCCGCGTCAAACACGCCGGTGTGGCCCACCATGTCGCAGTTGGCAAAGTTCAGAATGATGACATCGTAAGCGCCGGATTCAATGCGCTCCACGCATTTGTCGCACACCTCGTAGGCGCTCATCTCCGGCTGGAGGTCATAGGTCGCCACCTTGGGGGAGGGGACCAGCACCCGGTCCTCGCCGGGGAACTGCGTCTCACTGCCACCGTTAAAGAAAAAGGTCACATGGGCATATTTCTCCGTTTCCGCAATGCGGAGCTGCGTCATACCCAGTGTGCTGAGGTATTCGCCGAGGCCGTTGCGGACAACCAGTCGGGGGAAGGCCACCGTCACATTGGGCATGGCGGCGTCATACTCCGTGGTGCAGACGAAGTGCACGGGGAAATACTGCCGTGTGAACCCGTCAAATTCCGGGTCCACCAGCGTGCGGGTGATCTCCCGGGCCCGGTCGGGCCGGTAGTTGAAGAAGATCACGCTGTCATTATCGGAAATGGTGCCCTCCGGGTCACAGACCACCGGCTCCACGAACTCGTCGGTGACGCCGCTTGCATAGGCATCCTTCACGGCAGCCACAGGTACGGGATTGACTGCGGCGCCCTCGCCGTAGACCATGGCGTCATAGGCGGCCTCCACGCGGTCCCAGCGCTTGTCGCGGTCCATGGCGTAAAAGCGGCCCATGAGCGTGGCAATCTTGCCGACACCCAGCTCCCGGCACTTTTCCACGGTGCGGGTCACATAGTCCGCGCCGGAGGTGGGGGAAACGTCCCGCCCGTCCAAAAATGCATGGATATACACCCGCTCAAGCCCCTGCTCCTTTGCCATTTTCATCAGGGCAAAGAGGTGGTCGATATGGGAGTGGACGCCGCCATCGCTGAGAAGACCCATCAGGTGCAGGGCGGAGCCGTTTTCCCGGCAGGCGCGCATGGCATCAAGATAGGCGGGATTTTCAAAAAAGTCACCGTCCTCAATGGACTTGCTGATGCGGGGCAGGTCCTGAAACACTACACGGCCTGCACCGATATTGGTGTGGCCGACCTCGCTGTTGCCCATCTGCCCGGCAGGCAAGCCGACATCCAGCCCGGAGGCGGACAGCTCCGTATGGGCGTATTCCTGAAAGAACTGGTCCAGCCGGGGCGTGTTGGCGGCGGCGATGGCGTTGCCGGCGGTTTCCCGGCGCAGACCGAAGCCATCCATAATGATGAGCGTGGTGGGAGTTTTGTTCATAAAAACCTCATTTCGCAAAAAGCGCATGAATCAAAGAGAAAGCGGAGGGGGCTCGGCCCCCTCACTCTGCTTATTCCTGATTGGCGGCGTTGATGATGTCCACAAACTGCTCGGGCTTCAGGGCGGCACCGCCGATGAGGCCGCCGTCGATGTCCGGCTGGGCCAGCAGCTCAGCGGCGTTCTTGGGATTCATGCTGCCGCCGTACTGAATGGTGACGCTGCGGGCCACCCGTGCGCCGTACAGGCCGCGGATGGTGGCGCGGATGTTGGAGCAGACCTCACCGGCCTGCTCGGCCGTGGCGGTCTTGCCGGTGCCGATGGCCCAGATGGGCTCATAGGCGATGATGCAGCGGCGCAGCTTCTCGGCGGGAACGCCGTTCAGGGCGCTCTTGACCTGCAGGGCGATCCACTCGGCGGTCACGCCGGCCTCACGCTGCTCAAGGCTCTCGCCAACGCAGATAATGGGGCTCATGCCAGCGTTCAGAACGGCAAGGACCTTTTTATTGACGGTGGCGTCCGTCTCGCAGAAATACTGCCGGCGCTCGCTGTGGCCCACGATGACGTACTTAACGCCCAGATCCTTCAGCATATCGGCGGAAATTTCGCCGGTGTAGGCGCCCTTTTCCTCAAAGTAGACGTTCTCGGCGCCCACGGAGATCTTCAAATCCTTGAATGCCTTCATAGCAACGGAGATGTTGCAGGCAGGGACACAGATCAGCGTGTCGCACCACTTGGCGCGGGGCATGATCTTCTTCAGCTCCTCGGCAAACTTCTTGGTCTCCGTGGCGGTCATGTTCATTTTCCAGTTGCCGGCGATAACGGTCTTGCGGTATCTGCGATTCATAATTGCGTATTCTCCTTCATATCTGTATGGCTCTATCTGAGCTGTCCGCTCCGAAGCGGAGCAGGACGAAATCAATGGTCAAACCTATTAGGTTATAGCGAAAATGCGGGCATTTGTCAAGTATTTTCGGAGAAAATACGCTTTTTTGACAGAAAACCGGCAAATACGGTTGCAATTCGCGGCACTTGCGCTCAAGGGGAGATGCGCCGCAGCGGGGGAGAGAACACCGGACTTTACTTGTCCAGCAGGTACGCAGCGCTGGGGAGCTTTTTACCATCCATAAACTCCAGAGAGGCACCGCTGGATACAGCCGAAGCGCCGCCAGCGGCGGGTGAAGCGAGGCTGTATCGAGGAAGCGGCACGATTTGCAGCTCGGACAGAGCTGCAAATCGTAATGCCGCAACGGGGGATAGGCGGCGGGATGGTGTTTATTTATCCAGCAGACAGGCAACGCCGGGGAGTTCTTTTCCTTCCATGAATTCCAGGGAGGCACCGCCGCCGGTGGAGATATGGGTCATTTTATCGGCGTAGCCCAACTGCTCCACAGCGGCCGCGCTGTCGCCGCCGCCGATAATGGTGATGGCATTTGTGCGGCTCAGGGCCTCGGCCACAGCCTTGGTGCCGGCGGCAAAGGCCGGGAACTCAAAAACGCCCATGGGGCCGTTCCAGATCACGGTACCGGCGCCGGCCACAGCCTCGCAGTAGAGCTTCACCGTTTCGGGGCCGATGTCGAGCCCCTGCCAGCCCACAGGAATCTCACCGGCCTTGACCACACGGCTGTTGGCGTCCGGAGCGAAGGCGTCCGCAATGACGGTGTCCACCGGCAGCAGCAGCTTCACGCCCTTTGCCTTGGCCTTTTCCACCATTTCCAGCGCGTAGGGCTCCCAGTCGGCCTCCAGCAGACTGCCGCCCACCTGACCGCCCATGGCGGCGGAGAACGTATAGGCCATGCCGCCGCCGATGATGACGGTATCGGCAATGTCCAGCAGATTGCGGATGACGCCCAGCTTGGAGCTGACCTTGCTGCCGCCCAAAATGGCCACCAGAGGCCGCTTGGGGTTGGCCAGCGCGCCGCCGATGACCTCCAGCTCCTTTTCAATCAGGAAGCCGGACACGGCGGGGAGATAGGCGGCCACACCGGCAGTGGAGGCGTGGGCCCGGTGCACGGCGCCAAAGGCGTCGGATACATAAACCTCTGCCAGAGAGGCCAGTCTCTTGGCAAAATCAGGGTCATTTTTCGTCTCGCCCTTTTCAAAGCGGGTGTTTTCCAGCAGCAGCACCTCACCGGGCTTCAGAGCGGCGGCCTTGGCCTGCGCGTCCGTGCCCACAACGTCATGGGCGAACTGGACATCCTGCCCCAGCAGCTCGCCCAGCCGCACGGCCACAGGGGCCAGCGTCAGCTTTTTCTGAGCGGTCTCCCATGCCTCGCGGGTCAGCTCGGCGGGATTTTTGCCCTTTTCCGTCTGCTTTTTCACCCACTTGTCATAGTCCGGCTCCGGCTTACCCAAATGGGAGCAGGCAATGACTGCCGCGCCCTGCTCCAGCAGATACCGGATGGTGGGCAGCGCGGCCACGATGCGCTTATCGCTGGTGATGGCGCCAGTCTTCTTATCCTGCGGCACATTGAAATCGCAGCGCAGCAGGACCTTCTTGCCCTTGACATCAATGTCGCGGACGGTTTTCTTCCGATCATTCATAAGCAAGCTCCTATCTAACAGTTTATGATTTCGTTTCCCGCGGCGCGGGAAGGGTAAGGGTAGTATGTCCACTGCCGGAGGGAGAGTCCTTCAAAATCAGGTGTTTGCCATTTCGCCCACGCCCAGCAGGCCGGGGAAGTGATTTTGCCGCAGCGCCTCATATACGCACACGGCTACGGTGTTGGAAAGGTTCAGGCTCCGGGCCTCGTCAATCATCGGCAGGCGGATGCACCGCTCCCGGAAGCGTTCCCGGAGGTCTAAGGGCAGACCGGCGGTCTCCTTGCCGAAAAACAGCCAGCAGTCCGGGGAGAACCGAGCCTCCTGATAGGACCGGGGAGCCTTTGTGGTGGTGAGCCAGCAGTCGGCGGCGGCCTCGGGGTGCTGTGCGAAGAAGGCGTCCAGATTTTCGTAATCGGAGACCTCCACCAAATGCCAGTAGTCCAGTCCGGCCCGCTTCACCGCACGGTCGGAAATGTCAAAGCCCAGCGGGCGGATAAGATGCAGGCGGCTGCCGGTGGCGGCGCAGGTGCGGGCAATGTTGCCGCAGTTCTGGGGAATCTCCGGCTCCACCAGCACGATGTTCAGCATAAGGGGCCTCCTTTTTGGTTACTTATCATTGGAATAACTTATTGTAATCCTTTGCGGCGGGAAATTCAACCGTATTGTGTGCAAATGCCGGATTCCTTCACCGGTTTTATACGGCGGCGGACAGAGCTTTCGGTGGCTTTGATGAAAAAGCCGGGAAACCGGGAAAAGATTTGGCGGAATTTACCGTGAACTTTTTTGCAGAAGGGCTGGATTTCCCGTAAAAGTTTGGTATAATGACATTGACTATGATTTGCGTGGCGGGTTCTGCCCCACAGACAGGAGGATGGCGATCATGAAGCATATCTGCCGAGCCGTACTGATTCTGGAGGAGGAATGTTCGATTCCCGCTGGACGCAAACCGCTGATGCTGGAGACCTTCCTGCACCGCCCCCTGATGGAACGGGCCGCGGCGCAGTGCTTGGCAGACGGTGTTCAGCGGTTTTTTGTTGTCTGTCCGCCCCGTTTTGCGGCGGAGGCAGCGGCCTGCTTCCCGGAGGGAACGGCCGTTACGGTATCCGAGCAGCACGCGGAGCTGCTGGACTTTCTCGATACGGACGAGACCACGCTGGTGCTGTGCCGCGCGGCGGTGCCCTATGCCGAGGCCGGCCCCGGCTTTGCCTATGCGGCGCCGGGCCGGGAGCTGCGGGAGGTCTGGAAGGATCAAATGACCAACGCGGTATCCGGCGCAGAGCTGGTGCCGGGCTGGCTGCCGGTATTCGGGCCGGAGACCGTCCGGGAGCTGGAGACAGCGCTGGCGGACACGGAAAAGAGCTTGTAATTTTTATTTAAGATACAGAAAATACAGAAAAGAGAGGGAGTTTCCTATGATTTCTCACGGGAAGGACATCAAAGTTTTCTGCGGCAACGCCAACCGCCCCCTGGCAGAGGAGATCTGCCGCCTGATGGGGACAAAGCTGGGCGAAGCAGAGGTCAAGGGCTTTGCCGACGGTGAGGTCTCCGTTTCCCTGTACGAAACGGTCCGCGGCAGCGATGTGTTCGTTGTCCAGTCCACCTGCAAGCCCGTCAATGACAACCTGATGGAGCTGCTGGTGATGATCGACGCGCTGCGCCGTGCCTCTGCCGGCCGTATCACCGCCGTTGTCCCCTATTTCGGCTATGCCCGTCAGGACCGCAAGGCCAAGGCCCGCGATCCCATTTCCGCAAAGCTGGTGGCCAATATGATTACCGCCGCCGGCGCCGACCGCGTGCTGACCATGGATCTGCACGCCGCCCAGATTCAGGGCTTCTTCGACATCCCGGTGGACAACCTGCTGGGCAACCCCGTTTTCGTGGATTACTATGCCAAGAAGTTCGGCGATAAGTGCGAGGACATGATCGTGGTCTCTCCGGACGTCGGCTCCGTGGCCCGCGCCCGCGCCTTCGCGCAGAAGCTCCATATGCAGATGGCCATTGTGGACAAGCGCCGCCAGAAGGCCAACCAGTGCGAGGTCATGAACGTCATCGGCGACGTCAAGGGCAAGGACTGCGTGCTCTTTGACGATATGGTGGATACCGCAGGCTCCCTGTGCAACGCCGCCAAGGCCATTGTGGAGGTGGGCGGCGCCAATAAGGTCTACGCCTGCGCCAGCCATGGCGTTCTCTCCGGCCCCGCTATCGACCGTCTGGAGGCCAGCAACATCGAGGAGCTGGCTCTGCTGGATACCATTCCCGCCCATCCCGAGGCGAAGCGCGCCCGCATCAAGTACCTGACGGTGGCCCCCATGTTCTCCGATGCCATCGAGCGCACCTATCAGGAGATCTCCATCTCCAAGCTGTTCCGCTGATTAAGCTGCGGAGCGCCGCGTCATTGCAAAAAGCCAAAGCGCCCCTCCGATTTTCGGAGGGGCGCTTTTTATGCACGGCGGCGGCAAAGCCTTGCGGCGGGAAATGGGATATGATAAGATGTCAGGAGATCAGAATTTGCAGATTTGTTATATGGGAAATGTATTTTTACATTTGGGCGGGAAAACAAATTGAATGCAGTAAGCGAATAGGGAGGGAGTAAGCGTGGGGAGCATAATTGCGGCTGCGATACATAGCTTTGTTGGAAGTTTTTTTCTCTATTTTGTAATCATCCCTGTGAGCATAATATTTTTGGGGTATTTGGTTTATATTGTAGTAGAGTTAATAAAGGAAATAAAAAAGAAATAGAAAAAGATTTAGAATCAGCAATATCCGGCTTGTTAGTGGAATTACGGTCAATATAGAAATCGAATATGCGGCAGCGGAGCCTTTTGGCTCCGCTGCCGCATATTTTTGCCGCTTCAATCAGAAATTTGAAATAACGTTTCCGGGAGGCTCGCCCTCTGCGCTCAGGCGTCCTTGGGGAAAACCTTGATGAGCAGCAGGGAACCCTCCTTCACGGAGACCGCGGCGGTCTGCCCCGGCAGCACCTCATTACTGGTGCCGTACTGGTACTCGCTGGTGATCTCCGCGTCCCGGAGCGGATATTTGCAGCCGGTCTCTGTGACGCCCCGGGCCGTACCGGTGATGTTCACCAGAGAGTAGTAGGGGAAGCTGTCGGGAATTTCCACCGGCTCCGCGCCCACCATCCGCATTTCGGAAAAATCGTCCACCAGCACGGCGGATTTGCCAGCGTTTTGCAGCATGACCAGCAGATAGATATTCACCAGTGTGTGGTCCATGCGCCCGCCGGAAACGCCCACCAGCAAAAAATCCTCAAAGCCCCGGCGCAGCGCCTCCTTCACGGCGAACACCGTGTCGGTATCGTCCTTTACCGTAGGCAGGACAATGGTCTCCGCCGTGCTTTCGGGCCTCGGGTGGGAGTCAAAGTCCCCGACAATGAGGTCGGGATGGGCGCATAGCCGCTCCTGATGGTAAAGCCCGCTGTCGCAGTAAATACAGAAATCCTCCGGGCGAAGATAGCTCCGCACCCGGTCATAATTGTGAATATCGGCGCCGCCGATGATGACGCAGCGTTTCATAAGACCACATCCTTCCAATTTCCTATCATACCGCGCTTTTTCCGCCATCGCAACATTTTTATATCGGAACGCATGAAATCGGAAAAAGCAGAAATCCTAATGGCGTATTGCGAAAAGGAGTGATGGTATGGAAACAGGAATCCATAATACCTCGGAGATCGGGCGGCTGCGGAAGGTCCTGCTGCACCGGCCTGGACAGGAATTGGAAAATCTCATGCCGGAGTATCTGGAGCGGCTGCTGTTTGACGATATTCCCTATCTCAAGGAGGCGCAGGCGGAACACGACGCCTTCGCCCAATGCCTGCGGGACGCGGGGGTGGAGGTGGTGTACCTCACGGACCTTGTGGTGGAGTCCCTCACCGGGCCGGAGGTGCGGCAGGCGCTTTTGACGCAGTTTTTAGACGAGGCGGGAGTGAAGGAACAGGGAGAGCGGGAGGCGGTGGAGGCATATCTCTCCGAGCTGGATGACCGGACCATGGTCTCCGCCATGATGGCCGGCGTCCGCCGCAGCGACCTGCGGCGACTGGGCGGAAGGCTCAGCGACCATCTCTCCGGGTTGGGGGAGGACTATCCCTTTGCCGTGGACCCCATGCCGAACCTCTATTTTACAAGAGACCCCTTTGCCACCATCGGCACCGGCGTGTCCATTCACAAAATGCATACCGTGACCCGAAACCGGGAAACGCTGTTCGGCCGCTTTATCTTTGAGCATAATCCGGCGTATGAGAACGCGCCCCGGTGGTATGACCGCAGCGCGGAGTCCTCATTGGAGGGCGGTGACATCCTTGTGCTGTCTCCGGAGGTGCTGGCGGTGGGCATTTCCCAGCGGACGGAGGGAGATTCCATTGACCAGCTTGCCCGGACGGTGCTCTCCCGGAGCAAAACGTTCAAAAGGGTGCTGGCCTTCAATATTCCCAAGAGCCGCTCGTTCATGCACCTTGACACGGTGTTCACCATGGTGGATAGGGACAAATTTACTGTGCACCCCAATATTTTAAGCGACATCACCGTGTTCGTCATGGAACTGGACGGGGACGGGCAGATGAAAATCCGGCAGGAAAGCGGGCGGCTGGAGGATATTTTAAAGGAGCATCTGGGCCTGAGCCAAGTGACGCTGATTCCCTGTGGGCAGGGGCACACCATCGACGCCGCCCGGGAGCAGTGGAGCGATGGCAGCAACACGCTGGCCATCGCCCCCGGCGAGGTGGTGGTTTACACCCGGAACTATGTGACAAACCGGTCGCTGGAGGAGGCGGGAATCCGCATCCACGCCATTCCCAGCGCGGAGCTGAGCCGGGGCCGGGGCGGACCTCGGTGCATGAGTATGCCGCTTGTCCGCGATGACCCGTAAATAGGAGGCGGGCCGCGCTTTTGCGGTCAATCAAAAATTAAAATTCTCAAATAAAAGGAGAGATGACCATGGCAGTGAATTTAAAGGGCCGGAGCTTTCTGACGCTGGCGGATTTTACCCCCGGCGAGCTGCGCTATCTGCTGGACCTCGGCCACGATCTGAAAGCCAAGCGGCGTGCGGGCATCTGCGAGCCCACCATGAAGGGCAAGCACATCGTGCTGTTGTTTGAAAAGACGTCCACCCGCACCCGCTGCTCCTTTGAGGTGGCGGCCACGCAGGAGGGCGCCCATGTGACGTATCTGGACGCAAATTCCTCCCAGATGGGGAAAAAGGAGTCACTGGAGGATTCTGCCAAGGTGCTGGGACGGTTCTTTGACGGCATCGAGTACCGGGGCTATGAGCAGTCCGTTGTGGAGGACCTTGCGAAATGGTCCGGCGTACCGGTGTGGAACGGTTTGACGGACGCCGACCACCCCACACAGATTTTGGCCGATCTCATGACCATTGAGGAGCACTGCAAAAAGCCTCTGAACAAGATCAAGGTGGTGTTTCCCGGTGATGTGCGGAACAATATGTGCTATGCATGGATGATGGGCGCCGCCAAGCTGGGGATGCACTTTGTCGCCATGGGACCGGAGGAGCTGGCAAAGCAGATGGACAAGGACGTGGTGAATTCCACGTTTGCCGAGGCCCGGGAAAATGGCGGCCTCATTGAGATCACCGATAACAAGGCGGACCTGAAGGGTGCGGACGTTATTTACGGCGATGTGTGGGCCTCCATGGGCGAGGAGGCGCAGATTCCCGAGCGGGTGCGGCTGCTGAGCCCCTTCCGGGTGACGGAGGAGACATTGAAGGCCACGGAAAATCCCGATGTGCTGTACCTGCACTGCCTGCCCTCGTTCCACGATTTTGAAACGAAGATGGCAAAGGAGTGGCATGACAAGGGCGTGGACATCCGGGAGGTCACGGACGAGGTGTTCCGCTCCCGCCACAGCGCTGTCTTTGACGAGGCGGAAAACCGGATGCACTCCATTAAGGCCATTATGGTGGCCACCATCGGGAAATAAGCCCGCTCCGGCGGGCGGAGAAACGGGGGATTCCTCTGGAACAGCGCAAGCTCCGTATGCCAACGGCATACACGATTTTGTTCTGCCTCATCATTTTTGTGGCCGTGACCACATGGTTTATCCCGGCGGGCAGCTATGACTATGCCGATGGGGTACCGGTCTCCGGCAGCTATCACACTGTTGACCCGGCGCCTCAAGGCGCAGGCGCGGTGCTGAAGGCCGCGTTCAACGGGTTTTATAACGCCGTGGACGTCTGCGTGTTCATTTTGATGGTGGGCGGCTTTTTAGGCGTGGTGATGAAGACCGGGGCCATTGACGCCGGGGTCAGCAACCTCATTGCCCGGCTTCAGGGGCGGGAAAACCGGCTCATTACGATTTTGATGCTGTTTTTCGGCTTGGGCGGCACCACCTACGGAATGTGGGAGGAGACCATGGCGTTTTTCCCGCTGCTGCTGCCGGTGTTCCTTGCAGCGGGGTATGACGCCGTGGTGGGCGTGGCGGTGGTGCTGCTGGGGGCCGGAGCGGGGGTCATCGCCTCCACGGTGAACCCCTTTGCCACCGGCATTGCCGCCGGGTTTGCCGGGGTGACGCTGGGAGACGGGCTTCTCTGGCGGGTGCTTCAATTCATTGTGTTCGAGGGCATTGCCATCTGGTATGTTTCCGCCTACGCCGCAAGGATAAAGCGGGACCCCAGCCGCTCCGTGGTTGGAATCGGCGCCGGGCGGCTCCACGCCGATGTCGGCACGGTCACGCCCCTGACACGGCGGCACATCGCCGTTTTGATCGTGTTTGCCGCCACGTTCCTCATCATGGTCTATGGCGTGATTCCCTTTGATGAGATGGGACTGTTGCTGCCGGTGCTGGGATGGTGGTTCCCGGAGCTGTCCGCCCTGTTTTTAGTGGCGGGCATTGTGGTGGGCCTCATGGACCGGCTGGGAGAGGTGGAGCTGGCGGAGACCTTTGTTTCCGGCTGCACCGACCTTTTGGGCGTGGCGTTCATCATCGGCATCAGCCGGGGCATCACAGTGCTGATGAACGATGGGCGCATTACCGACACCATTCTCCACTGGGGAGAAGCGGCCCTCTCCGGGCTGGGCGCGGTACCCTTTGTGCTGCTGGTGTATCTCATTTACCTGCCGCTGTCCGTGTTCATCCCTTCGTCCTCGGGCCTTGCGACCCTTTCCGTGCCGGTGGTGGCGCCGCTGGGGCAGTTTGCCGGTGTCACCGGGGAGGTGGTGGTCACGGCGTTCCAGTCCGCCTGCGGCCTTGTCAATCTGGTGACGCCCACTGCCGCCGTAGTCATGGGTGCGCTGGCGCTGGGGCGGATTCCCTATGAGAAGTGGCTGAAATTTGTGTGGAAGCCGGCGGCGGCCTTTTTGCTGCTGACGATGCTTATTTTAGTAGCCGCTGTGATTCTCTAATAGTTATGCCGGGGCCATCAGGCCCCGGCGCTTACATATTCCGCCGGAACCGCGCATAGATATGGAGAAAAACGGTCACGGAGGGATGCTATGAATCTGCGGAGCATAGCGCCGGTTTTGCTGCTGTGCCTGCTGCTGGCAGGCTGCGGCGCGGCAGAGCGCGAAGAAGAAACAGGCGCGCTGGAGAGCGCGGCGGGGCTGACAGAAAATCAGGAGGATTTTTTGACGGTGGATGGCGAGGCCGTTCCGGCGTGGCGCTATCTCTACTGGCTGGCGATGGACTGCCGGAGACTGGAGGAACAGTACGCGGCGGCGGACGAGCCGCTGGACTGGGACGCGGCCTTATCGGAGGGAGAGACCCCGGCGGGGGTGGCAAAGGCAGCCGCATTGGAGGATATGGTGCTCTGCGCTGTAACGGAGCGCTGGGGTACACAGTTCGGCTGCGCCCTGACGCCGGAGGAGCGGGCGGCGCTGACGCCGTGGGACAGCCCATGGCTCACCGAGGCGCAGGGGACGGTGCTGGCGGAGACTGCGGCGCTGTACGGAAAATTGTATGAGTTGTGCAAAACGCCGGGGAGTCCCCTGTATCCGGCGGCGGGGGAGCTGGAGGCATTTGAGGCGGCGGGAGATTTTTTAGAGGCGGAGCGGCTGCTCGTTCCGTTTTCCGGGGACAGGGACGCGGACCGCAGCCACGCGGCGGAGCTGTTTTCCGAAATCAACAGTGCGGCGGACCCGGCCGCCGCCTTTAAGACGCTGATGACAGACTGCGGCGGCACAATGACCGAGGCGGACTGGACGCCATCGCTCCGGGACGCGGCGCTGGCGCTGGAGCCGGGACAGGTCTCCGGTATTTTGGAGGGCGCGGCGGGCTATCTCATTCTGCGGCGGCTGACGACCGATGAAGAAACGTTGCGTTCGGCGCATTTTGACAGCCTCTTGCGGGCGGCTGCGGCAGACTGCGTTGTTCAGGTGAGCGATGCATACGAGGCGCTTCAGCCGGGAAAATTCATGGCCGCGCTGGGCCGGAACGGCGGGGAAGCAGAGTGACATTGTTAAAATTTCGTCAATTTAGACGAAAGTACCAAACGTTTTGTTAAGTATTTAACAAAATTTTGCGAAATGCCAGATTTTCATTGACGCAACCTCTGAAAACGCTTATAATCCAAATTGTTCAGAGAGGACTGAGACGGTTCGTCAAAAAAATAACAAGCCGCCTCCGCTCAGAAAAAAAGGAAACCCGGCGGAGCCTTCCGCCTATAAAAAACACAAATTGGAGGATCACCATGAAAGAACTTTATGTTGTGAACTGCTGCCGTACCGCCATCGGCTCCTTCGGCGGCTCCCTGAAGAACACCCCCGCTGTGGACATGGGCGCTATCGTGGTCAAGGAGGCCCTCAAGCGCGCTAACGTCGCTCCCGAGAACGTGGACGAGCTGATGTTCGGCTGCATCCTCACCGCCGGCCAGGGCCAGAACCCCGCCCGTCAGGTCTCTGTGAAGGCCGGTATCCCCTATTCCGTTCCCGCCTACACCGTTGGCATGGTCTGCGGCTCCGGCATGAAGTCCGTCATCGAGGGCGCCCGCTCCATTCTGGCCGGCGACTCCGACATCGTGGTCTGCGGCGGCACCGAGAACATGAGCGCTGCTCCCTACACCCTGCCCGACGAGCGCTGGGGCGCCCGTATGAGCGACAAGAAGGTTGTCGACGAGATGATCAAGGACGGCCT
>ERZ856578.2011-NODE-2011-length-35443-cov-4.105469_pt1 | contig 35443 bp, 27 predicted proteins | sample MGYA00514384_ERZ856578 | MGnify/ENA primary metagenome ERZ856578 (study PRJEB29103, sample SAMN06111958) | human gut metagenome | biome: human gut; feature: ankylosing spondylitis patient; material: healthy_person | host: Homo sapiens | place: China:Hangzhou...
GGCCAGATCTTTGGCCGCTGCCTTGGCTTTGCTTTTGCTGCGTGCCCAGTCCGTACCGCCGAGCTTATTCAGCCGGGTCTTTTCGTTGTCCTCTCCGCCGCCGATGTACTTGCTCACCAGGTCGAGCTGCGTAGCGGGGACATACAGGCAGTCGCTGCCGGCATAGGCAATCTTGATGTAATCCCGATCCGCGCCGTCCACAGTCATCTTTGAAATGCCCACAAAGCGTCCCACTCCATGATGCGCATGTACCACCAGGTCGCCGGGGGAAAGATCTGTATAGGACTGCAGCTTCTGCCGATTCGATTTGGCCTTTTGGGCCGGCGGCTTCCTCCCGCTCTGGGCCAGAAGCTGCCCCTCCGTCAGCACTGCCAGGGACAACTGCGGATACTCGATACCCGCCGACAGAGCGCCCAGGCTGATCTGGGCCTGCCTTGCCCCGGGCAGGCTGCTGCATTGAAAATCCAGTGCAGCGGGCACTTTTTTCTCTTCCAGCAGCCGCTTGAGATTTTTTGCCCGCGCTTCGCTGCCGCACAGGACCAGCACACGGTACCCGGCCTCCAGATACTGCTCCATATCGGAAACCGCCGTTTCAAGGCTGCCGCCGTAGGATGAAAGCTGTTTGGCATTCAGCTGCAGCAGCGTACGGGGCGGAAACGGATAGCGGGACGTGGGCAGGGACGCAAGCATATAAACCGGCCTGTCCGCCAGCGTGCTCCAAAGTTCTTCCGCCGTCGCCGTCAGCCCAGCCCACTCGCCGCAGAGCACACCGGCTTTCAGCAGGGCTTCCACATCTTCCTTCACTTGCCAGAGAACATTTTTCAGATGCTCCATCACCCTTGCGCTGTCACAGATACACACCATGGCATCCGAAGCAAGATACTCCAAGGGTATGGCTCTTTCTTCGTAAATGGCCGCCATATAGCGGTCCAGACCGCCACGCAGCGCGTTCTGCCGCAAAAGCTCCGCGTCGGCCTTCAGCCGGCCGATCAGCTCGTCGCTGCCGGAGCGCTTTTTATTGGACAGCTTTCCTGCCATAGCCTCCAGTTTTTCCGCCAACGCCGTGCTCCCGCCGGGTGTCATGGCCGGCAGCACTTCTCCAGCCGGCAGCAAGCAGATCTGCTCCATATTGTGCACGCGCCGCTGGCTCGCCAAATCAAAGGCTCCCATGGCATCCACTTCATCACCGAAAAATTCCACGCGCACCGGCGCTTCCATGCCTGGGCCAAACACATCCAAAATGCCGCCGCGCAGCGCAAACTGCCCCATACCCTCCACTTGCTGGCAGCGGGTATAGCCCAGATGGACCAGCCGCTCGCCCAACGCATTCAAATCCACCGTGTCGGACAGATGCAGCCTCAGCACATGGTTCATCAGCACCTCTTTGGGCAGCGTACGCTGCACCAGCGCTTCCGGCGCAGCAACCACAATGCGGGGCTGCTCCTGTGCCATGCAGTAAAGCGCCTCCACTCGCCGCTGTTCCCATTCGCGGGAAGCTGTCGCTGCCGCGTGGAACTGGAACTCCCGACTCGGCAGCAGCAACGGTACAATGCCGGTGAAATTCTGTAGATCCGCCGCCATGCGGCGCGCCTCTCCCTCATCACTGCACACCACCAGAAGAGGCCGCTTTTCCTGCGCCAGCAATGCCGCGCAGACATGGGCACGGTGCACCGGTCCCAGGCCCGTCATGGCCGCCGGACAACCTCCATTTTCCGCGCAGTGCAGCAGCTCTGCTGCCTCTGGAATCTCCTGCAACGCTTCGATCAGCTTCTCCATGAATTCCTCCTCCCCCTGCACAACAGGCAGCGGCAGTCCGCGCTGCCCGGTAGGGAAGCGCGCACTGCTCATATGGTTTCTCTTTCTTTATTCGATAGCGTGCTGCTTCAGTTGAAGCGGCTCATAGCAGCGGCGCAGCCTTCAGAAATCACGCATTCGGCAGCATCCAAGCCGCGCCGGATCGTTTCTTCCAGCGTTTTCCATTCCGCCGCCGTAGGACGGCCCAGCACCCAGGCCGCCAGATCATAGTCCGGATTCGGCTTTTCCCCCACACCGATTTTGACCCGGGGAAAGCCGTCGCTGCCCAAGCAGGCAATGATATTCTTGACCCCGTTGTGGCCGCCGGCGCTGCCGCCTGGCCGCACCCGCAGTTTCCCAACAGGCAGGGAAATATCATCAAAAATTACCAGTACCCGCTCCGGCGGGATTTTATAGAACGCCGCCGCCTGCTGCACCGCCTGGCCGCTTCGGTTCATCATGGTTTGCGGCTTGAGCACCAGCACCCGGCTGCCGCCCAGGCGCACCTCACCCGTCAGGGCTTGGAACTTGAGCCGGTTCAAACGGACACCGCAGCGCTCTTCCAGCGCATCTGCAGCATGAAACCCCACATTGTGGCGTGTGCTGCTGTATTGTATGCCAGGATTGCCCAAGCATACCACCAGCCACTCCACCGCGCCGCCTTTTTTCTTCAGGAACATCGGATCCCTCCTCAAAATGCTTGAACATGAAAAAGCGCCCCACAAGCGCACACCTGCATAGCACACGGCCCATGACGCTTTTGCCGTCCTCAAACGGAACGGAAAGGAGGGGCAAAGCCCCTCCTTTCCTCAGCAATTGCTCAGCTAAAAAGTTTGGACACCGACAGGTCGCTGTAAATACGCTCGATCGCCTCGGCAAACATGTGCGCCACAGAGAGGTACTTGATCTTGGGGCACTGGTTGGCCGGCACCGCGGGAATCGTATTGAGGAAAGCCATCTCATTGATCGGGCTTTCGTTCAACCGCTCCAACGCCGGGCCGGAAAGCACGGCATGCGATGCACAGGCATGGACAGAGTTGGCGCCGCCCACATCAATAATGGCCTTGGCCGCATTGCAGATGCTACCGGCCGTGTCCACCATATCGTCGAAAAGGATGCAGTCGCGGCCCTTCACATCGCCGATGATGTTCATAACCTCGCAGGAATTGGCCTTGGGACGGCGCTTGTCTACAATGGCCAGACTCATGCCCAGTTTCTGGGCAAAAGCGCGGGCGCGGGACACGGAACCGACGTCCGGAGAAACGACCACCATCTCCTCGGCCTGCGCGCCGAACAGCTCGCCGTAATAATCCACGAAAATAGGATTGCCCAGCAGGTTGTCCACAGGAATGTCGAAAAAGCCCTGAATCTGCGCAGCATGCAGATCCATAGTCAACACGCGATCGGCGCCGGCCGCCACGATCATATTGGCCACCAGCTTTGCCGAAATCGGGTCTCTCGCCTTGGCCTTCCGGTCCTGGCGGGCATAGCCGAAATAGGGAATCACGGCGGTGATCCGGCCGGCCGAGGCGCGCTTGAGCGCGTCGATCATCACCAGCATTTCCATCAGGTTGTCATTTACGGGGTTGCAGGTGGACTGAATGACGAACACGTCGCTTCCGCGGACACTCTCATACAGAGAAGCATAGCACTCACCATCGGCAAATTTGCCGACCTCCGAGTCGCCCAGTTTCGTGTTCAGATGCTGGCAGATCTCCTGCGCCAGCACGCGATTGGAGTTACCAGCAAAGATCTTGATGTCCTTACCATGTGCAATCATTCCAAAGTACCTCTCTTTTTCATTTTTGGGATTCTCATTGGTTGGTTCTGGTAATCAGATCCGTATGTATCTTATCACCGGCCTGGGAGCCGACGGTAAAACCTGTTATTTCAGCCGCGCCGCTCACTTCAGGCGGCCGGCCTTTCGGCGCTTGTCGGCCCAGCCGGCCAGGTTGTTCTGCCTGGTCCGCGCTACGCCCAAATCTCCGGCAGGCACATCCCGGGTGATGGTGGATCCAGCCGCAGTGTATGCGCCGTCGCCCACACTCACAGGGGCCACCAGATTGGTGTTGCAGCCCACAAAGACATGGTTTCCGATGGTGGTGCGGTGTTTCTCTCTGCCATCGTAATTGCAGGTGACCGTGCCGCAGCCGAAATTACAGCCTTCCCCTACATCAGCGTCGCCTACATAAGTAAGATGAGCCATTTTGGTTTCCCGGCCCAAACAGCAGTTTTTCAACTGGACAAAGGCACCGATCTTGCTCTGCGCACCCACGGTGCAGTGGGGACGCAGGTGGGCATAAGGGCCGATCTCACAGCCCGTTTCCACAACACTCTCCTCACACTGCGAGGCATTGATCCGCACGCCGTCACCCACCGTACAGTCCGTGAGCATACTGTTCGGGCCGATCTGACAGTCTGTTCCAATCACAGTCCCGCCCCGCAGGAGCGTGCCGGGCAGCAGCATCGTACCCGCGCCCACGCGAACACGCGGATCCACATAAGTATTGTTGGGATCCATGACGCAGACGCCGCCGGCAAGCAGTTCCCGCAGGATCTGCGCCCGGGCCAGGAACTGCATGCTGTTGAGTCCCTTAAACGTGGTAATGGACGTAAAGCCCGGCACGCTCCGGGCGCCCTCCACCTCTTCTGCACCAGTTTCCAGGCTGTGCGCCAATACGCTGCCGGAAGCTCTGTACACTTCGTTCTGTCCGGCGCTGTCCACCGGCACGGCAGCGCCAGGCACCACCAGAGTTTCCTCTTCGCCCTCCAAAAAAGCCAGCAGATCGGCGCGGTTGTCGGATACCGTCACCTGTTCTGCCGAAGAAAAGCACGCCAAAGCCTCTTCCTGATACGATGCCGGGCAGCACACAAAAAAGCGCTCCACACCCTGTTCGCGCAGCGCAGTGCTCAGCCAAGTGAGCACCGGGCAAAACAGGACGTTCTGCAGCATCAACGGTTTTCGGATCAATTCTCCCTCTGCGTCATCCACAAATAAAACAGCGCGCTTCGTTTCCATCATTGCCGTTCCTCTCCAAGGGCCGCAGGACACCGCAGCTGCGCCGCTTCATCCCATTTCCCCTCATTTTGAAAATACAGTTTCATTATAGCAAACCCCTTTCAAAAAATCCACGATTTTATATGTTTTTTTCAGGTTTCTTTCTTTTCTCCATTCTGCTGCGCATTTTCCTGGGGTTTTCCAGCAAAAAGCACAATGGTTTTCCAAATCTGCGGCGCCGCTCCTTCGCCTGAAGACGAGGCCTTCCGGACGCGCCGGTTGTTTGTCATAAATGCAATGCTCTTGTCGTTTTATCTGGAAATGCACGGATATTTATATGAATTCTAACGATTTTTCCGTCTTTTGCGCAAAAAAAGAGCAAATAAGTGTTGAAATCATACTTGCTTTGCATTACAATAAGGACGCTGAGCGCACAAGGAAATGTTTTTTCCCAGCAGCAAATACAAACAGAAATTTATACTATAATAAATAAGGAAACGCACATGATCAATCTTGTACTGGTGGAGCCGGAAATCCCGGCCAACACCGGGAATATCTCCCGCACCTGCGCCGTCACCGGCTGTGCCCTGCATCTGATCCGTCCGCTGGGGTTCGATATCTCCGACAGATCCCTCAAGCGGGCCGGGTTGGACTATTGGGACAAACTGAATCTGACGGTGTACGACAATCTGGACGATTTCTTTTCCCGCCACCCGAATCCAGACCTGTGGCTGGCTTCATCCAAAGGGGCCCGGCCTTATTACGAGGCCGCTTTCCGCGACGGCTGTTTTCTTTTTTTCGGCAAGGAAACCAAAGGACTCGACGAAGCCTTTCTGTCCGCGCATGCTGAGCGCTGCCTGCGCCTGCCTATGCTCCCCGGCGCCCGCTGTCTGAACCTTTCCAACGCCGCCGCCATTTTCGCCTATGAAGCCCTGCGGCAAACGGGATTTCCCGGTTTTCAAACTACGGGGGCCATGGCCCCCGCCCCCTGACGCTTCATCCTATCGCGTCCTGAGCAAATTCTCTGCAACAGACCCTCTCGTTTGAGGGAACACTATTGTAATAATAGGAGGACATTGCTATGAACTACAACAAGAAAACTGTAAGCGACATCGACGTTGCCGGCAAAAAGGTCCTGCTGCGCTGCGATTTCAACGTGCCCCAAGACAAGGAAACCGGTGCAATCACAGACGATAAGCGCATCCGCGCCGCTTTGCCCACTATCCGGTATCTGCTCGAACACGATGCCGCTGTCATCGCCTGTTCCCACCTGGGTAAGCCCAAGGGCGAATGGAAGGAAAAGCTGACCCTCGCCCCGGTCGCTGAACGTTTGAGCGCACTCCTGGAGCGTGAAGTAATTTTCGCCAAAGACATCATCGGCCCAGATGCCCAGTCCAAAGCTGCGGCGCTGCAGCCGGGTCAGATTATGCTGCTGGAAAACCTGCGCTTTGACATCGGCGAGGAAAAGAACTCCCCTGAATTTGCCAAGGCCCTGGCCGATCTGGCCGAAGTGTACGTGTCCGACGCATTCGGCACCGTACACCGCGCCCATGCTTCCACTGCCGGTGTGGCGGCATATCTGCCCGCCGTTTCCGGAATGCTGATCCAGAAAGAGCTGGAAATCATGGGCGGCGCGCTGGAACATCCCAAGCACCCCTTCGTGGCAGTGCTCGGCGGCGCCAAGGTGTCCGATAAGATCAACGTGATCAACAACCTGCTGGAAAAGGCCGACACCATCATCATTGGCGGCGGTATGGCCTACACGTTCATCAAAGCCCAGGGCGGCAGCATCGGCACCTCGCTGCTCGAAGCCGACAAGGTGGAATATGCCCGGGAAATGCTCTCCAAAGCCGCTGCACGCGGCGTCCAGCTCCTGTTGCCCACCGACACCATCGCTGCCAAAGAATTTTCCAGAGATGCAGAGCCGGTGTGCGTTTCCACCATGGCCATCCCTGACGACATGATGGGCATGGACATCGGCCCTGACACGCAAAAGGCCTTTGCCGAAGCCGTACAGGGCGCCGGAACCATCGTCTGGAACGGGCCGATGGGCGTATTTGAGTTCCCCGCTTTCGCCGAAGGTACCAAAGCCATGGCCCGTGCGCTGGCCGAGTCCGGCGCAATCACCATCATCGGCGGCGGCGACAGTGCCGCGGCTGTGGAGCAGCTGGGCTTTGCCGACAAGATTACCCACATTTCCACCGGCGGCGGCGCTTCCCTGGAGTTCCTCGAAGGCAAAGAACTGCCCGGCGTAGCCTGCCTGATGGATAAATAAAGCCATTCCGGGCAACTGGGTACTGAACCAACATCTGCTTTCCCCGCAAAGAGTCCATTGGCTCTGCGCGGGGTACATACCATAAAAACTGCGCGCACTTTCCCGCAGCGTACTGCGGGAAAACAGCGTAAAATTGCAAGCATCATGAGCAAGGAGATAAAAAAACATGAACCGCAGATACCGAAAAACAATCATAGCCGGAAACTGGAAAATGAACAAAACCGCTTCCGAGACCAAACAATTTGCCGATGAATTGAAAACCATCCTGCCCCGCGCCAAATGGTGCGATGTGTTGGTTTGCGTTCCCTCTGTCAACATCCCCGCCGCACTGCGCGCATTCAAAGATATGCGCGTAACGGTAGGCGCCGAGAATGTATTTTATGAAAAAAACGGCGCATATACCGGTGAAGTCTCTGCCGACATGCTTAAGGACCTGGGCGTGAAGTACGTCATCATCGGCCACAGCGAACGCCGCCAGTATTTCGGCGAGACCGACATCACCGTAAATAAAAAGGTGCACGCCGCTCTGGAGGCCGGCCTTCATCCCATCGTCTGCGTCGGTGAGAGCCTGGAACAGCGCGAGCTGGGCGTGACCATGGATCTGATTTCCCTGCAGGTCAAATCCGCTCTGGCTGGCGTCAGTGCCGAAAAACTGCGCAAATGCGTCATCGCTTATGAGCCTGTGTGGGCCATCGGCACCGGACGCACTGCCACCCCCGAGCAGGCCGGCGAGGTATGCACGTTCATCCGTGCCACCATCCGCCATATGTACGGCGCCCGCATCGCCCGTTCCATCACTATCCAGTACGGCGGCTCCATGAATCCAGGCAACGCTGCGGAGCTTCTGGCGCAGCCGGATATCGACGGCGGTCTCATCGGCGGCGCAGCCCTGAAGCCCGATCAGTTCGTCGCCATCATCAACGCCGCAAATCAGGAATAATGCTATGGTTGGGAGTCTCTGCTCCCGGGAGATACGAATTGATATGAAAACCCCGACAACTCTTATTATTATGGACGGCTTCGGCCTGAACGACAGGACGGAAGGCAATGCAGTCAAGGCAGCAAAAACTCCAGTTCTCGATAGGCTGCTTTCTGAAAACGCCCATACTGCCCTGTCCGCCTCCGGTTCAGACGTGGGTCTGCCCGAAGGACAGATGGGCAACAGCGAGGTGGGCCACACCAACATCGGCAGCGGCCGCGTGGTATTTCAGGATCTGCCCCGCATCAGCAAAGCCATCGAAGACGGCGATTTTTTTGAAAACAAAGCTTACAACGCCGCCATGGACGCCTGCCTGGAGCAGGGCACTGCGCTGCACCTGCTGGGACTGCTCAGCGACGGCGGCGTCCATTCCCATATCACACACCTGTTCGCCCTGCTGGAGCTGGCAAAGCGCAAAGGCCTTACCAAAGTTTATGTACATGCATTTCTCGACGGGCGCGACGTGCCCCCCGCCTCCGGCAAAGCGTATGTGCAGCAGCTCGCCGACCGGTGCGCCGCATTGGGCGTCGGCAAAATCGCCACGGTTCAGGGCCGGTTTTACGCCATGGACCGCGACAAGCGCTGGGATCGTGTAGAGGCGGCTTATGACGCCATGGTGTACGGTACCGGTGCCTTCTGCCCAGACCCCGTAAAAGCGGTGGCCGATTCCTATGCCGAAGGCGTGACAGACGAATTTGTCGTGCCTGTGGTCTGCGATAAAGACGGCACCATATCCGACAACGACAGCGTTATTTTCTTTAACTACCGCCCTGACCGCGCCCGTGAGATCACCCGCGCTCTGGTGGACAGGGATTTTGACGGTTTTGTGCGCCAGTGGTTCCCATTGACCTATGTCTGCACCACCGAATACGACGCTTCCATGCCCAACGTTACGGTGGCCTTCCCCCATCAGCCTCTGCGCAACGGCCTGGGCGAATATCTGAGCAAGCTGGGCCTGACACAGCTGCGCATTGCGGAAACGGAAAAATACGCCCATGTGACATTCTTTTTCAACGGCGGCACCGAAACGGTGTTTTCCGGCGAGGACCGGGTGCTGGTTCCCTCCCCCAAGGTGGCGACCTACGATCTTCAGCCGGAGATGAGCGCCGACGAGGTGGCGGACAAATGCGTGGAGCGGATCGAATCCGGTGCGTATGATGTCATCATCCTGAACTTCGCCAACTGCGACATGGTAGGCCATACCGGCGTGTTCGACGCGGCGGTGCGGGCTGTGGAAACCGTGGATACCTGTGTGGGCCGGGTGGTGGACGCCACCATGAAGATGGGCGGCATCGCCATGATTACCGCCGACCACGGCAACGCCGAGGTCATGACCCAGCCGGACGGCAGCCCCATGACGGCGCACACCACCAACCCGGTGCCGTTCATTCTCTGCGGCGCCGGAACGGAGCTGCGGAAAGGCCGTCTGTCAGACATTGCGCCGACGATTCTGGATGTCATGGGTCTTGCTGTGCCGGAGGAGATGGACGGCCGGACCCTGATCGTCAAATAACAAACCTCTGTTCAATTCCCGGAAGCGATGCTTCCGGGAACTGCTTTTTTGCGCCGCGCTGTGCGGGCAGAATCACACGCAAAACATGAACAAAGTGAAAACTGTTCCGATGAGGGCAGATCCTGCCTGTTTGCCCATTGAATCCCCTGCCGCCAGCCATTATAATATTTATAAACCGTTAAGAAACCGACCGCCGCTCTGCGGACCGGTCCAGATCAGATGATAGAAGGAGGCCCCTTATGGAAACTGCGAAGATGATAAACGTGACCGTCAACGGCACGGTGCGCCAGTACCCCTACGGCACCGCCTACCGAACCATCGCCGCCGATTTTCAGGCGGAATATCCCCACCAGATCCTGCTGGTAAACCGGGAGGGCAAGCTCCGGGAGCTTTACAAGACCCTTGAGCGGGACTGCACCCTCTCCATGATCACCGGCGCGGACAAGCCGGGGCATCAGACTTACGAGCGCAGCGCCATTTTGCTGATGCTCAAGGCGTTTTATGACGTGGTGGGCCGGGAAAACATCCGGAATGTCTCTGCACAGTTCTCCCTCAGCAACGCCCTGTTCTGCCGGGCGTGGGGCGCGTTTGACCTCAATGCCGGTCTGTTGGCCGAAGTGGAACAGAGAATGAGAGAACTGGCAGAGCAGGCGCTTCCCATCGAAAAGCGCTCCGTGGACATCGAGGACGCCATAGCCTTCCTGAAGGCCAACGGCATGGAGGACAAGGCACGCATCCTGAAATACCGCATCAGCTCCCGCGTGAACCTCTACACGCTGGACGGCTTTACCGACTATTTCTACGGCTACATGGTGCCGGATACCGGCTATCTCAAGTGGTTTGCACTGGAACCTTTTGAGGACGGCTTCATCCTCCGGCTGCCTGCGCTGGAAAACCCGGAGCAGGTGGGGGCGTTCACCCCTTCCATGAAGGTGTTCCGGGCTATGCACGACGCAGAGGGGCGTACCGCCTCCATGGACATCTCCAACGTCGGCGAGATGGACGACATTGTGGCCTCCGGCAACGCCACCCAGCTGATCCTTGCCCATGAGGCGCTGATGGAAAAGCGGATCGGCGACATTGCAGAGGAGATCGCCGCCCGGAAGGATGTCCGTTTCGTGATGATTGCAGGCCCCTCCTCCTCCGGCAAGACCACCTTCTCCCACCGCCTGTCCACCCAACTGCTGGCCTGCGGCCTGCGGCCCCATCCCATCGCCACGGACAATTACTTCCGCAACCGGGAGGATACACCGAAGGACGCCAACGGCCAGTACGATTTTGAGGGGCTGGGGGCCATGGATGTGGAGCAGTTCAACAGCGACATGAGCCGTCTGCTGAAGGGCGAGACAGTGGATATGCCCACTTACAACTTCAAGAAGGGCGTCCGGGAGTACAACGGCGACAAGCTGACCCTCGGTCCCGGCGACGTGCTGGTGATCGAGGGCATCCACTGCCTGAACGACGAATTCTCCCATTCTCTGCCCAAGGAGAGCAAGTACAAAATCTATATCAGCTGCCTGACCACCCTGAACATCGACGACCACAACCGCATCCCCACCACGGATGCCCGGCTGCTGCGCCGCATCGAGCGGGACGCCCGCACCCGCGGCTACGGCGCACAGGCCACCATCAAAATGTGGCCCTCTGTCCGCCGGGGTGAGGAGCAGAATATCTTCCCCTATCAGGACAGCGCCGATATGGTGTTCAATTCCGCTCTGCTTTACGAAACAGCCCTGCTGAAGCCCTATGTGCAGCCCCTGCTCTTCGGCGTGCCGCGGGACAGCGAGGAGTATGTGGAGGCTAAGCGGCTGCTGAAATTCCTGGACTATTTTCTGCCCATCCCGGCGGACGACGTACCCCAGACGTCGCTGCTGCGGGAATTTGTGGGCGGCGGCATCTACAAGACCTGATCCGATCCCCCGGAGTGATGGACTCCGGGGGATTTTTACGGATTCCGTGAAAAAGTGCCCGGAATATCCGGGGAAAAGTATAAAGAAAAAAATTCCTGTCCATACTTCCTCCGTACCTGATTCTGTAAGGGAGGATGCATATGGAAGGAAATGTAAGGAAAGTGCTTTCCGGCGTTGGGTTTTACGGCACGCTGGCAGTGTGCCTTGCCATTGTGGGCGTTTGCGGCTGGCTGCTGCTCTCCGGCGGAGAGGAACCGGCTGGACAGACGCAGGTCACGCCGCAGATCCCGGTTTCCCAGCCAGTGGAAATGCCGGAAAAAACGGTCGAGCAGCCGGTGGAGACTCTGAAGCCGGAACCGGCTGTGCAGGAAGCCGCTTCGGAACCCCCGGCAGCCGATCCCGCCCCGGCCGCGGCAGAAGCGCCGCGGCTCATTGTGGAACCGCTGCGCCGCGAGGTGCTGACGGCCTTTTCCATGGAGGAGCTGGTGTATAACCAGACGCTGGGGGATTGGCGCACCCACGACGGGGTGGATATCGCCGCCGACTCCGGCGCCGCAGTGCTGGCGGCCTGCGGCGGGACGGTACAGGCCGTGACGGAGGATCCCCTGCTGGGAACCACTGTGGTGCTGGCCCATGACGACGGCTATCAGACCACCTACGCCAATTTGCAGCCGCATCCTGACGTGGCGGCGGGCGAGGAGGTATCGGCCGGACAGATCATCGGCGCAGTGGGCAGCACCGCGGCGGCGGAAAGCGATATGCCGCATCTGCACTTTGCCGTCTCCAGAGACGGGAAAGCTGTCAATCCAGGCGAGTTTCTGGAGAGCTGAGCCTGACGGCGAAAAAGCGTGCCGGAACGCATTTGCGTTCCGGCACGTTCATGAAATCCCCCTGCCGCCGGCAGGGGGATTTTTCAATGCTTGACAGAAGGGAGTACGCAGTCAGTTGTACCAGCTGACTGCCTGATTCAGAAAACGCAAGTGATCCCGCACCAGAAATTCCAGCTGCTCCGCATCCCGGTTCAAAAGGGCTTCCAGAATTTTCTGATGCTCCCGCAGGGAGACCCGGAAGTTATCCGGGGAGACCTTCTTGATGCCGTAGACAAAGTAAACGCTGCCCACAGACCAGTTGAACTCATAGAGCCGCTCCAGCTGCGGGTTATCTGAGAGCTTGATCAGCTCCGAGTGGAACTGCGTCTCCCACTTGCGGATCTGCTCCACGTCCATCTGCTCCACATGGACGCGCTCCAGCTGATCGGCGGCTTCCTGCATCTTTTTGACAGACTCCGGGAATTTATCCACATTCTGCACCGCCAAATGCGCCACAAAACATTCGATCATGGTTCTGGCTTCAAAGTAATTGCCGATATCTGTCGTTGAAAAGGTTTTCACCACCGCGCCCTTGCGGGGGATGGTTTCCACCAGACCCTGAGCAGCCAGACGGTTAATGGCGGCCACCACAGGCGTGGCGCTGATATTCAGAGAGTCGGCAATGGTTTTTGCCACCAGACGGGAACCTACGGGGTATTCACCGGTCTGGATCCGGCGGGTGATTTCGCTCAGCGCATATTCCTGCAGCTGTTCAGGGAAAGAAGACATACAGGCCTCCTGCTTTTGAAATGTCATTGTCATTATCAACATAGCACAAAATTTAGCGCATAACAACCTCTTTTTTTGAAAATGTGAAATTAAAAACAAAGATATACTTGAAAAACCACCAAAAATTAAACGTTTACTGTCTGCATTATCACTAAATCGTTGTGAAAAAGTAAACAATCATTGACCCTGTCCGCAAAGTCTGTTATGTTAAATTCACGGATTGAATTTAAAATTTAATGTTGAAAATGGTAAATTTTTAACAAACTTTTTCCATCTTCAACCAGACCGGAATTTCGTGTTTCGGCAGCCGTGAAATGTTTAGGAGGTTACATCCATGAAAAAGAAGATTCTTGCCAGCGTTTTGGCTGCTCTTGCGGTTGCCGGCGCTCTCACCGCCTGCGGAGGCTCCTCTTCCACCCCTGCGGCCCCCTCTACTTCTGGCGACGGCGATTCTTCCTCTCCCGAATATGTCTGGAAGATGGCTCTGAACTCCACTGAGGGCGATAACGCTTACGATACCGCCGCCGTCTTTAAAGACAAGATCGCCGAACTGACGGACGGCCGCGTGCAGGTCGACCTCTACGGCGGCGCACAGCTGGGTTCCACCACTGAGGTTCTGGAAGGTATGTCCGTGGGCGTGGCTGACATTATGTGCGAGTCCGTCGGTACGCTGGCTCCCTTCACCCCGCTGGCAAATATCGACATCATGCCTTATATGTACACCGGCTACGATCATTTCATGAACGTCTGGAACAGCGATCTGGGCGACGAGATCAAGGAAACCGTAGGCGAGGCCGCCGGCTACAAGCTGCTGGGCGCCACCTACCGCAGCCCCCGTATCGTCACCGCAACCAAGGAAATGCACACCGTGGCTGACTTCAGCGGCTTCAAGCTGCGCGCTCCCAACCTGGAAGGCTACATCAAGGTCTGGCAGTGGATGGGCTCCGCTCCCACCCCTCTGGCTATGAACGAGACCTACACCGCTTTACAGCAGGGTACCGTGGAAGGTCAGGAGAACCCCATGGTGGACTCCCTGAACTACGCCTTTGACGAGGTTTGCGACTACTGGATCAAGACCAACCACGTCTACAGCTGCAACCTGCTGATCATGGACCGCAACTACTTCAACAGCCTGCCCGAAGATATTCAGACTGCCGTGACCGAGGCTGCCAACTATGCCGGCAAGACCATTTCCGAGTCCCAGCAGGCACGCGAGGCCGAGGCCGAGGAAAAGCTGATCAGCGAGGGTAAGACCGTCATCGAGGTGGATAACGCCGAGTTTGCAGAGCATTTCAAGGATTATGCCGCAACGGAGTATCCCGATCTGGCCGATTGGGTTTCCCGCATTGTGGCCATGGGCTGATCACCACTCTCAACCAATCCCCGCCGGCCCGTGGTCCGCGTCTGCGGGCCGGCAATTCTTCAATGAGGTGAATCAATTTCATGATCAAGCTTTATTCAAAATTCCTTGACCTGTTGGAATGGGTGGAAAAGGTCATCCTGGCCGTCTCCGTCTTTGTCATGGTCATTATCATGGTCTATCAGGTCATTCTGCGCTATGTGTTCTCCAACCCCAATGCGTGGAGCGAGGAGCTGGCGCGCTACCTGTTTATCCTGAATGTCATGCTGGCTGCCGCCATCGCTGTCCGCCGCAACAGCCATATGCAGATCGATATTCTCATCAATCTTTTCAGCGAGCGCGTGAAGCACATTTTCACCATCATTTCCACCATCGCCGGGATTGGCTTTATGGTGCTGCTGTTCCAGTATTCTCTGGGCTTGTGCGCCACCGGCGCCGCCAACGTCACGCCGGGCCTGAAGATCCCCATGTCCATTCCATATGCCAGCATCCCCATCGGTGTTGCGCTGATGATCCTGACGTCCATTGAGGTGATCCTCAAGTCTGTCGAGGCGCTGGTCCATCCCAAGGAGGTGTCTGATCAATGAACGCAGGTCTGTTGGTAATCATTCTTCTGCTGGGGTTGGCTTTTCTGGGCTTCCCCATCTACATCGCTCTGGGAATCGGCACGCTGGCTGCGCTGAATATGGCGGGTATGCCCGCTCTGGTTCTGCCCCAGAAACTGTTTGCCGGTATGAACTCCTCCTCACTGCTGGCGATCCCGTTCTTCATTTTGGCGGGCAACATCATGTCCCGCAGCATCACGGTGAAGCTCATTGACATAGCCAACGCCATTATCGGCTGGATCCGCGGCAGCGTCGCCGTGGTGACGGTTCTGGCCTCCGCGCTGTTCGGCGCCATTTCCGGCTCTGGCGTGGCTACGGCCTCCGCCATCGGCGGCATCACCATTCCCGCCATGCAGCGCGAGGGCTATCCCAGCGAGTTTTCCACCGCGATTGCATCCATTTCCTCAATCCTCGGCCCCATCATCCCCCCCTCCATCACCCTGATCGTGTATGCCTCCATCACCAACGTATCGGTGTCTCAGCTGTTCATGGGTTCTGTGATCCCCGGTATTCTGCTGGCCGGCAGCCTGATCGTCTATGCGCTGGTCTACGGCAAGAGAAAGAACCTGCCTGCCCACGAAAAGCAGACGCCCAAGCAGATCGGCCACGCCTTCAAGGAAGGCATCTGGGCGCTGCTGATGCCCATCATCATTCTGGGCGGCATTTTCGGCGGCATTTTCACCCCCACTGAGGCTGCGGCTGTGGCTGTGGTCTACGCGCTGATCATCAGCCTGACCGTTTACCGCGACATGAAGCTCTCCGAACTGCCGCAGGTGTTTGTGGAGGCCTCCGTCTCCACGGCCACCATCATGATGATGGTCGGTCTTTCCAAGGCTTCCAGCTATGTGGTGGTCACTTCCGGCCTGCCGCAGCAGCTGCTGGATGTGTTCACCAGCATCACCAGCAACCGCATCGTGATTTTGCTGCTGCTGAACCTCCTGTTCCTGATCATCGGTATGCTGATGGAGGCCAATGCCGCCATTATTATGATGACCCCCATCCTGACGCCGCTGCTCACCGCGTTCAATATTGACGCCCTGCAGTTCGGTATCGTCATGAGCTTCAACCTGTGCATTGGCCTGGTCACGCCTCCTGTGGGCCTGTGCCTGCTGATCTGCAACCAGATCGCCAAGACCCGCCTGATGAAAGCGCTGAAAGCCATGATGCCCATGCTGCTGATCTCCGTGATCGTCCTGATGCTGATCACCTATATCCCCGCGCTGACCACATGGTTGCCTAGCATGATTAAGACTTAAGAAGGAAGGTATCAAACATGAAAAAAATCGGTTTCTTGGGTCTGGGTGTTATGGGTTTGCCTATGGCCCTGAACGTGCTGAAGAAGAGCGGTTACCCTGTTCTGGGCTTTGACGTGGCGCAGGCCCGTCTGGATCAGTTCGCTGCTGCCGGCGGCGAGACCACCTCCGATCCTGTGGACATCTACAAGACCTGCGACGTCATTATGCAGATGCTCCCCACGCACCCCATCATCATCAATTCCATCAAGCAGGCCGTGCAGTACGGCAAACCCGGCAATATCATTCTGGATCTGGATTCCACCGCGCCGGATATCATTCAGGAGCTGTATCCCGAAGTCGAAGCGGCCGGAATGCACCTGCTGGATTCTCCCGTCAGCGGCGGCAATCCCATGGCCATTGCCGGCACGCTGGCGATCATGACCGGCGGCGACAAGGCGGTATTCGAGGAAGTGAAGCCCCTGCTGGAGTGCATGGGCCATCCCGTTTATACCGGCGGGTCTGCCAGCGGCAGCATTACCAAGCTGGTGAACAACATGGTCGCCGGTGCGTACCTGTCCGCCATTGCCGAGGGCTACGCGTTTGCCGCCAAGGCAGGCATCGACCTGCAAACCACGTTCGACGCCACTCGCTGCGGCTTTGCAGGCGGTCCGCTGTACGACAACAAGGTGCCTAAGATTATCCACCGGGACTATGAGCCGGGCGCGCGCATTGCTGTCCATCTGAAGGACATCCACAATGCCAAGCACTTCGCCCACAAGCTGGGCGTGGACACGCCTGTTACGGATATCACCATGCAGATCATGGAGTGGATGGGCGATAACGGCTATATTGACATCGATCAGGCCGGTATGGTCAAGTACTTTGAAGCCAAGATGGATGTCAAGGTTGGTTCGGAGGACAAGTGACCGTTTCCTGAATTTTTGAGATCCGAGGAGTGCGCCGCAATTTTGCGGCGCACTCTTTTCCTGTGCTGCGGCAGGTCTGCGCCCCGTTCCCGGCCGCGTGTGTGAAGGGAAAACGGGCAAACCGTCTGCCGGGAAAGGCACAAAATTTGCCAGGGAAGTTCCAAGAGATTCTAGTAATATGGTCAAAAATGGATTTGCCGCTTGACAAGCCTGCCGCTTTCAGGTATCATGACTCCATCGCAACTCATATCACGCAAATACGATGACGGGGAAAAATTCTTTCCGCAGACGCTTCAGAGAGCTGCCGGATGCTGTGAGGCAGCGCAGAGCGGAACGATGTCACTGGCCCCTGAGTAGCTTCGCTGAGACCTGTGTTTAGGCGGAGCCGGATTTCCTCACCGTTACCAAAGAGGCGGATTCGTCTGACGTGGGTCAGGCTGATGCCGGAAGTGGGCAGCTATGCCAATGAGAGTGGTACCGCGGAAGTTTTGAGCTTTCGTCTCTTCAACAGGAAGAGACGAAAGCTTTTTTGTCGTTTAAGGAGAAAAATAAGCAGGAGGAACAGAAAGATGAAGCGAATCAAAATTTTTGACACGACCTTGCGGGACGGTGAGCAGTCCCCCGGATGCAGCATGAATCTGGCGGAAAAGATCGAGATGGCCAAGCAACTGGAAAAGCTGGGCGTGGACATCATTGAGGCGGGCTTTGCCATCGCCTCTCCCATGGATCACAAGAGTGTGCAGGCCATTGCCGCCGCCGTGACGAACTGCACCGTGGCTTCTCTGGCCCGCTGCACCAAGGGTGACATCGACGCCGCGTGGGACGCTGTGAAGGAGGCCAACCACCCCCGTATCCATGTGTTCCTCGCCACCAGCGACATCCACATGGAGTACAAGCTGCGGATGACGCGGGAGCAGGTGCTCCAGCGTATCAGCGAAATGGTGGCCTACGCCAAGAGCTTCTGCGACGATATTGAGTTTTCCGCCGAGGACGCATCCCGCTCCGACTGGGCGTTTCTGGCCCAGTGCTACTCCAACGCCGTAGCCGCTGGCGCCACCACCCTGAACGTGCCGGATACGGTGGGCTACTCCACGCCTCAGGAAATGGCGGAGCTGATTACCTACCTCCGCCAGAATGTCACCGGCGTGGAGCATACGGATATTTCCGTCCACTGCCACAACGATCTGGGCATGGCTGTGGCCAACTCTCTGGCCTGCGTCAAGGCAGGCGCGACCCAGATCGAATGTACCGTCAACGGCATCGGCGAGCGGGCGGGCAACGCCAGTCTGGAAGAGCTGGCCATGGCCATCCGCACCCGCGCGGACTTCTATGAGGCGGAAACCGGCATCAATACCAAGCAGATCTACCGCTCCAGCAAGCTCCTCAGCAACATCACCGGCGTACCCATCCCGCCCAGCAAGGCCATTGTAGGCGCCAACGCCTTTGCCCATGAGTCCGGCATCCATCAGCACGGCGTCATTGCCAACGCCCAGACCTACGAGATCATGAAGTCCACCGACGTGGGCATTCCCCAGAATACCATGGTGCTGGGCAAACACTCCGGCAAGCACGCTCTGCGGGAAAAACTGGAATCCATGGGCTACGAGCTGACCGACGAGGAGCTGGAGAACGTGTTCGTCCGCTTCAAGGATCTGGCGGACAAGAAAAAGAATATCACCGGCCGGGACATCGAGGCGCTGGTGCTGCATCGCCGGGGCGTGGTACAGGGAGACTGCCAGCTGGTCAGCCATGTGGTCAACACCGGCCACGGCGTCCCCAACATCTCCTGCATCAAATTGCAGCGGGGGGATGAGGTACTGGAGGACGTGGCCATCGGCAGCGGCCCGCTGGACGCCTCCTTCAAGGCCATCAACCGGATGCTGGGGATGGATGTGAAGCTGGAGAGCTTCAGCCTCAACGCCGTCACCGACGGCGAGGACGCCGTGGGCGAGGCTGTGGTGAAGGTGGCGCTGCCGGACGGCCGGGCCTGCACCGGCACCGGCATTTCCACGGACATCATCGAATCCTCCATCCGCGCCTATGTCAACGGCATCAACAAGATTATGGAATCCGGCAACTGAAGGGAGAACAGAGATATGGGAATGACAATGACGCAGAAGATTCTGGCCAAGCACGCGGGACTGGACAGCGTGCGGGCCGGACAGCTGATTCAGGCCAGGCTGGATCTGGTTTTGGGCAACGACATCACCACCCCTGTGGCCATCAACGAGTTTGAAGCCGCCGGATTCAGCAAAGTTTTCGACAAGAGCCGCATCGCCATGGTGATGGATCACTTCGCCCCCAACAAGGACATCAAATCCGCCACCCAGTGCAAGCAGTGCCGCACCTTTGCCCGCCGCTTTGACATCGACCATTTCTACGACGTCGGCGCCATGGGTATCGAACACGCCCTGCTGCCGGAAAAAGGCCTGGTAGCCCCCGGCGAGGCCGTCATCGGCGCAGACTCCCACACCTGCACCTACGGTGCGCTGGGCGCATTCTCCACCGGTGTCGGCTCCACGGATATGGGCGCTGCCATGGCGGCCGGCGAGACGTGGTTCAAGGTTCCCTCCGCCATTCGCGTCAACCTCACCGGCAAGCTCCGTCCCTTTGTCTCCGGCAAGGACGTGATCTTGACCCTCATCGGCATGATCGGCGTGGACGGCGCACGGTATCAGTCCATTGAGTTTGCAGGCCCCGGCGTGGCCAGCCTGACCATCTACGACCGCCTGACCATCTGCAACATGGCCATTGAGGCCGGCGGCAAAAACGGCATTTTCCCGGTGGACGATGTGACCCGCGCCTATGTGGAGGACCGGGTGAACCGCCCGTGGACCGCCTTTGAGGCCGATCCCGACGCCGAGTATGAGCGCACCATCGACATCGATCTCTCCCAGGTGGACTGCACCGTGGCGTGGCCCCATCTGCCGGAGAATGCCCACAGTGCGCGGGAGGGCAGTGACATTGCCATCGACCAGATCGTTATCGGCTCCTGCACCAACGGCCAGCTGGCGGATATGGCCGCTGCCGCTGCCATTCTGAAGGGACATCATCTGGCTCCCAACGTCCGGGGCATCGTCATTCCCGCCACCCAGAGCGTCTACCGGGCCTGTATGCATGAGGGCTACACCGACATTTTCCTGGATGCCGGCTGCATCGTCTCTACCCCCACCTGCGGTCCCTGTCTCGGCGGCTACATGGGCATTCTGGCTGCCGGTGAGCGCTGCGTCTCCACCACCAACCGCAACTTCGTGGGCCGCATGGGCCACGTGGACAGCGAGGTATACCTCGCATCTCCCGCCGTGGCGGCCGCATCCGGCATTGCGGGCCATATCTGCCATCCTGAGGAGGTCATGAACAAATGAACGCACACGGAACAGTCCATAAATACGGGGATCATGTGGATACGGACGTCATCATCCCCGCCCGGTACCTGAACACCCAGAGCCACAAGGAGCTGGCCGCCCACTGCATGGAGGATATCGACAAGGAGTTTATCCACAAAGTCAAGGACGGCGACATCATGGTGGCAGGCGTCAACTTCGGCTGCGGTTCCTCCCGTGAACACGCGCCGGTGGCCATCAAGGCCAGCGGCATCAGCTGCGTGATCGCCGTCAATTTCGCCCGCATCTTCTACCGCAACGCCATCAATATCGGCCTTGCCATTCTGGAGTGTCCCGCCGCCAGCGCCGGGATCGACGACGGCGACGAGGTGACGGTGGACTTCGACACCGGCGTGATCACCGACGTTACCAAAGGCGTCAGCTATCAGGCGGAACCCTTTCCGCCGTTTATCAAGGACATGATCGCCAAGGGCGGCCTGATGGCATCCCTGAAGGACAAGGAGGCAGCGCAATGAACAAGACCATCGCAGTCATCAAGGGAGACGGCATCGGCCCTGAGATCGTAGGGGAGACCGTCAAGATTCTGGATACGGTGGCTGAAAAATTCGGCCACACCTTCACCTATGTGGACGCCCCCATGGGCGGCAACGCCATTGACGCCTTCGGCGTCCCTCTGCCGGATTCCAGTCTGGAAACCTGTCTGAAGGCCGACAGCGTTCTGCTGGGCGCGGTGGGTGGCCCCAAGTGGGATGACCAGCCCTCCGCAAACCGTCCCGAACGGGGACTTCTCAAGCTGCGGGGCGCTATGAAGCTCTATACAAATATCCGTCCCGCCCGGATGTTCTCCGAGCTGTCCGACGCCTGCCCCCTCCGGGCGGATATCGCGGCCCGCGGCATCGACTTTGTGGTGGTGCGGGAGCTGATCGGCGGCGTGTACTTCGGTGAGCACCGCACAGAGGAAGCGGACGGCGAGCAGAAGGCCACGGACATCATGGCCTACTCCGAGCATGAGATCCGCCGGGTGGCCCATGTGGCCTTCCAGATGGCGCAGAAGCGCCGGAAGCGGGTCACGTCCATCGACAAGGCCAACGTGCTGGACTCCTCCCGCCTGTGGCGCAAAGACGTCAACGAGGTGGCCAGGGAGTACCCCGATGTGGAGCTGCTGCATATGTATGTGGACAACGCCGCCATGCAGATCGTCCGGGACCCCAGCCAGTTCGACGTGATCGTTACGGAAAACCTCTTCGGCGACATTCTCTCCGACGAGGCCAGCCAGATCACCGGCTCCATCGGCATGATCCCCTCCTCCAGCATGGGCGAGGGCAGCCGGGGCCTCTATGAGCCGATCCACGGCTCCGCGCCGGACATTGCCGGGCAGGATAAGGCGAACCCCATCGGCACCGTGCTGGCCGCCGCCATGATGCTGCGCTACAGCTTCGACATGGCCGCCGAGGCAGACGCCATCGAGCGGGCTGTGGACGAGACGCTGAAGGCCGGCATCCGCTGCGGCGACATCATGCGGCAGGGCTGCAGGCTGGTGGGCTGCCGGGAGATGGGTGCGGAGATCCGCAGCCGCATCTGACCACTTATGACAGCCATTAGAAAAATTATACTTGACATTTTCAAATTTCTGTGGCAAAATCGCTCTTACCAAATACGATGAAGGGAACAAGTAATCCGCTTCGCTCTGCTTTCAGAGAATTGCCGGTCGGTGCAAGGCAACAAGCGTCGGAGAAGGATGAAATCATCCCGGAGTAGCCTGCTGAAATTACGTTTAGGCAGAGCCGGACGCACCCGTTACCGTGCAGGGCTTGTCGGAGCCTGATGAGATGGCGGTGCGGCGACGCATCGTTAACAAGAGTGGTACCGCGAAGGATTATTTGACGCCTTTGCCTCTTGATTTGCAAGAGGCAAAGGCGTTTTTTGATTTCCTGCCGTGTCAGATCCGGCCGGAACCGCCCGGATATTCTTATCCGACATTCATACCTGAACAAACATCAACGGAAAGAAAAAGGAGAAAAAATCATGTCTGTCAACAAGTATTACGATTCTGACTGCAACCTCGGCGTTCTGGACGGCAAAACCGTCGCCGTCATCGGCTTTGGCTCTCAGGGCCACGCCCATTCCGAAAATCTGGCTGAGTCCGGCGTCAACGTGGTGGTGGGTCTGCGGAAGGGTTCCTCCCACTGGGAGAAGGCCAGCAAGTTTGCCGAGACCTGCCCCAACTTCCATGTGATGGAAGTAGAGGAGGCCGCTAAGGCCGGCGACATCGTGATGATGCTGGTTCCCGATGAGCTGTGCGCCGATATCTACAACAAGCAGATCGCTCCCTACATGACCGAGGGCAAGACGCTGGCCTTTGCCCACGGCTTCAACATCCACTTCAAGACCATCGTGCCTCCCGCCAACGTGGACGTCATTATGGTGGCTCCCAAGGGCCCCGGCCACACCGTCCGCAGCCAGTATCTGGAGGGCAAGGGCGTTCCCAGCCTGATCTGCGTGGAGCAGAACTACACCGGCAAGGCCAAGGACACCGCGCTGGCTTATGCTTCCGGCATCGGCGCTGGCCGTGCAGGCATTCTGGAAACCACCTTCAAGGAGGAGACCGAGACCGACCTGTTCGGCGAGCAGGCTGTTCTGTGCGGCGGCGTGTGCGAACTGATCTACGCTGGCTTCGAGACGCTGGTGGAGGCCGGTTACGAGCCTGAGATGGCTTACTTTGAGACCTGCCATGAGATGAAGCTGATCGTGGATCTCATCAATCAGGGCGGCTTCGCCAAGATGCGCTATTCCATCTCCAACACCGCCGAGTACGGCGACTACCGCACCGGCAAGCGCATCATCACCAAGGAGAGCCGCGAGGGGATGCGTCAGGTTCTGAAGGAGATCCAGGACGGCACCTTTGCTTCCGAGTTCCTCACCGAGATGAGCCCCAACGGCGGCCGCAAGACCCACTTCCTGGCCCAGCGCCGGGTGGCTGCCGAGCATCCCATCGAGAAGGTGGGCGCTCAGCTCCGCAGCATGATGAGCTGGCTGAAGAAGTAAGCGCACTTCATTTTGCGGGATCGACAGGCCGGAGGCCGGGGGCCATGGCTCCCCGGCCTTCGGTTCTTAAAAACACAGGAAACTATAAGGAAAAAGAGGAAAACATAATGCGCAGCGATAACGTGACGAAAGGCGCCGAGCGGGCGCCCAACCGCAGTCTCTTTTACGCGCTGGGCTATACGCCCGAAGATCTGGAAAAGCCCCTCATCGCCGTGGTCAGCGCCCACAGCGACATCGTTCCCGGCCACATGAATCTGGATAAGCTCACCGACGCCGTGAAGGCGGGCATTGAGGCCGCAGGCGGCACGCCCTTCATGGTGCCGGCCATCGGCGTGTGCGACGGCATCGCCATGGGCCATGTGGGCATGAAGTACTCTCTGGCCAGCCGGGAGCTGATCTGCGACAGCGTGGAAACCATGTTCATGGCTCACCAGTTCGACGGCTGTGTGCTGGTTCCCAACTGTGATAAGATCGTCCCCGGTATGGTCATGGCCGCTGTGCGGATGAACGTCCCCGCGGTAGTCTGCTCCGGCGGCCCCATGCTGGCCGGCACCTATGACGGTCAGGAGGTCAGCCTCTCCAAAATGTTCGAGGCAGTCGGCTCCTATAAGGCAGGGATGATCTCCGAAGAAAAGCTGGAGGAGTGTACCCAGAACTGCTGCCCCAGCTGCGGCAGCTGCTCCGGTATGTACACCGCCAACAGCATGAACTGCCTGTGCGAAGCCATCGGCATCGCTCTGCCCGGCAACGGCACCGTTCCCGCTGCCTACAGCAAGCGGCTCCAGCTGGGCCGCAGGGCGGGCGCTGCCATCATGGAGATGGTGCGGAAGAATATCTGTGCCCGTGATATCATCAACGAGTGCAGCATCCGCAACGCACTGACCTGCGACATGGCGCTGGGCTGCTCCACCAACACGGTGCTGCACCTGCTGGCCATCGCCCACGAAGCGGGCGTGCCGGTGGATCTGGCGCTCTTCAACGAGATCTCCGCCAAGACCCCCAACCTGTGCCATCTGGCCCCCGCAGGCCCCACCCATATGCCGGATCTGTACGCCGCAGGCGGCATCCCCGCCGTGCAGGCGGAGCTGGCCAAGCAGAACCTGCTGGATCTGGACTGCCTGACCGTCACCGGCAAAACGGTGGGGGAGAATATCCAGGGGGCCCAGAACCTGAACCACAACGCCATCCGTCCCATCGACGATCCCTACAGCCCCACCGGCGGCTTGCAGATCCTCTGGGGCAATCTGGCGCCCAACGGCTGCGTGGTCAAGCGCAGCGCCGTGGCTCCTGAGATGCAGACCCACACCGGCCCGGCACGGGTGTTCAATAGCGAGATGTGGTGGTCATCCGCTACGAAGGCCCCAAGGGCGGCCCCGGTATGCGGGAGATGCTGAATCCCACCTCCGCTCTGGCAGGCATGGGCGTCGATAAGACGGTGGCCCTCATCACCGACGGCCGCTTCTCCGGCGCAAGCCGCGGCGCGTCCATCGGTCATGTCAGCCCGGAAGCCGCGTCCGGCGGCCCCATCGGACTGGTGGAGGAGGGCGACCAGATCGCCATCGACATTCCCAATGCCTCCGTACAGCTGCTGGTCTCCGACGAGGAACTGGCCGCCCGGAAGGCCGTCTATGTCCAGCCGGAGCCCAACATCACCACCGGCTGGCTGAGCCGGTATGCCCGCATGGTCACCAGCGCCGATGAGGGCGCCGTCCTGCGGTAACCCCACGGATACAAGGAAGTGAACCCATTGAATTTTGAAGAGATGAAGCAGCGGCTGGACGGCCTTGCGGTGTTCCGGGAACTGCTGAAGGACGGCGCGGTGGCTGCCTTCCGGGAGCTGCTTCAGGACTGCTGCCGGAACGACGCGGACAATTTTGTGTCCCACTGCGGGGAATTTGAGTCTCTCCTGTTCCAGCAGAGCGACTGCTGGACCGCCTATCTCCGCCGCGCCGTGATGGAGAGTGAGAACGTCTGTATCCGCAACTGGGCTTCCGGTGCGGTCACTGCCGTGCAGGAGGAATGTCTGAACAGGGAGCTGGTCTTTCTGGACCGGCTTTCTCAGGTCACGCTGGACGACCTCACTGCCGGACTGGATCACGCCCCCGACTTTCTGGTGGGCTGGCGGACGGAAGGCGGCTCCATCGCACAGGACTACCGCCAGCGGATGCAGGAGGTAGGGGAAAAGGGCTACGGCATTTTTGCCCGGTACCATATGTTCACGGTGGAAAACGGCCAGCTGGTGCCGGTAAAGCACCCGGATCCCCAGCAGCTGAAGCAGCTGCCCGGATATGAGCAGGAGCGGCAGAAGGTCATCGCCAACACGCAGGCGCTGCTGGACGGCAAACCCGCCAACAACGTCCTGCTCTACGGCGACGCCGGTACCGGCAAGTCCAGCGCCATCAAGGCCATTGCCAACAACTTCGCAGAGCAGGGTCTGCGGCTGGTGGAGGTCAAGAAGAACCAGCTCTATCAGATCCCTGACCTGATGGACGCACTGGCTGCCAATCCCCTGAAGTTTATCCTCTTCATCGACGACCTGAGCTTCACTTCCAACGACGATAACTTCGCCGCCCTGAAAGCCATTCTGGAGGGCAGCGTCGGCGGCCGCGCTCAGAACATTGCGGTTTACGCCACCAGCAACCGCCGCCACCTCATCAAAGAGACCATGACGGACCGCAACGGCGATGACATCCACGAAAGCGACACTCGGCAGGAGCTGATGAGCCTCTCCGCCCGGTTCGGCCTGACCGTGACTTTTGCCAGCCCCGATCGGGACCGGTATCTGTATATCGTCGGGGAGCTTGCCAAACAGTACGGCGTGGATCTGGACGAACACACACTGGCTGTCCGCAGCGAGGCCTTTGCCATCCGCATGGGCGGCCGCAGCGCCCGCGTGGCCAAGCAGTTCATCGAGCTTTGCAAATCCGGCGTGCAGGTCTGAGCCTGTCCCCTGAGTGAAAGAGAGAGGAGTATCCCATGGGAGCATCTGTTTTTATGGAGCTGGCGGTCTCCGCCTGCGCCACCACCTTCACCCCCGGCCCCAACAACATCCTGCTGCTCAGCAGCACCAGCACCTTCGGCTTCCGGAAATGCCGTCCGCTGCTGCTGGGTATCTGGGCAGGGCTGCTGACCGTTATGCTGATCTGCGGTTTCGGATGCGCCGCGCTGGGGGAGCTGGTTCCCCAGATCGTTCCCGTGGCGAAATATGTGGGCGCGGTCTATGTGCTGTATCTGGCCTATAAGACCTTTACCCGGAAAACGGGCAGCGGCGCGGCGGATGCGTCCCGTCCTTTGACGTGCGGCAACGGGTTTTTGCTGCAATTCCTGAACATCAAGATCCTGATGCTGGGGATTGCCTTTTACTCCGGCTATATTCTGCCCTATGGGTTCCACCCCGGCCACATCGCGGCCTTTGCCGTGATCATGATGCTCTGCGCCGGCACCGGCAACCTGATCTGGGCGACCCTTGGTTCTCTGCTCTTTCCGCTGTATAAGAAGTATGCCAAAGCCATCAACGTCGTCATGGCGCTGCGGCTGGTCTGGTGCGCGTGGAAAATTGTAAAGACCTGATTATATCCGCCAAATCCGGGAGCGCTCTGCGGCGCTCCCGGATTTCCCACAGGGGTACGGTCAGAGCCTCCGCATGACCGCAGCTGCGGGGTCAGAGAGATGCTGTTTGACGGAGACAGTCTTGACCCGGCGGCCCGGTTTGGATTTTCGTTCCGCAAATTCCAAAAACAGGAAAATCATTGGATGCTCCGCCCCTTGACAATCAAATTCCTCCGTGCTATGATTGATTTCATTCTAAAAAAGGCTTGGAAAAGGACGCTGTTCGGAAAACGCAGCAGAGAGACACCGCCATGGGCTGCAAGCGGTGTTTGCCGGGACCGAAACAGTCACCGCCTTGGAGCTGCCCGCCGATATGTAGGCCGGGACGGGATCTCCCGTTACAGAGAACACGAGCGGCATAACAATGCCGAAAGAACGCTTTGGCCGTGCATCCTTTTTTCGGAAAGGAAGCGTGTGTGCGGGAAACCCGTCAGGGGGTTCCTGCGCCATGGAAATCGGGCAAAAGCCTGAAAGGGTTTTGCCTGCTTGCACACAAGGCGGGCTTTCGCCTTGTGTGCAAGCAGGGTGGAACCGTGGAGTGCATTGTGCGCCTCACCCCTGATAAAAACAGGGGCGAGGCGTTTTTGTTTTGCCCCAGGGGCGGATTGACCGCCGAAGGAAAGGAGACATTGCAATGTCTGAGGAAAAGAAAGAGTTTACGTTTGAAAATGAGGAGTACCGCCAGACCTACTGGCATACCTGCTCCCATATCATGGCGCAGGCCGTCAAGCGGCTGTGGCCGGAAGTGAAGCTGGCCATTGGACCCTCCATCAAAGAGGGCTGGTATTATGATATGGACGCCCCCTTTGCCTTTACGCCGGAGCATATGGAGAAGATCGAAGCCGAGATGCGGAAGATCTGCAAGGAGAAGCTGAAGCTGGAGCGCTTTGAGCTGCCCCGTGAGGAGGCCGTCAAGTTCATGGAGGAAAAGGGCGAGCCTTACAAGGTGGAACTGATTCAGGATCTGCCGGAGGATGCCCACATTTCTTTCTACAAGCAGGGTGAGTTTACCGACCTGTGCGCCGGTCCCCATCTGGACTCCACTGGCCGGGTGAAGGGCAACGCCATCAAACTGCTGGCCTGCAACGCCGCCTACTGGCGCGGCGATTCCAACCGGGAGACCCTCCAGCGGATCTACGGCATCGCTTTCCCCAAGAAGGACGAGCTGGACGCCTATCTGGAGCGCATTGAGGAGGCCAAGCGCCGGGATCACCGGAAGCTGGGCCGCGAGCTGGGCCTGTTCATGACCAACGATCTGGTGGGGAAGGGTATGCCCATGTTCCTGCCGAAAGGCTACACCGTGTGGCAGATCCTTGAGAATTATATTAAGGAGAAGGAGCGCAAGCTGGGTTATCAGCATGTCATGACCCCCTGCGTGGGTACTGTGGATCTGTACCGTACCTCCGGCCATTGGGATCACTACAAGGAAAATATGTTCCCTGCCATGGAGGTGGAGGATGAGAGCTTCGTGCTCCGTCCCATGAACTGCCCCCACCATATGATGATCTACGCTAACCGGCCCCACTCCTATCGCCAGCTGCCCGTCCGTATCGGCGAGGTGGCCCACGACTTCCGGTTCGAGGCCAGCGGCACCCTGAAGGGCATTGAGCGCGCCCGGCATTTCTGCCAGAATGATGCCCACCTGTTCGTAACGCCCGACCAGATCAAGAGCGAAGTGGCAGCCGTCTGCGACCTGATTTTTGACGTATACAAAGACTTCAACATCACCAACTACCGCTGCGTGCTGTCTTTGCGTGATCCTGCCGACAAGAAGAAGTACCACGATGATGATGAAATGTGGAACAAGGCGGAGGGCGCCCTGCGGGAAGTGCTGACGGAGCTGGGCATCCATTTCACCGAGGAAATTGGCGAGGCGGCATTCTATGGCCCCAAGCTGGACGTGAACGTGCAGCCCGCCGTGGGCAATGAATATACCCTGTCCACCTGCCAGCTGGACTTCTGCCTGCCGGCCAGATTCCACCTGAAGTATGCCGACAAGAACGGCGAGGAGCAGACCCCTGTGGTGCTGCACCGTGCAATTTTGGGTTCTCTGGATCGGTTCATGGCATATCTGATTGAGGAGACCATGGGTGCGTTCCCCGCATGGCTGGCTCCCGTTCAGGTGAAGGTTCTGCCCATTACCGACCGCGCTCTGGATTATGCCAACGAGCTGTCTGCCGCGCTGGATGCCAGGGGCTTCCGCGTGGAGGTGGACGACCGAAACGAAAAGATCGGCAAGAAGATCCGGGAGACCACGCTGGAGAAGGTTCCCTATATGCTGGTGGTGGGCGACCGGGACATCGAGAACAAGACGGTTTCCGTCCGCACCCGCGGCGGCGAGGATCTGGGCGCCATGAGTCTGGAGGAATTCTCCGCCAAGCTGGGCGAAGAAGTCCGTACCAAAGCAATTCACTAAAGTAAAATTGCACAAAACAGGCCCTGGCAGACGAACTGCCGGGGCCTGTTTTTGCAGGATGGACAGGTGATTTGCAAGGGGAGTACGGTCAAAACGAATCAAAATCCGCCAAAATGCAAGACGAAGATACGGGTTATGCAGAAAAATCACCAAAGTATAGAAAAAGCTCTTGCAAAATGAAATTTCTTCATGTATGATATGCACATGGCCTTGAAAGGACATACCAATTTTGCAATCCAATTTGAATAAGAGGGATGTATATGAAAAAGTTTTTGTCTCTGATTCTTGCTCTGGGCATGGTCGCGTCTCTGGCGTCCTGCGGCGGCAGCTCCTCTTCCGGCGACGCTTCTTCTGACAGCAGCACCGACAGCTCTGCCAGCGCTCCTGCGGCTTCTGCAAAGCTGCGCTTTGTCACCGGCGGCGAGTCCGGCACCTATTACGCTTTCGGCTCCGTCATCGCCCAGCACGCCACCAACAACACCAACGTGGCTGTGACCGGTCTGGTGGGCAATGGCTCCAAGTCCAACGTGGAAGAGCTGGCCGACGGCAACGCGGAGCTGGCCTTCTGCCAGTCCGACGTGATGGCCTATGCCTACAACGGCACCAACCTCTTTGAGAGCCCCATCGACTGCTTCTCCACCGTGGCCGCCCTGTACATGGAGGATGTGCAGATCGTCACCACCGATCCCAGCATCAAGACCGTGGCCGATCTGGCAGGCAAGAACGTGTCTGTCGGCGCTGCCGGTTCCGGCGTGTACTTCAACGCTGTGGATATCCTGAGTGCTTATGGTCTGGGCGATCTGGACGCTGAGGGCAAGTTCACCAAGATCAACGCCACCTACCAGAGCTTCGGTGACAGCGCCGACTCCCTGAAGGACGGCAAGATCGACGCCGCGTTCATCGTGTCCGGCGCTCCCACTACCGCCATTACCGACCTGTCCACCACCAAGACCGCTTATCTGGTGTCTCTGGACGATGAGCATATCGACGATCTGCTGGCCGCTTCTCCTTACTACACCAAGCACGTGATCCCCGCCGGCACCTACAACGGTCAGGAAGAGGACGTGACCACCGTAGCCGTGGGCGCTGTGATTCTGGCCCGCGACGATGTGTCCGAGGACGCCATCTATGCCCTGACTGCCGACATCTTTGATAACGCCGCAGATCTGGTCAGCAGCCATGCAAAGTACGGCGAGCTGTCCACCGAGTTCGGCGCTTCCATCACCTCTGTGCCCTATCATCCCGGCGCTGCCAAGTACTTCGCCGAAAAGGGCTTTGATGTGGCTACCAAGTAAAAATCTGAACGGCATTTTTACAAAAGAGCCACGGTTCCCTTACATATAAGTATGAAAACAGGCTGCGGCGGATTTCTCCGCCGCAGCCATGACCCGTTCTACAGCAAGAATACCCCCCCGGTCCCCGGTTGAGAAGGACAGACAGAGGCTGCCCCTGTCAACTGCGGATGTGAGAAAACGATCAAGGAGGAGTGGCTATGAGCCTGTTCAAGAAGCACAACGACCCCGTTGCAGAAACGGAAAAGAACCTCGTACATGAGGAAAACGGAATGGAACACGACATTCAGGCGGATGTGGACGCCGTCATGAAGAAGTACGATCGGGAGTCCAACACCCGCGTCTGGGAAGGCGGCCCGAAAATTGCCCTGCGGGTGCTGATGTCGGCCTTCTCCGTGTACTGCATTCTGATGACCTTGTTCAGCAAGGCGCTGCCGGAGCGGCGGCTGTCCCTGTTCCTCGGCTTCATCATTATCATCGGCTATCTGGTGTATCCCGCCAGAAAGGGCGCGGCGCGGGTCAACCATGTGCCATGGTACGACTGGATTCTGATGGCGCTGGGCGCGGGCAGCTTCTTCTACTTTGCCATCAACGCCTTTTCCATCATTCAGCTGGCCACCAAGCTCCAGCCCATTCACATCATCATCGGCACCATCGGGATTCTGGTGCTGATCGAGCTGTGCCGCCGCTGCGTGGGCCTGCCCATTCTGTGCGTGCTGGGCGTTCTGCTGATCTACACCTTCTATAACCAGCTCAGCTGGGACCCCAGCTTCTACAAGGCCCTCAAGAACATTGTCTATAAGCTGTTCTATACCACCAGCGGCGTCATCGGCACGCCGGTGAGCGTGTGCTATACCTACATTGTGCTGTTCATCATTTTCGGCGCATTTCTGGAGCGCACCGGCATCGCCAATTTCTTTATCAGCTTTGCCAACCGGCTGGCAGGCTGGTCCTCCGGCGGCCCCGCCAAGGTGGCGGTGATCTCCTCCGCCCTGTGCGGCATGGTGTCCGGCTCCTCCGTGGGCAACACCGTGACCACCGGCTCCGTCACGATCCCCATGATGAAAAAGACCGGCTACAAGCCGGAATTTGCCGGTGCCGTTGAGGCCGCCGCCTCCACCGGCGGTCAGATCATGCCGCCCATCATGGGCGCTGCCGCCTTCCTGATGGCAGAGTACATGAATATCCCCTATGCACAGGTGGCGGTGAAGGCCATTCTTCCCGCCCTGCTGTATTTCACCGGCATTTTCATCGCCGTCCATCTGGAGGCCAAAAAGCTGGGCCTGAAGGGAATGCCCAAGTCTGAGATGGTGTCCTGGGGCTCTCTTGCCAAGCGGGCCTATCTGATCATTCCTCTGGCGCTGCTGATTTTCCTGGTTTCCTCCGGCAGCCGCACCATGCAGTTCTCCGCAGCCGTCTCCATTCTGGCCGCCATTGTGGTGGGCTTCTTGAACAAGGAGGAGCGGCTGACTTTCGGTAAGATCGTGGAGGCGCTGGAAGCCGGCGCCAAGGGCGCCATCACCGTGGCGGTGGCCTGCGCCATGGCCGGTATGATCGCCGGCTGCATCACCGTCACCGGCCTTGCCTCCATCCTCATCAATGCCATCGTGCAGGCGGCTGGCGACGCCACCATCATCGGCCTTGCTCTGACCATGATCTGCTGCATCATTCTGGGCATGGGCGTTCCCACCACCGCCAACTACTGCATCATGGCCTCCACCTGCGCCCCCATTCTGGTGCAGATGGGCTTCCCCGTGGTGGCGGCCCACTTCTTCGTGTTCTACTTCGGCATTGTGGCGGACATCACCCCCCCAGTGGCGCTGGCGGCCTATGCAGGCGCTGCCATTGCCAAGGCCAACCCCATGAAAACCGGCTTCAACGCCACCAAGCTGGCCATTGCCGCCTTCGTGGTGCCCTATATCTTCGCCTACAGCCCCGCCATGCTGTTTGAGAATGTGTCCGGCCCCTTTGCTGTGGTGCAGATCGTCATCAGCGCCCTGCTGGGTCTGTTCGGCATTGCGGCCGCCCTCAACGGTTACCTGTACAAGAAGATCCCCGTGCTGTTCCGGGTGGCGCTGATCATCGGCGGTCTGTGCATGATGATCCCCGGCACCCTGTCGGACGTGGCGGGCCTGATCGTGGTCGGCGGCATCACGCTGATCCAGCGCATGAGCGCCAGAAAGCTGGCTGCCTGAAAACCCTGTCAATGAAAAGAGCTGTTCCGCTGAAAATCCTTGGCGGAGCAGCTTTTTTTACAAAGCGCGAAACTTTTTCCCACTGGAATCCGTCATTATAGAATGAGAACGTACTCTTCTGTAAATTTGTTACTGTTTTGTTGTTGATTTGCCCTCTTAACTATATTAGCATGAATGAACTGAAAGGAAACGGGCCTACGGCCCTTGTGAACTGTAAAGGAGAAATGACATGGCAGAGATCATGGAAGAGAAGAAGGAGCTGACTCCGGCGGAGACGGCCGCCCCGGCGGAAGAGCCTGCCCCGGCGGCGAAAAAGCCGGGAAAAAGTCCGGCTGACAAGAAAAAGCGGCGGCGCCTGATCCGCCGGATCATTGCGCTGATCGTGGTCATTGCGCTGATCGCAGGGGGCGTGGTGTTCTTCAAGAAAAAAGGCGGCGCCAGCAGCGAAGTGGGCACGGGTGTTGTGGAGTATGGCTCCATCACCTCCGTGGTGGACGGCAGCGGCCTGGTGAAGGCCAAAAACAGCGAGACCATCAGCCTGACCACGGCAGGCACTGTGATGGACGTGTTCGTGGAGGAGGGCCAGCAGGTGGAGCAGGGGGACCCCCTGTTCACCATTGATTCCCCCAACGCCGCCACCGAGGTCCAGAAGGCCCGGGACGAGGTGGAGGGCTACCAGAAGCAGATCAATACGCTGCAAAAGGACATTGCGGGGCTGAACCTGTCCCCGTCCTATGCCGGCAAGCTGATGGACGTGGTGACCCTGAACCCCGGCGATGAGATCAGCAAGGGCACCAAGGTGGCCACGCTGGCGGACGATACCCGGATGCGGCTGGAGCAGTATTACAGCTACGCCTACGCCGGGGAGCTGAAGGCGGGGCAGAAGGTGCAGGTTTCCATCCCCGCTCTGATGACCACGGTGGAGGGCACTGTGGAGGCGGTTCACATGGTCAGCCGCATCACGCCGGAGGGCTCCAAGCTCTTCTCCGCCGAGATCGTGGTTCCCAATGAGGGCGTTCTGGCCAAGGACATGGTGGCTACCGCCACCGCCACAGTGAACGGCGAGACCGTGTATCCTTACGAGGCCGCCAAGCTGGAATATTACCGGGTGGGCGACCTGAACTCCACCGTCAGCGGTACGGTCATTTCCAGCAGCCTGGTGGACTATCTCTCCGTGAAGCCCGGCCAGGTGCTGGTGCGCATCGACGGCGAGGACAGCGAAACAGAGATCTTTACCGCCCAGCAGAACCTGGAAGAAGCCCAGAAGAAGCTGGAGGCCGCCCAGAAGAACTTGGATAACTGCAGCGCCGTGGCTCCCATTTCCGGCCAGGTCATTGGCCTGTCCGTGACCCAGGGCCAGGAGCTGGCTGCCAACACCACCCTGGTGACCATTTCTGACACCTCCACCGTGACCATCAGCGCCACCGTGGACGAGCGGAACATCAGTTACATCAAGACCGGTATGTCCGTGAACCTGGACCAGTGGGGCACCAGCGCCTTCGGCACTGTGGAAACCGTGAGCCTTTCCAGCACGGTGAACAACGGCGTGGCCTCCTATCCCATCACCATTTCCGCCGACAATACGGAGGGCACCCTGCAGGTCAACAGCTATGTGAACTATGAGATCCAGGCCAGCCAGAACGACAACTGTCTGCTGGTGCCCATCCAGGCGGTGCGCACCGTGGGCCTGGAGGACGGTTCTTCCGCCACCGTGGTCTACATCAAGGCGGACAGCCAGCCGGACAACGCCTTGGAGCTGCCCTATCAGGATGAGGAGATCCCCTCCGGCTTCTACCCCGTTCAGGTGGAGCTCGGCATCCAGGATACCTACAATGTGGAGATCAAATCCGGTCTGAACGAGGGCGACACGGTCTATACCCAGATGGTTTCCGATGTAGCCACGTCCTGGGGTTAAGCCATGGCGAAGCTGATCGAACTGCGAGACGTCTATAAGATCTACGGCGAGGGCCTTGAGAGCGAGGTCCGGGCCCTGGATGGCGTTTCGCTGGATGTGGAAAAGGGTGAATTTGTGGCGGTGGTGGGCCAGTCCGGCTCCGGCAAGTCCACTATGATGAATGTGCTGGGCTGCCTGGACATCCCTACCCGGGGCACCTACCGCCTGGACGGCGTGGACGTCCGGGAGCTGACTGACAAGGAACTCTCTCGCATCCGCAACAAGCAGATCGGGTTTATCTTCCAGCAGTACAACCTGATCCAGAATCTGACGGTGCTGGAAAACGTGGAGCTGCCGCTGATCTATCAGGGCATCGACCCCATTGACCGGCGGGAGCTGGCGATACAGGCGCTGACCCGCGTGGGTCTCGCCGACCGGGCGCAGCATAAGCCTAC
>ERZ856578.2013-NODE-2013-length-35362-cov-17.797449_pt1 | contig 35362 bp, 60 predicted proteins | sample MGYA00514384_ERZ856578 | MGnify/ENA primary metagenome ERZ856578 (study PRJEB29103, sample SAMN06111958) | human gut metagenome | biome: human gut; feature: ankylosing spondylitis patient; material: healthy_person | host: Homo sapiens | place: China:Hangzhou...
GAAACAGGAAATTTGAGCGAATGGGGAATGGGTGGATTCCATCCTGACGCAATGGAAAGCGTTTTGAAGGTTTTGGCGAGATAAAAGGGAAAGCAAATTCCCTTTTTCTCCAAAGAAAAATTTAGACGAATTTCGTCTAAAAAATATTTCCAAAAATTTTTTTGAAAAAAGTATTGACATTTTCAAGAAATCTGATATAATAGATAATGTCAAGAGGGAAACCGAATGACAAGTAAAATGGGTGGCGACCTATTCGCCGATGAAAGGAGAAATTATGACTAATCGGGAGTTCTTCAATGCCGTTATCAAGGCCAATGTGAATGACGAGTTGACCAGCCACGCTACCGCCGAGTTAGAGAAACTGGACAAGCGGAACGCCCAGCGAAGTTCCAAGCCCAGCAAGGCCCAGCTGGAAAACGAGCCTATCAAGGCCCATCTGCTGGAGATTCTGGCCGTCAAGCCCATGACGGCAAGTGAAATTCATGAGGTTGACGCAGACCTGTCCACCCAGAAGATTAGTTCTCTGTGTCGTCAGCTTGTAGAGGCTGGCAAGCTGACGGTTGAGGAAGTGAAGATTCCTAAGAAGGGCAAGCAGAAGCAGTATAGTCTTGTGAGTGAGTAAAAATAAGAGGTGGCGAGAAATCGTCACCTCTTTTTTTGGAAAAGATTATTTAGACGAACTTCGTCTAAATAAAATCGACCTTGGCACTTCACCACACTAAAGTATTAAAGAAAATTTGAAATTCAAAAAAATTTTTGTTATAATAATTTTAGAAAATAAGGAAAAAAGATATTGACAAATTTCAAAAACTATGCTATACTGTATTTACAGTAAAGAAAGGAAGTGCTTTGAATGACAAAGAAAAGTGAAATTGTAAAAATGGACTTTATGCAGAAAGTCAAGAATTTTCTCGAAAGTGAGGGAGAAACCGTTCTTCAGATTAAAAGCGGAACCTATTCGATTCCGTGGGCGCTGGATGGTGATGAGGGCTATCTAAACCTCACCTTTAGCGTTCCTAAGGGAACGAGAGACGGCGACCTTTTCGACGGCTACGAAGAAGCCGAAAACTACCGCCTTGAAAGTGAAGCCAAAGTCAAGGCCAAGGCAGAAAGAGAGGAGAAAAAGCAGAAGAAGATGGAGAAAGACCGCCTTACACGCGAAAAAGCAAGGGCAAAGAAAGCCGAACGAGAAAATGTAAATAATGAGTAATTAAAAGGGTGGCGAGAAATCGTCACCTTTTTTTCTCATAAAAATTTAGACGAAATTCGTCTAATTTTTATTTTTTGAAAAAAGTCCTTGACTTTTCCGGAAAATCTGATATAATAAATAATGTAAGGGAAACGATGGTAAACCCTTATAATAATTTTGATTGGAGATTGAAAAATGAGTATTTGTGTTTTCGACACAGAAACGACTTCCCTTGAAAAACCTTTCTGTTATAATATCGGCTATCTTATTGCCGATAGCGAAAGCGGGGAAATGCTTGTAAAGCGTGAGTTTGTCGTGGAACAAGTGTGGCACAATCCAATGGTTTTCGCGTCTGCTTATTATGCAGACAAGCGCCCTATTTATGTAAAGGCCATGCGTTCCCGTGTTATTGTTATGGACAAATTCGGATATATTATGCAAACAATGGCACGAGACTTTAAGGCGTTCAATGTCGAACGGGCTTTCGCTTACAATTCATCTTTTGATGAAAAAGTATTCAATTTTAATTGTGATTGGTTCAAGTGTATAAATCCCTTTGATACCATTCCTATTTCCGATATTCGGGGCTTTGTTCATCATTTTATGATGGATGAAAAATTTTTCAAGTGGGCCGAAGAACACGAAGCATTTACCGAAAGCGGAAACTATTCCACCACCGCCGAAACCATTACACAATACATTAGAAACAATCCCGACTTTTCCGAAAGTCACACCGCCCTTTCTGATACGTTAATTGAAACTGAAATTCTTTTCCATTGTTTGGAAAAAGGGGCAAATATCAACGGAGACTATACCGCCCGCCGTTCCATTCCTCGAAAAGTCAAAAAGATTTTCACGATTGATACCAAAGGCGGGAAATTTACAATTGAGGGCGAAAGCGCAACTTACTACAAAACAAAAAATACTTTCAAGATTCGTTGAATTTGGAGGACTTCACCACTTTAGGGTGGTGAAGTTTTTTTTGGAGAAAAAATTAGACGAATATCGTCTAAATTTTATTTTTTTCAAATTTTCTAAGGTCTTTATTCGTGCCGGCCACTGTCAAATTCTATTCCTTGTCAAATTTTGAGCACGCAAATAAGCTACGAATAAGCTAGAAGTTGGGTGTCAAATTTTTGGAAAAGAAAAGCTGGAACTCCACTTTTTAAAAAAACGCATTTTTAGTGACCGTAAAATTTGAAAATTTCCCAATTCTACGCTATAATATATATAGAAAGTCAAGGAAGACTAAAAAAATAAAACGCTCCTAAGCTGGGAATAAGCTCCAAAAGAAAACGGCTACGGCACATCAAGCCACCTGTCAAATTTTAGGTCGTAAATTCTTTTATCTTTATAAAGCAACGAGGAGCAGAAAGAGGTATTTTATGACTAATCGTGAGTTCTATACTGCTATTTCCAACGGTGAGATGAATGATGAGCTGATGGCTAAGGCCACCGAGCTTATCGAGAAGATGGATGAGGCGAATGCAAAGCGAGCCCAGAAGGTTCTGGAGAAGAAGCAGGCTGCTGAGGATGAGAAAACTCCCGTCCGTGAGGCTCTGCTGAATGCGATGGGCGATGAGGGCATGACTGCCGCCCAGCTCATTGAGGCTGCTGGCCTTACCGATGAGGTAAAAGTTGCTTCTGTTCCTTCTCTCCTGAAGCCTTTTGTAGTGGATGGCACTGTGGAGAAGGTCGATATGAAGGTCGAGGGCAAGAAGGGTCCTCAGCGCGGCTACATCAAGACTAAGTAAGGAATAGAGGAGTAGGATTTATTCCTACTCCTCTATTTTTTTTAGAATTTTCAAAATTTGACAACGCTTTGAAATTTTGGTAAAATAGAATCAAAGAAAAATTTGACGCTTCGCCAAATACGCTCTATAAGTACGCATTATAAGTACACATAAAGTACATACATAATATGTACATATAAGATATACATATTATACTTACATATTTATTATTTATTATACTTATAAAACTTGTTTACTAATCAAATTTGCACAAAAAACATCTTCACTTTTAAAGACACAAATTCCTTTTACATATACCGACCGACCTACCCCTACCTATTCCTATATGTCGCTCTTGGACGTCCCTTGACAGTACCGTTTTTATATAGCTAGTCTCTTTCTATAAGTACGCCTTTTTGCTTACCTAATAAGTACGCCTTTTTGCTTACCTAATAAGTACGCCTTTTTCTTACTCCTTTAATTCTACCCCTTTTACCTATTTCCCTTATTTATGCCCCTCTTATCTACTCCCTCTATAAGTACGCCTTTACTCGTACATATATTCGTACTCCTTTACTTCTACTTCCTTTCTTCCTACTTTCTATTACTCTCTCCCTCTATATATACATATAATATGTACATATAATATGTACGCCTTTTTCTCAAAAATTTTCCCAAAAAAATAGGTACACCTAAAGCGTACCTAAAATATTTTCCCAAAATATTTACTTATTATAATTACTTCTCCCGCTTTGCTTTCTGAATATAAGTAAGCCGGACTTCGATATCATTATAATTTTTTGAACACTAAATTTTGGAGGCTTTATGAAACAATCAAAACTAATGAAAAAAATTACTATGACTTTGGAGGAATTAGGAGTCTCCTACTCTCTGAATGTATCCTATCGAGATTGTCTATCTCCTTTGGGATATCCATTGCTGTGGAAGCTGAGGCTTACTTGGCGCGGATCCATCGTTTTAATTGAAGAACGATACCATGATATTTCGCGCGCTCCTAATCCTCAACGCCTTCAGCAAGTCAATACTATAAAAGATAACTACGCTTTCTCCCATAATATCCCCTTACTCCTAATCTGGGACACAGACTCCTCCCTTATATCTCCCGAATGGCTCTCGCGCCAACTAGACCTAATTATAACTCAAGACTTTTGAGAAGAGACCTACCTCAATCCGAAATAAGTCTCTTTTCATAATATTTACATTTATGACACTGAAGAATTCCGAAAGGTAAATCTTTATTCTTTTCTGTACAATGATATTTATAGCAAGGATGATCGAACACATCACCATGATAAGGAGTTACATCTTCAATTTCTAGATACTTACATTCATCCATAATAGCCTCCATCTGGTGTGTCCTTCTTATCCTACTGGATTCCCATGACATCCTACTTCGTAGACACATTTGTGACAATCTCGAATAGTCTTATAAGAATATGTATAAAGTTCCACTGGAATTTCCGCTGGATTCAAATTCACAAACGGTTCCTTATCTCCAAGTATAACATCCCTAACATCAACAAATTGCTCCGCATACTTACGTACAGCTTCTTCCACGACTTCTGGATGTTCTCGAATATATTTGTCAAACTTATCAACAGCATCTACAAATACCTGATATTGTTCTGGTGTCAGCATAATTATCACTACACCCTCTTTCTAAATAAATCAAACTTTCGGAAGAACTTTCCCCATGGTAAACAGCACCAATACAGCACTCTATATCTACCATTTGAATTAGTCTCGTAATAATGCCAAAAACCAAAGAACGAATAAATCTTTTGCCATAGTGTCTTTTTCATCTTATTTACTCCTCGCCTTCCTCATCTTTCTTTACTGGTCCTCCATGAACCCCAAACAACTTGCCGTCCCACAGACAATCTCTGGCATTATTAGCCATTTCAACTAAGTTATCAATAACCTTTTTTCAAATCATCAGCAGAATGGCATCCATCATAGTCATATCCAATTGCCCGAATATCAAACAACCACTCATCCACACAATCTGGTTCACACATCTTACAATTAGTTTGTTCGTCAATCCAACTCTTCATAATTACCTCCTATGATTTCTCTTTCTCATCACAAATAATAAAATCCGATTTAGCTTTGGGGGGGTATAATGAAATGCTAACTGCGCCAGACTCAAATCCAACTCACAAAAGCACCTTGCCAATGAGGGTAACCTGTATCAGGAGCAGTACAGTATCCATATCCATGGTCACAAAAAGGAATACTAATCAAAAACTTCCTCCTCATAATTTATACACCAAAAGTCCTCGCAATAACTATACCTCTCGCTAATTTTGTATGCTCTTTATCCAGGTGTAATGCACAAAAGATAGGGGCACCTACAACTTTATCATTTTCAAATTCAATCACTTCATGAACTACATACTTACAATAATCACAACAAGGGATACAGTCTTCGCTACATTTTCTCACTCGGTATCAACTCCTTCACTTCTTCCAAGCTCCATAATAGCTCTGGCAAAAGCTTCTACGTCTCCACCATCACAATTATCTAAAAATCTAAGACACCAAAGCAATTTAATCGCACAATCGAGTCTTGTCATCTATTTAACCTCCATACTCCATTTTTACCCAATATCTCCTCCCACAAAACAGTTTTCCGAGCCCACATTTTCTACACATATAATCCGCTCCTCTTGTAGATATTCCAATACATTCCCCTCATGGTCGGATTCTGTTTAGCACATTTTATTAGTGGTGGCATCATCAATAGTAATAATTACCTTAGTATTTTCATTCATATCATATACTTATATAAATTATACTCCTCTCCAACAAAAGATTTCCTCCTCAGCAATCCCATCCAGCATCGGCTTTATTACTTCCTCAATTGCCCGCCGACAAGCCTCAAGAGTCTTGAAAGAAGGTCCAAATCTTTGAGTTTCCGTAGAAATAGCAGACCATCTACGAGTTGCTCTATTCAAAATAGGATAAAAGTCTCCACTCCCACCATTCTCCATAGAAAAACGCCACAAACACCGTTCAAGCTTTTCATAGAGGGCACGCCGTCGAAGAAGTTCTTCATCAGTACAATAATTAGCTGCTTCATAAAGAGCCGATCCACTACACATAAAACCTTCTCTAGCTTTTTGGATGTCTCCGTACTGGCCCAAAACATAAAACCCGTCTCCATCTTTGACTCTCTCAAAAGGATTCTTCTTCTCCTGCTTCAACTTCAAAATAATATTTCCCTCATTATCAATCACAAAACTCTCGGGAGCAAAATCATAAACCTTCCCGTCAATCTCAAACTTTATATTTGCCATTTCTTATTCCTCCATCTTTTGTTTCAAATCCATAATAATATCTTCAATCCGAACTGGCGCGCAGTCATGTGCATCTACCTCGCAATGGTAAATCATTCCAATTCCCCAATCTTCAAACGGGTCTTTTGTATGAGTATGCCCGCACAAATTCACCAGGCACTTCTTCAACGGCCTTCCAGCATCAGCGCGCGTTGTAATCGTCGGATAATGGGACAAATAGAACTTATAACCATCATAACGAAGATAGAGACTATTCTCTGCCTCTACTACATTTGGAAGCTTTTGGTAAAAATCCCAGCGAGTATTTACATCATGATTCCCTCTTACAATATGGAGCTGGCCCTTTAGTCTCCGAAGCATTTGACAATTTATCTCCAGCCCCATCACTAGGTCTCCCAGCACATATACATCATCCTCGTCGTCCACTACCTCGTTCCACTTACGAATAATAGTCTCATTCATATCTTCAACATTCTCAAAGCCTCGCGCGCCGTAGATGAAATCTTTCGAATGCCCAAGATGGAGATCACTTACGATGAAAATGGCCATTACTTATTACCTCCTAATCTATCAATAATCTCCTGACGAAGCTTCTCAGCTTTTTGTTCCTCCTCTTCCCATTTCCTGCGAATATCTTCCGCATCTCTTTCGATCATAATAGTCAAATTTTTAAGGGAAGTTTTTCATTCTTGAACCGTTCTTCTCGCTCTTTCTTTCGAACAATTTCTTTCTGCCAATGAAGAAGTCTCCAAAAGTCAAAAAGTGTTCTCATCGCAATACTCGTAGAAATATAAGTTCCACAAAAGCCTTTTCCATTCTCATAGGATGAAAACCATTCTACCCGACGACAAATATAATCAAAATCATTTTCCCACTTACTCGGCGCGAGCTCATAAATTCGTCGAAACTTTCCAAAAGACATTCTTATATCTGCAGTCTTATAGGCATTAATCCAATTATAGCATGACCATCCGAGAAAAATCAAAGCAACAACAATAATCACCAGCAAAATCAAAAACAAAATAATTTTCAAACGAATCTCCTTTCTATTCTTCAATAAATTAGAGCCTTTAATTTCTCTTCCAGACTTTAATTACTATCTTTCTTCTGAATATCTTATCTCCCTAAATTCTATCGAGATTTCTCGTGAAGATTTTCCGATGGAATTAGAAGTCTTCTCTTTCGATACGATTCTTGAGAGCTTTTAGCGCAGCAAGATACTCATTATCCAAAGATAGATTGTCTAATTGTATTTGAAGAGCTTCCTTATCACTAGCTTTAAGACACCAAGTCTTTCTACTCTGAATATCATCCAGAACATCGCCAATCTCTTCTATTCTGAAATACCTTGCCATTATTCTATCTCCATTTTAAAGTTCTTCTCCTGTTTCAACATCAAACACTTTAAGGTTTTCCACACACTCGAAATTGGTATGTATAATTTCATCATTAACTGCAAACCATGGTGTATATTTGTCTGAATATACTTCACACTCAAATTCTATCTTAACCTTCATTTTACTTTACCTCCTGTAGCCAAAAATTTTAATAGCACTCAGTACAACACTTGCAACAAACCATAGATTTTTCTACAGAGCAGGGCTTTATATCAAGTACACCATTGCTTCTAGTTTCTGCATTCGGCCACTGTTCCAGAAATTTACTTTGACGCGTTTGCGCGGATGCGTAGCAGACCATTCCTCCAGCACTTTTACCTGTTCTTTTGCAGTATTGTTTGCAGGGTAATTAAAGATGCAACCCTTCCTATTTGCAAAGCAAGCGTGACAATCTTTACTTGCCGCACACATACGGTCTCTCTCGTTGATAAATTCCAAAGCATCCATTACTTCACTAACCTCCATCCATTCTTTCTAATAATCCTCTCCATATTCTCTCTCCCCACAGGATTCATAGTATGAAGATGGAAAAAGTACCCAGTATCTACAATTCCTGCCTGCTCGAGCCAGTCCAAAACGCGAATATAATCTCCTCCATCTCCTGCAAAGTCGCCAGCATCATGGTCAAGACTAATATAAATAGTGTCGCTGGCGAAGCTTCTCTCATAGGACTTGATTGCGGTAATCGCTTCAGTTACGGAGCGCGCCCACAGCCATTTATCACAAGGCGGAGTTCTAATATCATCAATCCAAAGAAACATTAGTAATCCTCCTCTCGCGCCGGTTTCGCAATGGCCTCAGCCTTCCATACATCAATAGAAAAGGTTCTATCTTTTATATCCTCATCTACCCCAAAAAGGTCAAGAAGCTTCTTCCAAGTCTTCTTATTAAAATCCTCTTTATCCAACCAAATGTGTTGAATCTCTTGAGTCTGAACCATTTTTAATATCTCCCTCTATCTCTTCCCAATCCAAAGTTCCATCGCAAACATATCCATCACTTAGTCCAGAAAGAATCAAACGCTCAACCTCTTCATCAGTTGCGTCGTCGGGAACCTCAATCGTTCCATGGATTCTATAAGTATAGAAGACCTTTTTCATTAGTTATCATCTCCACAAATCTCAGAGCTAAGATCTACCCAATTATCATAAACAACGATGGAGTCCTCTTCAAGCGTATCCGGCGCGGACACATAGATATCGCTGATGCCAATAACTCCTCCACAACATCCACAGATAATTCCATCTCGAAAAGCAATACCGCCAAGATAATGTTCACCCATATAGTCCCAAAACTTTACCTGAGTAGGAACTCCAAAATAGTCATACTTCATAATAAGCTATCCTTTCTCAATACAAGTCGATTCCATCTACAACTTCATCAGACTCCCAAAGATTTTCAAACTCCTCACAAAACTGAATAGCAGATGCGTGAAGACTCATGTTACTCAGAGTTTCAAACCATCCTGCCACTACATCACTCTCAATATCCTCAAGAAAAGCGGTCTTCACCTCATAATCAGCAATATGGCGCTTACAAAGTGAGTTCAGGAAATATGTAAGAGAAACGCACATATAATTGTTCCTAAACTTTACCACCACTTCCTTGGAGTGATATCCATCATCAAGAATAATAGCCTTAATCATTTTAAAACTCTTTTCTCTCTCACTTTCTATATATATTATATAGCTTTTTTAGGAAAATTTCAAATTTATTTTTTCCAGTGGAATGGAGGAAGGTAAAATGAATAAAAACTGCAACTTACATTCGGTTGTATCCATCTCTAACTAAATTTTCTTCTTTAATCATCTTTCTTTCTAAAGCCAAAGCTTCTTTCTTAGTAAGTCCTTCTTTTATTATTTGATGCTCAATATTACTCCACCCATATTTTACTATATCATTCCACATTTCAGAATTTTTCTCGTAATTCTTTCCATCATTCCATCGCTGTTCTACATTCGAGGAAATTCCAACATACTTCTTCCCATTTGGAAAAATATGACAATAAACTGAATAATCAGCTTTTTCTTCTTCAAATTGTTTCTTTAGCTTTTCTTCTTCTGTTGGAAATCTAGCTTCATAATTCGTTTTTGTTTTTTGAATTAGATAACCTTTCTCTATCAAAAGTTTTATCCCTTTTTCACTCGCCGTTCTACCGAAAGACATCAAATTCTCCCAAAGTTCCGACGAGAAATATACTTCGTCTCCCTTCTTTTGAGAAGAAATATAAAAAAGTATTGACACAGCTGGCGCGTGTCCTGTATCCCTCAATACAGATAAATATTCGTCAATACTCAACGGCCGACTAAAACAATTTTTTACTATTCTTTGATTCATAAAAAGACTCCTTTTTACATTGGATTTTTGTCATAAAACGCAATCTGCGTTTTATCATTTCTTTATTCTTTCTTTTTCTTATTTCTTCCTTATTCTTTATTTACAAGCATATTCCAGAATATTCTGATAAGGAATAGAATATTCCGAATACTGGAATATTTTTGGAATATTATTCCTTCTTTTCATATTTAGTTCCTTTTAGTAAGTGAGGATATTGTTTTCTCATAATATTTATCCACTTACTTACAGTACTTTGAGCTACCATCATATTTTGAGCAATTTGAGATTGTGTCAACCCCTCTTTTAGATAATTAGAGACTTCTTCAAATTTCAAAGAGTTATCAATCTCTGTTATTTCCTTCTTTATTTCATATCTCTCATGACTTTTATCTATCGCTGGACTTAAAAAAGTCATGCACATTCTTACTTCTGGAATATCAGCAAAACTATAAGTTCCTGTCAAAGAATATTCAATTGCTGAAATAGCCAACTGATTCGCCAACTCTTCTCTTCCAGAATTATAGCAATCCCTTATTACTTCCAAGACTTTATTATAAACTTGTCCATAAACATATGGTATTTCACCTGTCAAAAGTTGTCTTTTCTCCATTATGTTTCTCCTGTTGAATGTAATTAGATTTATAAATTTGAATTTCTTTTTGAAGACTTTCGTTATCTTCAAAAAAGTATACATCAAAAAAAGGCTTATTCCTATTTGGAGCTGTATTTATTATTCTAAAGCCTTTTTCTCGTAGGTAAAGGGCCATCTTTTTGTTATAAATAATATAAGCCATTGAACTCTCCTCTTTTATTTACTATGTTTCTCAAAAAACTCTTCCAAAGCTTCTCTCAAAATATCACTAACTTTCATACCATTTTCTTGCGCGAACTTTACCAACTTTTCTTTTTGTTCATCAGTCAAATAGGTTCGCGCGGGATTAGTATACATAGGTTTCATTCTTTCACCTCCCAATTATAAGTAAGCCTACTCAGCTGTTTGTCCTAAAAAATGAGCTAAAATGCTAAAAAGAAAAGACAGGACTTGCGCCCTGTCCTCTCTCTACTGGATGCTACCCGTTACATCCACACCATTAAGACTTACATAAATCAAAGTTCCAGTAGTATCACAAACTCCAACTACTGCATCCATACCAACAGCTTCTTTGCAAGCAACACTCAAATCATCATAGCTCTTACTTAGTCCGCTAAGATAAATTACTTCAGTAGTCAGTCCAGGCTCGGCAATTATTACTTGATATCTACCGTCAACAACCTCAGTCAGAACCCGATTTCCATAAATTTCTTCCAGAACTTCATCACACTTCTGTACCATTACAGCAGTAGTATCTGTATCAATAGATGGCGCAACCTTAGTAGTTTCCTTTGACGCACAACCTACCATCATTACAATCATCATAAGCGCCAGACTCATACTAATAATCTTCTTCATATTTTCTAATCCTTTCAAATATTTTTTAGCCCATAAATGTTAACGAACTTTCCATTTTTCATCTCGGTATACCAATATTCGCTGCTATGGTAAAAAACTCTAATTCTAATGGGTGTCCCATCACTATCAAAGTATTCTTTGGAAACTACTATTCTCCCATATCTCAAAAGGTCTCTTCCTGTCTCTTCCATTTAGTCCTCCCTAAATGCATTCACATCCGTAAGTTCATCTACTGTCTTTAGAAGAGCTCCATTCATTTGCCGATGATACTCAGTTGCCTTTAGGAGACTTCTAATGGTTGCCTGCTGAGTGCGTAGCTTGCGCGCTCCCTCGAGCAGAACATTGGTACACTCCTCCAACGAACCTCCACAGGGACAAAACTGGCACTCATTTCTATTTGCACAATATTCCAAAGTATCACAAATCAACTTAGTATTCATCTATCTTACTTCTCCTTATTTAACCAATAGACCGTTTTTCCATTTTCATTCTTTGAGGAACCTGCTTGACCTCTTGCAACCATCGCGCGCATTGTGCCCGAAACCTGCGCGGGACTTACTTCGAATTGATACATCTGCATTGCCATTCCAGCAATTCGTTCTGCTGTCTGGCAACTAAGTCTCTCCAGAACTCCAATAATAGCTTCTTGTTTAGTCATTCGTATATATCCTCTTCAAAGCTCGAATTTCCTTGTCAGCAAGATCATTGCAATAGTCTTCATAACTATAACTGTACTTGTTCCAATTATCTACTCCGCCCCGCTCAAGAGCACGATAACAAACAGACTCAAATACAAGAGACTTGAAGTCATCGGTATCGAAAAATTCCTGAAGCGTCATCAAATATCCTCCTGGTCACTACCAAAGCCTTCAAAATATCCATCCTCAATCAATTCCTCCCCATAATTCTCATAAAGCGCAACAGTCATATTCAAGATATCATTTCCATAATATTTCTCAACAACCTGCGCGCCCTCTACGAAAGTCGAACCATTTGCCCAACCTTTAGCAATACACTCCTTTTTTTCATCGTCATCCCAATAAACTACTTTATAACGAACCATTTGACTTCTCCTTTCTTAATAAACCATTTCAGCAGGAACATAGCCCTCTTTGAGAATCGTTCCCATCGCCTTATAGTGCATGAGGCCCGACTTACCCTTGCTCTTCATCACAAGGCCCTTATCAACTAATTCGTTCAAAATTCGAGCCATCTTTTGAGGAGTAACTTCAACTAAATCCAAATTTCCTTGTTGGATTTCTTTGCTTGTCATATCTCTCTGTGCTTCCGCTAACACAATCATTGCTTCTGTGGTCCAGCGCTGAGTTAGCTCCTTACTATATTTGGAACGAGTATAAGACATTACTGGCGCGCCTCCTTTACATTACAGATATAAAGTTCTACTATTTCGTTGTTTTTTAATTGAATAAATTCAGAAACTTCATCATTTATTTCCATTTCAGATAAACCGTTCTCCGCACCCATTTCAACTATAAATTCTACTCCAGCATTAACCGCGTCATCATAACTTTCAAAAGCCTCGACCACATTCGGACCCTTATATTGAAGCACAAATACCTGTCTCATACTCAATTCCCCTTTCTCATTTTCTATATATATTATATCCTATATTTAGAAAATTCTCAAGTTTTCTTCTGAAAATATTGCTCAAAGTCTTCCTTAGAAGCATCTGAGTAATTTAGTGAACAGGAATCCTTCCATCGAAACTCCTCCGAAGTTATAAGCTCACTTTCTTCTGCCCTAAAGAAAACTCCACTTCGATTTTCTTTACTTGTCATCTGAGAGAACAAATGAAATGCATCATTATAGTAATCATGAGGGTCTACGGCATAAAAAGTCAACTTATACACCTTAGCCATTACTCAACATCCTCCCATACAAGTTCCTTCTTCGCCAGCGCGGGGTCGGCATGGTCAAACTCCAAACAATAAATTCCAAGAGACTTTTCATCACACCAGAACTTCACTACATATCCCGCGCGCGTCAGAATTTTTATTAGAGAGGTAATGTCCTCCCACATTTCCTTTTCGGATTCGTACTCAGTCTTACAAAAAGTTATCTCACTCATTTTCGTCCTCCTTAGTCCCAAAAATGATAAAAGTTTTTACAGAATAGGTCAAAAAATTCTTCTTTCGCATTATCCATCATCGCGCGCTGTTCCTCAAAACTTATGTTATCATAAATCTTATCGTCTTCATCCATGAAATTGAGAAGTGTCAGCTTTTCTATAAATATTATATCAAAAATTTAGAAAATTTTCAAATAAAAACTCCCCAGGTTAAAAACCTGGGGAGCACTTTTAACCTAAAATTTCATTTACTCTCTTTTGTACTTCTTCGTAATCATAGCCTGCAGCGGTTAGTCTGTTCTTTCTATCCTGACCATTGCCCCACTTACCAGCAATAACTTCTCTTGCGACCTCATCAATGCTCTTTTTCGCAGGAGCAGACAGTAGCTTGTTCACGTAATTCTGTACTTCTTCGTAATCATAGCCTGCAGCGGTTAGTCTGTTCTTTCTATCCTGACCATTGCCCCACTTACCAGCAATAACTTCCTGAGCAATCACAGCAACTGACTTCTTTGCAGGAGCAGCCTTTGGATATACAACGTTACCCTTGCTATCAAATACCTTATAGCCTTCCTTGCAAGCGCGAATAGCATTGTCAAATACTGCAAATGCACCAATCTGAGAAGAAGCATCCGCCCAACTCTTACGTACACGATATAACTCATCCTTTGAAGGAGCGGGATTAGGAGTAGGCTTAGGAGCAGGATCAGAACTGCTATCTGTTTTGTAAGCCACACCAAAATAATTACAAATACCATGAGCAATAGCCTCGCCAATATCAGTAGTATGTTCCACGATCCATTTTGCTACGCTAGGCACATCATGGAACTCACACTCAATATAGGCAGTAGGAGCATTTGGCACACGAATTTCATATAGCTGCGGATTAACTGAAATATTCTCGCTCTTGCCAGGTGTCAGAGGTGCAAGTACACTGAAGATAGCCTTGCAAGCCTTCATACCTTTACCACTTGCATCATGGCAGAACATACGAGTACCGCTCACCTTACCATTGCAAGCATTGGTATGAATGCAAACATGTAAATCTGCACCGAAAGCATCAGAAGCTTGACACTTACTAGCCATCGTACCTTCATGCTGTAACTTTACAGAGATGCCACAACGCTCAAGTGCAGCCTCACAAGCATGAGCAATCTTGCCACATTGTACTCCTTCGGTAGTATTGCCCCATGCATAAGCATTATTGAATTGTTCGCTTGGGGATAGAAAAACTTTTGCCATAAAAACATTCTCCTTTTATTATTTTAATTTAACTCCGTAGGAGTAAATCCTATGGAGATCTTTACCAAACATACCACTGGTATGTTTCATTTGAAACAAGATAACGTGTTGCGGAAGTAGCAGTACGAAAAACTGCCGCTTGAAAAGTATTTGAATTAGCATTTGCTATGAAAGAACTTATTGCTCCAGAGCTAGTAATGCTATTCGTCCCAAACATAAATCCATAATTGTTATTAGAATACATCGCACCAAACTGTGTATTAGTAGTACCAAAAGCAAAGTATAATCCATCTGGATGTGTTGCAGTTGTACTAATCGGATAATAAATTATGATTCCTGATGGGGTTTTCCCTAGATTATGAGTAATAGTTTGAATCGCTGAAGATGTAGGCGTAAAAGTTCCAGATAGTACAGATGCCCCCCCGCACTTATACTAGCAATCTTCGACGCAAACTCACTTAGTGGAAAAGCTTCAGTTATTCCTACTTTTGAACGAATTGCATCTGCAACCCCAGTCAACGTAAACATCATCCGGCGTCAACGCCTTGCGGTTGGTGACGTCTACGCGGCTATTGAAATAGTCAACGACTACCTTGATTGTCCACCGGATAAATTTCTGCATATCCATTATTCGTCATCCCCTTTATCCCACAATTGCCCCTACCTGCAACTGCAAAATCAACAATGTTTGTATTTTCATTAATATTTTCGTTACTTATGATCCAGTTACAATATAATAAGCCAGTTGAAGTTTTTATAAAAGATATACTATCTACTGTTCTAGACCCATCATAGATTTTTACGGACTGAATTTGATGGGAAACTACTGGAATTTTACTTTCAGAAATTCCTACTCTTAATTGACACCTGTTTGTGGTGGCGCTTCCTCCTGTACTATCATTAACTAAACAATAAACTTCCTTATTGTCATCTTCACTATGTGAAAGTTTCCAACTATATGTTTGTGAAGTGCTGGCAATAGCACCATTCTTATACCATTTATAAGAATAGCCCGTTCCTCCATGAGCAGTGACCTTTAATGACACTTTATCTCCATCATATCCTGCCTTATAATAAGGAATATTGCTAGTAGTTATAATATTTACAGGAGGCTTTATTTGAGGAAAGGTTACTGTTCCAGAAACAGATAGAGAAGCGGGAGTATAAGTTGTTTGATTCCCTGATACCCATTGAGCAGAAACATCTAATGAAGTTGCAGAGGTGTCTGTTACTGTTATTGTTTCACTTCCGATAGTATAAAACCCAATAGAACTAAAATTATATTTCTGATAAGTTTTTTTGCCTTGGATTACATAGTAAGCAGAATTGTTGTTATTGTTATAAGATTCACCAGTTCCATTGTAAACCTTCAAAGTCAAATTGATTGTGGTTTCTGTAGTAGATTGGGAATAACTATATTCTAATCGAGCATACCATCCTCTCGAGGATTTAGCGCCGTCAAAATAAGCCATTTACATCCTCCTTTTAGTTGGTGCGATACCAGATATAGACGGACAGATAAGGCGGCATATTATTGTGAGCTTGACCACCGCAGTTGGATGACTGACCACCAGAATAAGCGTTATACTGGTTAGGTTCCGCCTGATATAGTCGTATGGAATTAACACCAATCGCTTCAGCTTGTCCAGTATACTTGAAACTATGCGCGTGATTGGGAATCTCAGCCGTTGTCAACGTATGTTCAGACTCACCGCCACTACTTCCTGCAGGATAAGCACTACTAACTCCAAGTAAGAATTTTCCTTGAACTTGCTCCCAAGTCCCTCCAAATAATGTTCCTGGATTAGTACTATTCATGGACATATAAACAGCACCTATTGGGTACACATTATCAAGTACAAAATTAGAGCCTACCGTTTGAAAGAATACCTGATTTGCCAAAAGATTGTCAGGTAACGTTGGTCCATACATTGCTGACGATAGTTTCAAACCTCCGGTTTCCGTTACCGCTAAATTCTTTGTGAGACCAAAACCCATGCCCACTTGTGCTACATTGTTGACAGTATTAAATTGAACATATCCCTCTTTACCAGTGCCCTGCCAAATACGTAAAAATGGATTTACCTCTTTACTAATAGTCAAATTTCCTGTCAAGGTTCCACCAGATAGAGGTAGCTTTTTTTCAAGTGCGGCATTTACAATTTTATTTTGAACAGGATTAGTAGATGTATTGGACATTGTAGAGTCTACTATCGTTTTATTTGCTTCAGATTCAATCCCATCTAACTTTGCTTTGTCAGAAGAACTCATAACCCCATCAGAAGAAGAAGTTGCCTTCTCTGAAGCGACATTCTTCAAATCTTTTAATGCGGTTGTGCCATCACCCATTCTAATATTAACATTATAAGGTTTAGTTCCTCCATATACAAAACAGAGTTCGCCTTCTTTTAATACAATATCTGAACTTCCTGCTGTAGAGGCTGCTGCTCTTTTAGATTGAATTGTACAACCTGAATTCATTCCAGAATTTAATGTACTATTTTCAGTTAAAATTTTTTCATATGCCATATTTTACCTCCATAAGTAATATTCACCATCCCCACTATTATAAATAATAAAGGTTTGTTTCGTTGAAGGAACTGAGGATACAGTATATAAATACTCATCTGTAAAAGGAATTTCATTATAATATAAAAGCCTTCCTTTGGCCGCATCATACCTACCAACTTTGAAGCGAGTTTTCCCCGCAGAGGTATCAATAATAATCAATTCACCATCGAGCGGTTGAAACGTAGTTGCTACCGCCTCCCAATTAGCGGCAGTATCTCGCTTATTCTGAATCCTGGTTTTTATTTCCTTATTCGCCATTCTTACCTCCTTATAGGCATAAAAATAAACAGACCCTACCTAAAACTGGCTTGAAGTCTGTTTCTTTCTAACCTATCATTTCAAGGCAATAAATACCGGTTATCACCTTCAAACCAGTTGGAAATTATCTCCCTACTTTATTATATTATATCGTAATTTTCGTAAATTTTCAAGTTTTGAGAGGTGGGGAGCCGAAACTCCCCACCTATACAATTACGCGTTAACGTTTCCACAATTTAGAATCAAAGTCTCAGTACCATTTATCAATAGGTCGGTAGAAATCTGGGAAATATTTACTGCTTTCTCAGTAATTTCCAGAGCGGTTCCGCCTACCTTGACACTCTCAATCTTATTGACCTGCGCGCCAGTTTCAATGCCTTTGAGCTTAGTACCTTCGGCATCGGTCATTAGACGCTTACCAGTTTCCTTGGCAACATAACCTTTGGCCACATCAGCTGTCTTGGCATAAGGTTCAAGAGTAGTAGTTAGGCCGGCTTGTTGGATAGCGCTGTCGGCTTTATCAAGACTGCCCTGTACCGCAGTAGCTAGCTTAGCCTTGGTAATACTTTCATCAGTAATAGAAGCAGTTACCTTATGGTCAGCACTGACTGCGATTTTTACCATATCAGTGGCGCCAGAGCCACTAGTCACATACTCAATTAAATTGCCGACATCAATATAAACTTTATCATTAGTGGCATTCGCTAGAGTTAGAACGAGATAAGTGCCAACGGGCTGACCATCAGGATTGGTGATAACCGCACCAGACTTCACTACCATATCGGTAGGAATATCAATATTTACATCAAGGCCGGTAGCTTCCTGATGGACGGTATAACGCTTTGCTAAACCCTCGACAGTAGAAGGAGTAACGGTTACGCTATAGTCAGTTTGGGCAGGAATAGCACCAATCTTTTCATCGACATAGCCGACCACCGTAGTGGCTTTTGCACCTTCGGGAATAGAGCCAATTTTCTTAGAAAGAGCATCTACTGCGCCTTGAGCATCAGTACCAGCTTTCTTGGCTTCGGCAATAGCTGTATCCTTGGCATCAGCATAACCTTGAGCCTCGGTCTTAGTAGCATAATTTTTCTTTTTGATTTCTGCCACAACTTCGGCCAAGGTAGCCTTTGTTCCGGCCAGTTCATAGGCAGACTTTACAGTTTGCTGATATCCTTCTTCGCCAAGAATTTCAGTCTTAGCAGTAGAAATCTTTGTATCAGCGTTGGTTCCAGCTGTGGTAATAGCTTCGGTCTTTGCAGTAGCAATCGCTTTAGAAACTTTATCAGTAGTATCTACCTTTGCTTCAAGGGCATCTACTCGCTTAGTGATACTAAAGTCACCAGCAACAAGACCATCAGCATAGGTTTTGGCTTCAGTTAGAGCAGAAGAAGCCTTATCATCAGCATAGAGCTTGGCACCTTTGATGGTATTAGAAGCTTTAGTATCAGCATCGGTTCCGACTAAAGCATCTTTAGCATTTCCAACATCTGTCATGGTAGCTACTTTATTAGTAGAACTATCATAAGCAGTATTGAATACTAGTTCATTTTGCTTGGTGTCTAGTGCAGTCTGTAGTCCGTCAATCTTGGAAATACCCAAGGTGGGTATATCGTCTGCAATTAGCTCGCGACGGCTAACCGTAATCTTACCGTCGGTCTCACTAACCGCGCTAACGAACTTTTTGGCAACGGCTTCGTCAGATACATCTAATGCCTTAATCTTAGCTTGGGCATCAGCAATAGCCTCAGATTTGGCAGTAACAGAAACACTATCAGCATATTTCTTTGCTCCGGCAATCGTGGAAGCAGAAGCCTCATCACCGTCAGCACCAACTAGTTCGGTCTTTACTGCGGTAGCATAACCTCGCGCCGTATCATTCAGGGACTTTACAGTGGCATAAGCACCATCCTGTAAGCCATGAACAGCGACGTCAGCGCCATCTACAGAAATGGTACCATTAGTAGCACCTTCAGCAACACTTTGAACTGCACTGTCCGCTTTCTTTAGAGAGGCCTGAACAGCAGGGCTTAGCATTGCTAAGGTTAGAGAACCATCTTTGACGGATGCAGAAACCTTATGAGTATCAGAAGTAACATTGATTTGGATAGCGTCATTTTTACCAGAACCACCAGTTACATACTCAATTAGGTCATCAACTTTGATGTAAAGTTTATCACTCGTAGCGTTGGCAAGAGTAAGAACAATATATGTGCCCGCCGTGGTGACTCCCTCAGGTAGTGCTTCTGCTTCGAAGGTCTGAACAGTACCAGACTGGACGACCATATCCTTGGGGATATTGATTGCGGCGCCGACGTTCACATTATCCTTAGTTAGATGGTAAACCGCAGAGAAACTTCCGGGATTCTTATCAGCAACAACAGAATACTCAGGATGGGTTACCTCAGGAACCAAAACCTTGAGACCATCATCCTCAAGAGTAAGTGCATTGCCCTTACCTTTTGATAGCTGAACACCAACAGTAGGAGCAGTAGCAGTTCCACCAATTACTACAGAAGCATCCGTAGCTTTGACACTACCAACCTTTCCATTAGCAATAGCAAGAACATCAGCAATTTCTTTATAGAGACCAGTTGCTTCGGTATCAGTACCTGCCTCAGCACCAACCTTAGAAATTAGGTCTGTGACTTGGCCTTGTAGTGTAGCGACATCGTGCGCGAGGTCGCCAGAAGCAGTGGTTTGAGCTAACTTGATAAGCGTACCAGCCTCATTAGAAATTATGAAAGCTTCACACTTATTGTCAGCAATTAAGGTCAAAATTTGACCAACGTAAGCAGTAGCACCAGATTTTGCATAAGCTTCTAGTTCAGTCTTATTATACCAAACAGCAGTTGTATCAACAGGTGCAGGGTTTCCGCGCTTTATGCTAAGAGGGAAACCCATATAAGCGGCATCATTCATAATAACAGCCATTGTCTATTTCCCTCCTTATCAACCAATAGTTACAGTATATGTTTCACCAGCATCAATAGAAGCAGGTTGATAAACATATACATCATAAGCAGCAGCAGCGTAAGCATTAGCACCTTGAACCTGAACTTGTGTGCCTTGCTTTACAAATAGAGAAGTGACATCAGCATTTAGCGCGCTAGGCATTATTACCTTAGTAATTCTCCGGCCAGCAGGAACAGCTACTACTACTTTCTTGGCACCCGCGCCAGCTCCGAAAGTGGAAAGATTACCAGCGCCACTTGCCTTGTTATGAGCCAAAGCACGGATATTTGCAGAATTTAGCTCAGCAGAAGCATCAGCCATTGGACCCCAGAACATATAACGGACACCGACTAAGCTATTGGAAGTTTTAGAAGCGCTACCTGCCTTAATTTGTCCAGTAGGATATGGATTTCCTAGATTCGTTACAGGAATTGCGCCAGCATCATAGGTAGCTTTTACAGTAACAGTTTTAGGAGTAGCTTCAGCTACCACATTCTCAAAAGTACCACTAGCAGTAGCCTTGGAACCAATTACACCAGTACAAGTAACTTCCCAAGTTTTAGCAGTAATACCAGTAGCGGGACCATAAGTATAAGAACCAGCGCTTAGGGTTGCGCCATATACGAGGTTCTTCTTAGTACCAATCTCAAAAGTACCGAAGTTCGTTTGAGTACCAATAGTTACAGCAGGGGCAGCTGCTGAAGGATTCTTTTCTTTGGCAAGAATACCAGCTAGTACTTCCTTTACATTCTTACCAGAAGCTTGAATAGTGCCAGAACCAGTACTTGGTACAGTAAGGACACCGATATTAGCAGTATAGGTTAAGTCTTTATCAAAATAAACATTATCCGCAGAGTAGTTACCGTCCATAGCCTTAAAGCCAGTACCATCGTGGATATAAGCAGTATAAGATTCTTTACCTTCTACAAAGGTTCTTACTACAACTGCCATATCTCCCTTCTTGGGATTAGTAATGGCGCGTGCTAGCGCTTGGGCATCAGTCTCTCCCTCATTAGGAGTTACTTCTGTAAAGTCACTACGATTATTGTTAATAATTCCCTTGATTGTATCCTCATCTACACCAGAATACTTCAAAGTTTTCCAATGATCGGTACCATTACCAATTTTTGTTTTTCCAGTATCATTTTCAACACCCATTTCACCCTTTAGCAAAATTGGATTATGAGTAGTCCAATTTTCAGCCGTATCGTTGCGAAGTTGGATGCGGATGTTTAGAGTTGCCATAAACTCATTTATCCTCCTTTTCTAAAATTACGCCCCTCCTCCTGAGATAACTACATCACTCGTCTCTTCGGTATATAGCTTCTCAAAAGAAATTGGATTGACTTCCATTGTTCCATCTTCAAGAATTTTTATTTTATTAGGTTCATTAGAACTTTTTACTCCACCAACAGTGGTTTCTGTTCCAATACCTCCCAAGCCGCCGCCTTTTTCAAGAGCCGTAATTCTTTTATCTAAATATCCCCAAGATAAAACCTGAGATTCTTCATATAAATAATCATCGGGTTTCTCTTTTTCAAGGACTTTTAGTTCTTCCCTGTTTACGGTTCTATTTCCTTTTTCATCCGTTATAAAATGATAAATCTGAATGAAGCCGGCTTTTTGTAATAGCAAGTTAGGAACCATTGCGACCACGATTGCGCCTATCTCTTTTGCTATTACCACTAATGATCTCTTATCTTTCCGATGAGCAAAATGGACTTCATCACCTACGTTTGCTTTTGGTAGAACAACATAGATATTGCTATCCCATTGGAATGCGTAGGTGCGTTCATCAAGTAATCGCATATAAATTCCTCCTTACTCATTCCTCAAATTATAAGTAGAAACTATTCAACCTCTTTTCAAGATTTTAGAAAAGAAATCTTTATTTTCCACTTTTTAATGAAAACTTGAAAAAGTCGAATTTTCTGCTATAATAAATATATAAAGTTTTTATAAAGAGCGAGGAATTATTTATGACCAAAGAAAATTTTTCAAAACTTATTAACGCAGTAAAAAATCATAGTGAATATATTTGCAATTTATATAAAGACTATGGTATTGATTTTGTAAATAGTCCCGTTATGGAAATTGAAAGTGAGATTACAAAGTATCTAAAAGCCCAATTTGATGATAAATGTGATTGGATTAGTTACTGGATGTGGGAGCTAAACTTTGGAGAAAAATGGAAGCCTGGCACTGTAACAGAAAATGGAAATGATATCCCCCTAAAAACAACAGATGACCTTTGGAATCTTCTGACAAAATAAAAATAGACCCTACACTTCTAAGGTGTAGGGTCTTTTCTTATGGCTTTGAAAAATAATGATCGCCAACTTTTGCAACTGGAGTCCCAAAATTATGATACTGGTCGGTTCTAAACCAACAAATATCAGGAATTCTTCCTCCATTCAATACATAATAAATAACTTCATATTGCATCGCTGTTGGTTCAGCATCATCAACATACGGCGCGGGTTCAAAAGCATTTATATTATGCGCGCTATTCCAAATTGAGGTGTTATTTCTTTCACAATAATTTAGAATAGCAGAACAAGTATATACCTGCCCTTCCCAAGATTGATTGCCTGCTTCACACCATAGAAGTTTTGCTAAAATTTCTTCTTCTTCAAAATAAACTATTTTAGTTTGAAGTTCTTCTTTTAAGGCGCGATTGCGTTCCTCAAGCTCTTGAATTTGTTGCTCTTTACTAGTATTCTCTGCTGACAAGTTAGAATTTTCTTTTTCAATAGCATTGATTTTTGTAATAAAAAAAATAGCCTGGGCCATAAAACCCAGGCAGATAAATGAAATAATTGCCAACAGGAGAGCTAAGTTTCTGCGTGTCATAGACTTATCCTCCTTTAGTTTTATTTTTTTACTTTAATTTCTCAACCCATTTTTTTGCAGACCAGCCTTTAGTCATATCTTCCCAGGTCTTATCACTAAAGCAAAACTGACGGATTGTTGGATTAGAAATTTTATTTACAGTAGAGGCGAACTCCTTTCGGGAGGTAAAATGGAACTGGGACTGGAGAAGAGAACGAAGGAGCTCAGCCTCTGCTTGTAAAGTAGATTTTTTTTTCTGAAGTTCCTGTAATTTGGGAAGATATTCACTTGCATAGCAAGAAAACTCTTCAATTTCCCCTCTTAGAACCACTTCCATTAGTCGCTCTTCTGTAATTACATTGTTATTGCGCGCGTAGTGGGCAAGAATATACTGAGGAGACTTAACTTTGATACGATTGAAATTTTTATCGCATACAACATATCCCTCTTTGTCCCAAGGAAGGTTATAAGCCATCCTAATCAAATCAAAAAGATTAGAGCAATTATAAAAGTGAGGATGGCAAAGCTCTGAAAATTTTGAAGGACAATAAAACTCTTGATAGTCTGCCATACGACGTTCTCCAAGATAATAAATCCCAATATCGTTATAAGGAATTACTACACGAGTATAAGGGCTAACTAACTCGAACATATAAGTCCGACACATGTTTAGTTTGCTACAAAAATCCTCTAAACTTTTGTACCCCAAATTCCGGAGTCCTGCTTCAAAATAGCCCCAAAAGTTGGATAATTGATATCACCAGTCGGCGCCGTATATGCATCAATACCAGAGTTGGTAATTAGATACCACTCACCCTCACAGTAGAAAATACGCATCAACGAACCATCTACTTTTTCCATAACTCGCGCGGTAACCCAATCAATTATCGAAGCGTTAGGTTCTGCATAGTTGAAAAACTTATCAAAAGCTCTAGACACACACTCCCAAGTATCTTCAACGAAGACCGCACCTCGTGCTTCGCGAACGATTGGATTAGAAAAATCAGACCGAATCTGATTATACTTGAAACTTACGAAACCTTTCCACTTATTCCATTTTAGGCAATAAGGTTCTCTGTCTAAGATTTCCTCCCAATCGTCTTTATGCTCCATTAGAAACTTTTCAAGTTCCATTTTGTCCTCCTTTCTATGCCTGCCAAAATTCACACTCTTGTTCTTTTAGTGTCTTTAGATGCTCCTCATTATTTATATCAAAAGGCTCTACATTATAGATAATATCATTCTCAATAGAGTCGGCATACAAGTCATCAATATAGTTCTCTTCTGTTTGAGACATTTCCCCTATAGTAAAACCCTCATCCTCAGCAATCTCTGCCCAAGTTTTAACTCCGTGAAGCCCTTCATAACTGTCTCTATCCTCTACTGCGCTATCATAACAAAACTTTAGCGCGCTCTGAGCATCTTTTGCCTCAATGGTAATATTGTAAACAGAATTGCACGCACTACAACCATAAGTTCCAAAAAATTTCATCAATCTTCCCCTCTTATACTTATATTATAATCAAAATTCCGTAGATGTTAGACGGCCTTTGTCATCACATTCTTTCAAAATGTAAAGAGCCTCAAGACATTCGGGAGAAAGCTTATCAAGGATTTTACCTTCCCTATAAAGTTCCATATGAAGAGCAATTAAATATAATGCCCCATCTGCAACACTAGGCACTCCATCTTCGATTACTCCATTAAGATTCCAGTACTCAGAAGAGGTCATATAGAGATAGGCACTCCAATTCTCATGCCCGTAATAAGTCGCTCGATTTTTTCGATTACCCTTCTTATCATAAAAAGATTTTGTATAAAATTTTCCAACATCATGGAAAGCTGCAGCCTCAACCAGAGCCAAAGTTGCTTTACCACTCTTTAAAAGCTCCCGAAGTACCATATCCATATGTTCTGTTATTCCCTCATAATGATATGGTACACAGTCATGAGGAACATCTTCTTCTGGAAAGTAGCTATAAATAGAAGGATAGTCGATTTCATCATTATGATAAATAGAAACTCTATCCCAGCCTTCCTCTAAAAGAGGAAGTTGAAACTGAGAAATTTGACGACGAATAACTTTTTCTCCAACACTTCTGGCGCGGTTCTTATCTCGTTCAACACAAAGTTCAAAAGGTGTTGCCACTACAAAGCAAAACTTCTTGCAGTCAATATCTTGAATGGATTCCAAAAAAGCTATCCGACGCTTACGATTTAGGTTAGTAGCATCATATATACAATTTTTACCTTTTTTTAAAGCGAGACGAAGTCTTTTGTGAAGAATTTCAAAGACTTTTTGATTATGGGTCTGATCTGTTTCATCTCCAAAGACCTCCGCCCTGATAGCATCAGAAGAAAAAACTTCAAAATCTTCTTTCAGGCCCTCGTTGGCAAACCAGCTTTTTCCACTCCCACTAATTCCAACAAGAACAAATAAATAATTCAATTCGTATTCATCCCCTTTCTTATAACTAATAAATGACTGCATTTCTTTCCATTTGTGCATCTTGCTCGATGAGGATTTGTACATTTTTCATGCACTTGACGCGGACTGAGCTTACAGTTGTGAAGAAGACAATAGCCTTGCTCACCTCTCTTCAACCAAGCCATTCTCTTTCAGAACCTCACGCATCCACTCATTATAGCATCCACGATTCTTGAAGTATCTCTTCATAAAACACATTGCGATACCTTTCTCCGCGTCAAAAGAGTCCCCGGGCTGACATTTTACAATTGTCTTAGTTCCATCCTGCCAGAGAGCAACAGTCGTACCCTTTTCTTTATTGATAACAAACTTCGCATTTGTCTTAGGGCGAGGAGGAGCGATAACAATTTCAGCGGTAGTAATCTCACGAATAATACCATCAAAATTGGGCCGAGTAGGAACAATGGAACAAACCTTAACAGGACTAGCATAGGTTGTAATCCCATCGGCAACGATCTTGTAAGTTGCACCCTCAATGAGATTCAACTTAGTCTTATAAAGGTAATTCTTCACCGTACCACTAAACTTGACAAAAACATAATTCATTTTCTTATTCTCCTTTCTTATTAAAAACCACTATAATCAAAGATAACCGGCGCATTATTTAAATATCCAAAATTTCCTTTATGAAGGTCATTGATGTCATTTTCATAGATAAAATCAAAAAGCTTTCGATTTTCTCCAATAATGGCCTCAACTACTTCATAATCATCCATATCATTTTCAACATATTCACTGATTCTATCTGCATAATCTTCATCAGTCTCTTCATCTTCCTGGGGATTAACACTATATGCGTAATTCCAACATTCACTACTAATTGTCATATCCTCTTTATCTACCCGTCTTTGAAGATAAATTGGAATTTCATCAATTACTCCATAGAAATAGCAAGGGGCAAAAAAGTTAGTGAGATGAGCTTTGTGAGCCAAAGCATAATTTTCTGCTTCAAGATGGCAATAGTTGATTTGAGTCTTATAAGGAATTTTTATAACCCAATTATCATCTCCAAACTTCACGACAATCTTTGTACATCCATTCGACACTTTCAGATTAGTATTTTTAGAAAGTTCCAGACACCAAATATTAAAACGATTACGATTTTGATTATAAGTGTCTTTGAAAAAATCAATAATTCCCCATTCATTTAGAACCTGCGCCACCTCATGAATAGTTTGACGAGAGGGAAAATCCATTTTATTTACTCCTTTCTCACTTTCTATATATAGTATACTATAAATATAAAAAATTTTCAAATTATAAAGAAAAAGACCCGTCTAAAGACGAGCCTTTCTATTATTTCATATATTGAGAAAGTATATCACGAAAGTCTTTCAAAAAATGATAAGAGATTTTTGTATCACGAAGAGCTTCTTCTTTTTGAGATGCCCAAGGAGCTTCGCCCCTCGCGCGAGCTTGTTGAATCTCTTTATTTGTATCATATTTTATCTTCTTTGGCGTCCTATATTCGACTTTTACTAATTCTTCAGGAGTCTTCCCAATTTCATCAATGGCGCGCGCCATCAAATCAAAGAAAAAGGAAAGTGGTAAAAATACTCCATTCAAATCCATAATATGAATAGATTTTACTCCAGTCTTTTGAAGATCTTTCCCCACTGTTTCATAATCATCAAAAAGCATCATTGCTATATCTTGGGCTAAATTTTGACAAACAATATCATAAAGGTCCATGTTCTCACCAACTGCATCTTTCATACTATTTATCATTACACCAATAAAAGTTCTAACATTTTTATTAACTTTTTTCATTACTTCGAGATAAGTTTGAGCAGAAATTTCTGCACCCGCAGAAAAGCCAGCCTCTTTGAAAAATTTGGTAGACATCGTATAATTTTTAGCATTGGAGTAAACAATAAACCCATCATCTAAAGTTCGCAAATATTTATTAATTTCTTCTGCTTTTTCAATATTGTGCTCTCTATCTGTATCTTTTATTCTTTCAAGAACATCCACAATAGGCCCGGTGTCTATTCCATAAAGATACATATTATCTGATTTTATTCCATATCCTCCACCACGAATTGTCTCAACTTTTCCATTTATTTTCATTTGAGAGATTACTTGAACACAAAGATTTTCTATGGCTTCTGAGGCAATACCACCTCGTTGTCCTTGTTGAACTTTTAAAGAATCTTTGAATTTTTTAGACTCACCAGCTTTTTTATAACTCTCAAGACTAATTTTTTCTTTTTCAGCTTTTAGCGCTTTTTTCAAACTATCTCCAAGAGCATCTAATTTATAAATATCCTTGAATTGCTGAGCCAAAGAACCAGGAGTATCAATAGTTCCTATATTTCCTAATAGAGCTTTGTATGCATCGGCGTATTGCTGAGCTTCTTGCCCTAACTCTGGTTGCGCACGGAACATTCTCTCAATACTATCCACAACTAAAAAATTCATATCTTTTTTTAATTGCTCTTCAAAAATTATATCAAGCGAGCGTCCAGTACGCTCAAACTCACTTGCTACTTTTTCCCATAGAATATCTGAATAAGCATTCCAAGCCTGGATAAAATAAGAAGGAAAATAGGAAATTGTAGTTTTTTGTTTATCAGTTTTTAGTAATAGTTGAAGATTACGTTTATAAAGGTCTTTGAAATTCATTGCTTCATTTAGAATATCAATAAACTCTTTTACTGACTTTCTATTATCAAAATCTACACTTATTGGTTTATGAAAGACTTTTTGAATAAAAGCAGTTTCTTTCGCTTTTTCTATAGCTCCCATTCGGCGTAAATTTTCTGAAGTTTTTTGAAGTTCTTTTAGCGAACCTCTTTGAATCCCTAAATTTTTCTTTACTGTATAATATAATTGAGTATAGCCATCTTGCTTCAATCGCTCATAATAAACATACATATCAGCTAAAGATTTACTACGCTCATATTTTTTTTGAAATTGAGTAGGAGTAGCCATACTTCACCACCTAAAAAGTTAGGGAGAGCCGAAGCTCTCCCATATATTATAAACAGAAAAACTCCTAATTAATCCAACAAATCCGCCATACGCGCGACCTCTGAACGCTCAGTCTGAGGAAGATAAATGTAGCCAAATAATTTATTTCCGGATAGCTTTTCTACCATTCGATTTACACCATTGTCTTGAGCATAAAGTCGTTTATCTACCTGGTGAGTATCAGCGTTTATCCATAATTCTGATCCTTCACCGACTCGACCTAATAAAAGCTTTGCAATTTCACTTGTCATGTTTTGGCCTTCTGTCATATAGATAATAGAGTTTTCAAAAGACCGTCCTCTAATATAATTAAGAGGTATCATTTGAAGTTGACCAGAATCAATCAAATAATTTAATCCTTCTTCTCCACCCACTTTATCCAAAAGAGGACCCAAAGTCCATCCAAGTTTTTGATCTAAATCTCCAGGAAGAAAGCCTACTTCAGGAAGTCCACCAACAGAAACATGGGGACGAGTAAAAATTATTTTTTTAGTTGCTCCTTTCTCTAAACGAGAAAGGGCTTCATTGAACATTAAAAAATCTTTTCCACTTCCATAGACCCCTCGAAGAATTTTAACTTTTATATCAAAATCCTTTAGGAGGTCCATTGCACATTTTTGCTCAGAGTTGCGAGGTTTAATTGAATTTTCATATCTATTTCCAATTGTTGGAAATGAAACTCTCTCAAGCCAGCCATTTTTCTTCTTATAAAAATCAATAGCTTCATATTCGCTATTCTCAAGAATCAAATACTGATTCTCCCTTAGTCTATCTGCAAATTCATTAGGATTTTCGTAGAACCGCGCGAGGTCATCATTTTCTGGCAAAGAAAAGTAGTAAATTCCAGTATAACTCATTGTGCCTCCTTAGATTAGGTCATAAATAGAAGTAATGATTCCATCATAGACTTTTTTTTCTACACATTTCTCGGCACTCAAATACCAGTCACTTTTCATTTTTTCTTCTACTTCTTCTTTATCAAAAATTGTGCGTTCGATAATAATATCTGAAAGTTGCTCAACTTGACGTTGATATTCACTCATAAAAGCTCTGAGCTCCTCAAATGATCCTCCGGCGCCTTGGCAACTACCTTTATGAAAGAGAACTGTTGAATTTTTTAGACCATAGCGTTTATGACACGCTAATAAAATCATAGCAGAAGCACTATATGCTTGACCCATATTTATCCCAATAATAGGAGTAGCCGAAAGTCGAATTAGGTCATAAAGAACTCCTAATACATCTAACGAACCTCCGGGAGAGTGGATAAGAAGTTTGATAGGTTTCCTTTCTCCGATAGGAATATCCTTATCTTCTCGATTCCACTTCAAAATATAATGAGCAAGATTTAGAGTATATGCACTAATTTCATCACTAATCCAAAAGACTCTTTCATCCAAATCATGATAAAAGGCCAAAAGAGATTCATCTGGCAACGAATAATTCGCACTTTCCGGAATTTGGACTAAAGGCAATACCATCTGCTCTTCACATTTCTTCATAAAATATCCTCCATAGGATAGATTTTCCTTTCTACTCAAAAGTAGATTTTTCTATCCTTTTTTCTACTAAGTTAGTCTTTACTTATATAAAAGAATTCTGTATGACTTCCAACATCAACTTTTAAATAACCGTTCTCTTCCCAATATCGAGTATAATAAGAAGTAAAATTATGCTCAAAAAGAAAATTTTTAATTATCTCAAAAGCTTTTTCTTTACTATCCACCTGTCCAATTTCTCTTTTCTTTCCTTGAGAATTTTCAAAATAAACTTTCATTTTAGCTCCTTTCTTATAAAAAGAGGGTCGGCGCCATATAGGTTCCGACCCATTAGTCATAAATTATTCGCCAAAACCAATAATATCAAATAAACCATGAATAATACTATTAGTGTCATAATCTCCATAATCATTCCAATAGCTCTTCAGTAGCTTATAGTAAGTTTCTCTGGCTTCATTAATTTCTTGAAGGCGGTTTTCTCTCTCTGCCTTTAGTTTAGTTAGACGCTCAGCCTTTTCAGCTTCCTTCTTCTTCTGCTCGTCGAGCTTTTTCTTATAAGCGCCCTCGGCGCTAATGAGCTCTTCCTGGGTATCATAAATCTTCTTTAGTGTTTCAGAATAATACTTCATACTAAAATCCCTTCTTTTATAAAATAAAAACTAAACAACTTGATTATAACTACAAGGCGGACCTTCGCCCTACCTCCATAATTTTCTGATATATTCAACCAATAGGGAGACAAGTCTGACCCATAGAGCCGTCGTTCTATAAGTTCTTGTCCCGATACAAAGTATCCATTCCTATACGAGACTGATTACTCGCACCTTTTCACTAACCATTCAGAAATTTCATTAATAAAGAATTTTTTATCTCTTTTAATAGAAAAGTCTCTGCTTTTAGCTACTCGGACTTTGACCTTATCTTATAGGTATGTTTCCATACCATCACAGCAAACTATCTTATTGGTCTTTTTCCAAGGTTTAATATAGATGACCAATCTATACCCTTACTTGGATTCAGCTTACGCTTTTAACGCTTAGCTTTCTATTGCGATAGCGATAAGACAATGTTTTTATCAGCAATTACTTCAGCACCATTACCTCTAACAACGGTTGGTTCAGCCTTCCGCAATCAGAAAATCTCACAATTCTCCGAAGCACATCTAAGCAAAGGTATCCCTCTGAATAGAAATGCGTAGTACGCCCAAAAGCGAAGGTAATGTCTCGGCCACATGGTCTTGTGTCTTCACCGAGGTGCCTTATTGTTATAATCAAGCTGTTTAGTTTTCAAAGTACAATTATAGGATTACTTTCGTTTTTATTTAGTATACTCTCTACAAATGACTACGCCACATATCATCCAAACTAGACGCCGGTGGTAGTTTATCCTATAAATCCATCCTCTACGAGAGTCCACAATTTATTTAGACCTGTGGAAGTCCGTGGTTGCGGGCCGAGGGGATGCTCCTCGTCCTCAAGGTTTATGAGACCTGCAACTTATCTGTTTGTCCTGCCCGCTATATTTTCTCAACTTTATGTATATATTATACACAAATTTTAAAAAATTTTCAAATTTTCAAGCTTACCTTATTAGCAATAGGCGCCAAATTCTAATAAACCATCCGGAAGTCATAAACTTCTCTACCTTCACCTCAACTTGAAAAATTTGAAAAGTAAGACCAGATCTCTTACGGGAGCATAGTTATAAGCATTATCCTACTTTTTGCTTATGTAAGCCTCGTTCTCTTTTCATTGCTGTGGGTCAGCAACTTAGTAGCTTTTCTCTCAACGGATAGCGTTTATTGAAACACCGAGAACCCCAATAGGTAGCTTGGTGACCCGTACCGGATTTGAACCGATGTTATTGGAATGAAAAACCAATGTCTTAACCACTTGACCAACGAGCCAAAATAACTACTCACTCCTCATATTATCCTAACCAAAACTTACTTTACACCCGACACTCTTGAGTTGGTCGTTGTAGCCACTGAGTAGAAAATCCACACCTCAGTTTTGATTAGTGTAAATGTCCAGTTAGTTGGTCCTTGTCCCTGTCCCTTACCATGTCATTTACTGCGAGTGCCCTCCCGCATTTGTCAGCAACCATTATCATGAGCAGTCCAAGGCGACCTATTATACGATAGCTCCACTTTCGTCTAATTTTTTGACACCGCGCCCTCAAAGAAATTAGAAAAGAGTCTTTTAAGTCACCAGCGAATAGGTAGTCAACCTATTCTAACGACCAGGTGGCCATGCCGAGAAAGCCTCAGTTTTACACAGGATGCTTTCCATCGTCTGCGAGTTAGCCCCACTAACTATGGAGAAGTTTTTCGATGACTCCCGAACGCCGGTTCTACTTGTCGCCACCGGAAAGAACCCCATTTTCTTCGTAAATAGGAAGCGGAAAGTTTATTCGAACTTTCTAAATAGTCTCTTTTTGACTAAGGGCGAGACAACCCTTGGAGCGGATGACGAATTACGATATCGCACCATCAGTTTGGAAAACTGATATACTTCCTTTATACTACATCCGCATATGGTAGGGGTAACCAGATTCGAACTGGTATGCCCCTATATTTTCTTTTTATTCTTACCACAGTAATTATCAGTCAAAGCGTGACAATTTGGACATAAATATTCTAAATTTTTAATCTCATTATTAGTATTATTACCATCTTTATGATGAAGTTCTAAACTAATTTTTCCATCTAACCAATTCCCATCACATCCACATTTATCACATTTGTATTCAAGTATTTTATGTCTTTCAACATATCCTCTTAAAATTTTTTGAGCAACAGGGCTATTTTTCTTAAATACTTCATCTAAATTATATTTTTCCTTAGAACCAGCATTAGGAAATCTTTCGTCTCTATTTGGAGCCTTCATCCAACCCTTACTAGTAAAGTGTGAAATATCAATATTAAATTCTTGAATTTTCTTCTTTAATAAAGAATAAGAACCTCCACCTTGAGGAGCCCGACCTGCTTTAATCAAAACTTCTCTAAGTGAATAACTTTCTTTACAGGCTTTTTCTAACCATTCTTTTGTATAAGGTTGTCTTTCCATAAAAACTCCATTGATATTTAAGTGGTAGCGCCGGTGGAATTCGAATCCACACTGTACGAATTTTGAGTTCGTCGTCTCCTGCCTATTGGACTACAGCGCCATATTTTCAAGACCAACGATTTTCTCTTCAACAAACCAGTTCCCTGTTCCATTTGATTCCTATGGTGATGACCCATATCTGGCGTGTTCTATACTGGTTTTCTTACCAGTTCAAGTTGCACTCTTGAGAAAAAATTTGGAGGTTATATCAGCGCTAATATATCCTCGCTATTGGCCTCGCCTTCTGCGTTTTCACGGACTTAGGACCGCTTATCAATAAAAATTGATAAGTCGCATTACGAGCTTGGTGGGAGAGGAATCTTCAAAAGAAAGGAATAAGTTTGAAGTTCCTCTCCCGACTTTCTATATATATTATACTAAATATTTTGGGAATTTTCAAATTTTTGTTTGTGCTTTTCTTTATGGGTATAAGTCTTTTTAGATTTTTGAGGGACACATTTTTTACGAATTGCAAGCCATCCTTCAAGTTGGGAAGGAGTCATCTTTTTAGAAGAATTAGTGTTGGTATTCATTTCTTACTCCTTTCTCAACTTTATGTATACATTATATATTATTTTTAGAAAACTTTCAAGTTTTCTTTTATTGTTGAATGGTGGGCCTGGGCGGTTACGCTCCGCCGTAGTACGCTTAAAAGGCGTATATTCTACTATTGAATTACAGGCCCATATTGGTCTGAGTGGTGAGTCCCGCCCTCATGGTCCCAGGCCACGCGCTCTGCTAACTGAGCTACACCCAGAAATATGGCAGGGACGGTTGGGAATCGAACCCACCCAGGCGGTTTTGGAGACCACCTCGCCAGCCTTGGAACATTCGCCCCTATATTTTAGTTCTCAAGGAGCTTCCAACCAAAACCCTTACAACTTTTTCTCTTTCCATTACAAACGTCTCCAATATGGCGAGTTTGTCCATTAACTTTTTCAGCCTCTCTTATAGAAGTATATACTTCCAAAATTTCATTTGTGTTCAAATCTATTTTCGCTACTCTTTTCCTAAAAGAATCTCTTCCTCTTTCTTTCCGCGTCTGCTCATCGACTCCATTCAATTCTAAAGCTCGTTGAATAGTCTTTCCATCATAATTAGTAATTTGCTTTATTTCTTTACAAGTTCTTCCTTCTTGAAAAAGTTTATAAATCAAATCATAATCTGCATACTGTTTCCCATCTCCACTAGTAGTGGCATTATAACCATCATGAAAAGAATGATAAAACTCTATCCAATATTTTTCTCTTTCGGACAACTCTTTCTCAGAACACTCTTCAACTTCTTCAATTGTAAAATTCTCAACACCATATTTGTTCATCGCACTATATAAAGGACGCTTTTCACATCGAGGTCTAACAGAATCACTCTTATGGTCTTTCCATCTTTTTTCTATGGTATCAAGAGTTTTTCCTATATATCTTTCCATTGATAAGATTTGTAATTTTATAGATGTATGGCATAACTAAATACCTCCTTTCTATATAAAATTAGAGAATTAGTCAAAACAGTATCGCCACGAGAAGGCTTCTCTATGATACCGCGCCGGCGGAACGATTCGAACGCTCGCGAGCTTTTACACCCCTATTTGTTTTCAAGACAAATCTCTTCGACCCCTTGAGTACGCCGGCATTTATAAAATAAGCTGTTCTTCAAATTCCATTTAACTACTGCTTCAGAAGGGATCTTTAGTCCGAACATCAAATCAGGCTTTGACCAATCTTCCGACTGTGACTACTGCGGGTCACTTCGTAGCACCTATTTTTTATATATTTATTTACTTCTGTTTTCGTAGCTTGCGCCGAACCTTACGGATAAGATTAGCATTTTCAACCGGATTAGTCATAAGACGAGCCAGACGATTTTCATAATGAAGCTTATCTCTCTGAATCATTTTTTTTATTCTCCTCTCAACTTTCTAT
>ERZ856578.2028-NODE-2028-length-35250-cov-3.729167_pt1 | contig 35250 bp, 36 predicted proteins | sample MGYA00514384_ERZ856578 | MGnify/ENA primary metagenome ERZ856578 (study PRJEB29103, sample SAMN06111958) | human gut metagenome | biome: human gut; feature: ankylosing spondylitis patient; material: healthy_person | host: Homo sapiens | place: China:Hangzhou...
GGGGGCATGCGCTGCCGCGGCGGTGGAAGGGCGGTGGCCGGGGGAGGGCGTGAGGGCGGCCTGAAATTCTAAGGGAGGAGGAACGAGACATGCCTAGATTTGAAAGAGAACAGAGCGAGTATATCGAGAAGGTCGTCTACCTGAACCGTGTTTCCAAAACGGTGAAAGGCGGCCGCGTCATGAAGTTCTCCGCCCTGGTCGTCGTGGGTGACGGCAAGGGTAAGGTGGGCTACGGCCTGGGCAAGGCCGCCGAGGTTCCCGAGGCAATCCGCAAGGGGATTGAGGCAGCCAAGAAAAACATGATCACCATCACGCTGTCCGGCAGCACCGTTCCCCACGAGACCATTGGTGAGGCTGGTGCAGGCCGTGTGCTGATGAAGCCCGCTGCTCCCGGTACTGGTGTGATCGCCGGCGGCGCCGTTCGTGCAGTCGTCGAAGCCGCAGGTATCAAGGATATCCGGACAAAGTGCCTGCGTTCTAATAACCCCAATAACGTTGTCGCCGCCGCTTTTGAGGGACTCAAGTCCATGCGCGGCCCCGAAGAGGTGGCCCGTATTCGCGGAAAGAGCGTCGAAGAGATCCTGGGTTAAGGAGGCGCGAAACATGGCAAACTTAAATATTAAGCTCGTCAAGAGCCTGAACGGCCGCCTGGAAAAGCAGGTTGCCACTGCAAATTCCCTGGGTCTGCGCAAAATCGGTGATGTCACTGTGCAGCCCGACAACGATTCCACCCGTGGCAAGATTGCCAAGATCGGCTATCTGCTGCAGGTCACTGAAGTGAAGTAAGGAGGCACGAATGATGAAACTGAGCGAACTGTCTCCCGCCGAGGGTTCTGTCCGCGAGGCATACCGCAAGGGCCGGGGCGCCGGTTCTGGCAATGGTAAGACCGGCGGCCGCGGCCATAAAGGCCAGAAGGCCCGCAGCGGCGGCAAGGTCCGCGTGGGCTTCGAGGGCGGCCAGATGCCTTTGGCCCGTCGCATCCCCAAGCGCGGTTTCAACAATATCTTCGCAAAGCCGCTGGAGATCATCAACCTCGGCGCGCTCAATGCCTTTGAGGACGGTGAGACCGTTACTGCCGAGGCATTGCTGGAAAAGGGTATCCTGTCCAAGTGCGAGTATGGATACAAGGTTCTGGGCAATGGCAAGGTTTCCAAGAAGGTTACTGTAAAGGCTTCTGCTTTCTCTGCGTCTGCCAAGGAGGCCATTGAGGCAGCTGGCGGAAAGGCAGAGGTGATGTGACTTGATCCAAACGATTCGTAAGGCCTGGGGGATTCCCGAGCTGCGCAAGAAGATCATCTTTACACTCCTGATCCTGCTGATCTTCCGGATCGGTAATGCGATCACGGTCCCCTATATCAACAAAGACGCGCTGCAGATTCAGCTGGCCAGCATGGGTAGCACCTATTTTGGTCTGCTGAACACCATGAGCGGCGGCGCCTTCTCCATGGCGACCGTCTTTGCTCTGAGCATTCAGCCGTATATCAACGCATCCATCATCATCCAGCTGCTGACCGTGGCAATTCCGGCTTTGGAGCGGCTGGCAAAGGATGGCGGCGAGGAGGGACGGAAGAAGATTCAGTCCATCACTCGCTATACAACCGTTGGGATTGCCGTGCTGCAGGCCTTTGGCTATTATATGATGATGCAGCGCTACAACCTGCTGGAGAGCGGCGTGAGCGGCATCTGGCCCGCTCTGGTCATTATTGTGACGCTGATTGCCGGTTCCTCCTTCGTCATGTGGATGGGGGAGCAGGTCAATGAGTTCGGCGTGGGCAATGGTATTTCCATCATTTTGTTCGCCGGCATCTTGGCTCGCGTGCCCAACATGATTTCCGGAATGATTGATGGCGTTCGGACTTGGTCTGGCGTCCAGGCTGGCAGTATCACGCTGGAATCTCTGATTTCCGGATATGAATCCGCGGGCTATTCCGCTGACCTGGCAAAGCAGCAGGCGGAGGCCGTACTGGGCAGCGCCATTGCTCCCTGGGGCATTGCGCTGCTGCTGGTCGGCGTTCTGGCACTGATTGTGTTCATCGTGTTCATTTCCGATGCTGAGCGGCGCATTCCTGTGCAGTATGCCAAGCGTCAGGTGGGCCGGAAAATGTACGGCGGTCAGAGCAGCAACCTGCCTATGAAGGTGAATATGTCCGGTGTCCTGCCCATCATTTTCGCCCAAAGTATTGCCACGCTTCCCATCACCATTTGGAGCTTCATCGGCGTTCCTGATGAGGGCACGGTTTCCCGTACGATCTATGATGCCATTGATACCCAGTCCATCATCTATATGGTGGTATATTTTGTGATGATCATTGGCTTTAGCTATTTCTATTCCAGCATTCAGTTCAACCCGGTGGAGATTGCTAACAACCTGAAGAAGAACGGCGGCTTTATCCCCGGCTTCCGTCCCGGCAAGCCCACAGTGGACTTTATCAAAAAAGTTTTGGGCAAGATCACCCTCTTTGGTGCAATTTATCTGGGCATTGTGGCCATTTGTCCGTTGCTGGTGGGCAAGATCATCAGCAATACCTCTGTGGCCATCGGCGGCACCTCTGTGATCATTGTAGTGGGCGTCGCCTTGGAGACGGTGAAGGCTTTGGAGAACCAGATGCTGATGCGTCAGTACAAGGGCTTCTTGGAGTAAGAAAGGCGAACGTATGAAATTAATCCTGTTGGGCGCCCCTGGCGCCGGCAAAGGCACACAGGCCGACATCCTGTGTAAAGAGCTGAAAATCCCTACCATTTCGACTGGCAATATCCTCCGGGCGGCCATCAAAAATGGCACACCCACCGGACTAAAGGCCAAGAGTTTCATGGACGCGGGACAGTTGGTGCCTGATGAGGTCATCATCGGCATCGTGACCGAGCGGTTGGCCGAGGCCGACTGTGCCGGCGGCTATATCCTGGACGGGGTGCCCCGCACCATCGCCCAGGCGGAGGCCCTGGAACAGGGAGGAATCCAGTTTGACGCTGTTGTTTCCATCGAGATCTCCGACGAGGTCATCATGGATCGTATGAGCGGCCGACGTGTCTGCGAGTCCTGTGGGGCCAGCTACCATCTGGTGGCTGTCCCCCCCAAACAGGCGGATGTGTGCGACAGCTGCGGCGGAAAGCTGGTCCAGCGTAAAGATGATGCCCCCGAGACCGTGAAGGCACGGCTCGAGGTCTATCATAAGGAGACCGAGCCGCTCAAGGATTTTTATGCCAAGCGCGGTCTCCTGAAATCCGTGGAGAACCAACCCACTGTGGCGGAGACCACAGAGGCGATCCTCCGTGCCTTGGGGAGATGAGCGCATGATTACGCTCAAATCTGCCCATGAGATCGACTTGATGCGCCGTGCCGGTAAAATTACCGCGGCTGCCCGTGCACTTGCAGGGGAAATGGTAAGGCCCGGCGTAACAACCCAGGAGATCGACAGCGCGGTGGAACACTTCATCCGCAAGCAGGGTGCGGTCCCGTCCTTCCTCCACTATAATGGTTATCCCGCCAGCGTCTGCATCAGCGTCAACGATGAGGTGATCCACGGCATTCCCGGCAAACGGGTGCTGCAGGAAGGCGACATCGTGAGCGTGGACGTGGGAGCTTACATGGGAGGATTTCATGGCGACTGCGCGGCGACCTTTCCCTGTGGGACAATTTCCCCGGAGGCGCAAGATCTGATCAACGTGACCAGGCAGAGCTTTTTTGAGGGAATCAAGTTCGCAAGAGAGGGCTGCAGGCTACAGGATATCTCCGCGGCCATTCAAACCTACGTGGAAAGTCACGGCTACTCGATTGTACGGGAATATGTCGGCCACGGTGTCGGCTCCCAGATGCACGAGGCGCCCGAGATCCCCAACTACGGCCACCCTGGCCGGGGGCCCAGGCTTCTGCGGGGAATGACCCTTGCAATCGAACCCATGGTGAACGCCGGCGCGGCGGCAATCCAGGTACTCAGCGACGGGTGGACCGTCAAGACACTGGATGGCAAGTGGGCTGGCCACTATGAAAATACGATCCTGATTACCGATGGGGAACCGGAGATTCTCACGGCTCCCGCCATCTAAAGAGTAAGAAGAACGTATGGAAATTGCAAAATCGAACATTGTCCGATCCGACGCCGGCCGCGACAAAGGTAAGCTGTTTGTCGTTCTCGCGGTGGAGGGGGAGTATCTCCTGCTGGCGGACGGAAAGAGCAGGAAACTGGAATCCCCTAAGCGGAAAAAGCGCAGACATGTGCTGTTTGTGTCGGCGGAGGAGACCCGGCTTTCTGAAAAGATCAAGAGCAATGAGAAGATCACCAACAGTGAACTTCGCAGGACTCTCGCGGCTTTCCGCGAAGAGGTCCAACCGGACCAGGAGGGATAACGTTTGGCAAAATCCGATATGATCGAAGTGGAAGGTGTTGTGGTGGAGGCTCTGCCCAACACGACATTCCAGGTTGACATTGGGAACGGACACACAATTCTGGCGCACATTTCCGGAAAACTCAGAATGAATTTCATCAGGATTCTGCCCGGCGATAAGGTCACGGTGGAGATGTCTCCCTACGACCTGACTCGTGGTCGGATTACCTGGCGAAGCAAGTAACAGGAGGTTTATTGACATGAAAGTAAGACCGTCCGTTAAGCCCATGTGCGAAAAGTGCAAGGTTATTCGCCGCAAAGGTCGCGTGATGGTGATCTGCGAAAACCCCAAGCATAAGCAGAGACAGGGCTAACTAATTATTGGAGGTGCTTAAAAAGTATGGCACGTATTGCCGGCATTGACCTGCCCAAGGAGAAGCGAGTCGAGATCGGACTCACTTACATCTACGGTATTGGCAGAAAGAGCGCAAATGACATTCTTGCGCAGACAGGCATCAACCCCGACACCCGCGTGAAGGACCTGACCGACGAGGAAGAGGCCAAGCTGCGCGAGGCGATCGATAAGGGCTATATGGTGGAGGGCGACCTGCGCCGCAACAACGCCCTGGATATCAAGCGTTTGATTGAGATCGGCTGCTACCGCGGCACCCGCCACCGCAAGGGCCTGCCCGTGCGCGGCCAGCGCAGCAAGACCAACGCACGCACCCGCAAGGGTCCCAAGAAGACCATTGCCAACAAGAAGAAGTAAGGAGGGAGATTCAGAATGGCTAACGTAAAGAAGACTGTGCGCCGCAAGCGCGAAAAGAAGAACGTACCCGCCGGTGCGGTTCACATCCGTTCTTCCTTCAACAACACCATGGTCACCGTTACCGATCAGCAGGGCAATGCTCTGTCCTGGGCTTCCTCCGGCGGCCTCGGTTTCCGCGGCAGCAAGAAGTCCACTCCGTTCGCAGCCCAGACGGCTGCCGAAACCGCGGCAAAGGCCGCCATGGAGTATGGTCTGAAGTCCGTTGAAGTATACGTCAAGGGTCCCGGCGCCGGCCGTGAAGCAGCCATCCGTGCGCTGCAGGCAGTGGGTCTGGAGGTCACCATGATCAAGGATGTCACCCCCATCCCCCACAACGGCTGCCGTCCCCCGAAGAGACGCCGCGTCTAATCGGAAGTAAGGAGGATATTGAAATATGGCTAAGAATATGCAGCCGATCGCGAAGCGCTGCAAGGCTTTGGGCATTTCTCCTACCGTCATGGGTTATTCCAAGAAGGAGACCAACCGCAATCCCGGCGGCCAGATGAGAAAGAAGCAGAGCGAGTATGCACAGCAGCTGAACGAAAAGCAGAAGGTCAAGTTCGTTTACGGCATCATGGAGAAGCAGTTCCGCGGCTACTATGAGAAGGCCGAGAAGATGGCCGGCAAGACCGGCGAGAACCTGCTCGTGACCATTGAGCGCCGTCTGGATAACGTGGTGTACCGTCTGGGCTTTGCCATGACCCGCCGTGAGGCTCGTCAGCTGGTGAGCCATGCACATTTCACCGTCAACGGCAAGAAGGTCAACATCCCTTCTTATCTCGTCAAGCCCGGTGATGTGATCGAAGTGAAGGAAAGCAGCCGCGCCTCTTCCAAGTTCAAGAGACTGGTGGGCGAGGATGCCATCCAGGTTACCGTTCCTCAGTGGCTGGATCGTGAAAAGAACGCACTGAAAGGCACCGTTGTGAAGATGCCTGAGCGCGGCGATATCGATATGCCCATTGAGGAGCACCTCATCGTCGAGTTGTACTCCAAGTAATAGAGGTTTTACCCTCAGTATGTACGATTCACACGAACGCCGCAGCGCGAAATGCGCTGCATGAGGAGGAGGGGTAACTGATGATTGAAATCGAAAAGCCGCAGATCGAGTGCATTGAAACTCCCAGCGATGTGGCTTACGGCAAGTATGTCGTGGAGCCGCTGGAGCGCGGCTACGGCACGACCCTGGGCAATGCGCTGCGCCGCATCCTGCTCTCGTCTTTGCCCGGCACCGCTGCCACCAGCATTAAAATTGCCGGTATCCAGCATGAATTTTCCACCATCCCCGGTGTGAAGGAGGACGTGACGGACATCGTCCTGAACGTTAAAGGCATTGTGGCCAAAATCCACAGCGAGGGCATGAAAACCGTTTATATTGAAGCGGTGGGTCCCTGTGAAGTGACTGCCGGCGACATCAAGAGCGACGGCGATGTGGAAGTGCTGAACCCGGATCTGCATATTGCGACTTTGGGCGAGGGCGCCACGCTGAACATGGAGATCACCATGAACCACGGCCGCGGCTATGTGTCCGCCGACCGCAACAAGACGGCCCAGACGGCCATCGGCGTCATTCCCGTTGACTCGATCTACACGCCCGTGTACAAGGTCAACTACACGGTGGAAAACACCCGCGTGGGCAACATGACCGACTTCGACAAGCTGACACTGGAAGTTTGGACGGACGGCACCATCACTGCGCGGGACGCGGTCTCTCTGGCGGCAAAGATCCTGTGCGATCATTTTGCCCTGTTCACCGACCTTTCTGAAACTGTGGGCAGAAGCTCCACCGTGGTGGAAAAGACGGAGACCCAGCGGGACAAGGTGCTGGAACTGACGATTGAAGAGCTGGACCTGAGCGTGCGCAGCTTCAACTGCCTCAAGCGCGCCAACATCAACACCGTCGCCGACCTGATTTCCAAGACCGAGGACGATATGATGAAGGTCCGCAACCTGGGCCGCAAGTCCCTGGAGGAAGTCATCAACAAGCTGGCCATGATGGGCCTGAGCCTGGCGGATGACGACAACAACTAAGCCGGCCATCCGTTGATGGCCAACACAATTCCTACACAAGGAGGAGAAGATACATGCCCGGAACCCGTAAGCTCGGCAAGACCACTGCCCAGCGCAAGGCCATGCTGCGCCAGCAGGTGACCGATTTCCTGGACAAGGGAAAGATGGAAACCACGCTGATGCGCTGCAAGGAAGTTGCGCCGCTGGCAGAGAAGATGATTACCCTCGGCAAGAAGAACGACCTGGCCGCCTATCGTCAGGCCATGAGCTTCATTACCAGAGAAGACGTCGTCAAGAAGCTGTTTAAGGAAATTGCTCCCAGCTATGCTGAACGTCACGGCGGCTACACCCGCATCACCCGCACCGGCGTGCGCCGCGGCGATGCCAGCGAAACCGCTCTGATTGAACTGGTAAAGTAAATTTCGATTTGCTTTGAATGGTGGGAAAGCGGCCCGGTCCGCCGGTACCATTGACCGCCTGGGCGGTCAGGCAATTCAACCCAATGTATGGCTTTTATGGGCGCGGGGGTTCCCCCGCCCTATAAAAGGCCCCTTTTGTATGGCATTCCGGCCGGAACATACAAAAGGGGCTTTTTTTTCGGCGCTGATTAGAAATCCCCGGAAGGCAGAAGCCTTCCGGGGATCCGTTTATGGTTCTTTTTTCCGGCCGTACTGCAGGCCGTAGGCGTACATTTCCTCCGAGCAGGCCTGGCACATGCCCAGCTGGGCGCAGTAAAATTCGGAAACGTCATCTTCGTCCCAGTGGGCGTCGGGCAGCTCGCACAGATCCTCCTGCGCCTCCAGCAGATCGGCATGGAGCAGGCGGCAGGGCAGGGCTTCCTCATGGAGCAGATCGGCAAAGGGCGGGATATAATCCAGATGGCGTTCGTTGGACAGGAAAGAGAGGGAAAGCAGGCCGCAGTCTTCATAGCTGGACACGCCCACGGTTTCGCGCAGATAAGAGAGGGGGAGCCTGGAAACGCGGACGCCCTGACGGAAAAGCGTCAGGCCGCACTGCTCCCACCAGGCGCGGCCGATGGAAAGGGCGTGCTCCAGGGCGGCGAGGCTCTCCGGCCCCCGCGGAGAGAGAGCGTCCTGGATTTCGCGCAGTTCCGCCTGAAACGTCCAGATGGTATGCTCCGGCTGCTGGGCAAAGGGCGTGACGCCTTCCACGGGAGCATCGCTGGTGCTCCATAAAGTTTTATATAGGTTTTTGATATACGATTCCGGACAATTCATAATTTTTGTTCCTTTATGTAGATTGATGTAAGAGCTGTATATGCCGCAGAGCTAATGATGCATCAGTAATAAGGGCAAAAATTATTGCTATCCTAATAAATAATAAAATATGAAGAGTAACAAAGGTTAGACAATGATGGATAAAGATGCAGCGTATGGTCAAATTATTGCAGACAGAATCCAGGTGCTCTGCAAACAGCGCGGGTGGTCGATCAACGCGCTTGCCAATATGAGCGGCTTGAGTCAGGCTACGGTAGATAGTATTTTACATGGAAGATCTCAAAATCCAAAACTTCAAACCATACACAAAATTGCGATTACGTTTAATATGACACTTTCCGAATTTTTGGATTTCCCGGAATTAAACGATTTTGATTTAGAGGAAGAATAGAGCTTAAGAAAGAATTTTAAGTAGGAACGGTGTCTTAGGCGACGGGAGAAGAGCCGCGCTCTTTTTCCACTTGTTCTATATGTTGGAGCAAAACAAATTCAATATAATTTGTAACAGACCGATGTTCCTGCGTGGCCAAAATTCCGATCTTATCTAAAACCTCATCTGACAAACGTAGAGTGAACACCCGTTTGTTGGTAGCCATTTTATAACGTCCTTCCTCTCGTAATTTCTTCTTTTATTATAAAAGATTCTCTACGAAATGGATGCACCCACTCAGATGCTAAGTGATATCATTTTGGGGATTAAATACGCGTATTAAGTATAAAAGAACATCATAACAATTCATAAATCACTAAAAAGTAATTAAAAAGCGAAGCGTCTGAAAGACGCTTCGCTTTTCTGGATTCTGACCTGTTGACATTTGGGAGGTTCTGCACTATACTAAATATAGAAAAAGGGTGCTGCCGGACAAACGGTTCGTCCCCTCGCGTTACAAGAAGTAACCGCTAGTTTTGGAGGACGGGCGGTTACTTCGTTTTATTGGCCTGAACCAATAGGTTGCTCCGGTACAAGGCGCGCAGTGCGAAAAGCACTGCGCGCCTTTTTATTTACAACGCTGTGCGGCGTTACGTTTCTGCCGGCCCGGTTTCCGGGAAATCCAGAACCATAACGCGCTCGCCTTTGGTATCGTAGTCGCCGTTGAAAGAAAACCCGGCCTGCTGGTACAAATGAATGGCCGCGGCGTTGTCGCCGTATACGCTCAGGTAGACCCGGCGGCAGGGGTACTCCTGCCGAAGCCGTTCCAGCAGAGCGGCAATGGCCGCTTTGGCATAGCCCCGGCCCTGACCTTGTCAATCAGCAGGCGGTCAAACCAGAGCTGGCCCTCGCCCAAAAAGGGAAGGTAACCGTACATGGCAAAGCCCACCAGCTCCGTGCCGTCGTAAATGCCCACCGGCCGCCAGAAATCAGATGCGTCGGCCTCGCGCAGGCATTCCGACGGGCTTTCGATAAAACCGGCCTGCTCCGGCAAGAGCGCCAGACGTTCCACGGCTCCGCGGTTTTTCGCAGTTACTGTTTCAAAATGTAAACACATTCTTTCGCCTCACATTTCCTGTTTGTATTGTGTTCTATAAAAAAGCCAAACGAAACAAGAGCCGGGCACGGCCTGCGCGCCTTGTCCGTACGCAGACAGGGCAACCGGACGGGACAGTTGTTTCATTTGGCTTTTGCGTTTACGTTCGCAAAACAGATAGCACTATTATAATGCGCTTCCCCGCTTTTGTCAAAGAGGAAGGCGGAAAGGTGCGGCGCACTCTTGCGGCTTTTGGCGAATGGGAGTATAATTTTCCATGAACTGCCGTACGCCGCGCAATAAGACTCCGGCGCGGTGTGCAGAAATCACGGGAGATTTGCGTATGAAACTGACCGCACAGCAGGTGGCGGGCAATACCTGGTGCATTGTCCAGCCGCGGGCTATGGTGCCGTATTATCAACTGAATGAGCGGGAGATTATCCTGCTGGACAGCGGCTGCATGCTCCACGGGGAGCTGGAAGAGTGGCTGGAGGGGCAGGGGCTGCGCGTGCGCGCCATCCTCAACACCCATGACCACTGGGATCATGTGGCGGCCAACGCAGCGCTGCAGCAGCGGCAGGGAAGCCGGATCTATCTGCCCCGGCTGGAAGCGGCGGCCCACGCGTCGCCGCTGGCCTTCAAAGCGGGGCATGAAAACGGGAATTACCGGGAAGTGGAAGCGTTCTGGCAGCAGTTCCCCTATGCGGTGGACGAGGAGATCGGCCTGGAGGACGGGCCGCTGGAGGTGTGCGGCGCGGTGTTCGAGGTGATCCACACGCCGGGGCACTCTGTGGATCATGTGGCGTTCCGCACGCCGGACGACGTGCTCTATGTGGGAGATACCCTGATGTCGGGGCGGCTGCTGCGGCAGGCCAAGCTCAGCTATGCCCTGAGCCACGAGGTGGATCTGGAGAGCAAGAAAAAGCTGCGGCGCTATCATTGCGCGGCCTATATTCTGGCGCATGGCAGCATCGAGCAGGAGCTGGAAGCGCTGATTGACGAAAACCTCCGCTATATCCGCCAGCGCGCCGAAACGGTGTGGCGGAGCATTGAAAAGCCCATGTCCATGGAGCAGATCATCCGCGCGGTGTGGAGGGAGCTTGGCCTGCACGCCGGCGCCTATTATTACCGGACGCTGGAAACGGGAAACATGATCCGGTCTCTGGTGCAGCTGCTGTGCAGCGAGGGGCGGCTGGAGCATCGATTTGAGGACGGCGTGGAGCATTTCAACCGCGCCGGCACATGGGAGGCATAACACAATGGAATGGAATCTGGTCAAGGGGAACACGTATACGGTGGATGTGACGGCGGGCACGCTGCTGTTTTATAAAACGGGGGAGCACGACGGCATCCTGGTGGATACCGGCTATGCCAGGGAGGACCGGGAACCGCTGATCCGTTTTTTTGAGGAAACCGGCGTGCGGCCCATTGGCATCATCGTCAGCCATACGCACTACGACCATGCGGGCAACGCCGAGCATCTCAAGTACCGCTATAAATGCCCGATTCTGGCCAGCCTGGCCGAAGCGGGTACGGCGGTCAGCGAAATGGCCTACCGCGGAGCCTACCCGGCCATGACGCCCAGGGAGATCGACGATATGATGGCCGGCCAGTGCTACCAGGCCGACCAGATTGTGATGCCCGGCGAACGGGTGAAGATTTTCTGCGGCGTGCCCTTCGGCATTTTGCCGCTGTATGGCCATACGCCGGGGCAGATCGGCATTATCACCCCGGATAAAGTGGCGTACCTGGCCGACGCGCTGATGAGCGAAACGGTGATGCGCGGGGCAAAGATGCCCTCGGCGGTGTGCCGTGCCGACGATCTGAAGGCCAAGGCGAGCCTGCGCGCGCTGCGCTGCGACGCCTATGTGCTGGCGCATCGGGGCGTCTACAGCGATATCGGCGATTTAATTGAAAACAATATCGCTTATATTCTGGACCGGGCAGAACTGGTATACGATTGCCTGCAGGGGGAGATGTCCGAGGAAGAATGGGTGCGCGCGGTGTACCGGCGTTTGGACATGCACAGCACGAAGGCGTTCAAATGTGCGGTGTGTGAGCGCAACATGCGTTCGTTTATTGATTATCTGGCCGACGGCGGCCGGGTTGTGATTGAGCGGCGGGAGGGTGTTTGCTGGTATCATAAAAACACGCAATGTACGCAATAAATACCGCTGCCGGATGGATCCGGCGGCAGAGAATCACAAAGGACGGTTTATGGATCGAAAAAAATTAAACATGAGACCGGTTACCGGGAAATATATGGAGCAGTACAACGCGCTGCTGCGCTATGTGTTCCAGGTGACAGAGCAGGAATTAACCTCCATTGGCTGGGAGGAAAAGGAGATCATCCGGGCCAAATTTCCCACCATGGAAAAAGCGGATGTGCTGGGATGGTTCGACGGGGACAACCTGGTTTCCCAGGTGGCGGTATACCCCATGCAGGTGCGGATTTTTGGCCGGACCTATCGCATGGGCGGGCTGACCGGCGTGGGCACCTATCCGGAGTATTCCAACATGGGCCTGATGCACCGGCTGCTGGAGCAGGCATTGCGGAACATGCAGAAAAAGGGACAGCATATCTGTTATCTTTATCCCTATTCCATCCCTTATTACCGCCGGAAAGGCTGGGAAATTGTCTCGGATAAGATTACCTATGAAATCAAGCAGCATCAGCTGCCCCGCCCCTGCCCGGTGGCGGGTGACGTGCGGCGGGTTAAAACCGAGGGGCCGGAGCTGAAGCATGCCTATGAGCGGTATGCTCTGCGCACGCATGGCGCTGTTTTGCGCGACGAGCTGGCCTGGAACGAATATTGGCTGTGGGATTCGGACGATATGATGGCGGCGGTGTATTACAATCCCGACGGCGAGCCGGACGGCGCTGTCATTTACTGGATTGCCAATGAGGTTTTCCATATTAAAGACATGATTTTTCAGGACGAAAACGCCCGGACGGGGCTGTGGAATTTCGTTTCCGCCCACTTTTCCATGATCCATCTGGTGAAAGGTGATATCTACACCAATGAACCACTGGCCTTTTTGCTGGAAGACGCCAGCATCAAGGAAGAAATTGCGCCCTATTATATGGCGCGCATTGTAGATTTCCCTGCCTTTATTGCGCAATATCCGTTCAAAAAGGATTCTGTGGACCGGACGTGGCTGTTTACGCTGGAAGATCCGATGATGAAGTGCAATCAGGGTACCTTTCTTTTGAAAATTTCCCGGGACGGCCGGGGCGAGGCTGTGCGCACCAATGCGCACAGCGCCGACCATATCAATATTCAGACCATGACCACCATGCTGATGGGCTATAAACGGCCGGATTATCTTGCCAAAATCGGGCGTATCCAGGCGCCGGAGTCCGTGATTGATCTGCTGGAAGATTCCATCGAGCAGCAGGTGCCGTATATCTCCGATTATTTTTAACCGATTCGGCGGCAGGAACTGTCAGTATCGTTTTTTGCACCTTCGGGCATACTGAGCGAAGTAGGATTGCGAAGGGGCGAATGAAATGGCAAAAGGATGGTACCAGGCGTTTGTGTGCCTGCTGGCGGCTGCCGCGCTGAGCCTGCTGGCTGCGCAGCAGGGCCGCACCGCGGTGCCTGCGGGCGGCGCGGCAGAGGTGGGCGAGGAGAGCGGAAGCGAGCCGCTGCCCAAATATGTGGCGCTGACCTTTGACGACGGCCCGCGGGCGGACACCACCTCCGTTTTACTGGAAGGGCTGCAGCAGCGGGGCGTGAAAGTGACCTTTTTTCTGATTGGAGAGCAGATTGAGGGCAACGAGTGGCTGGTGCGCTGGATGGCCGAAAACGGGCATCAGATCGGCAGCCACACCTTCAGCCACCAAAAGCTGGCGGGAAGCGGCAAAGACACGATTCTGCAGGAGATTAACAAGACCGAGGTGCTGCTCAGCAGCGTGCTGGGCGAAGGAAGGGAATACTGGCTGCGCCCGCCCTATGGCCTGATTGACGAAGCGGGCAAAAAACTGGTGAAAACGCCCATGGTCTACTGGTCTGTGGATCCGGAGGACTGGAAGGTGCTGGACGCGGATAAAGTGAGCGAGCACGTCTGCTCCCATGTGCAGGACGGCGACATTATTCTGCTGCACGATTTCTACCCCACCAGCGTGGAGGCGGCGCTGCGCATTGTGGACCGGCTGCAGGAGGAGGGGTACGAATTCGTTACGGTAGAGGAGCTGTTGCGCCTGAACGGCACGAAAGCTGAGGCCGGAAAGCTGTACCGCAACGCCTGGGAAGAGCGGTTATGAGAAAAAACGCTGAAATTGCAAAGAAAATTCAAAATAGCCTTGCAATGCGGCAAAAACTGTGCTAACATATAGATCTGCAAATAAGCAAAAAAAATGCAAAAGCGCGGGGGCTTTTGCTGTAACGATAGCGGGTGGACGAAACTATGACCATTTTTCTGACGGTGATCCAGGTGATCTGTGGTTTGCTGCTGATCGGCATCATCATGATGCAGTCCGGTAAGAGTGCCGGCCTGTCCGGTTCCATTGCCGGCGTGGCAGATTCCTTTATGAGCAAACACGAGGCAAAAACGGCGGACGCCAAGATGGCCAGAGCCACCAAATGGATTGGCGCTGTGTTCATCATCCTGACGCTGCTGCTGAACCTGATTGCCTGAACAACAAATCTGTGAAGAAGGCCGCTCCTGCCGGGAGCGGTCTTTTTTTCGCCTTGGCAGGCGCGGCCCGCGGCAGCTTTTTTGAAATCTTTTCCACAGGTGCTGTATTTCTGCGCGCTTTTTGGTATAATACATCCCATATAGAAAAAACGCATGCACGGATGGTGCATTGACAGCAAGGCAGGAGCGCACATGGAACGAAACGATACGACAGCAATGACGGAAGAAGAACGGGCCGCCCGCCGGGCGCGGCGGGACAGAGCGCGGCGGGAGCGGTTCCGGGCGCGCCGGCGGCGGCAGATGCTGCTGTTGGCGCCCTTTCTGGCCGCCGGAGTGATTGCGGGGTGGTGCTTCTGTCCGGATTGGGGCACCGGGAGAAGGGGACAAGCAAAGACGCCGGTGATGTTCCGGCGGTGGGCAATGCGGTAGTGCAGCAGCCAAAAGAGCCGCAGGAGCTGCGCTTTGTCCCGGAGGCGACGGCAGCCACGGCGCTGCTGGGGGATGAGATTCCAAGCAGCCATGCGGTGCTGATTGACGCCGAAAGCGGAGAAATTCTGGCGGCAAAAGACGCCGATGCGGTGATTTCTCCCGCATCCATGACGAAGATCCTGACGCTGCTGGTGGCTGTGGAGCAGTTGGAGGGCGAGGAGGCCTTGGACGATACGGTGACGATCACCCGTGAAATCACCGATTATTGTTATGTGAACGACTGCAGCGTGGTGGGGCTGGAAGTGGACGAGGTGGTGCCTGTCCGGGAACTGCTGTATGGGACGATCCTTTCATCCGGAGCGGATGCGGCGTTGGCGCTGGCCTGCTATACGGCCGGAAGCCACGAAGCCTTTGTGGCGCAGATGAATGAAAAGCTGGCTGCGCTTGGGCTGGACAAAACGGCTCATTTTACCAACTGTGTGGGCCTGTATGACGAGGACCACCACTGCACGGTGACGGATATGGCGGTGATCCTCAAGGCGGCTATGGACAATGCATTGTGCCGCCAGGTGCTTTCGGCCCATGTCTATGAGACCCGTCCCACAGAAGAGCACCCGGAGGGGCAGGTTTTGTCCAACTGGTTTTTGCGTAAGATCGAAGATCATGATGCCGATAACGCCGTGCGGGCTGTGGCGGCCAAAACCGGCTATGTAATGCAGTCCGGCAACTGCGCTGCCAGCTACGGAGAAGACGCCCGGGGACACGGCTATCTCTGTGTCACAGCGAACGCCTACAGTTCCTGGCGCGCCATTTACGATCATGTGGAGCTGTACAAGACGTATTGCCCCTGACGCGGTGCTGCGGAAACGAGAAAAAGAAAATACAATAGGGGATATTGCTGCAAAAAATTGCAGATTGTATGGTAAAACAGGCGAAAGAATCGAACAAAAGAAAAACAAATGTTTGCATTCGAAACATGGCTGTGCTATACTGAGGGTATAAACCATCAAATGGAGGAGCCGCCATGAAACACAAGGCCATGCAGAGGCAGATTTACCGCTTCATTGTGCAGTGCGTGAAAGAACAGGGTTATCCGCCCTCCGTGCGCGAGATCGGCGACGCCGTGGGGCTGAAATCGCCGTCCACCGTTCATTTTCACCTGAAGAACCTGGCTGACGAGGGATACATTGAAAAGGGCGCCGGAAAAGGCCGCGCGCTGCGCCCGCTGATTGATCTGGACGAGGCGGGGAACGCCGCTGCGGTCTCGGCTGCGGCGGAGGTGGAGGCGCAGGATATGCGAGTGCCCATTGTCGGCTCCGTGGCGGCCGGTGCGCCAATTTTGGCCGAGCAGTGCGTGGAGGATTACCTCACCTTTGACGTGGGCGGCGATACGACGGGCTATTTTGCCCTGCGTGTGCGGGGCTACTCCATGAAGGATGCGGGTATTCTGCCCGGAGATCTGGTCATTGTGAAGCAGCAGCCTACGGCCCGCAACGGAGAAATTGTGGTGGCGCTCATCGGAGAGGAAGCCACGGTGAAGCGGCTGCACCGCAGCAACGGAGAGATCTGGCTGCTGCCGGAGAATCCGGATTATGAGCCCATCGACGGCAGCGAAGCTGCAATCCTGGGCCGGGTCACCGCAGTGGTGCGCCAGTATTAAAAAGCAAGCGCGGGGAGACGGTGGATGGCATCGCCTCCCCGCGGCTTTTGCAGACTGCTGCGCTGTGCGGCAGGAGGGGGAAGAGTATGGAACAGGAAGCGCTGTATACCATCGGCCAGGTGAGCAAAATCTGTGATGTGTCTCAGCGTATGCTGCGCTATTATGAAAAAGTGGGGCTGATCACTCCGGATCACATCGCAAAACCCAGCCATTATCGCTACTACAGCGTGCGCACCATGCAGCGGGTGCAGGTGATCCGTTATCTGATTGATCAGGGTTTCCGGCTGGAAGAGATCAGCGAGGCGCTCTCTGGCGAGGATATGGACCGTTTTGAGGCCCTTTTTCTGCAGAAGATTGATCAGACCCGCAGCGAAATTGAATATTACCATCAACGGCTGGACAGCCTGTGGGCATGGTACGGCCTTCTGGTGGAGGGGCGGGCGGCGCAACGGCACCAGAACCGCGCCATTACCATGAAATATATCCCGGAAGAGCGGTATTTTTACTATACGCGCCAGCGTGCGCCGGAAGAGCAGGATTCCGAAATCCGTTTGGAAATTGAATACTTTACCATGAGCAAGCGGGACGGCCATTCCATGGTGGATATGGGCGGCGCGTTCCATGTTAAATACGATTCCGTAGCTGAGCGCATGGAGGATCGCTACTGCAGCATGACGCTGCTGCAGACCATGTTTCCAAACAGCAAAAGCCAGAATAACACGGCGCATTTCGGTGGTTTCCTGGCGGTGGCTGGTTATCATCTGGGGGCGCCGCGGAATGTGCGCGACAGCTACGAGCGCATGCTGCTGTGGGCGCAGCAGCACCGTTTCACCCTGCGGGGCGACTGTTACGAGCGCCATGTGCTGGATGTGTATTCCACGGCGCGGGAGGAAAATTTTGTCACGGAACTGCTGCTGCCGGTGCAGGAGGATACGGAGGGCTTTGAACGGCTGGAGCGTTGGAAGCGGGAGTCCTGAAAGAATCAGCGGCAAACAAGAAAGTCTGACATTATGTCAGACTTTCTTGTTTTTTTCGGATTTATGGACTGGATGGGTAAAAAGTTTCCAGTGGAAAACGGGAAAAAGAACAAAATAGTCCAAGATTTTCGGAGGAAAATCCCTGACAAAGTGCTGTAAATTTCTTGACTCTTACACAGTGGAAACCTTTATAAATGACGATAGGCTATTCGAAAAAATTGGATCAAAAGGAAACAGAGGGGGAGATTTTTTGATTCTGAAACTGAACAAAAAGCGGGCTTATGGTATTCTGGTTATCTCGATCATTTTCGAACAGATCGGTACGGGCTTTCTGGAGGCCTGCGACGCCTTTACGAAACTGGTGCCGACCATTTGCCTCATTCTGGCATATGTGGCGTCCTACTGGTTCTTTGCCCAGCTGCTGCAGCACATCAATCTCAGCGTATCATACGCCACCTGGACGGCGGCCGGCACAGTCAGCGCGGCTCTGATCGGCCTGTTTGCCTTCGGCCAGCATATTTCTCCGCTGGGCTGGCTTGGTATTGTAATCATGTGTGTTGGTATTTTCATTCTGAATCTGTACGGCACGCCAAAAGAGGACCGTGATAAAGACAATGTGGTGCCGGCAGCGCAGGAGAAGGAGGAGAAACGGTAATGGAAATTACAATGTGGATGGCCTATGTGTTCCTGGCCATTGCCGTAGGAACCGAAATCGTGGCGACCTCGACACTGCCTGCCACTATGTGCTTTACCAAGCTCAAGCCAAGCCTGGTGTGCATTATCTGCTATGTGATCTGCTTCTACTCTCTGGGCATGTCCCTGACTCACATTCCCATGGGCATTGCATACGGCACCTGGGGCGCCCTGGGTACGGCAATCACGCCTTTGATCGGTTACATCGCCTACCGGCAGAAAACTTCGAAAGCCGGCTTGATCGGCGTGGTGCTGATCATTATTGGTATTCTTCTGATGAATCTGTATGGTTGATCAAGACAACCTGTCTTTTTCCAGAAACAGCACAGCCTCCGGGAAAGCAATCCCGGGGGCTGCTGTAATATCATACGGGATTTTGTGTATTTCCCGCTAAAAAAACAGGTCATTGACCGAATTTGAACGGTACGATATACTGAATATATGAAAGTGGAGGGAGATGATGGTGTGCCAGGTTTTGTCAGCAGGCCGTACAGCCAGATGCAAAGCCAGTCAGCGGTTCTTTCCCGTATCTGGAAGGATCGGATTAAAGTATCTGATTGAGCGCGTAGGCTGTGAAAGGAAAAGGCAGTTTATGCGCTTTTTTGTATGTTGTTCCATTCCTTAAAATATGAAAAGTGGGGTGAAATGTGCTATGGGGAAATCTAAGGCGGCGGTTTTTATCACAGTCCTTGCTGTTGTCCTGATCCTGTTTTGTGCGCTTCTGTATTGGAACGCAGGAACGGCAGGGAAAACGGAGGCGCAATGGAATCCGCGGTTTTTGGAGGCTCTGTCGCTGGAGCAGGAGGAGGCGGACCGTGCCGGAAATGATCTGGTGCAGACTGTGGAGGAGTGCGTCTCCAGCGGCGCGGTTTCTCTGGAACTGATCCAGACGGCGGCGGGCGGGGATCTGATCTGCCTGTACTACGAGCTGACCCTGCCGGAGAACTGGACGGCGGCGTGGTCGGCGCTGCACCAGGATGCTGGCGCCCTGGCCTTTGAGGCTCAATGCAGCGCGGCGGAAGGAATGGCGCCGGACTACCGGGCGACCGCTGTCACCGGTTTTGACGCGGCGCGCGGCTGCGTGCAGTGTGTGTCCACATTTCGCTTTCCGGACACAGATCTTTTGGGCGAGACGCTGACGCTGACCCTGGGCGCGTTTACTCTTTCGGGTGTTCCGGCGGATGCCGCGCTGCCGGAAGAGCCGCTAGCCCTGTCCTGGACTGTGCAGCGCCGGGCAGAGGAGCGCCTCGCCCAGACCCCGGAGGGTATCTGTGCGCTGTCTCCCCTGGGATTGTCCGTGCAGCTTGCGCGGGACGAAGCGCCGGATGCGGCCGGGGAGGTAATGGCATCGCTCCAGGTCGTTTATCGTGACGGTACGGTCGTCCATTCCTTTGGCCCGAACTCTGCCTCTATTTCCACTGCGGGGGAGGACTGCAGTGCGCAGATATTGGTTCTGCCGCAGCGCGGTACGCTGTTTTGCAGCGATATGGTAAAGCGGGTGGATGTGTGCGGTATGTCCTTCGTTTTTGAGTGAGCTGTGAACTGTTAAAAGAATGCCCCCGGCGGGGTTGCCGAAAGGCAACTTCGCCGGGGGTGTTTTAGTGCTGCAGATCCGGAGTTATTTGTAATAAGCTGCGCCGGACTCGAACACCGGCATGAATTTTTCACCCGGGATATTGCGGGCAATGTTTTTGCCGCTGCGCTCGATATGGCCCATTTTGCCGAAGATACGGCCGTCGGGGCTGAAAATACCTTCAATGGCCTGCACGGAGCCGTTGGGATTATATTCCACGTCCATGGACGGACGGCCCTGAGGATCGACGTACTGGGTGGCGATCTGGACGTTGCGGAACAATTCCAGAATGCGCTCGTCATTGGCTACGAAACGGCCTTCGCCGTGGGACACGGGTACATGATACAGCTCGTCGGGCTTGCACAGCGTCATCCAGGGGGAGTGGACCGAGGCCACGCGGGTGGAGACATAACGGCTCTGATGGCGGCCGATCAGGTTATAGGTCAGAGTGGGGAAGGTGTCGTCCACGGGGCAGATGTGGCCCGTGGTCAGCAGGCCCAGTTTCAAAAGGGCCTGGAAGCCATTGCAAATACCCAGCATCAGACCGTCGCGGCGGTAGAGCAGATCGTCCACCGCTTCGGTGATACGGGGATTGCGGTAGAAAGCGCAAATGAACTTGCCGGAGCCATCTGGCTCGTCGCCGCCGGAGAATCCGCCGGGCAGGATAATCATCTGTGCGTTGCGGATGGCCTGTTCCATTTCCTGGACGGATTGTTCTAAATCTGCTGCCGTCAGGTTGCGGATCATGTGGACCTCCGGCTCGATACCGGCCCGGTGCAGAGCCATAGCGGTATCGATCTCACAGTTGGTGCCGGGGAAAGCGGCCAAAACGGCCCGGGGCTTTGCGAATTTCTCCGCAGCCACCAAGGGGCTACGCTCGTGGCAGGTGATGGACTCAATGCGGCCGGCTTTGCTGACACGGGTGGGATACACGCTTTCCAGGGGGGCTTCCCAGGCGTCCAGAATGGATTCGATGGAGAATTCCTGACCGTTGATATAAAAGGCGGGCTTGTCCACGGTATTGCCCACGGAAATGACGTTGGCCTCATCACTGGGTAGCACTTCGGTGCATTCTGCCAGGATTGTGCCGTACTGCTTAGAGAAGAGCAAATCGGCGTCAATATTGCCGGAAGCCAGGAAGCCGACTTTGTTGCCGAAGCTCATCTTCATCAGGCCCTCAGCCACACCGCCGCCGGAAACGGCCCAGGCGGAGGCGATTTTGCCGGCTTTGCAGTATGCGTGGAACTGCCGCCAGGTGGCGCGGATGGCGTCGAAGGAATCATCGGCGGGCTTAAAGAGGTACACGCCGTGGTTGGCGGCTTTGAAATCCGTGCTGATCAGGCCCGGCGCCTTGGCGGGCGCTACGGCAAAGGAGATCAGCGTGGGAGGGACATCCAGATCGTTGAACGAGCCGGACATGGAGTCCTTGCCGCCGATAGCGGCGGCACCCAGACCGATTTGGGCGTCCAGCGCGCCCAACAGGGCGGCAAAAGGTTTGCCCCAACGCTCCGGTTCCTGGCGCAGGCGTTCAAAATATTCCTGCAAAGAGAGATAGTAAGTTTCCGGGCTGACGCCGGCTGCCACCAGCTTGGCCAGCGATTCGGTGACGGCGGCCTTGGCGCCGGCATAGGGATCAGCGCTGAACAGCGCCGGGTCAAAGCCGAACGCCATGACGGAGCAGTCCTCGGTGCGGCTCTGACAGGGCAGCAGGGCCGCCATGACCTGGGAGGGGCTGCGCTGGGTCTTTCCGCCGTAAGGCATCAGCACGGTGGCTGCGCCGATGGTGCTGTCGAAGCGCTCCACCAGGCCGCGCTGAGAACAGAAATTCTTATCCTTGGCCAGCTCAAAGAAACGTTCGCCGATGGAGAGTTTTCGGGTTTCTTCCTGGGGGGTAAAGCGCATGGGGATCTTTACTGCGGTGTGCTTGGTGGCGCCGGTGGAAGAGAGGAATGCGCGGTCGAGGTCCACGATGGTCTTGCCCCGCCAGCGCATGACCATGCGCGGCTCTTTTGTGACAGTGGCCACTTGGTAACACTCGAGGTTTTCGGCACTGGCGGCGGCGATGAAAGCGTCCTTATCCTTGGCGCGCACCACAACGGCCATGCGCTCCTGGCTCTCGGAGATGGCCAGTTCCGTACCGTCCAGGCCCTCATACTTTTTGCGTACGGCATCCAGATCGATGTCCAGGCCGTCGGCCAGCTCGCCGATGGCTACAGATACGCCGCCTGCGCCGAAGTCGTTGCAGCGGCGGATCATGCGCGTGACCTCGCCGTTGCGCATCAGACGCTGGATCTTGCGCTCTTCGGGCGCGTTGCCCTTCTGTACCTCGGAGGCCATGGTTTGCAGGGATTTGAGATTGTGGCTTTTGGAAGAGCCGGTAGCGCCGCCGATGCCGTCGCGGCCGGTGCGGCCGCCCAGCAGCAGCACTACGTTGCCCGGTTCCGGGGTTTCCCGGATCACATTTTCTGCCGGAGCTGCGGCCACCACCGCGCCCACTTCCAGGCGCTTGGCGATGTAGCCGGGGTGGTAAAATTCCTGCACCACGCCGGTGGCCAGGCCAATCTGGTTGCCATAGGAGGAGTAGCCGTTGGCTGCGCGGGTAACGATGCGGCGCTGGGGAAGCTTGCCGGGCAGCGTTTCGCTGACCGGCACCGTGGGATCGCCCGCGCCGGTGACGCGCATGGCCTGGTAGACGTAGGAACGGCCCGACAGGGGATCGCGGATGGCGCCGCCGATGCAGGTGGCCGCGCCGCCGAACGGTTCGATCTCTGTGGGGTGGTTGTGGGTTTCGTTTTTAAACATCAGCAACCAGTCCTGCTCCTCGCCGTCAATGGTGGGGCGGATGCGCACGGAGCAGGCGTTGATTTCCTCGCTCTCGTCAAGCATGGGCAACTGGCCGCGCTTTTTCAGCACTTTGGTGCCCAGCGTGGCCAGGTCCATTAAAGTTTTGGGCCGTGCAGCGGCTTTCTCCGGGCCGTAGACCTCTTCGCGCGCAGCGAGATAACGCTCATAGGATTTGAGGATCTCATAGTCCTGGATTTCCACCTGGTCAATGTGAGTGGAAAAAGTAGTATGGCGGCAGTGATCGGACCAGTATGTATCGATGAGCTTCAGTTCGGTGACCGTGGGGTCCCGGCCGAGTTCCTGGAAATGAGCCTGGAATACCTTCAGATCCTCCATATCCATGGCGAGGCCGTAAGTTTCGTGGATAGTTTCCAGTTCTGCCTCGCTGCTGAGTCCGATAAAGCCGGTGAGCACAGCCACATCCGGAGGGGCGGGATGCTCCTGGTTCAGTGTTTCGGGCTTGTCCAGAGACGCTTCACGGGATTCCACAGGGTTGATCAGGTCGCCCTTGATGGCGACAAGATCCTCGGCGGTTAAGGAGCCGGAGAGAACATAGATGCGGGCAGTACGGATCAGGGGCCGCTCGCCGCAGGTAATCATCTGGATGCACTGAGCGCAGGAGTCGGCGCGCTGGTCGTATTGGCCGGGCAGAGATTCCACAGCCAGAACGGTGGATCCTTCCGGCAGCGCGGGCAGTTCTTCATCATAACAGAGGTCGCACTGCGGTTCGGAAAACACACCGCTGCGGGCTGCCCTGTAGGTGGCTTCGTCGATCCCCTCCGCGTCGTAGCGGTTGAACAGGCGCACGCCGGTCAGGTTCGTCACGCCTAAGGTGCCGGTCAGATCCTTGAGCAGGGCTTTTGCCTCTACGTCAAAGCCGTCCCGCTTTTCCGTGTAGCATCGAAATACATGTGCCATAAAGATTCCCCCTAATGAAATTTTGCGAATAGTCTCTCTTTTTCAAACAGGCGCGGCCCGCAAAGCGGGCCGGTCCGGTGAAGTGAAATGATAAGGCGTACAACGCCTGTTTTGATTGTACCATATTTACTGTGCCATGCCTACCCCCGGAGCGGGAAGTTTTCCCGTCAACTGTCGGCACCGGTCAAATGGATGGTCCAGTCCGGAAAGCGGTAGAAAGCGTTAGAAGCGGTGGGTGTAATGTTGTCGGCTGCGCCGGCCTGCAGCACCACAGATTGGGTTTTGAAACAGATGGGCGCGATGGGCGCATTGGTTTGGAAAGTGGAAAACAGTGTTTCATTGGCGCCGCTGGGCGATGCGGCGGTGGAAAAGGCGGTGGTCAGCTGAGCGTCCAGCGCCGGATCGGAAAAGCCGCCGTAATTCAGGCTGCCGCCGGTTTGTATGAGGGCGGCGCAGTTGAAATCCGGGGTCATGCGCGTTTCGCCGTAATAGAGATCGAAAGTTCCGCTTTGCAGGGCGGAGAGATACTCCTCGTAGGGCAGTGTGTGTACTTCCACCTTCAAATCGTATACGGAAAGCGCGGCGGCAATGGCTTTGGCTGCGCTTAGACGAAACGCATTGCCTTCGCACACCAGCATGCGGACGGAGGCGGCGTGGGCACCGCCGTTATAACCGGCTTCGGTCATGGCCTGGGCGAAGGATTCGGCATTGTAGCTTTCTTCCAAAGCTGCAGGGTACCAGGACGAGGCCGGAGCCACGGGAAACTGGGTGCTGACGGCGTGGCCGGACAGATAAGCCTTGCAGATGCTGTCGCGGTTAATTCCCAGGGAAATCGCCCGGCGCAGTTTGGCGTCGGAAAAGGGACCGCTGCGGCAGTTGAAGCCAAGGTACTGCAGCGTGGTGGTCTGTGTGTCAGTTATGGATAAATTGCCTTTATAGCTGACTGGGTCGCTGCCAGTGTAGTCAGTAAGCAGCATCTGAATGGCGTGGGAAGAAAACAAATAGGTCAGGGTGTTCTCGCTGTCCACGGTGCGCAGAGGGATTGTGTCCACCGGTAGAGATTCTCCCTTCCACCAGGCGGTGTTTTTCATCAAGGATGCGCCATTGTCCCCCGTAGTGTATACATACGGGCCGGTGCCGATAGGCACGGCGCTTCCGGCGCTGGATTTGGAGGGGATCGGAATATCCAGCAGGGCGGGGAAACGGTTGTTGGCCTGGCTGAGCGTAATTTCCACAGCGCCGTTTTGGACACGGATCGAGGATACGGAAGACAGCCGTGCGCCGTAGCGTGCGGATGTTTTTGCCCGCTGCAGCGCTGCGGCTACATCTGCGGCGGAGAGAGCGCTGCCATCGGAAAAGGAGACGCTGCGTACCTGGAAAGTCCAAACCGTGAAATCCTCGGAATGAGTATAGCTTTCGCACAAAACGGGCTGCGGCTCAAAAGACGGGTCCAGTTCGAACAGCCCTTCGTAGAGCAGAGGGAGCAGAAGCTGCTGGACGCCGTCGCCGCAGTCAATGGGGTCCAGCGTTTCCCCGGCCAGGATAGGAAGGGCAAAGGAAGTGATGGGAACCACATCGTCGGCTGTATCTGAGCCTTCCAGTCCCAGGAGGCCGTTCAGATCGCCGTTTTCCTCCGCCAGCGGGTCGCTGCCCCAGCAGCCGGCAAGCAGCAGGCACAGTGCGGCGGTGAGCAGCAGGAAAAGACTCCTTCGGGTGAAACGCTTCACAGTGGCGCGGCCTCCTTTGTCATGGTGTTTCCTTCAAACAGATCATGGCGGCCTGGCTGCCGCGCACGTCGCCCATGCGGCGGTGCGACCAGTACAGATCCGTGCAGCAGGCGGTACACGCGCCGCTCACGGCGATGTGTTCCGGCGCGAGTCCTGCGCGCAGCATCCAGTGCCGGTTGATGGCTTTAAGATCAACGTGCCATTTCCCGTCCTGGGCGCTGCGCTGCAGGTATGGCTCCACCTCCGCGCCCAGAGCCGCCCGCATGGCTGCGGGTACGTCTGCATCCGTTTCAAAGCAGCACCGGGAGATGCCGGGACCGATGGCGGCGCGGATGTGTTCTGCTTTGGCGCCGTACAGGCGCTCCATGGCGGCGATGGTTTTGGCGGCGATGCCCAGGGCGGTGCCGCGCCAACCCGCGTGGGCTGCGCCGATACAGCGTGTCACGGGGTCAAAATAGAGCGTGGGGATGCAGTCGGCGGAAAAGATCGTCAGCGTCAAACCGGGTACGTTGGTCACCAGGGCGTCGGCCTCGTAATCCTGCGGACGCAGGAGCCCCGCTCCGGCGTCCTGTGCGGTGACGACTTTTACATCATCCCGGTGTACCTGTCTGGCCAGCACGCAGCGCTGCGGCGCTACGCCGAGCACGGCGCAGAACCGGCGATAGTTTTCCTGCACGTTTTCTGTGCTGTCGCCCCGGTGCAGTCCCAGGTTCAGCGCGGCGAATACGCCGCGGCTGACGCCGCCCAGCCGGGTGGAAAACCCGTGGGCCAGGCTTGGGACGCTGAGGGAAGAGGCGGTCAGGTACAGCAGGCCGTCCTCCTGGATATGTGTGGTAAAAGCGCTGTTCACTTCTCGTTGCGCCCGCAGCATTTTTTATACTTCAAACCGCTGCCGCAGGGGCAGGGATCGTTGCGGCCCACTTTTTTCACGGTGCGGGGCTTTTTTTTCAGGGAATCGTCGCCGCCTGCGTTCTCGCCGGATTCCCGGGCTACGCGCTCGCGCTTGATCTCTTCGTCCTTCTTCACGCGCACCAGATACATCCGGCGCAGCGTTTCGCTCTGAATGGCGGCGATCATTTCGCTGAACATTTCGTAGCCTTCGCGCTTGTAGGCGTCGGTGGGTTTCTCCTGGGCATAAGCGCGCAGATTGATGCCGCGGCGCAGCTCATCCATGGCACTGATGTGTTCCATCCAATATTCGTCCACTACACGCAGCATGACCACGCGCTCCAGCTCCCGCATGATGGGGGAACCGAAGGTTTCTTCGCGCTGGCCGTATACCGCGGCGGCTTTGTCAAAAAGCATGGTAGTGATGGTGTCGGTGCTCATGCCCTCCAGTTCCTGGTCGGTGAAGGAGAAGTCCTCTTTGTCCAGGAACAGGCCCAGATAGGGGGCGCACATGTCGGCAAAGACTGCCTGGGTTACATATTCGTTGTGGGCGGCGGCGGAAGCCACATGATCGGCGATGGAGGTGTGGATCAGTTTCTGCATGCTCTCGCGCAGATCGTCGCCGTCGAGCACCTGCCTGCGCTGCTCATAGATCAGGGCGCGCTGAGTGTTCATCACGTCGTCGAATTCGAGAGTATTTTTTCGGGTCTGGAAGTTGCGGGATTCAATCTTCTTCTGAGCCGATTCAATGGCGTTGGAGAGCACTTTCTGCTCGATGGGAGTGTCTTCGTCCACGCCCAGGGTTTCCATCATGCCCATGACCCGCTCGGAGCCGAACAGGCGCATCAGATCGTCCTCAAGGGAAATATAGAAGCGGGTTTCACCGGGGTCGCCCTGGCGGCCGGCACGGCCGCGCAGCAGGTCGTCGATCCGGCGGGAGTCATGCCGCTCGGTGCCGATAATATACAGAACGCCGGTTTCACGCACTTTTTCCGCCTCCTCGGCGATCTCGGCTTTGAACTTGTCGTTGGCCTGCGCAAAGAGCTTGCGGGCGGCGAGGATCTCCTCGTTGTCCGTATCGGCGTAGCCGGTGGCTTCGTTGATGATCTCGTCGCTGTAGCCGGCCTTGCGCAGTTCGTTTTTGGCCAGGTATTCGGCATTGCCGCCCAGCATGATATCGGTACCGCGGCCGGCCATGTTGGTGGCTACGGTGACGGCGCCGAATTTGCCGGCCTGGGCGATGATCTCAGCTTCTTTTTCGTGGTTCTTGGCGTTGAGCACGTTGTGAGGGATGCCCTCGCGCTTGAGCATGCCCGAAAGCAGCTCGTTCTTTTCGATGGACACGGTGCCGATCAGCACGGGCTGCCCCTTTTCGTGGCACTCTTTGGCCTGGCGCACCACAGCGCGGTATTTGCCGGCTTCAGTTTTATACACCACGTCGGGGTTGTCGATGCGGGCCACAGGCTTGTTGGTGGGGATCTCGATGATGTCCAGCTTGTAGATCGTGGCGAACTCGTCCTTTTCGGTGGTAGCCGTGCCGGTCATGCCGGAAAGTTTATTATACAGACGGAAATAGTTCTGGAACGTGATGGTGGCCAGGGTCTTGGACTCGTGAGCGATCTCCACACGCTCCTTGGCTTCAATGGCCTGGTGCAGGCCTTCATTGTAGCGGCGGCCGAACATCAGGCGGCCGGTGAATTCGTCCACAATAATGACCTCGTTGTCCTTGACCACATAGTCGATATCGCGCTTCATCACGCCGTGGGCCTTGATGGCCTGGTTGATGTGGTGCGATAATTCGGCGTTTTCCGGGTCGGCCAGGTTGTCCACATGGAAATACTCCTCCGCCTTGTGGATGCCGCGCAGGGTGAGGGTGGCCGTTTTGGCCTTTTCATCCACCACATAGTCGGCGTCGATGTCTGAAGCCTCTTCCTCCTTGGTATCCACAGAGGAGACGACCATTTTTTTCAGACGGGAAACGAATTGATCTGCAGTGCTGTACATGGCAGTGGATTTTTCGCTCATGCCGGAAATGATGAGGGGGGTGCGGGCCTCGTCGATCAGGATGGAGTCCACCTCGTCCACAATGGCGAAAGAGTGGCCCCGCTGCACCAGTTCGTTTTTATAAATGGCCATGTTGTCGCGCAGGTAGTCAAAGCCCATTTCGTTGTTGGTGCCGTAGGTGATATCGGCGGCATAAGCTTCGCGGCGGGCGGGGTTATCCATATCGTGGATGATCAGCCCCACCGTGAGACCCAGGAAGCGGTGCACCTTGCCCATCCACTCGCTGTCGCGCTTGGCCAGATAGTCGTTGACGGTGACGATGTGCACACCCTCGCCGGTCAGGGCGTTCAGGTAGGCGGGCAGGGTGGCCACCAGGGTCTTGCCTTCACCGGTCTTCATTTCGGCGATGCGCCCCTGATGCAGCACGATGCCGCCGATGAGCTGCACGGGGTAGGGCCGCATGCCCAGCACGCGGTCGGAGGCCTCGCGCACCGTAGCAAAGGCTTCGGGCAGCAGGGCGTCCAGGCTTTCGCCGCCTTTGTAGCGCTCTTTGAACTGGGCGGTTTTGCCCTTCAGCTCTTCGTCGCTCAGGGCCTTGTACGGCGCTTCCAGCTCCAAGATCTTGTTCACGATCGGCTTAATGTCTTTCAGCTCACGGTCGCTGTAGGTACCAAAAATTTTATCAAAAAGTCCCATACGCTTCTTCCTTTCGGGAATGAATTTTTAGACACGTTAATAGTTGAAGTATACCACAGCATATCCCTATATGCAAAAGGAAAAACGCGTTTTTCGCGGCAAACGGGACATTTTTACAGATTATTCATAAATATTCAGCAGGACATTGTTCCGTGAAAAATTTGACGTTAAAAATTAGATTAAGTGGGCGCGTGAGGTGGAAAAGGAAGGCATATGCACTAAAAGGATCCGCCCAGGTACAGGGAAAAAGGAGAAGTTGCAGCGGGAGGGGACGTTTTGCTGGACGGGGCAAGGGGGGTATGGTACAGTGGAACAAACATGGGGCGGTAAAGGGGGCGAGGCAGGATGCAGGGAGCAGCAGAGACTGCGGGCAGTGTTAAAAGATTAACGTTAAATTATTAACAAATAAAAATGAAAAAAGTTGTGGAAAACGTAGAAAAGATAAAGAAAGATCGATAAAATCTTGCAAAAAGGAAGCATCTTGCTATAATTTTAACCATCGATCTGAAAAATAAAATTTTTAAGTGAAGAAAGTGAGGCAATCATATGGAACTGAAGGATAAGGACATCGTTATTGTAGGGTATGCGCGATCCGCAATCGGCGACTTTCTGGGCGGCCTAAAGGATGTTTCGCTGGTAGATCTGAGCACCACGGTAGCCAAGGCTGCTATGGAGCGTGCCGGCGTGAAGCCCGAGGATGTCGATGAGCTGGGTATGGGCTGTATCTATAAGCACGGCAACGGAGGAAACCCCGGCCGTCAGGTGGAAATCAAGTGCGGCATCCCTGCCGAAGCATGGGCCTATACGGTGGATCAGCAATGCGCCTCCGGTATGAAAGCGCTGGATATCGTCCGGCGGAGCCTGCTGACGGACGGCTGTGAGCTGGCCGTGGTGGTGGGCGCCGACGTTATGTCCCGCGCGCCGTATCTTTGCCTGAACGGCCGCACCGGCTTCCGCATGGGTGATGTGAAGATGGTGGATGCCCTGACCAAGGAAGGCCTGAGCTGCGCGATCGCAGGGTATCATATGGGCGTTACAGCGGAAAATCTGGCAGATAAATACAATATTTCCCGCCAGGAGCAGGATGAACTGGCTCTGATGAGCCATCAGCGCGCCATTGCAGCCATCGACAGTGGCCGCGGCAAGCAGGATATCGTCCCCATTGAGATCAAGACCCGCAAGGGCGTAACGGTGTTTGATACCGACGAGCATCCCCGTCGTGATGTCAGCCTGGAAAGCATGGCCAAGCTGCGCCCCGCGTTCAAGCCCGACGGCGGCACGGTGACAGCCGGCAACGCCTCCGGCATTAACGACGGCGCCTGCGCCATGGTGGTTACCACGGCCAGATATGCCAAAGAGCACGGCCTCAAGCCCATTGCCAGAGTGCTGGCGGTGGAGAGCAAAGGCGTGCCTGCCGAAGTGATGGGCATCGGCCCCGCTTACGTTATCCCCAAGGCCCTGGAAAAGGCTGGCCTGACGGCGGATGCCATTGATTACTATGAGATCAACGAAGCCTTTGCCGCTCAGTTCCTGGCCTGCAACCGCGAGCTGAAGCTGTCCATGGACAAGGTTAACCGCAACGGTTCCGGCATTGGCCTGGGCCATCCTGTGGGCATGACCGGCGCCCGCATCATTACCGCCTGCATCAGCGAAATGATTGCCAGCGGCGAGCAGTACGGCGTGGCCTCTCTGTGTGTCGGCGGCGGCCCCGCCATGGCGACGGTTCTGGAAATTGTGTAATCTACATATACTTTGCACATTTTGCCGAATACTGTAAAAAAGATCCGTGTCCGCAACTGCGGACACGGATCTCTTTTTGTGTTTGTTTTTTTACAGCTCCACGCTGCCCTGAAAAACGGTTTTTGCGTCGCCGGTCATATACACGGTGCCGTCGGAGTCATAGCGGATAATGACGGTACCGCCTTTGAGGTGCACGGCAATGTCGCAGTCGCGCTCGCAGTAGCCGTTAAGTACGGCGGCCACGGCGGCGGCACAGGCACCGGTGCCGCAAGCCCAGGTTTCCCCGCTGCCGCGCTCCCACACACGCATTTTCAGCGTGGCCCGGTTGATGACCTGAACGAACTCGGTGTTCACATGGTCGGGGAAGCAGCTGTGCAGCTCGAAAGCGGGGCCGACTTTGGCGATATCCAAAGTGTCCGCGTTGTCCACAAAGGTTACGCAATGGGGGTTGCCCATGGAGAGGCAGGTCACGGACCAGCACTTGTCCAGCACTTCCAGAGGCCGGTTGATGATCGTTTCGCCGTCCATAGAAACCGGGATATGGGCCGGATCCAAAATGGCTTTGCCCATGTTCACCATAACGGAAATCACAGTTTCATTCTGGATGTACAAATGCAGGCTGCGCACACCGCTGAGGGTTTCAATGGTCATGCGGCTCTTACGCACGATGTTGTGCTCGTAGAGATATTTGGCTACGCAGCGGATGCCGTTGCCGCACATCTTGCCCTCGCTTCCGTCGCGGTTGAAAATGCGCATTTTCGCATCGGCCACGGTGGAGGGGAGGATCAGGATAATGCCATCAGAACCGATGCTGAAATGGCGGTCGGACAGGATTACGCTGATGGATTCGGGGCTGGGAATCTCATACTGCATGCAGTCGAAGTAGATATAATCGTTGCCGGTGCCTTCCATTTTGGTGAAGTGAAGCTTCAGCGGCGTTTTGCGCATGCGGTTCAGATCCACCAGCTCGGTGCTTTCCTGGCTGTAGCGGCTCAGGAGCGAGCGGGCCAGCGCGTTGGCCGTGTCCAGAGAGGTCAGGCAGGGGATACCCAGCTCCACGGTTTTGCGGCGCATTTTCACGCTGTCCAGCTGGGGCAGACGGCCCTTGGAATCGGTGGAGATCACATAGCTGATCTTGCCCTCTTCCATGAGGGAAACCGTATTTTCCTCTGCGCCGTCGCTGACCTTGGCTGTGTGGTGCACGGTGAGTCCCACGGCTTCCAAAGCCCGGGCCGTGCCTTCTGTGGCGTACAGCGCAAAGCCCAGTTCGTCGTATTTGCGGGCCACGTCCACGATTTCATGCTTGTCGCTGTCGCGGACGGTGAACAGAACGCCGCCTTTCTTGTTCATGTTGTATCCGGCAGCCACCAGTCCTTTGTAGAGGGCTTCTTCCAGATTCTTGCCGATACCCAGCACTTCGCCGGTGGATTTCATTTCCGGGCCAAGAGCCACATCCACATTGGTCAGTTTTTCAAAGGAGAACACAGGTACTTTGCAGGCTACATACGGAGGTGTGCGGTACAGGCCTGTGCCGTAGCCCAAATCGCGGAGCTTTTCTCCCAGCATGGTACGGGTGGCCAGATCCACCATAGGCACGCCGGTCACCTTGCTGATGTAAGGGATGGTGCGGGAGGCACGGGGATTGACCTCGATCACATAGATTGTGTTTTCGTACACGACATACTGGATATTGACTAGGCCGCGGGTGTTCAGGCCCAGGGCCAGGTTTTTGGTGTAGGCGATCAGATCTTCGGTGGTTTTGCCGTCCAGGTTCCAGGCGGGGTACACAGCGATGGAGTCGCCGGAATGGACGCCGGCGCGCTCAATGTGCTCCATAATGCCGGGGATCAAGATGTCTTCACCGTCGCAGATCGCGTCCACTTCCAATTCCGTGCCCATCAGGTATTTGTCAATCAGCACGGGGTTCTCAATTTCATGGCTGAGGATAATGTCCATATATTCGCGGATATCATCGTCGGTAAAGGCAATAATCATGTTCTGGCCGCCCAGCACGTAGCTGGGACGCATCAAAACGGGGTAGCCGATTTCATTGGCAGCTTTCAGCGCTTCTTCGCAGGTCATCACAGTGTGGCCGGCGGCGCGCTTGATGTGCAGCGTTTCCAGCAATTCGTCAAAACGCTCGCGGTCTTCGGCCATGTCGATGGAATCGCCGCTGGTGCCGATGATGTGTACGCCGTTGCTCTCCAGGAATTTGGTCAGATTGATAGCGGTCTGACCGCCGAAGGCGACCACAACGCCGTAGGGCTTTTCTGTTTCGATGACGTTCATCACGTCCTCGCCGGTCAGCGGCTCGAAGTACAGCCGGTCTGCTGTGTTGAAGTCTGTCGAGACGGTTTCGGGGTTATTGTTGACAATGACGACCTGGAACCCTGCCTCGCGCAGCGACCAGACACAGTGCACCGAGGCATAATCAAATTCAATGCCCTGACCGATGCGGATGGGACCGGAACCGAACACGATCACAGTCTTGCGGGGATCGTTGCGGTCGGCAATGAATTCGGCGGCTTCGTTTTCCTCGTCGTAGGTGCTGTAAAAATAGGGGGTTTCGGCGTTAAATTCTGCGCCGCAGGTATCCACCATTTTGAACACGGCGGGAATGTGGCAGGGCAGGGGCTGGCCGGAGATACGCTCGATCACTTTGTCGGGATAACCAAATTTTTTTGCGGTGCGGTAAAGATCCTCTGTCAGCGGCTGGGTTTCCATCTGCGTTTCCAGGTCTACCAAATGGTGCAGCTTTTCCAGGAACCACAGGTCGATTTTTGTGATCTCATGAATTTCCTGGCAGGAAATGCCCCGGCGCAGGGCTTCAAAGATGACGAAGAGACGCTCGTCATCCTGATCGTACAGTTTCTGGTGCAGCTCTTCGTCGCTGCGTTCGGCCTGCTTTTCCTGACGCAGGCAATCCAGAGAAATAGCGGCGCCGCGCACGGCTTTCATGATACCCTGCTCAAAACTCTGGCCAATGGCCATCACTTCGCCGGTGGCTTTCATCTGGGTGCCCAGCGTACGCTTGGCGTATACGAATTTGTCGAAGGGCCACTTGGGCAGCTTGACCACCACATAGTCCAGCGTCGGCTCAAAGCAGGCAAACGTTTTGCCGGTAACAGCGTTGGGAATTTCGTCCAGAGTATAACCGATTGCAATCTTGGCGGCCACGCGGGCGATGGGGTAGCCTGTGGCTTTGGAAGCCAGGGCGGAGGAACGGGATACGCGGGGGTTGACTTCGATGACCGCATATTCAAAGCTGTCAGGGTTCAGGGCGAACTGGCAGTTGCAGCCGCCCTCGATGCCCATGGCGGTAATGATGTCCAGTGCGGCAGAGCGGAGCATCTGATACTCTTTATCCGCCAGAGTTACTGTGGGGGCGATGACGATGGAGTCGCCGGTATGGATGCCTACAGGGTCGAAGTTTTCCATGGAGCACACCGTGATCACATTGCCGGGGCTGTCGCGCATCACCTCGAATTCCACTTCTTTCCAACCAGCGATGCAGCGTTCCACCAGAATCTGGGTAATGGGACTCAGCCGCAGGCCAGCTTCGCCGATACGTTCCAGATCGGCGCGGTTGTAGCAGATGCCGCCGCCGCTGCCGCCCAGAGTAAAAGCGGGGCGCACGATGACAGGGTAGCTGATTTCCTCGGCAAATGCCAGCGCGTCCTCCAGTGTATTGACGACTTTGGAAGGAATCACTGGCTGGCCGATGGCTTCCATGGTATCTTTAAACATCTGGCGATCTTCTGCTTTGTCGATCGTATCCGGGTCTGCGCCCAACAGCATTACATTATGTTCCTCCAGGAACCCGGATTTGGCCAGCTGCATAGAAAGGGTCAGGCCCGTTTGCCCGCCCAGTGTGGACAGAATGCTGTCAGGCTTTTCTTTTTTGATGATGCGCTTAACGGTTTCCAGTGTCAGCGGCTCGACGTAAATATGGTCGGCCATGGCGTTGTCGGTCATAATGGTGGCGGGGTTGGAATTGACCAGAACAACTTCCAGGCCCTCTTCCTTCAACGCACGGCAGGCCTGCGTGCCTGCATAGTCAAACTCGGCGGCCTGCCCGATAACGATCGGACCGGAACCAATGACCATAACTTTTCTCAGTTTTGGATTCAGCGGCATAAACGATTCCCTCCAAGATTCGAAATGATGGATGATGGATCACGAGGCAACACCTCGGTAAATAAACCTTTATCTTAATAAGTTAACCACACAGACTTATCCTCTGTCAATATCAGAAACCGAAAACTTTTTCGTCGTTTTGAGGAGATTCCCGTCGTTTTTTTGGAGGGAAGATAGATGCTTTTTCGTATGTGGAGAAGGGAGCGGAACCGAGGTGTACAATGCAGGATGGAGAGGACTCGAATTTTGTTCAGAGGAGATGGAGGTTCCGTTTTTTTCCAGCCGCTGTCTACCATGTCTACCGAATGTCTACCCAAATGGGAAAGAAAAACAGCCGGGGGACAAGAGATAGAAGAAAAGCAACGACAGCGCCTGCCGGCGAAATGTCTACCAAATTGAACATCCATACGTTTTGCAATCCCCGGAAAGGCCGCTGTGGTGCGGCTTTCCGGGGATTTTGCTTTGCGGTCAAAGAGGTGC
>ERZ856578.2031-NODE-2031-length-35214-cov-17.453197_pt1 | contig 35214 bp, 38 predicted proteins | sample MGYA00514384_ERZ856578 | MGnify/ENA primary metagenome ERZ856578 (study PRJEB29103, sample SAMN06111958) | human gut metagenome | biome: human gut; feature: ankylosing spondylitis patient; material: healthy_person | host: Homo sapiens | place: China:Hangzhou...
GTCCGGTGTGTGCGGGAGACCGTCCTGCCTGTCCAGGCGGCGCAGTTCCGGGCGTGCGGCTGCGACCTGGACGCCCAGTACCAAAAATACGGGGACACGGAGAGCTTTTTTGCCAAGGTTCTCCAGCCCGGGCGCCTCTATGAGGTGGGTTATCCCAAATGCGTCTGCCCTGAGGTGCTGCGGGGAGAGACGGCCGACGCCGCCCACTGCGAATGTTCCCGGCAGAGTGTGCTGTATATTCTGGAACAGCTGCTGCCCGAAAGACACATCACGGTCCGGACCGTGGAGACGGTGCTGGGCGGCGGGACCTGCTGCCGGTTCGCCGTTACAGTGGAGTAGCAGCGGAAAATGCAAACAGGAGCCCGGTGCTGTGCACCGGGCTCCTGCGCTCACATATAGGGATTATTCCTCGTCCTGGGGCTTGTCCTCGTCCTCCAGGCCGTTCAGATCGAACTCCAGCTTCTCGCCGCAGTTGGGGCAGATGACCTCGCCGTCCTCCAGGACGGACTCGTCGAAGTAGATGGTCTCCTCGCAGGTGGGGCAGGTGGTGGCGTAGCAGTCCTCGTCCTCCTCCGGCTCCTCATACTCGTATACATCCTCTTCGTCCTCGTCATCCTCGCCGAAGACGGCGTCCTCCACATCCTCCAGGTCATCGCTGACAGCGTCCAGGCCGTCGTACAGCTCCTCCTGGTCCGCCTTCATATCCGCGATCTCCAGGGCGATGTCGTCCAGCACGTCGATGATGGCGGCAAGCAGCTTGCCCTCCTTCTTCTCGGTGTCCAGTTCCATGCCTTCAGCCAGGCCCTTCAGATACGCGACCTTCTCCGTAATCTCCATAACAGCAGCTCCTTTCCTTTACAAACAGCGTTGCAGTCATTCTCAGGAACAAAAGGGGGGAATACGCTTCCCCCCTTTGCCTCACTTACTCCTTGCTGCGGCCGATATACTCGCCGGTGCGGGTGTCGATCTGGATCTTGTCGCCCGTGTTGATGAACAGAGGCACCTTCACCTCAGCACCGGTCTCCAGCGTCGCGGGCTTGGTCACGTTGGTGGCGGTGTCGCCCCGCAGGCCGGGCTCGGTCTCCGTGACCTCCAGGTCCATGAAGTTGGGCACTTCCACGGTGAACACGCTGCCCTTGTAGCTCACCAGCTTGCAGACGGTGTTCTCCTTCACGAAGCGGAAGGCGTCGCCCAGCACGTCCCGGTTCAGCGGGACCATGTCGTAGGTCTCGGGATCCATAAAGTAGTACAGGTCGCCGTCGTTGTAGCTATACTCGGCATCCTTGCGCTCCACAGTGGCCTGCTCGAACTTGGCGGTGGGGTTGAAGGACTCCTCGCGGATGGCGCCGGTCATCACGTTCTTGTACTTGGTGCGCACGAAAGCCGCACCCTTGCCGGGCTTCACGTGCTGGAACTCCACCACGGTGCAAACGCTCCCGTCCTTCTCAAAAGTGACACCATTGCGGAAATCGCCGGCAGTAATCGTTGGCATAAATGATCCTCCTCTGAAATCTCAAGAAAAGCTGACCAGCCGGCCGCCTCTCTATCTCTACAAAAATTCCTCTGCTATTTTATCCTATGTTGTCCGGTAATGCAAGTATTTTTCAGGACTTTTTTTCCATTTTGCGGCGGCAGACAGCCTTAAACGGGGCCTGGAGAGCGTGGAGCACCTTCTGCCATGCCGTCACGGCGCCGCCCACCGGCTCCACCATCAGAGGCAGGACTCCGGCCCGGTTGGCGGCCAGCATATCCGTCAGCAGCTTGTCCCCCAGCATGGCGGTGCAGACCCGGTCCGCCCCAGCCCGTGCCATGGCGGCCTCCAGGCCCCTGGGACTAGGCTTTCCTGCACGGCCCTGATAAGGCACCCCCAGGTCCGCGCAGAACTCCGTCACCCGGCTGCCGGAGCGGTTGTTGGAGACGATCATGAAACCGATCCCCGCATTGCGGAGGGCGGCGATCCAGTCCCGCAGGGACTGATCCGGCCGACGGGTCTTCTTGGCGGCCAATGTAAAGTCCAGGTCGCTGAGCAGCAGGGTGATCCCCTGCTGCCGCAGCCAGTCCGGCGTGATCTCGCTGTAATGCTGGAACACCCAGCGGGGCGTCAGGGAAAACGGCATAAGCGGCTCCTTCTCTGCATAGTCTCCTTTTAGTATACCAGTCCCAACGGGATTCCACAAGGGGGAGTTCATTTTGCAGATCTATCTGGCCGTGACGCCGGCCGAGGCCCAGGAGGCCTCCCGCTTCCGCTGTTCCCTGGCCCATGTGGCCTACTGTATCGGGCCGGACTCCACGCTCCTGCGGCAGAACCTGCTGCTCCAGACCCGGGGCGGGCTATTGTCCGTCACAGACCGGGGCGCGCCCTTTATCGCCAGCCCGGAGCGGCTGTCGGCCGCCGCGCTGCGGGAGTGCGGGCGGCGGAGCTACGGCGGCGTACTGCTGGATTTCGAGCAGCCTCCTGCGCCGGACCGGCTGGCCTTTGCGGAGACGCTGGCCCGGCGCCTGTCGCCCCGCCCCGTTTATGTGCCGGAGTCCTACGCCGCGGCGTCAGGCGCCATTCCCCTGATCTGCACCGCCATCTCCGGCGGGAACTTTGTCCAGCGCCTGCAGGAGGCCGCTGCCGGACGGGACAGGGCAGGCGGTCTGGCCCTGGATGTCCAGCGGCTGCGGATGGACTTCACCCTCCCGGCTCAAAGCGGCGAAGGCCGCCCTCTCAGCGGCCGGGAACTCCAGGACCTGCTGGACCGGGAGTCCCCCTCCGTTTTCTTCTCCCAGGACCTGTGCGCCCGGTATTTCACCTATGCCCGGGACGGCGAGACGCATTTCGTCCTCTTCGACGACGCGGACACCCTTTCCCAGAAGCTGCGGACCGGCGGGAACATGGGCTTCGCCGCCGCCTTCCTGATGTATCCGGAGGTGCAGGATCTGCTGCCCAAGCTGTTTCCCGGGCGGAGGACATAAAAAGTGCTGTACCTTTCGGCACAGCACTTTTCCTTGACAGATCAATAATAGCGCTTCTTGTTCTTGCGAGCGGCCTCAGACTTCTTGCGGCGCTTGACGCTGGGGCTCTCATAATGCTCTCTCTTCCGCACTTCCGCGATGACGCCGGCCTTGGCGCAGCTGCGCTTGAAACGCTTCAGCGCGCTGTCGATGGACTCGCCGTCCTTCACATGGATCTCAGACATCTATATTTCCCTCCCTCCGAGGTATCCGGCTTAATCCAGGATACTTTAAGGGCCATAATCTATGGCTTTAACATAAGCATTATACAAACCTTCCGGGCCGTTGTCAAGAGATTTTCCGGAAAATCAGCATTTCTCCCGGGAGATCAGTCCGCCGCTCTCCGGTACACGATGGGCACATCGTACCCGAACGTCCGCTTTCCGTTCACCTCCATGGTCTCCGCCACCTCCAGGGACTCCTGAGAGAATCGCTCATACAGGGTGAACTTCAGCACCGGGGAGAACATGCTGACGCTGCCCCCCTCCCACACGCCGTCGTGCAGCGTATAGAGGGCAGGCGTGAATTTCTCGGAGATCTCCAGATCCTCCCATTTCAGGGGCGGCAGCGTCTCATAGGTGGCCGCGCCGCCGTCCGCCGCCTTGGGCAGCTGATAGGATGTCAGCTTCACCGCCTCCCCCTCCTCCGTAAAGAGGAACAGATGGGGTGAGGCGTGGGTCTTTCCCTCCGTGGTGTAGTAGCTCTCCTCCAGCACAAATGCTCCCGCAAAATCCGCGGGGAGGCCGTCAATCTTGTCGTTGCACACGGTGTTGACATGCTCTGCCAGCGGCAGGGCGGGGCTGCCGCTCCGCCGCAGCTCCTCCAGCTGCCGGGTATTGTCAAACCTGCCGCACAGCAGGCGCAGGAATTCATCCAGACGGCTCATAGGTTCTCCTTTCTCAGGCAGGGCCTGAAGCGCAGGCCGGACGGGATTTCCCGTCCGGCCTTTTGGTGTGATTGGGATGAACTGGGATGCTCCCACCAGATGCATCGGCCGGTTCCCGGTCCAGCGGGGCTCCCGCATCGGAATGCAGCCGGACAGGCACAGGCCGTCCGCCCCAAGGTTGTTGCCTCCGGCAAAAACGCTTGTACGCACCGCTGGGCGCAGTCTTATTTCGCGGGCTTGACGATCAGGTTCACCAGCCGGTTCTTCACCAGGATGGTCTTGATGATCTGCATCCCTTCGGTGGCCTTCCGGACCTTCTCCACCGCCAGGGCGGCATCCACCACGGCCTTCTCCTCACTGTCGGTTGGCATGGAGATGGTGCCCTTCAGCTTGCCGTTTACCTGGACGGCCAGCTCCACTGTGGAGGCCACGGTCTTGCTCTCATCCGCCACGGGCCACTCCGCCTGGCAGCACATCTTGCCCGTCTGGGCGGCGAAGCCCAGGTTCTCCCACAGCTCCTCGGTGATGTGGGGGGCGAAGGGGTTCAGCAGCAGGAGCAGATACTTCAGGTCGCCCCGGGTGCAGCCGTTGGCGTTCAGCTCGTTCACCATGGTCATCATAGCGGCGATGGCGGTGTTCATCTTCAGACTGTCCACATCCTCTGTGACCTTCTTGATGGTCTTGTGGATGACGGCCTCGTTGGCGGGGGTCACATCATAGCTGTCGGAGGCGCTCTCCGCCAGATTCCACACCCGGTCCAGGAACCGCTTGGAGCCCTTCACCGCGTCGTTGGACCAGGTTGCGGCCTTCTCAAAGTCGCCGATGAACATGATATAGAGGCGCATGGTGTCGGCGCCGTACTGGTCCACGATGTCGTTGGGGTTCACCACGTTGCCCCGGGACTTGGACATCTTCTCGCCGCCCTCGCCCAGGATCATGCCGTGGCTTGTGCGCTTGGCATAGGGCTCCTTGGTGGGCACGGCGCCGATGTCATACAGGAACTTGTGCCAGAACCGGGAGTACAGCAGATGCAGGGTGGTGTGCTCCATGCCGCCGTTGTACCAGTCCACGGGAGACCAGTAGTCCAAGGCCTCCTTGGAGGCGAATGCCTTGTCGTTGTGGGGATCCATATACCGCAGGAAGTACCAGCTGGAGCCAGCCCACTGGGGCATGGTGTCGGTCTCCCGCTGGGCGGGGCCGCCGCACTTGGGGCAGGTGGTGTTCACCCAGTCAGTCATCTTGCTGAGGGGGCTCTCGCCGGTGTCGGTGACCTCATAGGAGTCCACCTCCGGCAGCAGCAGGGGCAGCTGCTCCTCCGGCAGGGGGACCCAGCCGCACTTGGGGCAGTTCACCAGGGGGATGGGCTCGCCCCAATAACGCTGGCGGCTGAACACCCAGTCCCGGAGCTTGAAGTTGGTCTTGGGACGGCCGATGCCCTGCTCCGTCACCCACTTCTTCATGGTGGGAATTGCCTCTTTCACGGTGAGGCCGTCCAGGAAGCCGGAGTTCACCATGATGCCGGTGTCGTCCTTCAGGGTGAAGGCCTCCTTGGTGATGTCTCCGCCCTGGACCACCTCCACGATGGGCAGGCCGAACTTGGTGGCGAACTCCCAGTCACGCTGGTCGTGGCCCGGCACGCCCATGACGATGCCGGTGCCGTAGCCCATCAGCACGTAGTCGGAGACGAACAGGGGCACGTGCTTGCCGCTGGCGGGGTTGACGGCCTCGATGCCCTCCAGCCGGACGCCGGTCTTCTCCTTGTTCAGCTCGCCCCGCTCAAAGTCGGACTTGCGGGCGGCCTCCTCGATATAGGCGGCCACAGCATCCCAGTTCTGGATCTGGTCCTTCCACTGCTGGAGATAGGGATGCTCCGGGGAGATGACCATATAGGTCACGCCGAACAGCGTGTCGCACCGGGTAGTGTAGACCGTCAGCTTGTCGCCGTTGGTGGCGGTGAAGTCCACCTCCGTGCCCTCGGACCGGCCGATCCAATTCTTCTGCTGGATCTTCACCCGCTCGATGAAGTCCAGGTCGTCCAAGTCGTCGATGAGCCGGTCGGCGTACTTGGTGATGGCCAGCATCCACTGGCTCTTCTCCTTGCGGATGACCTGGCCGCCGCAGCGTTCGCACACACCGTCCACGACCTCCTCATTGGCCAGGACGATCTTGCAGCTGGTGCACCAGTTGACGGGCATGGAAGCCTTGTAGGCCAGCCCCTTCTTGAACATCTGCAGGAAGATCCACTGGGTCCACTTGTAGTAGCTGGGGTCGGTGGTGTTCACCTCCCGGTCCCAGTCGAAGGAGTAGCCCAGCATGTGGAGCTGCTTGCGGAAGTTCTCGATGTTGTCGTGGGTCACCTTGGCGGGGTGGATGTGGTGCTGAACGGCGTAGTTCTCTGTGGGCAGGCCGAAGGCGTCATAGCCGATGGGGAACAGGACGTTGTAGCCCTGCATCCGCTTCTTCCGGCAGATGATGTCCATGGCGGTGAAGGGCCGGGCGTGGCCCACGTGGAGCCCCTGGCCGGAGGGATAGGGAAACTCGATCAGGCCGAAGAACTTCTCCCGAGTTTTGTCCCCCGTGACGGCGGTGAAGGGCTTCTCCTCCAGCCACTTCTGCTGCCACTTTTTCTCAATGCTGGCAAAATCGTATTTCATATCCTTCTCCTCATTCCTGTGAATGGATTTCTCTGTTCGATTTATTTTTGCCGCGGCGCGCCCCCGGGCGGCCTCTCTTGCTTCTACGGGGCAATTCACCTTCTGTACGTGGCAAAAATACTTTGACCCAACCGCCTTGGGTGGCGTCGCCAGTGACTGATGCCGCTGGTGAAGGCACTCTGCTGCGCAGCCATTGGCGGCTCTGCCGCCTGACGGATGCGGTGTGCCCCCTGCGGGCAAGGAGATGTCAATCCTCTCTTCAAGCTGTAAAAGCGCCCCCGACCTTACGGTCAGGGGCGTAAAAGCTACGCGGTACCACCCTGGTTTCGCCAGCCGTTGCCGGATGGCGCTCAACGGCCCGGAGGGCCTCGGCCAGTAACGGGGCCTGCCGTCCCACCCTACTATGTCCGTTCAGGCGGGAGACTCCGGGAACAGTCATCCGCGAAGGTCCCCCACCGGCTCGCAGCAGCCGCCGGCTCTCTGAAGGCGGGACATTTCGCCTTTCTTCCCATCAATGTCGTTAACGGGTCTATTTTATGTGGCTTTGCGCGTTTTGTCAAGAGGTAAGCGGGAAAAGCGCTGTACAATCCAGTCGACATCTTGTTTTTGCCCGTCCTGCTCTGTATAATGGGGAAAATCCAACGTATGGCAGCAGAAAAAACTCTGGCAATTTTGGGGGAGGCGAAACCGTGAAGGGCACCCTGATAAACACGCCCACATTGGAAACCGGGCGTTTGATCTTGAGGAAATTCACAGAGCGCGATCTGGAATGGCTGTTTCTGATTCTCCATGACAAGGACGTCAATCAATTCCTGCCCTGGTATCCGATAGACAGCATAGAAGAAGCCAAGAAATTCTATGAAGAAAGATACGCTTCAAAATATGTCCAGCCGCAGGCATACGCTTACGCGATCTGCTTGAAAACGGACGATCATCCCATCGGCTACATAAAAGTGGATATGGAGGAACATCACGATTTCGGATATGGGCTTCGCAGGGAATTCTGGCATCAGGGACTTGTCACAGAAGCGGGCAAAGCGGTGATCGCCCAAGTGAAAAAGGACGGCCTGCCTTATATCACAGCAACGCATGACCGAAACAACCCAAGAAGCGGCGGCGTTATGCGGAACGTTGGAATGAAGTACCAATATTCTTACGAAGAACAGTGGCAGCCCAAGAATTTTCTGGTTACATTTCGGATGTACCAACTGAATCTTGATGGGAATACAGATCGGGTTTACAAAAAATATTGGGACCAATCTGCTGCCCATTTTATAGAACCGAACGTGTGAACAGATGGATATTGGAGAAAAGCTGGGCGCAGAGGCAGCCGGACTTGTTAAAACCGAAGTGCTTGATACATGGACCTGCCTCACAGGAAGCAGACCCATTTTCATACAGGCGCGCCCAATGCGCCCTCACACTTCGCAGGGAAGGCTTTTCGCCCCCTGACTTATATCGCTGCCCCTTGATTCCGATTGTTTCATACTCCCCCGCCGGTCGCCTGGTGCAGCAGCTCCTCCGCTGGCACACCGAAGAGCTTCGCCAGGGCCAGCAGGTTGGAGGTGCTGGGGTCCGCCGTGCCGGTCTCCCATTTGCTGACCGCCTGCCGGCTGACCCCCAGGGCCTCCGCCACGAACTCCTGGGTCATCTGGCAGCGCATCCGGTGGGCCTTGAGGACCTCCCCCAGGGTGCGGCAGGTCTCCGCTTTTTCCCGGCGGGCCTCCCCGCCCCGCAGGTACTTCCGCAAAGCCCGGATCAGCAGGATCAGCAGATAAATGAGCCCTGCCCAGATGGCCAGAAACAGGAGCAGCAGCGGGAGCATGATAATGGAACTGAATGCCATTGCAGTTGCCTCCTTTTGTTTTGATGGTCTCAGCATACCCGGGGCGGGCGGTTGCGTCCACCAGCTATCGCGCAACTCTGGGTTGATAAGCAGAAAAAAGCTCCGGCGGTCAGCGCCGTCGGAGCTGATGTTTCCCCTTTTCACCGGACACGGCGCCCCACAAAATCTTCGTTTTGCGTGGCACCACATTGGACTCAAATGGGCAGGCAGAGCCTGCCCATTTCATATTTTTGCCTGCGGCAAAACGCTTGGACACGCCACTTGGCGCGAAGGGCGATCAATTCTCCGTCAGCACACCGGAGAGATCCACCGGCTTGCCGTCGTGCCAAAGCCGCTCCAGCGAATAGAACTCCCGGGCCTCGGCGGAGAACACGTGGACCACCACACAGCCGTAGTCCAGCAGGACCCAGGTGCCGTCCCGGTAGCCCTCCCGGCGGAGAGGATCCTCCCCCGCCTGCTCCTTCATGGCCTTCTCCACTGCGCCGCACAGGGCGTTGATCTGGGTGTTGGAATTGCCGGTGGCAATGACGAAATAGTCCGCCAGGGTGGTCTGCTCCGTGATCTCGATGGCGGCGATGTCGCCGCCCTTTTTCTCGTCCAGGGCTTTGGCCGCAGTCAGGGCCATCTCTTTGGGTGTCATGGACTCATCCTTTCTGATCGTTTGAATCTGCGGCACACCTGCCGCTCAGGTTACAATAATAAACCCGTCATCCGGGGCCGCGGTTCCGCCGTCGGACATACCGGGGTCTACAGGAGGCGCCGTCTCACCATCAGACGGCTGGGAATCCGGCGACTCCGGGGCGGTTCCGCCGCTCTCACCTGCCGCCGGGTCTCCGCTGCCGCCCGGGAGCTGGCCGATCACCTGTCCTGTACCGGGGTCCAGGATCTGCCCGGTGCCGGGATCGATGATGCCGCCGGTCTCCGGGTCGATCAGGTCTCCCGTGTCCGGATCGATGCTCCCCGTACCGGGCTCCGTGGCTCCGCCGGGATCCGTGGTCTCTCCGCCGCCGGGCGTCCCGGTCGCCCCGCCGGTCTCCGGCGCTCCGGCATCAGGGCCGGTCCCTGTGCCGCTTTCCCCCTCCGGAGTCGTCTCCTCCTCCGGCTCCTGGGGCGTCCACTGGGCCTGCCAGTAGGACCGGGGATGGGTGGCGTTGCTGTCTTCCACATGACCGGTGGAGGAGCTGACGGAGCCGTCGCTGTTCACGGTCATCATATCCAGATCGCTGCGGGTAAATACCTCGGCGTAGGGGCTCAATTTGGTGTTCACCAGCTCCAGTAGCTGGCTGGTGTTGGGCGTTACATAGGACTGTTCGGAATACCGGCCGTTGAGCTTGCTGGTGGTGGAGCTGTATGCGTAGGCGGGCGTGTTCGGCATGGTGACGAACTCCACGTTCTCCGGCTTCAGGCCGCCGGTGAAGGCCGCTTTGGCAAACCACAAAATATTCTGGAGCGTCAGATCCGTCTCCACGTTCTCCCGAAACACCTCGGCAAATGCGTTGATCTTGGCGATGTTCTCGATCTTCAGCAGCTGCTCCACCATGGCGGTCAAAAATGCCTGCTGCGTCTTGATGCGGCCCAGATCGCCGTCCTTGTAGCCGTTGGCTCCGTCCCGGAACCGCAGTACCTGCATGGCGTCGTCCCCCGTGAGCAGGCGGTAGCCCGCTTTCTGGTTGATATAGAGGTTTTGCAGGGGGTCACTGTAATACATGTCCCGGGGCACATCGAACCAGACGCCGCCCATAGCGTCCACGATCTGGCCCACGGCCTCCCACTCCACAATCACCTGATAGTCCGGCTCAGAGCCCACCAGTTGGGCAATCTCCTTGTAGAGATACTGGATGCCCCGGTCTCCACCGCCGTACCAGTTGTAAACAGAGTTGATCTTCTTGATATCCCAGGAGACATTCACCATAGTGTCCCGGGGAATGGACATCACCGTGGCCTTCTGGTTGGTCACGTCGTAGCTGGCCAGCAGCATCGTGTCCGTATTGCCGCCGCCCCCCGTGTCCCGGCCCAGGATCAGAACTGTGTAGTAGTCCTGACTCTTCCGCTCCCCGTCGCTGCGGGGGCGGGTCTCCTCGCCCCAGTCGATCTCCTCCACCGGATCGGTGGGTTCTTCCGTCTCCTGGGGCTCTGTCTTGCCGGTGTTGAGGTCCGGCCGGACGAACAGGCTCTGCCAGGCCAGAACTCCCGCCAGGGCCACAGCCAGAACTGCGGCTGCGGCAATCAGCCCCTTCTGCCCCCTGGTCAGTCCGGACCGTCTCTTTGGGGGACGTCCTTTTCCATCCATCTGGTCCGCCATGGTGCCACCCCTTTTCCGTCGTTCAGCTCACGATGATAAAGCCGTCATCCGGAGCCTCTTCTGCGGCAGCATCGCCGCCTCCATCTCCGGTGCCGGAGGTCTGGCTGTCTCCAGTGCCCGAATCGGTCGTTCCTCCGCCTGCGTCAGGCGTGCCGCCGTCCGGAGTCCCGCTTGTGCCCGTACCCGGATCGGTGGTCCCGTCGGTGCCGGTGCCGGTGGTTCCTTCTCCGGTGTCAGGTCCTGTGGTCCCGCCGCCGGTGCCGGGATCTGTCCCGCCGTCAGGCGTTGTCCCTGTTCCGGGATCCGTCGTGCCAGAGCCCGGGTCTGTGGTCCCGCCCGTCCCCGGGTCCGTGGTTCCGCCATCCGGCGTCACCGGCAGGCCGGTGTCCGGATCGATGGGATTGCCGTTCTCATCCACCGTGGGCGTCTCCTCCTCCGGCTTGCTGGGCGTGGTGGGCTTCACCGGCGGCCGGGCCGCCCGGCTGTCTTCCACATGGCCGGTGGACGAGCTGATGCTGCCGTCAGAGTTGACGGACATAATGTCCAAGTCGCTGAGGGTGAATACCTCCGTATAAGGACTCAGCTTGGTGTTCACCAGCTCCAGCAGCTCATCCGCGCTGGGCACCACGTAGGATTGATAGTTGTGATAGGTGCGGCTCCAGCAGGATGCGGTCCGGTTGGGCATGGTGACAAACTCCACGTTCTCCATGCTCAGCCCACCCAGAATCGCCTGCTGGGCAAACCATAGGATATTCTGGAAGCTCAGGTCTGTCTCCACATTGTTCTGGAACACCTGGATGAACTGGTTGATCTTTGTGACGTTCTTGATCTGCAGCAGCTGGTCCACCATGGCGGTCAGAAACGCCTGCTGGGTCTTGATGCGGCCCAGATCGCCGTCCGGATAGCCGTAGCGCATGTCGTTGTCGTGGCGGTAGCGGAGCACCTGCATGGCGTCGTCCCCCGTGAGCAGGCGGTAGCCCTTCTCCTGGTGGATGTGAAGGTCCTGATAAGGATCGTCGTAGTTCATGTTCCGTGGCACGTCGAACCAGACGCCGCCCATGGCGTCCACGATCTGGCCCACGGCGTCCCACTCCACAACCACCTGATAGTCCGGCTCAAAGCCCACCAGCTGGGCGATTTCCTTGTAGAGATACTGGATCCCCCGGTCTCCGCCGCCATAGTAGTTATACACGGAGTTGATGCGCTTGATATCCCAGGAGACATTCACCATGGTATCCCGGGGAATAGACATCACCGTGGCCTTCTGGTTGGTCACGTCGTAGCTGGCCAGCAGCATCGTGTCCGTGTTGCCGCCGCCCCCCGTGTCCCGGCCCAGGATCAGGACCGTGTAATAGTCCTGACTCTTCCGTTCCCCGTCGCTGCGGGGGCGGGTCCCTTCGCCCCAGTCGATCTCCTCTTCCTGGGTCCCGCTGTCCGCATCCGCGTTCTTGTCCGGCAGATCCGGGCGAACGAACAGGCTCTGGCAGGCCACCACCGCGATCAGCACGATGGCCAGTACCACGGCTACCGCGATCAGCAGCTTCTGCTGCCGCGTCAGGCGGCTCGGTTTCTTCGGCTTCTTGGGTCTGCTCTTTTTCGGCGTCCCGCCCGCCGGATGCTTTCCGTTTTCTCTATCCACTGTCTCTCTATCCTTTCAATGCGTCCCGCGCCTCAATGGTGGCGTGGTGCACAGGGTTTCCCATTTCGGTCATCTCTTCGATGGTCATCTCCAGGCCCATCAGCAGGCCCTCGTCCAGGTCTTTATAACACACAGCGCGGAGTTTGTCTACCCCCGGAAAATTCCGGGAGGGCTCGATATAATCCGCCAGATAGATCACTTTTTCCAGCAGGGTCATGTGGGCATGGCCCGTGGTGTGCCACCAGATGGCGTTGTAGATTTCATCGTCCACACCGAACACGTCCCGGGCGATGGCCGCGCCGGTCTTGGCGTGGAGAAGCTTCAGGGCCTTCTGCTCCAGCTCGTCCAGCTGGATGCCGTACCGGCCGCACAGTTCCAGCTGCTCCTCCATGTTCAGCTTTTTTGTGCAGTCGTGCAGCAGTGCCGCTACCCGGGCCTTCTCCACATCGGCGCCGTACCGCTCCGCCAGACGGATGGCCTCCTGCTCCGTGCCCAGCACGTGGGGGATGCGCTTGTTTTTCAAATAACTCAGAGCTATCGGCCGCAGCTCCCGCAGGGGCAGGCGCTTCAAATCCGCCCGGGTGCCGTACAGTCCCTCCCGCAGGATATAGCCGTACACCGCCGGAGGCAGGAGATTCACGCCCTCTCCCTTCGCCAGCATGGTTCGCAGGTCTGTGGAGGACACATCCACCACGCCGGGGATGGTGAGGGTGAAGATCCGGGCCTGGGGATATGTCCGGTACAGATAGTCCCGCTGAACGGAGAACAGCTCCTCCGTGTCCGCCTCCGTTCGGCCGAAGGTGGCGATCCCCGCCAGGGACAGAATCTTCTCCGCTTCGTGCCAGGTCTGGATGGTGAGGAACATGTCCGTGCCCATCAGCAGCCACAGCTCGTCCTCCGGGTACCGCTCCTTCAGCTGGGCCAGGGTGTCGGAGGTATAGCTCCGACCCGTCCGCTTCAGCTCCAGATCCAGTACCTGGACCCGGTCCCCCAGGCCCAGCTGCTCCCCCGCCAGGCGGGTCATCTCAAGCCGCTGTTCCGGAGTGGGGCTGCCCGCTGGCAGCGCCTTGTGGGGTGGCTCCCGGTCCGGGACCAGCAGCAGCAGGTCCAGCTTCAGCAGCTCGAATACCGCCCGGGCCGCGGTCACATGGCCCAGGTGGGGCGGGTTGAACGTCCCGCCGTAAACGCCGATCTTCATACGCGATTCCTCTTTATGGTTCAGATTTTTCCGCCGGAAGCTCCAACTCCATCTCGTCATCCGTGGCGGTGAAGCCATACCGCTGATACAGCGGGCGGCCCATGGCGGTGGTGTGGAGAGAAACCGTCAAACAGCCCCGCTCACAGGCCGCTGCCGTGAGGAGATCCAGCATCCGCCATGCGATCCCCCGGCCTCGGAAGGCAGGATCCGTCCAGATGTTCATGATATGGCCGGACAGACCCGCGGGATTGTGATAGGAGGGCATCTCCCGGCGGAGGTCCAGGCCGCCGGTGGCGGCCAGCCGCTCTCCCGCCAGCGCCAGAAGCGCAATGTGGCTGCCGGACGCCAGGGCCTGGCGGTAGTAATCCCGGACCGCATCCGGCAGGCCATGCGGCAGCGCCGCCGTCTCCGAAAGGTGCCGGTAGGTCCGGATGGCCCGGAGGCGGCTCTCCGTCAAGAGCTCCAGATCCCCGATCCCGGCAGTGCGGAACGTCAGTTCCATCGGGCGCCTTCCCGGGTCACTGGGGGCGCTTCTTTGCCGGCTTCACCAGCTGGATGCGCTTCTCCCTGGGCTTGGAGTGGCTCTCCCGGTACAGCACGAACTTCGTGCCGATGACCTGCACCACCTCGCTGCGGGTGGCCTTGGCCAGCTCCTCCGCGGCGGTGCGGGCGTCGTAGTCGATATTGTTGTCCAGCACCCGGCCCTTGATAAGCTCCCGAGCCTCCAGTGCGTCATCCGCCTGCTTGATGAGGTTTGCCCCGATACCGTCCTTGCCCACCTGCAGGATCGTGTCGATGCTGTTTGCCAGGCCCCGCAGCTGGGCCCGCTGTTTGCTTGTCAGTTCCATGTATACTCCTTTATTCCGGGAAATGGCCCCGGTCTTTTTTATTTTTCGTCATGCCAGGTAGACTGCCGCAGCTTCTCCATAGACTCCTAGGCAATCCACTCTTCTGTATAGCCGCAGCTGCGGCAGACATACCTCTGAATTTTTGCATTTACAAAAAAACCGATGGGAAAAGAATTGTACAGCCCCGGCTCCACTGCCAGCAGGTCCGCGCTGCCGCATTTGGGGCAGCGTCCGGTCGTTTTCACCGCAGTTCCCTCCTCATCAAAGGTAGACGGTTATTTTTTCAAATAAGTTGCCAGTTTCTCCGAAAATGCCCGCAGAGCTTTTCCTCTATGGGAGATGGCGCCCTTCTCCTCTGCCGTCAGCTGGCCGAAGGTCCTGCCCTTCTCCGGCACCAGGAACACCGGGTCGTAGCCAAATCCCGCCGTCCCCATGGGGGCAAAGGCGATGGCACCGTCGCACCGGCCCTCCGCCGTCAGCTCGTCCCCGCCGGGAAAGGCGCAGGCGATGGCGCAGGCGAAGTGGGCCGCCCGGGTAGTCTGTCCCCGCATGTTCTGCAGCAGCAGGGTATACCGCCCCCGGTCGTCCAGCTCCTCCCCGCCGTAACGGGCGGAATACACGCCGGGTCCTCCGTTCAGGGCGTCCACACAGAGACCGGAGTCGTCCGCGATGGCGGGCAGCCCGCTGGCCGCGCAGATGGCCTTGGCCTTCAGCATGGCGTTTTCCGCAAAGGTGGTGCCGGTCTCCTCCACGTCTACGGAGATTCCCACGTCTGCGGGGCTCACCACTTCCACCCCCAGTCCGGAGAGGATATCCGCCATCTCCTTCAGCTTACCGGGGTTATGGGTCGCCAACACGAATTTCATACCGTCTCCTCCTTTTCCGCCGCACGGTCCAGACGCTTGTTCCGGATGGTCAGCACCAGGTCGATGGTGACCATGGTGATATCCAGAATGTAAAAAGCCGCCACATAGGTGACATTTCCACTGATGAACTTCCCCGCCAAGCCGCAGAGATAGCCCACGATGATGCACACCTCAAACCATAGGCTCTTGCCCTTTGCAGTACGGGAGCGCACGGACTTTGTGATGTTGAAGGGCCAGGACAGGCCGAAGCAGATCAGCATAATCATCTCGAATACCTGCGCCACGGAAACCATCTCCTTCTTTCAATTTGTGGTTTTATCGCTTCAAAATCTCCCGCTGGAGCTTCAGCAGCTCCCGGTTACCCTTGGCGCACAAGCGCACCAGCTCCTGTTGCTCCTGGGGTGTGAAGGCCCGGCCCTCGCCGGTGCCCTGGAGCTCGATGATCTCCCCCAGCTCATTCATCACACAGTTCAGGTCCACCTGGGCACGGCTGTCCTCGCTGTACTGCAAATCCAGCATAAGGGTCTCCCCGACGATTCCCGCAGACACCCCGGTGACGAAATGCCGGATGGGATTGGAGGCCAGCACGCCCTCCTCCACCAGCTTCCGGCAGGCCAGGGCCAGCGCCACAAAGCCGCCGGTGACGGATGCGGTGCGGGTTCCGCCGTCGCCCTGGAGCACGTCGCAGTCGATGGTGATGGTATGCTCCCCCAGCTTCGCCAGGTCCACGGCGGCCCGGAGGGAACGGCCCACCAGCCGCTGGATCTCTGCGCTGCGGGGCGAGAGCTTCAGCTTGGCGATGTCCCGCTTGCTGCGCTCCCGGTTGGCCCGGGGCAGCATGGAGTACTCCGCCGTCACCCAGCCGGTGCCCTCCGGCACATGGGGCGGCACCCGGTCCTCCACGCTGGCGCAGCAGAGAACCATGGTGTCGCCGCACTGGATGAGACAGCTGCCCTCCGCGAATTTTACGAAATCAGGGGTGATTTTGATCGGGCGCAGCTCGTCAAACGCCCGTCCGTCTTGTCTGGTCATGGTATGCGCTCCTTTTCATTTTCCCCGCAGAGAGGACTGGATCGCCGCGAACGCACGGTCATAGTCATCCCTGTGAACATAGATGGTGTAGGTCAGGACGCTGTCCTGTACAGCAGTCGGAGCGGCCCCCTGCTGCGGCGGGCAGCCGCGGCGTATAGGCCCCGGGTCCTGGTGCCGCTGGAGAGCCCGGCATCTGAAAGCGCCCCGCGGATCCGAAAGTACATCTGCTGCGACGACACAGAGATCAGTTCTCTCCGATTCCAAATGGTGATCCTTGTCTCTCTGCTGCCGCTCAAATAATGGCCTCCACATATTCCTTCGCGTCGAAGGGCTTCAGGTCGTCCACCCCCTCGCCCACACCGGCCAGCTTCACCGGTACGCCCAGCTCCTTGGCGATGGCGATGACGATGCCGCCCTTGGCCGTGCCATCCAGCTTCGTCAGCACGATGCCGGTGAGTCCTGCAGCCTCCTTGAACTGGCGGGCCTGGATCAGGCCGTTTTGTCCGGTGGTGGCGTCCAGCACCAGCAGCGTCTCCCGTGCGGCGCCGGGGCATTCCCGGTCGATGATCTTGGAGAGCTTGGCGAGCTCCGCCATCAGGTTAGCCTTGTTGTGGAGGCGGCCGGCAGTGTCGCACAGCACCACATCCACCCCTCTTGCCTTGGCAGCCTGCAGGGCGTCGAACAGCACGGCGCCGGGGTCAGCCCCCTCGTGCTGGCGCACAAGTTCGCAGCCGGCCCGCTCCGCCCAGATCTGCAGTTGGTCCGCCGCTGCGGCCCGGAAGGTGTCCGCCGCGCAGAAGAGGACCCGCTTGCCCTCGCTTTTCAGCTGATAGCCCAGTTTGCCGATGGACGTGGTCTTACCTACGCCGTTGACGCCGATGAACAGCACCACAGCAGGCCGGGTCGAGAGATCCAGCTCCGTGCCGCCCACGTCCATCTCCTCCGCCAGAATGTCCCGGAGGGCGGCCTTGACCGCCTCCTGGTCCTGGAGCTTCTCCTTCCGGACCCTCGTGCGGAGTTTTTCCACGGCGTCCAGCGCCGTGTCCATGCCCAGGTCCGCCAGGATCAGCGTCTCCTCCAACTCCTCGAAAAAGGCCTCGTCCGCCTCGGAGAAGCCGGAGAAGAGATTTGTGGTGATCTTTTTCAGCTTGTCAAAAAAGCCCATGGTATCCTCCCAAATCGGAAATCAGCGCCGGAGAGGCTTATCCCAGTCCAACCTGTTTCCGCAGTATTTGCAGTATTCGCCGGGAAAAAGCGGCAGATGTGCCCCGCACTCCGGGCAGCGGATCACGAACAACTGGATCGCAAGGCCCGCCGCCAGCAGCAGTCCCCCGATCACGCCCGCCTCCGGTACAAATACGGTCCTGCTGAGGAACTGCAGAACAAATCCCGGGACTAGCAGGATAACGCTCAGGATCGTCCATCTGCGCAGTGTCATGAGATCGTCCTCCCAATCGCTTCAAATCCTCTTGCGCCGGGTCGCCGTTCACTCCACTTTCTTGCCGCAGTATGGGCAGGTCTTATCCGGTCGGAGCTCCCGAACGGACTTTCCGCAGTGGGGGCAGCGCAGCAGCCACCACACCAGCCCCAGATCCAAAAGGAAAATCAGCAGCCCTGCATAGGTCATCCATCCGCCCCGGAAGATAAGGAGGCCTGCCAGCAGGCCCACCCAGATGATCAGTATCTGTTTATGCTTGCGCTTCATGGATTCCGCTCCTTATTTGATCTTCAGTTATCTTCAGTTCTTTCGCCATATCATTCAGGTGGATGGTCAGGATCTTGCTCACGCCCTGCTCCTGCACGGTGGCGTTGTCGCAAGCTCCGCATCCCTCGTTCCGGCCTCCCGGCCGGAACTCACTCTCTCCGCTGCTCCTCCTTTTCCCACCGAAACCGCTTCGCTGGGTTTCGGCGGGAGCCCTGGAGCGGCGTCACCATGCTCACTTGATCTTCAGCTCTTTCGCCATGTCATTCAGATTGATGGTCAGGATCTTGCTCACGCCCTGCTCCTGCATGGTGACGCCATAGAGGACGTCGGCCTCCTCCATGGTTCCCCGGCGGTGGGTGATGACGATGAACTGGGTCCGGCCTGCCAGCGTCCGCATATAGCGGGCGTAGCGGGTGACGTTGGCGTCATCCAGGGCCGCCTCGATCTCGTCCATCACGCAGAAGGGCGTTGGATGGACTTTCAGAATGGAGAAATACAGCGCGATGGCCACAAAGGCCTTCTCGCCGCCGGACAGCAGGGAGATGGTCTTGAGGGTCTTTCCCGGCGGCTGGGCCTTGATCTCGATGCCGCAGCCTAGGATGTCCTCCTCGTCCTCCAGTTCCAATCTGGCCGTCCCTCCCCCGAAGAGCTCCTGGAAGGTGGTCTGGAAGCTCTCGGACAGCAGCTTGAACTGCTCGGCGAAAATCTTGGTCATCTCCTCCGTGATCTCGCCGATGATGTTCTGCAGCTCGCCCTTGGCCTTCTCCACATCGTTGCGCTGGTCCGTCAGGTAGGTGTAGCGGGTGTTCACCCGCTGGAACTCGTCGATGGCCCCGATGTTTGGGGTGCCCAGGGCGGTGATGTCCCGCTTCAGCTCCCCGATCCGCCGGTTGGCCTTGGGCACGCTCTCCAGCTCGATCCGCTGTGCCTGGGCGTCGGAGTGGGAGAGTTCGTAGTGTTCCCACAGCCGGTCCAGGATCTGCTTTTCCTCCATGGCGGAGGTGGCCCGCTTCTGGTCCAGTTTGGCCACCGCCCGCTCCAGGTTCAGCAGGTTCTCGTTCATCTCCTGGCCCGCCCGGTTCTTGGCAGTCCGCTCCGCCTCCAGGGCGTTCTTCTCCTCTGTGATGGCGGCCAGCCGCTGCCGGAAGGCCGCGCCCCGGCCCGCCAGCTCCTCCAGCGCCGCCTGCAATCCGGCGATCTCTTCCTCCGCGGCGGCGATGTTTCGGCGGTAGGTCTCCGCCATCTGTTCCTTCTGCTCCCGGTCACCAGAGAGATCCGCGCACAGCGCCCGCAGGTCCGCGGCGCTGCGGACTGTGGCCTCCCGTTCGGCCGCCAGGGCAGCCAGATCGCTCTTTCTGCCGCTGATCTCCTCGGCCAGGGCACCGGATTTCTCCAGCAGCTCCGATTGGCCGGAAAGAGCCGCCTCCGCCTGGGCCCGCGCGTCCGCGGCGGCGGATTCCTGTCGGTTGATCTCCACCTGGGCGGCGGCAGACCGGGCGTCGTTGTCCGTCAGCCGTCCGGCCAAGCTCTCCAGCTCGCCGGCGAGGTTCTCCACGCTCTCCTCCAGGGAGCGTAGCAGGAGATCATATTGTCCCCTGATGCCCTCCAGCCGCAGGACCTCGTCCTCTGCATGGCGGCGCTGGGCCTCCGCGGTCTCCAGCTCGTATTGGGCGGCGGCCAGTTCCCGGGCGGTATCCTCCTCCGCCTGCTTTGCCTCCGCCAGCTTTGCCTGCATTGCAGCGGTCCGGGCGGTGAGCTGCTCCAACTCCGCGGACCGGCTCAGTACACCGGCGGACCGGCTGGTGCTGCCGCCGGTCATGGAGCCGCCCCGGTTAATGATCTGGCCGTCCAGCGTCACGATCCGGAAGGCGTTGCGGTACTTCCGGGCCATGGCGATGCCGCAGTCCAGGTCCTCCACCACCACAGTGCGGCCCAGCAGGTTGTAAACAATATTCCGGTACGCCGGGTCGAATGTCACCAGCCGGGACCCCAGGCCCACAAACCCAAATTCCTTCTCCACGCCTTTTTCATGGAGTTCGTCACCCCGGATGGCGGTGAGGGGCAGGAATGTGGCCCGTCCGGCGTCCCGCTGCTTCAGGTAGCTGATGGCGGCCTTGGCATCCTCCTCCCGGTCCACCACAATATTCTGCAGTCCCGCCCCCAGGGCGATCTCGATGGCCAAGGAGTACCTGCCATCGGTCTTCACCAGATTGGCCACCGGGCCATGGATGCCCTGCAGGCCGCTCTGTGCGCGGCACACGAACTTGACTGCCTTGGAGAAGCCCTCGTACTCCTTCTCCATCTCTGTCAGCAGGCGGCGGCGGTTTTCCAGCGCCCCCGTGTCCATGGTCAGCTGGACCCGCCGCTCCGCGGCGGCAGCGGCCTTCTTCTTCCGTTCCTCCATCCGCAGGCTGTGGCCGGCGATGATGTTGGCGGCGGCCTCCGCCTCGTCCCTGGCATCCTCCAGGGCGCGGCGGTTCTCCCGCGCCTCCTGCCGGGCGGACTGAAGCTGCTCCTCCGCGGCGGCCCTGTCTCGCTCTGCGGCCTCCCGCCGCTCCTGGATCTGCTTCTTCTCCGCGGCGGCGGCGGCCAGTTCCGCCCGCGCGTCCGCGGCGGCGGCCATGGCGAGGGCCTCCTGTGCCCGCAGGCGCTCCGCCTCGTTCTGGGCGCCGCCGGCCTGTTCCGCCATGGTCTGGGCGGTCTCCAGCAGGGCGGCCAGCGCACCGTTCAGCTCCCCGATCCGGCGGTCGATCTCCGCCACCCGGGCTTCCTGCTCCTCCGCCTGCTTCGCAAGGCCGCCGGAACGGCTCTCCGCCTCTGCCAGCTCCGCCTCCGCCCGCTGGATGTTCTCCCGGTTGTGGGTGACGGTGCTCTCCAGCACGGCGGCGGCGGACTCCTTCTCCTTGATCTGCTCCTCCAGAACGGCGGACTCTGTCCGGACACGCTCAGCCTCCATGTCCTTCTCCCGCATCCGCTCGCTGTACCGCTCCCCCTCGGCATAGAGGGCGTCCAGAGCGGCGCGGGCCTCGTCCCGCTGGGACTCTGCGGCGTGAAAGTCCGCCTCCAGCTTCCGGGCGCCCGCCTTCAGGGTGTCCAGGTTCTCCAGCCAGACGGAGATCTCCAGAAGGCGCAGCTCATCCCGGAGCACCAGATACTTCCTGGCCTTCTCCGCCTGCTCCCGCAGGGGCTCCACCTGAAGCTCCAGCTCGGCGATCTTGTCATTGATGCGGACCAGATTCTCCTCCGTCCGCTCCAGCTTCCGCTCCGCCTCCTCCTTCCGGTGGCGGAATTTGGAAATGCCGGCGGCCTCCTCGAAGATCTCCCGCCGCTCCCCGCTCTTGGCGGAGAGGATCTCATCAATCTTGCCCTGGCCGATGATGGAGTAGCCCTCCCGGCCCATGCCGGTGTCCAGGAACAGCTCCGTCAAGTCCTTCAGCCGGACAGACTGGCGGTTGATGTAGTATTCGCTTTCGCCGCTGCGGTAATAGCGGCGGGTGACGGACACTTCGCTCTCCTCCATGGTGGGGAAGATGTGCTCCGTGTTGTCCAGCACCAGCGTCACCTGGGCAAAGCCCACCTGGCTGCGCTTCTCCGTGCCGCCGAAAATCACGTCCTCCATCTTGGCGCCACGGAGGCCCTTGACGCTCTGTTCCCCCATCACCCACCGGATAGCGTCGGAGATGTTGGACTTGCCGGAGCCGTTGGGACCCACGATGGCGGTGATGTCCTCGCCGAAATTCAGGACCGTCTTGTCTGGAAAGGACTTAAACCCCTGGATTTCCAATGCGCGCAGATACAAACTCTCACCTCATTTGGCCTCTCAGCCAGATCACATACTATAACTAGTATAGTATAGCAAAGCCACTCCCCTATTTCAAGGAAAAATCTCCAGGTTCGGCGGCTCCAGCCGGAACTGGGCCATTATCCTCGAAACAGATCTCGCTTTTTCCATTTTTTCGTGTTATTCTTTTAAAAAAATAGCGAGTAGAGGAGGGAGGCCGTGCGAGAAAAAAGCCCCCGGCTGATCGTGACGTTTCACACCACTGCCGGGGCCATCGCCACAGAGCAGCTCTGCCGCCGCCTGGGGCTGGCGGGCAAACTGATCTCCGTTCCCCGGTGCATCACATCCGACTGCGGCATGGCCTGGTCCGCGCCGCCGGAGTTGCGGGAGCACCTGGAGACCCGGCTGCAGGAGGCCGGGATCGAGACAGCCGGTTTCTATGAGCTGCCCCTGTGACGATTTTCGTCCCAGCGCCGAAGAGAGTGAGGAGTGTATTTATGAGAGAAAAGAGTTGGTTTCGGGAATACGGATTGATCTTGGCGGCGGGCGTGGCCGTGGGCATTGCCGCCCTGATCCTTACCGCCTCCGGCAACCCCAAGAACATGGGCTTCTGCATCGCCTGCTTCCTGCGGGACATCGCCGGCGCCCTGGGGCTCCACAGCGCCGCCAATGTGCAGTACATCCGGCCGGAGATCATCGGCATCGTGGTGGGGGCCGCGGCGGCAGCTCTGGCTGCCAGGGAGTTCCGGGCAAAGGCCGGGGCCTCTCCCGCCTGCCGGTTTGTGCTGGGGATGTTCGTGATGATCGGTGCTCTGGTGTTTCTGGGCTGCCCCCTGCGGATGGTCATCCGGCTGGGCGGCGGCGACCTGACTGCCGTTGCCGGGCTGGTGGGCTTCATCGCCGGGATCCTGGTGGGCGTGGTATGTTTAAAGAAGGGCTTCTCCCTGGGCCGGGCCTATCCCGTCCACATGGGCGAGGGGTTCGTCCTGTCTGGGATCCTGATGGCGCTGTTGGGGCTGCTGCTGTTGGTGCCCACCCTGCTGAAGTTCTCTGAGGCGGGCCCCGGCTCCATGCGGGCCTTCTGGGGGATCTCCCTGGCGGCCGGTCTGGTTGTGGGCGTGCTGGCCCAGCGGAGCCGGCTGTGCATGGCCGGCGGCATACGGGACGCTGTGATGCTGCGGGACTTCAAGCTCCTCTCCGGCTTCCTGGCCATCTGGGGCACGGTCACCATTGGCAATCTGGTCCTGGGATCCTACAGCCTGTCCGCACTGTCCCAGCCCATCGCCCACAGCCAGTACCTCTGGTCCGCCCTGGGCATGGCCCTGGCGGGCTGGGGTTCCATCCTGCTGGGAGGCTGCCCCCTGCGGCAGCTGATCCTGGCCGGTGAGGGCAACGGCGACTCCGCCGTGACCGTCCTGGGCATGATCGTGGGCGCCGCCGTCTCCCACAACTTCGGTCTGGCCGGCGCGGCGGATTCCGTGGCGGAGGACGGCACCTATGTGGTCGGCGGCATCGGCACTGCCGGCATGGCGGCGGTGGCCATCGGATTCGCGGTACTGCTGGCCATCACGGTGACCCATTTGCCGAAAACGGAGGCTGTATCGCGTGATTGAGCACACAATGTATGAAAATCGTCTATCGCCCTGTCCTGACAGGCAACCGGCGATGGCGGAAAATTTTCCCATTTTGCACAGGGAAAATCCTTGAATCTGTGCCGCATATCGCGGCGAAAGGGGAATTTGATATGGTAGATACCCGCGGATACATCTGCCCCACCCCGGTGCTGATGGTGCAGAAGGCCTTGAAGGATCGGCCCGCCATGGTGGAAGTCCTGGCGGAGGCCGGCGCAGCGGTGGAGAACATCACCCGCTTCGCCCACTCCCAGGGCTATCAGGTCAGCAAGACGGCGGACGGACCGGACTGGAAACTGACCCTGACGAAATAAAAGACAGGCGGGGAGCCCATAGGCTCCCCGCCTGCCGTTTTTCCTGTCCCGCGGTTTGAGGTCAGGATGTCTCCCGCTTTCCTTTGGCCTCCTCGATCTGGCGGTAGAGGCACTGGAGTCCGTCAGAGAGGCCGCCCACCTGGTCGATGATGCCCAGGGACACTGCCTCCTCTCCATAGACCACGCTGCCAACGTCGGCGGCCATATCGTCCTTTTTCAGCATCAGGGCCTGGAACTTCTGAGCCGTGATCTGGCTGTGGCTGGAGACGAAGGCCACGATCCGATCCTGAAGCCGCTGGAAGTAGTTGTAGGTCTGGGGGGCGGCGATGACCGTGCCGCTCATGCGGACCGGGTGGATGGTCATGGCGGCGCTGGGGACGGCAAAGCTCCGTCGGGCAGCCACTGCCAAAGGCACGCCGATGGAATGGCTTCCTCCCAGGACGATGGAGACCGTAGGCTTTGTCATGCCGGCGATCAGCTCCGCGATGGCAAGGCCCGCCTCCACGTCGCCGCCCACGGTATTCAGCAGGAAGAGGACGCCGTTCACCTCGTCGCTCTCCTCCAGCTTGGCCAGCAGGGGCAGCACATGCTCGTACTTGGTGGTCTTGGCACCGCTGGCGGCGGTGTTGTGGCCCTCGATCTGGCCGATGATGGTCATGCAGTACACGGAGCCGTGGGGTGTTTTGGTCAGGGCGGAGCCGAAGTCCACGATCTGCTGGGCGCCGTCCTTTCCGCTCTCGTCATTTTCCTCTGTGGTGTCCGCAGGTTTGGTGCGTTCTGTCATGGTAAACCCTCCTTTTCCCCGGTATTCTCTGCAATTTTATGAAAAGTACGCGCTGGACTTTCTTTTTGCCGGTTCCTGTGATATGATAAAATATCTAAAGTATCTAATCTCCTACTCTGGCCCTTCTCAATAAGGAGATTCCTATGAAACAGCATTTTCAAATCCCCTGGGCTCAGATCCTGATTGTTTGTGCCGCTCTAGTTATGGCTTTGGGAATGGGGGGCTCTGTTCAGGTGGAGCAAGAAGCGGTGGGGCAACGGGAAGCCTTCCGACGGAGCCTGCAAATGCTGGACCAGTACCTTTGTGCCCTATCTGAGGATCTGGGTGATCCGGATATTCTTGCCCTGGAGGCTCCCTTGGAGGATGATTGCATTCAGGAAAACCTAGTCCGGGTGCGGCGGACCTCTGTTGCCCTCAAACAGGACTATGTCTCCAACGCCGGGAGAGAGACTTCCCCGCATCCCCACGTGTATCTCTATCTCTTGGCACTAGAGGAAACGCTATTGGAGAGCAATTATCTGGATCTGGAGGCACTTTCTCAGATACTGACTATCTGCCGTCCCCTGTGGGATATTGAAACTGGACTTTCCTGCAAGGAGATCATGGCCCAGCTGGAGGAAAACGTCACCTCCGGGGACTACCAGGACGCCTTGGAACTGCTGGGGATCAGCGATATGATACCAATTACCACCCAAGGAGGAACATAACTTTGGAACAGAACAAACAGCGCATTGTGGTGAAGGTGGGCACCTCCACCCTTACCCATAACTCCGGCGCGTTGGACCTTTGGAGCATGGAACATCTGGTGCGGACCCTGGCGGATCTCCAGGGCATGGGGCATGAGGTGATCCTGGTGTCCTCCGGTGCCATCGCTGTGGGCACCGCCAAGCTGGGGCTGTCCGAGCGGCCGAAGGAGCTGCGGATGAAGCAGGCAGCCGCTGCGGTGGGCCAGTGCCGGATGATGCACATTTACGACAAATTCTTCTCCGAGTACAACCGCTCCATGGCCCAGATCCTGCTGACAGGAGATGATGTGGAGGACCCGGAGCGGGCGGAGCACCTGTCCAACACCTTCTCCGCCCTGCTGGAGATGGGGGTCATCCCTGTGGTGAACGAGAATGACTCCGTCTCCTCCGCCGAGATCGAGACCGGACGCCATAAGGTCCTGGGCGATAACGACACCCTCTCTGCCATCGTGGCGGAGCTGTGCCGGGCGGATCTGCTGGTACTGCTCAGCGACATCGATGGGCTGTACGACGCGGACCCCAAGACTCACCCGGAGGCAAAGCTCCTCCACCAGGTGACGGAGCTGACGCCGGAGATCCTGGAGATGGCCGGCGGCGCCGGCAGCTGGCGGGGCACCGGCGGCATGGCCACCAAGCTCTCCGCTGCCCGCATTGCCATGGAGGCCGGGTGCGATATGGTCATCACCAACGGCAGCCGGATGGAAGACCTGTACGGCATCGCGGAGGGGAAGGACATTGGAACGCGATTTGTATCGGGGAAAACTAGGAATTGATGGATTGCACCCCCAGCGGAATGATTTGAAATTCGTCCGGATCCGCCGGACCCCTAAATTTCCAACTCCTAATTCCTCTTTCAAGAAAGGTGTGACGATATGACAGCATTACAGCAGCAGGGACAGGCGGCAAAGGCCGCCACCTACGTTCTGGCCACCGCCGGGACGGCCAGGAAAAACGCGGCGCTGAATGCCATTGCGGACGTTCTGACAGAGCGGCAGACAGAGTGGCTCTCCGCCAACGCAGAAGACGTGGCCGCCGCGAAGGAGGCGGGGATGCGCCCCGCCATGCTGGACCGGCTGACCCTGACGCCGGAACGGGTGGCAGGCATCGTGGACGGCGTGCGGCAGGTGGCTGCCCTTCCGGATCCCATCGGCAGAGTGGACAAGATGGAAACCCGGCCCAACGGCCTTATCATCGGCCGGCGGCGGGTGCCCCTGGGGGTCATCGCCATCATCTTTGAGGCCCGGCCCAACGTCACCGTAGACGCTGCGGCGCTGTGCTTGAAGTCCGGCAATGTGTGTATCCTCCGGGGCGGCAAGGAGGCCATCCGCTCCAACCGCTGTGTGGCGGAGCTGATGCGTCAGGCCCTGCGGTCCGTAGGTCTGCCGGAGGACTGCATCTCCCTGGTGCAGGACACCAGCCACGAGACCGCCAATGAGCTGATGCACCTGGACGGCTATGTGGACGTGCTGATCCCCCGGGGCGGCGCCGGGCTGATCCGGGCCGTGGCCAAGGAGGCCAGCGTGCCGGTGATCCGCACCGGCGAGGGCGTGTGCCACATCTATATCGACGATGAGGCAGACCTGGACATGGGTGCCAGCATCCTCTTCAATGCCAAGTGCTCCCGTCCCTCTGTGTGCAACGCCGTGGAGTGCGTGCTGGTCCACCGGGACGTGGCGGCGGACTTCTGGAAAAAGGCCCTTCCCCTTCTGGATGAGAAGGGCGTGGAGCTGCGGGCGGACCCGGAGGCCCTGGAGATCCTGGGCACCCGGGCGGTACCGGCAGAAGACAGCGACTGGGACGCCGAGTACGACGACTACATCCTGGCTGTCAAGACGGCAGGCGGCATGGATGAGGCCATCGATTTCATCAATGCCCACGGCACCCAGCACTCCGAGGCCATCATCACGAAGAACTACTTCAAGGCCCAGCACTTCCTGGACCACGTGGATGCGGCGGCGGTGTACGTCAACGCCTCCACCCGGTTCACAGACGGCGGCGAGTTCGGTCTGGGGGCGGAGATCGGCATTTCCACCCAGAAGATGCACGCCCGGGGCCCCATGGGACTGGAGGAGCTGACCAGCTGCAAGTACGTCATTTACGGTGAGGGACAGGTGCGGTAAGCGCCTGCCGGAAGTTAAAACACCAAGAGGGGATGGTCTCTATGGCGGCGATCATTCTCTCCCTGCTGGCTGCAGCGCTTCTGTCGACCGTGCTGCTCATCCCCGCCGGACACCTGAAGCAGGCGCTGGGCATCCCGTCGGCGGTCTGTTCCGCTGCGGCGATGGGGCTGTACCTGCAGATGCGCACTGTCTCCGGCGGGCCTGGTACCGGAATAGCACTGGTGCAGCTGTACCTTCCCTGCGCTGTTTACGGACTGGTGATCCTGGGCGGCGCGGCCCTGGGTCCGACAGGATGGTGCTACGGAAAAAGCGAAGCTGAACATCTGATTCTGATTTGAAAAAAGAGGTTGATGCACAATGGCGACATTTGGTTTTATCGGCACCGGAAACATGGGCGGCGCCCTGGCCCGGGCGGCCCGCAAGCGGCTGTCCGGCGGGGAGATCCTGTTGGCGAACCGCTCCGCCGCCAAAGCGGAGGCCCTGGCCCAGGAGCTGGACTGCCGGGCTGTGGACAATGCGGCGGTGGCCGCTGGGGCAGATTACATCTTCCTGGGCGTGAAGCCCTATATGGTGGCAGGGCTGATGGAGAAGATCGGCCCCGTGCTGGCGGCGCGGAAGGACCGGTTCGTGCTGGTGTCCATGGCGGCGGCCCTCACCATCCCCGACCTGCGGGAGCGGGGCTGCGGGGACTGGCCCCTGATCCGCATTATGCCCAATACCCCCTCTGCCATCGGGGAGGGCGTGATCTTCTACACCTGCGACGGCGTCACAGCGGAGGAGGAAGCGGCGTTCCTGGAGAACATGGCAGGCGCCGGGCGGCTGCTGCCCCTGGACGACCATCTGATGGACGCCGGCAGCGCCGTGGCCGGCTGCGGACCGGCCTTTGTGGACCTCTTCATCGAGGCCATGGCGGACGGCGGCGTGGCCTGCGGCCTCACCCGTCCCATGGCGATGGAGTGCGCCGCCCAGACGCTGATCGGCGCCGCACGGCTGATGCTGGAGACGGGCCGCCATCCCGGTGCACTGAAGGATGCGGTCTGTTCCCCCGGCGGCGCCACCATCCAGGGCGTCCGGGCGCTGGAGGCCGGCGGGTTCCGCAGCGCGGTGATGGAGGCGGTCATCGCCGCCTATGAGAAGAGTGCGGAGATGAAGTGAACGGTCCGTGGCCGGAGGCAGCTGCCTCCGGCCACGGCATTTTTTGTCCGCCTGCGGGACTTGCCAGCAGACGGCGAGATGTGGTATGATCGTTCTCCCATCTTTTTGACAGGAGGACATGTATGGCACGGGACATCATCTTGAATCTGGCAATCAGCCTGGATGGCTTCATTTGCGATGAGGACGGCGGCTTCGCATGGATCAGCGGCCAGGGAGATGTCCGGGCCGACACGGCGGACCACTTCGACTTCGACGGCTTCCTGGCATCCTGCGACACCATCGTTATGGGTCGAAAGGCTTATGAGGACTGCCTTAGTTCTCTGCCCGAAGCGGCGGAAAAGCGATTCCTGGTGGCCTCCCGGACACCTCGGGCGCCGGAGGCAGGGTTGTCTTTCTCTCCGCCGATGTGGTGGCGGAAGTTCTGGCGCTGAAGGACCGGCCCGGCAAGCACATCTGGCTGTTCGGCGGTGGAGAGCTGGCCTCCGACTTCATTCGCGCCGACGCCGTAGACCGGTATATCGTCGGCATCCTGCCGGTGATCCGGGGCAAGGGCCGGCGGCTGTTTCAGGAGGGGATTCCGCCGGTGGAACTCCACCTGGACCGCTGCACGGTCTCAGACGGCATCCCTATTCTGGAGTACAGCCGGCGGGGCCGGTAAGGCAGATAGACAACAGCCGCAGGGAGCGTTCCCTGCGGCTGTTGTTTTGTGATTTGAGAAGATCTGACTTCTGTCGCTCAGGCAGCAGCGTTGGCGGCCCGGTACAGGAAGGTCACAATCTGGCCCCGCTGGCAGACGGTGTCGGGAGAGAACGTGCTGCCGTCACCGGTGCCGAGGGTGACGCCCTGGGCTACGGCCCAGTTCACCGCGGCGGCGTAGTCCGCGTCAGCGGCCACGTCGGTGAAGGAAGCGGCAGCAGCCTCGGGGCTGTCGGCGGCAACCCACATGAAGTACACCGCCATGGCGCGGGTGCAGCCCGCATAGGGATCAAAGGTCTCGCCTTCCACCAGGCCCTGCTCGCTGGCCCACTGGACGGCCTTGAAGAAGTACAGGCTGGTGTCCGTCACATCGGTATAGGCGGGTTCCGTGCTGGCAGGCTCCGGAGAACCGGCGGCGCGCCACAGATAGGTGATGATCTGGGCACGGGTGCAGTTCTGGTAGGGAGAGAAGGTGGTGGCGGTGGTGCCGTTGGTGATGCCCTCGTCCACGGCCCACTCAATGCCGTCATAGTAGGGGGAGGTCGCCGCCACGTCGGTGAAGGCCAGGCCCTGGTCAACAGTGATGCGGCCAGCGGGCTGACCGTAGGCCTCTTCGGTGACGGTGCCCTTCAGCTCGTCGGTGATGTAGTCCATGACCACCTCGTCCATAGAGAGGCCCAGGTCATAGTTGACGGAGGCAGCCGCGAACGCATAGTAGGTGTCGCCGCCGGCGGCCATGAAGTCGTTGGTGGCGATGGTGTAGGTGGCGTTGGCATCAAAGGGCTCGCCGCCCACAGTCTCGATGGTGACGCGCTGGATGCTCTTGGGGCCGTAGTAGGTGGAGCCGGGATACTGCTCGCCCTGGTCATAGGCCTTGGTGGTGTCCACGGTGAACTCGATGCCGCTCACCTGGGGGAAGCCGCCGATAGAGGTGGGCGTGCAGTAAGTGGAAGCCTCCAGAGCCTCCAGCAGCTCGGCGCCGGTGACTTTCACGATGGAGAGGGTGTTGCCGAAGGGCAGCACAGTGTTGATATCCTTCTTGGTGATGTCGCCGGCGGCGATGGAGGCGCGGATGCCGCCGCCGTTGGTGACAGCCGCGTCCACCTCAGTGCCCTCACGCTCGGCGCCCCAGACCAGAGCGTCGCAGATCAGGTCGCCCAGGTTGGTCTCCTCGGTACGGTTACCGGGCTCCTTCTCGCCGTTCAGGGCCACTTCGGTCTTTGCAAACACCGTGCCGTATTCCTTGTCGATCTCCGCCTGGATCTTGGCGGCGCGGGCAGCCACATCAGCATCCGTGGCGGTTAGGCTCTCCAGAGAGGTCGTTCTCGCATCAATATGCCCGGCTTCGTCGATCGTGACGACACCCACTTCCTCCAGCTTCGTTCCGGCGGAGGTCAGGACCGTACCATTGACCATGTCGGTGCCAATGGTGACCGTCACATCGCCAGCATCCGTCACGGTACCGCCCAATGCCACCATGATGTCCTCCTGGGTGGAGTGAGAGTGGCCGTCGATGAACACGTCGATGCCCTCCACCTTCTCCAGCAGGTCGATGGAGCGGTTGCCGGTGGACTCGGCATCGATGCCCAGGTGGCCCAGGCAGATGATGTACTCGCAGCCCTCTGCCTCCAGTGCGTCCACCTGATCCTGCGCGCAGTCGAACATCTTATCGCCGGCCAGGAAGGTCACGCCCTGGATCTTGGCGGGGTGGGCCTTGGTTGCGGTCTCCGGGGTGTCCAGGCCGAACACGCCGATCTTGGTGCCGTCGGGCGCGGTGAAGACCACGTTGTCCTCAAAGGCCACCTGACCGTTGTACAGGACATTGGCGTCCACGATGGTGAAGTCGGCGTCCGCCTCCAGATCCTTGAGGTTCTGGTAGCCGTAGTCGAACTCATGGTTGCCCATGCTGGCCACGTCGTAGCCGGCCAGGTTCATCAGCTCCACGGCGGTGGCGCCCTCAGACGTGCTGACGGTGGGATCGCCCTGGATGAAGTCACCGGCGTCCATCAGCAGGACGTAGGCGCCGCGGGCCTCGTAGGCGTCCTTCAGCGCGGCCACTTTGGCATAGCCGCTGATGGCGCCATGCACATCATTGGTGTGCAGGATGACGATGTCGCCGTCCAGATCCTGTGCCGTCTCTTCCGCCGCATTGGCGGTGACGGCCAGGGAGAACGTCATGACCACCGCCAGCAGCAGGGACAAGACTTTCTTTTTCATTCTGTTACCTCCTCTGAAAGCGCGGGAGATGACCTCCCGTGGTATGGATATAGTATAGCACATCTGGAAAAAATGGACAGAGGGGACTTCGCGGATTTTTCGAAAAAAACCACCAGAAATATCCCACGTTTTTTGTAGAAGAAGCGCAATTTTTTTCTACCCGCACTTCTGGCATTCCCTTGCGGCGGGTGTTATACTGAAAAAAAGCGTCTGCCGGAGCTTCCCGGCAGCCTGCCGCCGGGCGGCCGCATCGTGCCGCAGACACACAAGGAGGTATATTTATGACCACATTGCTCAGGGGCGGGACCATCATCACCGGTGCCGGACAGCGGCGGGCCGACCTGCTGCTGGACGGGGAGAAGATCGCCTGGGTGGGCCGGGGACCTCAAGCCGCAGACCGGGAGGTGGATGTCTCCGGCTGTTTCCTCTTCCCCGGCTTTATCGACGCCCACACCCACTTTGACCTGGATGTGGCGAACACCACCACGGCGGATGATTTCTGCACCGGCTCCCGGGCGGCCCTGCGGGGCGGCACTACTACGGTCATCGACTTCGCCTGCCCCAACAAGGGCGAGTCCCTGCACCACGGCCTGGACCTGTGGCATCAGAAGGCGGACGGCAGGACTTTCTGCGACTACGGCTTCCACATGACCATCGACGACTGGAACGAGTCCATCCGGGCAGAGCTGCCGGACATGTTCGCCCAGGGCATCTCTTCTTTCAAGATGTATCTCACCTATCCCGCCATGATGATCGGCGACCGGGACATCTACTGGGCACTGAAGGAGCTGAAGCGGCTGGGGGGCATCGCCGGCTTCCACTGCGAGAACGCCGGTGTCATTGACGGCATGATCGCCGAGCGGAAGGCCGCCGGAGAGCTCTCCCCCGCCTCCCACCCCCGCACCCGACCGCCCTATCTGGAGGCTGAGGCAGTGAGCCGCCTGCTGCGGATCGCCCAGGCAGCGGACGCGCCGGTGGTCATCGTCCACCTCACCAACCGGGAGGCCCTGCTGGAGGTGGACCACGCCCGGAAGCGGGGCCAGACCGTGTATGTGGAGACCTGTCCCCAGTACCTGCTGCTGGACGAGAGCGTGTATTTCAACGAGGACTACTCCGCCGCTGCCCGGTATGTGTGCGCGCCGCCCCTGCGGGACAAGGCCGAGCAGGAGCACCTGTGGAAGGGCCTGCGGCGGGGCGCTATCCAGACCGTGTCCACAGACCACTGCTCCTTCACCCTGGCCCAGAAGGACATGGGCCGGGAGGACTTCACCAAAATCCCAGGCGGCCTGCCCGGCGTGGAGACCCGGGGCGAGCTGCTGTACTCCTACGGCGTGGCCAAGCGGAAGATCAGCGCCGCCCAGATGTGCCGGGTGCTCAGCGAGAATCCCGCCCGGCTGTATGGTCTCTATCCCCGGAAGGGCGTGCTGCGGCCCGGCAGCGACGCGGACATCGTGGTCTACGACCCCGGCGCCAGCCATGTGATCCGAGCGGAGGACTGCGTGGCCAATGTGGACTACAACCCCTATGAAGGCTTCGTCACCGCCGGCGGCATCCGGCAGGTGTGGCTGCGGGGGCAGCTCTCCGTGGAAAACGGAAAGGTCCTGGTGGAGGCGCCGGCGGGCAAGTATATGGCCCGGGGCAAGAACTCCCTGTGAGCATTCGTCCATGAATCTCGTCATCATCGGGCGCTTCCCTGCGGCCACAGACACGCAGATCAGGGCATTCCTTCCCGCTGACCGGGAGGTTTTTATCACCGAATCGGATCTGTCCGGCCCCTTTTTGCAGAGTGCGGATGCGCTCATCCCGGAACACATCCCGATTCCCTCTTTTGGGGACAAGGCTCTGAAGCTGCGGATGATTCAAACCGGGGCCGGGTATGGCGAAGATAGAGCCGTCTGCTTTTCTGGTCAACATGGCCAAGAGGGATCGTTCACGAAGAGGTCCTGATCGAGGCTTTAAGCGACCATCAGATCGCCGGCGCTTGCCCGGATGTCTTTGAGGCAGAGCCATTTTCCCAAGCAAGCTGGCTGAGGGCGCTCCTCAACGTAATCCTCGCGCCGTACACAGCAGGGGATCCTGGCGGCGTGAAACTGCACGAAAAACAGGATTCCTTTTTCCCAGTAGCATCCGGCAGGCACGGAGCGGAGAAATGCCCGCCAACATGCTGAACCGGGACACCTGGAAGGCGTGGAGATAAGCCCCTTCTGCAGGTGGACAGCCCATAGACGTAAAAGAGCTGTGCGTTCAACTGAAAAACAGGCGTCTGCCTCATTTGGAATGAGGCGGACGCCTGTTCTGCTTTTCATGCGTTTCTGTTACTCTTCTGCCAGTCCCTCCCACTGGACATCCACGATGGTGCCGCCGGAGAACTCAATGTACTCACTCTTCAAAATATAATCCGTCTTGCCGATCCGGACCTCCTGGTCTCCCACCTTGGTGGTCATGACCTCGCCGGCAGGCGTCTCCGTGGTGGCGGTGAAGAGCAGCGTCACATGCTCCGGATCCTCGATCCACTGCCCATCGGGGCCCAGCACGTAGTAGGGCTCCATCTCCACGCGCTCAATCTGGCCGCCCACCAGAGCGCCGGAGGCCATCAGCGGAGAGGGCAGATGGGCCTGGCAGGTCTCGTACAGCTCCGTGGGCACACCCTCGCACTTAACCACATAGGTCACCTTCACCATGCCGCCGTCCTCGGCGGCGGTGCCGCCGCTGCTGCCCAGCAGCTTCCAGGCTCCAAAAGCCACCACCGCCACGATCAAAATCACGGCGATGATGTCGATGATGTTGAACTTTCCAACGCGTTTTGCTTTCTGTTCCATGGTCTCCTCCGTAAAAGGCGCGGACGCGCCTGTATTTGGCGTTTGTCGTCTGGACAATATCTGGTTCGTATTGTATAATATTTCTCGCGATTTCACAACCCCTATTTGCGGAAAGCGGAAAGAAAGGCATTCCATGAAGGTCATTCATCTCATCAGCGGCGGAGACTCCGGCGGCGCAAAAACCCATGTGCTGAGCCTGCTGCAACATCTGAATCAAACCATCACCGCCCAGCTGGTGTGCTTCCGGGACGGCCCCTTTGCCGAGGAGGCCCGCCAGATGGGCATTCCCACCATGATCTGCGGGGGCAACAACGTCTTCCGCACCCGGCGGAAGCTGGCGGCCTATATCCGGGAGGGCGGCTACGAGATCATCCACTGCCATGGCTCCCGGGCCAACATGATCGGCGCCATGCTCCGCAAGGTCACGGGACTGCCGGTGGTGACCACCGTCCACAGCGACTACCGCCTGGACTACATGGGCCGCCCCCTCAGCCATCTGACCTTCGGCACCATCAACGCCCTGGCCCTGCGGCGGCTGGATTACCGGATCGGCGTGTCCGACGCCATGGTGGACCTGCTGATCTCCCGGGGCTTCCCGGCGGACCGGTTCTACACCATCTATAACGGCATCGACTTCACGCCCCCGCCCACCCAGGGGGACCGGCTGGAGTACCTGAGGAGCCTGGGCGCAGATGTGGACGAGAACTCTGTGGTGGTAGGCATCGCCGCCCGGATGAATCCGGTGAAGGACATGGCCACTCTGGTGCGGGGCTTCGCCGCGGGCCACGCCAAGTGCCCCCGACTGCGGCTGCTGATCGCCGGCGACGGGCCGGAGAAGGACAAGCTCACCGCCTTGGCGGCAGAGCTGGGCGTAGAGCGGCAGGTGTGCTTCGCCGGATGGATCTCCGGCGGCATGGACCGGTTTTACAGCGCCCTGGACATCAACGCCCTCACCAGCCTGTCCGAGACCTTCCCCTA
>ERZ856578.2034-NODE-2034-length-35162-cov-5.157446_pt1 | contig 35162 bp, 35 predicted proteins | sample MGYA00514384_ERZ856578 | MGnify/ENA primary metagenome ERZ856578 (study PRJEB29103, sample SAMN06111958) | human gut metagenome | biome: human gut; feature: ankylosing spondylitis patient; material: healthy_person | host: Homo sapiens | place: China:Hangzhou...
GCGGCTTACAGCGAACAGCAGAGAGTAAACGCCGCAAGAGCACAGCAGATATACCACACACAATCCGGAGCAAATGTCCATGGGCCGCCCCCGGCTGGGGGTGCTCATCTCCGCAGGCAACATCGACTCTATGGTGGCCCACTACACCGCCGCCCGCAAGCGCCGCCACGACGACGCCTATTCCCCCGGGCGGAAGGCCGGGCTGCGCCCCGACCACGCCACCATCGTCTATTCCAACCGGGTGCGGGAGGCCTTCGGGGACATCCCCATCATCATCGGCGGGCTGGAGGCCTCTTTGCGCCGCTTCGCCCACTATGACTATTGGGAGGACAAGGTCCGCCGCTCCATCCTCTTCGACGCCCAGGCGGACATCCTCACCTATGGCATGGGGGAGACGGCCACCCTGGACATCGCCGCCCGCTTAAACTCCGGTACCCCGGTGAGCGAGATCACCGACGTGCGGGGCACCTGCGTGGCCGCCGACTACCCCGGCGTGTGTTCCTACCCCCGGGTGGAGGTGCCCTCGTTTGAGGAGGTGTCCTCCTCCAAGCGGGCCTATGCCCAGGCCAATATGATCGAGTATCAGGAGCACGACGCCGCCGTGGGCAAGGCCATCATCCAAAAGCACGGGCGGCAGTTCCTCATCGTCAATCCCCCCGCCTATCCCCTGCCCACGGAAGAATTGGACCGGGTGGCCGAGCTGCCCTATGTGCGGGAGCCCCACCCCATGTACGACGACATGGGCGGCGTGCCCGCCATCGAGGAGGTCCGCTTCTCCATCACCCACAACCGGGGCTGCTTTGGGGCCTGCAACTTCTGCTCCCTGGCCTTCCACCAGGGGCGCACCGTCACCTCCCGCAGCCACGAGAGCGTGATTCGGGAGGCCAAGCTGCTCATCCAGCACCCCGGCTTTAAGGGCTATATCCACGACATCGGCGGCCCCGCCGCCACCTTCCGCCGCCCCAGCTGCCAGAAGCAGCTGAAGCACGGCATGTGCAAAAACCGTGCCTGTCTGGCCCCGGAGGCCTGCCCCAATCTGGATGCGGATCACACCGACTATATGATGCTGCTGCGGAAGGTCCGGGCCCTGCCCGGCATCAAGAAAGTCTTCATCCGTTCGGGCATCCGGTTCGACTTTTTGATGAAGGACCCCAGCGGGGAGTTTTTCACCGACCTGGTGCAGTATCACATCTCCGGCCAGCTGAAGGTGGCCCCGGAGCACTGCGTGGACCACACCCTGGACTATATGGGCAAGCCCCATGTGGAGGTGTATGAGAAGTTCCGGGATAAGTATTATAAGCTCAACCGCCGCTATGGCAAGGACCAGTATCTGGTGCCCTATCTCATCTCCTCCCACCCCGGCTGCACCCTGGAGGACGCGGTGCAGCTGGCCGAGTGGCTGAACAAGGAGGGCCACATGCCAGAGCAGGTGCAGGACTTCTATCCCACCCCGGGCACTCTGGCCACCTGCATGTGGTACACGGGCATCGACCCCCGGACCATGCAGCCGGTGTTCGTCCCCAAAACGCCCCACGACAAGGCTCTCCAGCGGGCGCTGATGCAGTGGCGCAAGCCCCAAAACCGGGCTCTGGTGCTGGAGGCCCTCCACAAGACGGGCCGGGAGGACCTGATTGGCTATGGCAAGCACTGCCTTATCCGTCCGGGCAAGGGTCCCGGCGCAGACCGCTATGGCCACGGCCAGGACCAGCGCCAGAATGCTCAGCATTCTAATGATCGCCGTCCGGGCCAGAAATCCGGCCAGAGCGGCAGATATGGCAAGCCCGGAAAGCCGGACCAGAATGCCAGACCGGGCCAGAACGGCAAATACGCCAAGGGTCCCCAGGGCGGCAGACCCGCCCAGGGCAAGCCCGATGGCCGCCACGCCGTCTCCCGCCCCACGGCTCAGAAACCGGTAAAGAAAGCCGGCTGGGCCAAGGCAAAGCCCAGCAAGAAGCCGTGCAAGAAAAAAGGCTAAAAAAACAGAACAAAAAATCGCCGCGCAGACGGGGCTTTCTCGTCTGCGCGGCACTGTTTTCTTGTCCCTTACTTCAGCTGGAAGGAGGCACACTCGGTGCCCTCGCAGCGGGTGGGGGAGCTGTCGCAGCAGCCCACGCGGATGGACTGGAGGGAGCAGCAGTTGTTGGGCTGGTTGTGGTGGGCACAACTGGCCACGGTGCAGTGGATGTTGTTGTTGCAGTTGCAGGTATTGCGTTCCATAAGAAAACCTCCTCACATCGGATGGCTTTAGTATGGCCCGCGCTCCGGCGGTTATTCCTTGGTCGGCTGCTGTTTTTCGGTTTTGACGCCCGTCTCCTCCACTCTGGGGATGAACCGGCGGGCGAAGCGGCCCTTGCCCCGGCTCTTCACATAAAAATAGCCGATGATGGAGAAGACCACCGCACCCACAAAGTTCACCGCCAGGTCCTTCATGGTGTCCAGCAGGCCGATGTCCAGATAGCCCCCCAGTCCCAGGGGGATGTTCCCCTGGTCGGTGACCAGGATCACGTCGGTGATGCCCCGGATGACCCTGGGCGTCTGGCCCCCGGTGGGGTCCAGCATGACGGAGCCGATGGTGTTCACAATGGTGTCCTTCTGCATGTCCAGGAAGAAGAGCTGGTCCATGGTACACTCGAAAAACTCCCACAGCACCCCGATGGTCATGGAGAAGCAAAAGGCCACGATGGCCATGAACGCCGGGGACAGGGACAGAGAGAAACGCTCGTTCCGGTTGAACAGGTCCACCAGGGAGAAGCCGATGGCGGCGCAGAGAAAGCCGTTCAGGGTGTGGAGCATGGTGTCCCAGCCCTGGAAGGTGGTGTAGAACTCCCGGATCTCGCCCAGGATCTCGGCGGCGTAGATAAACAGCAGGATGATGATCTCCAAGGTGTCCGGCAGCTGGATGCGCAGGGAGCGCTCCAGCATGGCGGGCAGCAGCAACAGGATCAGGGTGAGGACGCACAGGAACACATTTTCAAAATTTTTGTTGAAAAACTGGGCGATCATCACTAAGATCACAGAAAAGCGCAGCAGAAAATATACCGTGGCCACCACCGGCTTTTCCCGCATGGCCTCTCGCGGCCCCGGCAGCGGGGCAGGTCTTTGCTTTGTTTTTTTCATGTTCGGCGTCCTCTTCGTTCGTTTTTGTTATATAGTATATCCGCCGGGGGAAGTGAAGTCAACGGGGAAGGGGCAAGTGCAGTACCAATGTGACAATCAGTCTTATTCAAAAAAATTCATTGACAAACCTATGCTTAGCCCTTATAATATGATATTGGTATTGTACCGATGCGGCTGTGCTGGAATTGGTAGACTGGCAAGCTTGAGGTGCTTGTGTCCGTATGGGCGTACGGGTTCGACTCCCGTCAGCCGCACCAGCTCAAAAACTTCCTGTTTGACACGAATCCCCGCCTATGGCGAGGCTTCTTAGTCGGACAGGAAGTTTTTTCACTTCCAAATGCGACCCACTGCGTTGGGCTCGCATTTGGTGGGGACGCGGAGCTGGGACTGGCGTAGATATGCATATGCAAAACCGAGCAACAGGCAATCGTCTGTTGCTCGGTTTTATCTTTATCCGGCTGTCCGGGACACAGCAGAGGGCGGGCGCGCTTTGACCATTTTGATCGGCGCCGCGCTCTCCTGCCGCCAGAGCGGCGGGACAAGAAACGGCACTGATCGCGTTTATATGGCCTGATGGCCCGGGATATGTTATATCCCTTCATCCGTTGTGGAGACGTGAGGGGCGGGTGGTGGGGCTTGCGTATGGGGAAAGATCGTGGTGGCGAAAAAGCGCCGGGCGCTGGGGGTCGCGTTGGGCGGGTCTCCTATGTGTTCCATAAAGCGGTCTGCCCAAATAGCACTTTTCTTGTGTAAGTCATCGTGCAGCGTTATAGTTCATCTGCACCTGAACCGGTCTCCCCGCGTTCCGCCTCTGCTGCATCCGGGACAGCCGGACCTGGCTGGGTCAGGCGGTCTGCTGCTCCTGATAGTCGCCGAACACGGCGGCAAAGCTGTCGTTCACGTCGAAGGGGGCGTCATAGTCCACCTGAGAGTTGATGAGGCAGCGGTCCAGCTGGGCGCTCACCTGGTCAGACTTCTCCGTCAGCTGCTTCAGATAGCTGCGGACCCGGTTGCGGTCATAGTGGATGGTGACCACCCGCTTGGCGTCGCACCGGAAGGGGACCTGGTTTCCCTCCGCGTTGAACCGATAGCCCGTGGCCCCGCCGGGCAGCAGCTTTTCCGAATTGCGCAGGTCCACCATGTGGCGGAAGAAGGACGCCAGGCTCTGGCGGGTGCTGTTCAGGCTCACCTCGCTGTCCATGTCCATCTCCTGCCGCTCCTTGGCTGCGCGGATGGCCCGGGACAGCTTCTCCCGCTCCCCCAGCAGATGGAGCAGGAAGGCCGCCACGGCGTCGATGTGGTCGGCGTACTCGCTGGGAGCGGGCTCCACCGTGGTCTCGTTCTCCTGCTCCGGCATGGCCTTTTTGTAAAGGGCCGTCACCTTGACCTGGGTGATGTTCCGGTCATCGGCCAGGATACGCTCCGCCTCGTCCATCAGGCTCTGGAGCTTGTTCTGAAACCGAAAGGCTTCCTTCAGGTTCATATTGTCATCCTCCTTCTGTATCACATCGCAGCCGGCTCCAGGCGCTTGGCCCGGTTCCGGTCATAGGCCTTTTTGTTGGGCACGATCCTGGTCACCGGGTCCAGCCCGTACCAGGAGCCGCGCTGCTTGCTGTGATAGGCCCGCTGGGCCTTTTTACTCTGTTTGTTCAATGGGACCAGCTTTTGCATCCTGTGCCGCCTCCTCTTTCTCCGTCTCCTCCGCCCCCATCGCCTGCCCCAGGGCGCGGCAGAAGTCCATATAGTCCACATGCCCGCACAGCAGCATCTTGCCGGGCAGCTCCTCCAGGGCCGCCAGAAAGGCCCCCTCATCCCCCTTGCGCACCTTGCAAAACACGATGCGATAGTCCGTGTCCCCCTTGCCGTACTCCTCCCCGAAGCGGACCGTGACCTGGTGATCGCAAAACAGCTGGTCGGCCAGATAGGGCTGGGTGTCCACAAAGGCATAGTGGACATAACGCAGGGAGAACTTCTCTAATTTCCAATAACAGGCGCTGTTCTTCAAAATTTCCTCCTGATGCGACAATTTTTTCAAAAAAACACTTGCATTTTTCGTCCGTTTCCTGTATTCTAAAATACTCCGTTTGGAGAATCTCGACACGGAGGCGATCCGAATGTGCCTGTACCCGAGCATTGACCTGAAGGCGACCGGCCGGAACATTGCCCGGCTGCGGAAGGAACGGGGGCTGAGCGTGAAGCAGCTGCAAGCCTACTTCGGCTTTGAGGACCCCCAGGCCATCTACCGGTGGCAGTGGGGAAAGAACCTGCCCTCGGTGGACAACCTGTATGCCCTCAGCGCGCTGTTCGAAGTGCCCATGAACGAGATCCTGGTCTCGTCAAAGCCAAAACTGGATATGACTGTGTGCGAGCAGCAGGCCCCGGCCTGCTGCTCCGCCCTTTTCCGGGGCCATCCTTCGATTCACTGCCCCGAGACACAGGCTGCTTAACATCCTGGACCGTCTTACGTTGCCTCTATCATACCCCCCTCCCCGCCCACCTGTCATTGAACCGGTGGTTCAATGACGGTTTGCGAAAAGAGCGCCTTCCATAAAAGCCATGGAAGGCGCTCTTTTGATCTATTGCGTTTTCTTTCTGACTTATTCCCCGCTGCGTTTTGCCAGCTCATACCGTGTCGTCCGGCTGCCGCCAAGCGGCACGATCTGTCCACGCTCTACCATTGCTTTCAGAACACGGCCAGCCGAGGCCTGACTGACTCCCAGCAGTTCCTGCACCTTTTTCCGCGTGATCGTTTGGCTCTCCCCAAGAAACCGCAATATTTTTTCTTCTTTAAGTTCAGAGACCGGAGTGACCGTTTGAACGGTCTCTTCTGACGTCTCCACTGCTTTAGATACAGCGTTCACATTGGGAAGAATGATTTTAAAAGCATTGTGGGTGGCTATGATCTGCGGTTGCACAGAGGAATCCGCATAGGCATCCATGATTTTTTTCATGCCGGTACCATAAGCCTCGATCAACTGCAAACGATAAAATACGTTTGCCAGGTGCGGGTTCCGGCAGACAGAGACCCCCATCATCAGATCATCCAGTTCCAAACCAGGAAGCAGCCCGCCAATGGACACAAATTCAATTCGGTCATTGTAAATGCTGATCAACGTGCTGGCTCGGAAGGAATAGTCCCGGTGCACCAGCGAGTTCAGCAGCGCCTCGCGGACAGCAACCTCTGGGTAGTCCCTGGTATCAATACGCAGAAGTTTATGAAACGTCGCATGGATCTGGTTATGAAAATCAATATACTCATAAACCTCGTTCATCTGCTGCATCAGGGAACCGGAAAATTCCCGCCGGTCTTTAAACACATTCTGATTGGTCCCTTCAAAAACAGCCGCCTTGATGGTATGGGGGCACTGCTCAGACAGAAGCAGACCCAGATTCGTATAAATACCGTCTGCGGAAACGATTTTCAGGGTTTGCATTTGCGGCTGACCAAAGGCAACATTCCGTTTTTCAAATTCCTTTTTTGTGGCCTCAAAGGTCAATGCCTGATCGATGGACCGCATATTCTCAAAGCTGTCCCCATCGGTCTCCTTGATCATCTGCCGAATGGCCGTATCCGTTGCCGGGACAGAAGAATAGCCCTGCCGCACATAGACGCCCTCGGGCCGCAGCCCTTTCTTTGCCAGATAATAGGGCCGGTTTATACCCCGCTGAACATTGACGGCCACAACTTCTCTCCCGTCGCAATTCAGTGTCTCATAGTGAATGAACATGGTAACATCCGGTTTTATAGCATCCCGCACCATATTGGATATCTGCAAGGCGCACTCGTCAGCATTTTCAACGCCCAGAATATCGCCGTTATCGGCAACGCCAATATAAACTGTGCCGCCGTTGCAGTTTGTGAACGCAATGATCTCTTTTTTGATATCATCCTGTACCATCGCTTTCAGCTCGACCACTTCTGTCTCCTGAAACCTCATTCTGCTCACCTCGCAGCTTTATTCTACTCATATTCTAATCATTCTATTCATCCCTGTCAATCACATCATGAGCAGAATGTGCAGAAAGCACCACTATTCCAGCATGCGATCCAGCGTCTCCCCCACATCCCCGTTCACGCAGATGGATCTCGCTCCGATCTCCTCGGGGGCGTAGGCCTCCCCGGCATTCAGGCAGGCATAGGTCGCCTTGGGGTTCTTCATCGTCATCTGCCAGAACGGATACTTGATGATGCCCGGGGTGTTATAGCCCACGCCCAGTTCCAGGAAGAGCAGCTTCTGCCGGGCGCGGGTGCGGAGGAAATTTTCATATCGATCCGCCGCCCGGTGCCAGCCCTCGTCCTGGACAAATTTGTCGTCGCAGCGCAGGTTCATGGTCATGGGCCGTCCGCAGTGGGGGCAGACGGGCAGGAGGTGGGTGGGGACCTTCGTGTCCCGCTGCTCGGCCACCATTTGGCGCACGACGCTCTCATTGTCCTGTGTCTCCTGGCAGCACGGGCCGCTGCACTGAAACAGGCCGTAGTCCCCCTGGGTGTAGAACAGGCGGTGCTTGTCGAACCCGGCCTTTTGAAAGCAGTGGTCCACGTTCGTGGTGATGATAAAGTAGTCCTTCTCCGCCACCAGCTTCCGCAGGTCCTGATACACCGGCTTGGGCGCGTCCTGATAGCGGTTGATCTGAATATAGCGGCTCCAATAGGCCCAGAACTCCTCCGGCGTGGGGAAGGGGTAAAAGCCGCCGGAATACATGTCCCGGATGCCGTATTTGGCGGCAAAGTCGGCGAAATTTTCCTGAAAGCGGTCTCCGTCATAGGTAAACCCCGCGGCGGTGGACAGGCCGGAGCCCGCCCCGATGACCACAGCCTCCGCCTCATCCAGCGCCCGCTTCAGCCGCTGGGTCTGCCCCCAGCAGCCGCTCATATATCTCCCGGTCTTTGTCTTTGAACACATTGAAGATCACCTTCATCTTGCTGTTATGCTCCGCCAGATAGCGCCGCACCGTGGCCACGGCGATCTCTGCCGCCGCCTGGTTGGGGAAGCGGAACACCCCGGTGGAGATGCAGCAGAAGGCAATGCTCTCCACCCCGTGGGCCTCCGCCAGCTCCAGGCAGGAGCGGTAGCACCCGGCCAGCAGCCGCCGGTCCTCCGCCCGCACCCGGTCCTGGATGATGGGGCCGACAGTATGCAGCACATAGTCGCAGGGCAGGTTATAGGCCCGGGTGAGCCTGGCCCGGCCCGTGGGCTCCTCCCGCCCCTGGGCCTCCATCAGCCGGGCGCAGTCCAGGCGCAGCTGCACCCCGGCATAGGTGTGGATGCAGTTGTCGATGCAGGCGTGGCAGGGGACATAGCAGCCCGTCATGCCGCTGTTGGCGGCGTTGACGATGGCCCCGCACCGCAGGCGGGTGATGTCCCCCTGCCAGAGGTACAGCTGCCCGTCTGCGTCTATGGGCCGCAGCTGGTCCAGGCCGGTCACACCCTCCTCCGCCAGTTCCTGCCGGAGATAGTCGTCCTGCACCCGCAGGAACTCCCGCCCGGCGGCCCGGGGCGGGCGGACGTTCATCAGCCCCCGCAGCAGACGGCGCTGCTCCACCTCCGCCGCCGGGACGGCCACGTCCTCATAGCGCCGGTCCTCCGCCAGCAAAGACTTGATCAAATACATTCGCCGCTCCTGTTGGGTCATGTTGTCCTCCTCTCCGGGCCGCTCCCCGGTTTACTTGCCGGGGAAGAAAAAGCCCACCGTCATGTCCAGATAGTTCAGGCCGCTGTAGTTGGGATACTGGGCCTGGACCTTCTGCCGCATCTCGTCGGCGCTGTCACAGGTCAGGGCGATCTCCTTCAGGGCGGTGAGATAGGCCACCTTGGTCTTGGCGTCCTTCAGGTCCTCCGGGGTGTAGTGAGAGGTGAGCACCAGGTCAAAGCCCCGGCGGATGTAATAGTTCAGCTGGGAGATGATCCCGTCGGCGTGGGGGCAGCCCGCCACGATGGAGTGGCAGTCGTGGCCCATCATGTGGGTGTACACGCAGTTCAGCTCCGGGATCTCCAGGTCATAGGCCTCGGCGTTGGGCTTTACCACAAAGCGGATGCCGGCGATCTCCACCTCGCCCTCCTCCATCACGTGGTCCACGGGGCACAGGCCCGCGTCAAACACATCGCCAAAGGCCTTCTGGAAGTTGGCCACCAGCCCGGCTCCGCCGCCGTTGGTGTTATAGGCCACGGAGGAGGCGGTGCCATAGGCGGGCACCCCGGGCAGGAAGAACGCGCCCGCGGCGTGATAGGCCACCAGCTTGCCCTCCACCGTGATGTTCTCCCGAGCCAAAAAGTCGGTGAGCTCCTGAATGTTGTCATAGAAGCAGGGCAGCTCGATCACCACGCCCCGGCCCGCCTTGGCCAGGATGAACACCTCGTCCTCTATGGCGTCCCGGGTCTGATAGGCGTACAGGGTGATGCCGTTCTGCTGATAAATGTCAACCCGGCCCTTGTCCAGGGTAATGGTGCGGTCTGCGTTCTTGTTCATGATAATTGCCTCCAAAGAAATTTCAAGTTCGAAAGGTTGCTTTTTTCTTTCGTTGGCAGTATCATAACGCGGTAGAGCTGTTTTGTGAAGTAAGCACAATATTGTGGTGTAGTTACCAAAAGGATACTATTCGTCTTGCTTCATCTTGTGTCAAAGCCTTGCAGCTTCTCTGACATTCACACATTATTTTCAAACAATTTGATGTGTGTTCGTCGTCTCGCGGCTGACAACCGCACATTATTTTCATATAATATTTCGTGTTTACGATTTGGAACGGACGCTGTGTGACATTCTGCGCGGCAGCGGCAGCGATGTTCAGATTGTCGGAGAAGCTATGAAACGCTATGCGGCATCCAAGGATAAGAACATTCACAAACTGATGCAGTACGCAGACCAGCTTCGCGTGAAGCCCAAGGTACTGCACTACTTAGAAATACTGCTGTAAGCGGTGTTCGGGCTGCTGGCCCGCTCCATTTCGGAGCATGATCCTGTTTGGGGCTTGGTGATCTTTGGCCTGGTGTTCCTCGTGGTCGGTATGCTGCACCTATGCGCCCGCGACAACTAAATAATCCAGTCACCGACTGGATTATTTGAAAATGCACATGATAGAAAGGGGCGATATCATGAACAAAATCGCTGAGTACAACGACATGATAAATGAAATCAAAGAAGTGTTGCAGTCTGCCCGAAAAAATGTAGCACAGCAAGTGAATACAGAACTCCTAACTACCTACTGGAACATTGGGCGCATTATCGTGGAGCACGAGCAGCAAAGTAAGGAACGTGCTGAATATGGGCAGCAGACGCTAAAAGAGCTTTCAAAAGTGCTGACGAAAGAGTTTGGTAAGGGGTTTTCTCGTGCCAACATTTACAATATGCGCCTGTTTTATCTCACCTATAAGAAATTCCAGTCGGTGACTGGAAAATTGACTTGGACGCACTACTGTGAACTTCTCTCTATTTCTGACCCAAACAAACGCAGTTTCTATGAAAAGGAAGCTGTCAATTCCGGCTGGTCAGTACGCGAAATGAAACGCCAAATGGCAACATCGCTCTATGAACGACTGTTATTGTCCGAGGGAAAATCAAATAAAGAAACGGTACTTGCGCTTGCACAGAGAGGTATCGAGCTGACATCACCCAGCGATATTATTAAGGATCCGTATGTATTTGAATTCTTGGGCATCCCGGAAAACAAGCCCATCATGGAAAGTGAATTAGAAAAGGCTCTTGTCCAGCAGATAGAAACATTTCTTTTGGAACTGGGGCGCGGCTTCATGTTCGTAGGGACACAGCAGCGGGTTACTCTAAACAACATTCATTACTATGTGGATATGGTGTTTTACAATAAGCCGCTCCGCGCCTATGTGCTGATCGAGTTGAAAACGGTAAAGTTATTGCCGGAAGCTGTTGGACAGCTTAATATGTACCTTAACTATTATGCCGCGGAAGTCAATGACCCGGACGACAATCCGCCTATCGGCATCATTCTTTGCACCGACAAAACCAATGTGGAAGCCGAATATGCCCTCGGCGGACTTTCCAACAACATCTTTGCTTCGTGCTACACTTATGTAATTCCCAATAAGGAAGAATTGATCGCGCAGGTAGAAGCTGTGCTGAAAGAATGGCACGAAACAGAGGACAAGGAAAATGAAGAAGTATTAAATTGAAATCGGTGTACTGATGGTGTAAAATGAGATGTAATGTGCGAAAAGTGCTTGTAATACCAGCATTTGGCTGAAATTACTTAATTAAGCCGTAGTTACCAAAAGGATACTATGGAGGAATCACGATGAAATTACCAGCCTGCCCGGTGGAGACCACTCTGATGCTGATTGGTGACAAGTGGAAGGTGCTCATTCTGCGGGAGCTGATGGGCGGGACCCAGCGCTTTGGCCAGCTGAAAAAGTCCATCGGCTCTGTGTCCCAAAAGGTGCTCACCGCCCAGCTGCGGGATATGGAGGCCACCGGCCTGCTCACCCGCAAGGTCTATGCCCAGGTGCCCCCCAAGGTGGAATACACCCTGACGGACACCGGCTATAGCTTAAAGCCCATTCTGGACGCCATGGTGGACTGGGGCACGGGCTATCAGCAGAAGAACGCCCGGCAGGATGGTCAAGAAGAAGAGCAGGCGTAACGCCCGCTCCCCTTTTCGATCTTTTTAACTTACTTGGCGATCTTCACCACCGCCTTGACGATGTTGGCCTTGTCGGCGACGCTCCGGTCCATGGCGTTCTGGATGTCGTCAAAGTCGAAGATGTCGGTCACGATGCCCTTTAAATTCACCCTGCCGGAGGCCACGGCGTCGATGGCCATGGGATAGATGTGGCGATAGCGGAAGACGGTCTTGAAGGTCAGCTCTTTGTCCAGGGCCAGGCTCATGGGCAGGGTCATCTCCCCGGACTTGGAGTAGCCCACCAGGACGATGGTGGCGCCCTTCCGGGTCATCTGGATGGCCTGGCGGGTGGTGATCTCCGTGCCCGCCGTCTCGATGACCAGGTCGCAGCCCAGGCCGTCCGTCAGGGCCAGCACCGCCTGGACGGCGTCCTGATCCCGGCTGTTGATGACCCCGTCCGCCCCCAGTTCTAACGCCTTGTCCAGGCGCTTTTCCATGATGTCCACCACGTAGACGTGAGAGACCCCCTCGGCCTTCAGGGCCATCATGGACACCAGGCCGATGCAGCCCGCCCCCATGACCACGGCGGTCTGGCCCGCGTGGGCCCCGCCTTGATTGGCCGCGTGGAAGCCCACGGCCAGCGGCTCGATCAGCGCCCCCTCCAATGTGCTCACGTTGTCCGGCAGCTTGAAGCACAGGTCGGCCTGGTGGGCCACATACTCCTGGAACACGCCGTCCACCGGCGGGGTGGCGAAGAAGACCACGTCCGGGCAGAGGTTATACTTCCCCTCCCGGCAGAATTTGCAGCGGCCGCAGGTCTTGCCCGGCTCCAGGGCCACCCGGTCCCCGATTTTCAGGTGTTTGACGGCGCTGCCCACCTCTACCACAGTGCCCCCCGGCTCGTGGCCCAGGACAAAGGGCGGCTTGACCACATAATCGCCGATGGCCCCCGTCTCATAGTAGTGCATATCGCTGCCGCAGATGCCCACATACTCCAGCTTGACCAGCACCTCGTCCTCCTTTGGGGTGGGAATGGGGCGGGTGGTATAGCCCATTTTGCCCACGCCGTTCATCACCGCGACCTTCATGCTCCCTTTCACAAGAAAACCTCCCTGTCTATTAAAATAATGACTTTTCGTAAAGTGCTTTTTATATAACTACTAATTAGCGCATTACGGCAAAAAAGTCAAGAGGTATTCTGAAATATTGTGCAAATGGGCAAAAGTTTGGAGCGGGACCTGGTTTCAGGTCCCGCTCCAGTTTGGTTTTATTTACTTTCCCTGATAGGTCTGATAGAGGAAGGTGATGATCTGGCTGCGGGTGCAGCGGGCCTCGGGGGCGAAACGGCCCTCGCCCACGCCGGAGGTCACGCCGTTCTCCACCGCCCACTGGACCGCCCCGGCATAATAGCTGTCCTGGGGCACGTCGGCAAAGCTGCCGGAGCTCTGGCCATTCTCCTCCCCGGCGGCCCGGTGGAGGAAGGTCACGCTCTGGGCCCGGGTGCAGGTCTGGTCGGGGGCAAAGCGCCCGTCGCCCACGCCGGAGGTGATGCCGTTCTCCACCGCCCAGGCCACGGCCTTGGCGCAGTAGTCGTCGGGGGACACGTCGGCAAAGCCGGTGTTCACGCCGCCCTTAGGCTCGGGGGAACCAGCCGCCCGCCACAGGAAAGTGACGATCTGGCCGCGGGTGCAGGCCAGGTCGCTGCCGAACTGGTCGGCGGACACGCCCTGGGTCACGCCCTGCTCTGCCGCCCAGCGGACGGCGGGGGCGAAGTAGTCGCTGTCCTTCACGTCGGAGAACTGGATGTTCCCGCTGGCACTGCCGCCAGCGCTGGTGTTGGCGCTGCCGCCGGAAGTGTTGCTGCCGCTGGAAGAACCGCCGGAGGAACTACCACCGGAAGAACCGCCGCTGCCGCTCCCACCGCTGCTGCTCCCGCCGCCGGAGGAAGACCCGCCGGAATTGTTGTTGTTGCCGCTGTTCCCGTTATCGCCGGTGTTGCCGTTGTCGCCGCTATTGCCGCTGTCCTGGGTGACGAACAGGTCCAGGGGCGGGGTGGCGTCGATGCCGGGCTTCCAGTACAGCTCCTCCAGGGGGTCGTCGGCCACGGTCTCCTTCTGGCTGCCGTCGGCGATGTGGCGCTTGGCGCTGGTGATGGTCACGTCGCCGCTGACGGCCTTGCCGGGCTGGGCATTCCACGCCTGAGAGGCGGTAGCGCCCTGGAGATAGACCTCGCCGGTGGAGATGGTCCCGGTTCCGGAGACGGCGGTGCCGCCCTCCTCCCACAGGACCTGGCCGCCGATGGCCACCAGCTTGTCGCTGCCGGTGATGGTGCCGTTTTCCAGCTGGACGGCGGTGCCGCCCTTGGTGTTGACCACGTTGCCCTCGCCGCCATAGACCACCAGGGTGGCCCCGTCGGCCAGGGTCAGGGTGCCGTCGGTCACCCGCAGACCGGCCTGGCCGATCTTGCTGCCGCCGGCGTCGCCCTTGATGAACACCTGGCCCTTCACGGTGACGTTTCCGGTGGCGGTGACCACGGGCTCGTGGCTGGTGCGGTCCACCAGATCGCCGTTGGCCAGATAGTTGATGTGGGAATAGATGGCGGCATTCTCCAGAATGGCCCCGTCGGCCAGGCGCAGCTGGCCGTTGATGGAGGCCCCGGTGAGGAACTCCCCGCCGCCAAAGTCGTTATAGTTCATGGAGAAGGTGCCGCCGCCCTGCACGTCGATGATGCCCTGGACGCCGGAGTCCCGCAGGGTCAGCTTGCCGCCGTTTTCCACCACGATGCGCACGTTGCTCAGCACTTCCATGTTCACCATGGTCAGGTCGCACCCGGCGGGAATATACAGGGTCTGGGGGATGTTGCCCGCCTCCACCTGCTCCCAAGCCAGGTCAGCGCCCAGCACGCCATAGGTCCCGCTCTGGTGGGAGCCGTACCAGGCCTTCAGTCCGGCGGGGACCCGGACGCTGTTCTCCTCCCCGGCGACGTTGCTGCCAAAGTCGGTGATGACCCAGGGTTCCATGATGTCCCACATATATTTGCCGTCCTGGGTCTGCTTCAGGGTGCCGGCGCCCAGCTTGTCCTGTGCCAGCTGGTCGGCCAGCAGCTCCTTCCCGGTGTACACCCGGAAGGGCAGGGCGTTGCTGGTGGCCGTGCGGCCCTGGTCGTCGGTGATGGTGACGGAGATGAGATAGGTGCCGGGGTCCTTGGGGGTGCCGTCCAGGGTGAGGGAACTGCTCATGGCGGGCATGAACACGCCGCGCATCCCGCTGTCGCTGCCCTCGGGGGTCCCGCTGTCCGTGTCAGGCACGATGTTCACCACGGCCTGCTCCACATAGCCGGTGGAGGGATCGGCGGAGTGGTCCAGCTTCTTCCAGTCCGCCTCCTCAGGCTCCTGGCCCTTGGGCAGACGGACGCCGTACACATCCACGGCGCTGTTCTTGTTCACGCTGCCCGCGCCGGTGGCCCCGGACACGCCGTCATAGCCCTTCTGGTCCACGATGGCGGCCTCGAAGGTGCCGTCCAGCTTCACCCACAGTTGATAGCCGTCGCCCTGGCCGTCGTTGGCCTCCAGATAGGGATTCCCGTCGGTATCCACCACCAGCTTGAACTCCAGCTTTTCATAGCCCTTGGCGGTGACCGAGATCACGTTGCCGCTCTTCAGCACGGGCACAGTGGGGTCGCTGCTGAAGTCTTTCTTGGCGAAGACGATCTGCTCCTCGTCTTCTAACAGCCGATAGCTGCCGCCGGAGGAGGGATCATAGTCTTTTTTCTCCCACACGGTGTCGTTCACGCGGATCTCCGTGATGACGGCCACATAGCCGGGGTGATCTTTCACGGTGACCAGCCAATCCTGGTCAAAAAAATCTGTGCTGAGGGACAGATCGTTCACGGTGACTACACCGGGAACGGGAACCGCCTTGGCGGCAAAGGCGGCGCGCACCGTCACGGCCTCGCCGGGCATGGTAAACTTATATTCGCCGTCCGCCACCTGGTCCGTCACGTCAACACCGTCCACAGTCAGCGTCTCCAGCTCATAGTCCTCGTCAGGGGTCACGGTCACGGTGACCTCAGTCCCCTGGGCGGCCTTCTCGTAATTGGCGGAGACGGTGCCGTGCTCGGCCTGCTCCACGGTGATGGGGTAGGTCTCCGCAGGCTTGGGTTCTTCGGTCCCGCCGCTGGAACTGTTGGCCTTGATCTCGGCGGTATAGCTGCTTCCCTTTTTGCTTACTTCCACCGTCAGGTCATTGTAGCCGTCGGCAGAAATCACAATAGTGGCAGGAAACGAACTATTATAAGTTATTTTCAAGGCCTGATAGCTGCCAAAAGCCCCTGTTGCATTGCCGATACACCACTTTGTTCCGCTTTCAAAATAGCCAAACGAATCAACACAGGTATACACCACATCGTTGACAGTGACCTGATTGATTTTTCCCATCCAATCGCTGGTGTTGCCACCAAAGCCCAAGTCTAAAATACCGTCGAACGAACTGTATGCACAGTTCTCTACTGTGGTCGGCAGTGTCTGGTCTGCCGCCAGGGCTGGGCTGATGGCGGCCATGGACAGGCACAGGGCCGCTGCCAGCAGGAGCGACGTGGCTTTTCGGAACAGTTTTCTCATAGATTTCCTCCTTTGGTCCTCGCGGCAGCCTGGGCCGCCGGGCGTTCGGGCCCCTCTCCGGTGGGTCCGTCTGGCGGGAGCCGATCCCGACAGAAAACAGGTTGCAATTTTCCGCCTCCCCATGCTATACTGTTGGGCGGCCCGCTTTCGGGCCACGCCGCTGGGGCGCGGCTGTTTTTTTGACGCAGCAGTTAGCAGTGTCTAACTTCTCTTCAAAAAACAGGCAAGTCAGCAACGGTTATAGGGTTAGTTATCGCTAACTTGCGTGTGCTATGTTACCAAAAAGCAATTTTCTTGTCAACGCCTCCGGGCCATCTTTCCGTAAAAAACGGGAAGAATGTTCGGCTTGCTTTGTATATTTTCCCAAAAGGAGCATTTCCATGAAAAAATGTCTCATTTTCTGTCTGCTGGCTCTGTCCTTGCTGCCCGGCTGCGCCGCCGCGCCAAAGGCGCAGACGGCCTCGTTTTTGGCCATGGACACCGCCATGGACCTGACCATCTATGGCGGCGCGGACCTGCCCGGCCAGGTCCAGGGGCTGATTGCCGACCTAGAGGGCCAGCTGTCCGTCACCGACCCGGACAGCCAGATCTACGCCGTGAACGCCCGGGGCTCCGGCACCCTGACGGGCCGGGCGGACACGCTGATGGGCCAGGCCCTGGACCTGTGCCGCCGCACCGGCGGGGCCCTGGACCTGTCCATCTATCCCGTGGTCCGGGCCTGGGGCTTTACCACCGGGGATTATCAGGTGCCCAGTGACGATGACCTGGCGACCCTCACGGCTCTGGTGGACTACACCCGCATCGACTATGACCCGGCCAGCGGCGCTGTCTCTCTGCCCGAGGGGATGGAGATCGACCTGGGCAGCGTGGCCAAGGGCTATGCCGGGCGGGAGGCCGCCCAGCTGCTACGCCAGGCGGGGGTCTCCTCCGCCCTGCTGAATCTGGGGGGCAACATCCAGACAGTGGGCAGCCGCCCCGACGGGGACCCCTGGCAGATCGGCGTGAAGGACCCGTCCACCGGCCAGCCCATGATGGTCCTGTCCATCCGGGACCAGGCGGTGGTCACCTCCGGGGGCTATGAGCGCTATTTCCAGCAGGACGGGCGGACCTATTGGCACATCATGGACCCGGCCACCGGACGCCCGGCGGAGAGCGGCCTGCGCTCGGTCACCATCGTGGGGGACGACGGCCTGGTGTGCGACGGGCTGTCCACCGCCCTGTTCGTCATGGGCCTGGAGCGGGCCGCCAAGTTCTGGGCGGGCAGCGACGATTTCGAGGCCATCTTCGTCACCGACGACGGCTCCGTCTACCTCACCCAGGGGCTGACGGACCGGTTTGCCCTCACCCAGGACCACGCCGACACGCCGGTGCAGGTCATCCAGAGATAAGGCATCCCCCGCCGATTTTTTTAGGATCGACGGGGGACGTTCTTATATGCAGACGAGATCAGCCCTGCTGTTTGGGCAGCACCTTGTCCGCCAGCAGGCACAGGACCACGGTGAGCACCATGTCGGGCAGGGTGTAGCCCACGGGGGTGTCCACCCCCATCAGCCAGCGATAGGCGGCAAAGCCGATGAGCCAGATAATCAAATTCCGGCCATCGGCCAGCACGTCGAACCGGTCCCGGCGCAGAATAAAGTGGTCAGCGATCTGCACGGCGATCATGGGGGCAAACACCGAGCCGATGAGATACAAGAACCCGGTGATGTCGTCCATCGGGAACAGGATGGCCCCCGCCACGCCCACGATGGTCACAACGATGGCCGTCTTCTTCCCGTCCAGCTTGTGGGACAGGGACTCGGCGGAGATACCGGCGGACCAGGCGTCCAAAAACGTGGTGGTCACGGTGGAGAAGACCAGGATGACCAGGGCGGCCACGCCCAGGCCCGCCTTCACCATAATGACAGCGATGTCATACTCCCCGGTGAACATGGCGGCCCCCATGCCGATGACATACATCCAGCAGGACACCAGGCCATAGACGATGACGCTGACCCAGGTGGCCTGGGTGGGCTTTTGGGCCTGGCTGGTGTAGTCGCTGATGAGGGGCAGCCAGCTCAGGGGCATGGCCACCGCCAGCTCCACCGCCGCGCCGAAGGACATGGCCTCCCCGGCGGCGGTGACGGCGTTTCCGGAGAAGAAGATGACCTTGCACAACACCAAGGTCAGCAAAAACAGGGCCGCCATGGTCAGCTTGTTGATCCAGCCCAGGTCGGTGACGCCCACGGCGATCCACAGGACGATGAGGGCCCCGATGACCAGGCACCACACCCAGTGGCCCACCGCGAAGATGCCGCCGATGGCCAGGGCCCCGTCATAGATCATGATGGCCGTCCAGCCCACCAATTGCAGCACGTTCAGCAGGGCAAACAGCAGGCCGCCCCGCTGGCCAAAGCTCATTTTCACCGTCTCCATGGCGGTGCGGCCCGTGCGTCCGCCGATCAGGCCCGCCAGCAGCATCATGGCGCAGCCAATGATGTGGCCCAGGAGGATGGCCGCCAGACCCTGGCTCAGGCCAAGGGAGGCGAAAGAAGTGCCCGTCAAGATCTCGGCCAGGGAGACGCCCGCGCCGAACCAAATCAGGCCGTTTTGCAGGGTAGAGGTCTTTTTCATCGGACAAACTCCCCCTTCAGATCAAACATGTGGTCCATGGGGCCGGAGCCTTTTCCCAGATCCAGCATGGCGGCCAGGGCGCCTGAGATGTAATCTTTCGCCCGCTGGACGGACCGGTCCAGATCATAGCCCTTGGCCAGGTTCGCGGCGATGGCGCTGGACAGGGTGCAGCCGGTGCCGTGGGTGTTGCTGTTCTGGATGCGGCGGCCCCGGAACCAGACACCGGCACCATTCCGCCACAGCAGGTCGTCGGCGTCGCTGATCTGGTGGCCGCCCTTGCACAGCACGGCGCAGCCGTATTGCTCGCTGATGGCCCGGGCGGCCCGCTCCATCCCGGCGGGGGCAGAGATGGTCATGCCGGACAGGACCTCCGCCTCGGGGATGTTGGGGGTGAGCAGAGTGGCCAGGGGGAGGAGCTTCTCCTTCAGGGCGTCCACCGCCTCCTCCGAGATGAGCCGGGCCCCGCTGGTGGCCACCATCACCGGGTCCACCACGATGTTCCGGGCCTTATACTGGCGCAGCTTGTCCGCGATGACGGCGATGAGGGCGGTGGAGGACACCATGCCCGTCTTCACCGCGTCGGGGAAGATGTCCGTGAAGACGCAGTCCAGCTGGTTGGCCAGAAATTCGGGGGTGGATTCGAGAATGCCATAGACGCCGGTGGTGTTCTGGGCGGTGAGAGCCGTGATGGCGCTGGTGGCGTAAACGCCGTTGGCCGTCATGGTCTTGATATCCGCTTGAATTCCGGCGCCTCCGCTGGAGTCGCTTCCAGCGATCGTCAATGCTGTTTTCATGTGAGGTTTCTCCTTTCTTGCTTAAAAACACATTGAAGTTTTATTACGCGGCGGCAGGTGGTGCCCCCAAGCCGTCGCGAAGTCAAAAAAATGGCTTCGCCATTTTTTTGAGTGGGGTTAAGCACCCTGTGCGCGCACTCGCTGCGCTCGCACACTTACAGGGCGAGAAGTGTTTTTCGCCACGTACACGCCGCGGCGAAAAACGGATCTTATTTTATTTCACGCCTGCGGGCGTGAAACTCCTTGCAGGAGGGCTTTTGGCCGCCCGGGGCGGCCTGTCATTGCGAGGAACGAAGTGACGTGGCAATCCGTCTCCCCGCGCAACTCATCACTCCTACTTCCTAACTCCTAACTTCCTCCGCCAGCTTGCGCATATGCTGCGCGGCGGCTTGAATGTCGGGCTGGCCGAAGAGGGCGGAGACCACGGCGGCTCCGGCGATGCCGGTGCCCTTGAGCTGGAGGATATTGCCCTCGCTGATGCCGCCGATGGCCACCACGGGGATCTTTACAGCGGCGCAGATGTCCCGCAGGGTATCATAAGACAGGGTGGACACGTTGCTCTTAGTCCCCGTGTGGAACACGGCCCCGGCCCCCAGATAGTCCGCCCCGGCAGCCTGGGCCCGCAGGGCCTCCTCCGGGGAATGGGCGGACACGCCCAGAATTTTGCCTGGCCCCAGCTTCTGCCGGACCAGCCCGGCCTCCATGTCCTCCTGGCCCACGTGGACCCCGTCGGCCCCGATGTCCAGGGCCAGGTCCACGTTGTCGTTGATAAGGAAGGGGACCCCATACCGGCGGCACAGGGCCTGGATCTCCAGGGCCTCCCGGCGGAAATGGGGCAGGTCCAGCTGCTTCTCCCGCAGCTGGACCATGGTTGCCCCGCCCAGCAGGGCCTGCTCCACCTGCTGGGCCAGGGTCTGGCCCTTCAGCCAGGCCCGGTCCGTCACAGCGTAGAGCAATAAAGAATCTCTATCGAAGTTCATAGCGCGCTCCTTTGCTTAGCGTCTCGCCGTCCAGGTGACAGACGGCGTCGATGATGCGATTGCGATAGGTGGCGTTCCCGTCATAGGGGGCCATGTGCCCCCAGGCGATCTCCCCCGCCAGGCCCATGGCGCACACGGCGGCGGCCAGGGCGCTGACAGACCGGTCCGGGTCGGCGGCCAGAAAGGCGGCGCACAGGGCGGACAGCTGACAGCCCGTCCCCGTCACCCGGCTCATCTCCGGGCGGCCATTGTGGATGACAAAGCAGCTCTCCCCGTCGCTCACCAGGTCCGTCTCCCCGGTGACGGCCACCAGACAGCCCAGCTGCCGGGCGGCTTTTTTGACGAAGGCGATCTGGTGGGACAGGCCGCTCTCCCCCTGCCGGTCCTGGCCGTCTGCGTCCACCCCCCGGTGGGTGTGGGCCCCGGACAGTATGGCCCGCAGCTCTGACGCGTTGCACCGCAGGGCTGTTACGGGCAGGCGCTGGAGCAGCATCCGGGCGGTGTCGGTGCGCATGGGGCTGGCCCCCGCGCCCACCGGGTCCAGCAGGATGGGGCGGCCCAGCCGGGCAGCCGTCTCCCCCGAGGCGACCATGGCGGGCACCCGGCGGCGGCTGAGGGTGCCCAGATTCAGCACCAGGCCAGCGGACAGGGCGGTGATATAGGCGCTCTCCTCCGGGTCGTCGGCCATGATGGGGCTGGCCCCGCAGGCCAGCAGGACATTGGCCACGTCGTTGGCCGTGACATAGTTGGAAATGGCGTGGATCACCGGGGCCTGCTGCCGGACCCGGGACAGATAGTCGCCCAAATTCAAGTGTGTTCCCTCCAAAAGAAAAAACCGCGGCGCGTCTGACAGAAAAGACGGCCTGCGGCACAGGTAAACGCATCTCTCCCTACGTTGGCATTACCCAAATCAGGTCACAGGTCGAAGCGCACAGCTTCCTCTCAGCCCGTTTGCGAGCTCCCTTGTTTTCTCACGGACGCTATTATAATCCCAACAAAAGAAGATTGCAAGTTTTTCTCCCGTGGGGTATGCTTAAAACAGAGATCAAAATTTAAAGGAGGCTGACCCCTATGACCGACCAGGAACTGGTGGACCGGGCCATCAAAATGCAGGAATTTTCCTATGTGCCATACTCCCGCTTCCCCGTGGGCGCCGCCCTGCTGTGCGACGACGGCACGGTGTTCACCGGCTGCAACGTGGAAAACGCCGCCTTTGGCTCCACCATATGCGCCGAGCGCACGGCGCTGCTGAAGGCGGTGAGCGAGGGACGGCGCACCGGCTGGATGACTCTTGCCATCGCCGGGCGGGGCAGCGACTTCTGCTGGCCCTGCGGGGCCTGCCGTCAGATGCTGTATGAGTTTGCCCCGGGGCTGCGGGTGCTGGCCGCCCGGGGGGACGGGGCGTTCGAGACGGCCACTCTGGACCAGCTCATGCCCCACGGCTTCGGCCCCCTGTCTCTGAAGTAAAAATCACGCATAGCCTTCCGCCTTTCTGGACAAGCTATCCCCAATGGCTCTTGAAAAGGAGGGATCGAGCGTGGTAATGGACAAGATCGCCCTGACGCTGCTGGTCATCGGCGGCATCAACTGGGGCTGTGTGGGGCTGTTTCAGTTTGACCTGGTGGCCTTCGCCTGCGGCGGCTCCGCCAGTCTCATCAGCCGGATCGTCTATACCCTGGTGGGCCTGTCCGCCGTGTGGTGCGTCTCCCTGCTGTTTCGCCTGGGGGACGGCAAATAAATTTTTCTTATCCAGCCAAAGGCCGGGCGCAGCTGCGTCCGGCAATTTTTTTGCACATTTTTTCCCGTTTGGTGGACGAAACCGTGCAACTCCCCGCCCCGTGGCGGCCAGGGGTAGAAGAAAAGTTTGGACGGAGGGATACATAGAATGGAGCTGTGGACCATGGTCCTCACCGGCGGGGTGGGGGCGGCGGCCATCAAGCTGCTGGATCACGTGATCCAGTGGGGGCTGAAGCGCTGGGAGGGGCGTCGGGCGGGCGCGGCCCGGGTGGAGACGGAGCAGGAGAAAAAGATCAACGGCCTTCAGGCCGGACTGCGGGTAGTCCTGTTGGACCGCATCCAATACCTGGGCCAGTGCTATCTGGCCGACGGGGAAATTTCCTTTGACGACAGGCGGCGGCTGCACCGGATGCACGACGCCTATCACACCGGCTTAAACGGCAACGGCGACCTGGATGTCATCATGGCCCAGGTGGACCGCCTGCCGCTGAAGCATTAACGTGTTCCATGCACGAGGAAGGGAGGTGTTTTTTATGGAGATCGGCATTGCCAGCGTGGCGGCCATCACCGTCGTCTGCTATCTGGTGGGGCTCATCGTCAAGGCGTCCTGTGTGAATGACCGGTATATCCCCATCGCCTGCGGCCTGTTCGGCGGGCTGCTGGGGGTGGCCGGGCTGTATCTGGGGCTGCCCGACTTCCCCGCCCACGACCCGCTCACCGCTCTGGCGGTGGGTATCGTCTCCGGCCTTGCCGCCACCGGCATCAACCAGGCGGCAAAGCAGCTGGGGAAGTGATCCTGTCACGGAGAAACAGGAGCATTCATTTACGACAGACGGCATCCGGGTTCGGGGCCGTCTGTTTTTATAGGGGGCATTATGGAACTGACGATCAAACCATGCATTTTGACCCAGAACGACTGCTATCGCAAGGGGCGGTATATCCGGCCCCGGGGGGTGATGGTCCACTCCACGGGGGCCGCCAATCCTTATCTCCGGCGGTATCTCTCCCCGGACGACGGGCGGCTGGGGGAACCGTCCTCCCGGCACTGGAACCAGGGCGGCGTGGGGGCCTGCGTCCACGCCATGATCGGCAAAACCGCGGACGGAAGCGTAGCCGTCTACCAGACCCTGCCCTGGACCATGCGTAGCTGGCACTGCGGGCGGTCTGGAAACGACACCCACATCTCCTTTGAGATCTGTGAGGACGGCCTGACCGACAGGGCCTATTTTCATGCCACGTATCAGGCCGCCGTAGACCTGACGGCTTACTTGTGTCGGCGGTTCAGGCTGGACCCCCTGGCCGATGGGGTGGTGCTGTGCCACAGCGAGGGCTATCGGCGGGGCATCGCGTCCAACCACGCGGACGTGATGCACTGGTGGAAAAAATTCGGCGTGGACATGGACGATTTTCGGGCCGCTGTGGCGGCCAAATTACGGGGAGGCGAACACGATTTGACAGAGCAGCAGGTGCGGGCCATCGTCCGGGAGGAGCTGGCCGCCGCCCAGGCGGCGCGGGACAAACTGCCCGTGAGCGGCTGGGCGGCGGAAAATCTGGAGCGGGCCAAAGCCGCCGGGATCACCGACGGCGCCCGGCCCCAGGGCTGGTGTACCCGGCAGGAGGCGGCCCTGATGATCCTATCCCAGCGGGAAACAAAATAAATATGCAAAATGCCCGCCCTACAGCCAAGCAAGCTGTGGGGCGGGCATTTTTATGTTCGTTTTGACTTTTTAGAAAACTTACCGCAGGACGGCGTCGCAGTCGGTCTTCAGGGTCTCCAGGATGCTCTTCACATCCTCGTCCGCCTCCTCGCTGGTGAGGGAGCGGTCATCGGCCCGCAGGACCAGGTTGAAGGCCACGGACTTCTTGCCCTCGTCCACGCCCTTGCCGCGATAGACGTCGAACAGGCTGACCTCCTTCAGCAGGCCACGGGCACCCTTGCGGATGGCCTCCTCCAGCGCGCCCACGGTGACGGCCTCGTGGCAGACCACGGCGATGTCACGGGTGACGGAGGGGAACTTGGGCAGGGGCTGGTACACAGGCGCGCCGCCCCGGGCCTGGGACAGGGCCTCCACGCTCAGCTCGGCGCAGTACAGCTCGGCGTCCACGCCGTAGTTCCGGGCCACCAGGGGGTGGATCTGGCCGAACACGCCCAGATACTTGCCGTCAGCCCACACACCGGCACAGCGCCCAGGGTGATAGGAGGGGTCATCGCTGACGGCGCGGAACTCCACGTTCTTCGCCCGCAGCTGCTTCAGCACGGCCTCGACCACGCCTTTCACGGAGTAGAAGTTCACGCCCTCGCCATACACGCCCAGGGTGAGCAGCTTCTCCTCCTTCGCCAGGCCGTCCTCACCGCCGGGGAGATAGATGCGGCCCAGCTCGTACAGGCGGGCGGCCTTGTTGCGATAGTTATAGTTCCGGGTGAGGATCTCCAGCATAGAGGGCAGGGTGGTGGTGCGCATGATGGAGGTGTCCTCGCCCAGGGGGTTCAGGATCTTGAAGGACTGGCGGCGGGGGTCGTCCTCCGCCCAGCGGATCTTGTCATAGTAGGTGGGGGAGATGAAGGAATAGGTGATGATCTCGTCATAGCCGCAGGCACGGCACACGGCCCCCAGCTGCTGCTCCAGCTTCTGGGCGTCGGAATAGCCGCCCTGGGTGGTCTCGCCCCGCTGGAGGGTGCAGGGGATGTTGTTATAGCCGTGGAACCGGGCCACCTCCTCGGCCAGGTCGTTCATCCGCAGCACATCGCCCCGCCAGGAGGGCACGGTGACCTGGTCGCCGTCGATGGTAAAGTCCAGCTTCTCCAGGATGCGGACCATCTCGTCCCGCGCCACGTCGGTGCCCAGCAGGGCGTTGATCTTCTCCGGCTCCAGGGGCAGCACGGTGGGGTGGGGCACATAGTTCAGGATGTCGATGACGCCGTCCACCACCTCACCGGCGCCCAGCAGCTCCACCAGCTCGCAGGCACGGTTGACGGCGGGCAGAGTGTTCATGGGGTCCAGGCCCTTCTCATACTTGGCGCTGGCCTCGGTGCGCATGCCCAGAGACAGGGCGCCCTTGCGGATGCAGGTGCCGTTGAAGTTGGCGGACTCGAACACCACGTCGGCGGTGTCGGCGACGATCTCGCTGTTCAGGCCGCCCATGATGCCAGCCAGACCCACGGCCCGGGTGTCGTCGGCGATGACCAGGTGGTTGGCGGTGAGGGTATGCTCCTTGCCATCCAGGGTGGTGAGCTTCTCCCCCTCTTCGGCCCGGCGGACCACGATCTTGCCGCCCTTCACATAGCGATAGTCAAAGGCGTGCATGGGCTGGCCATACTCCAGCATCACATAGTTGGTGATGTCCACGATGTTGTTGATGGGGCGCACGCCCATGCTGCGCAGCCGCTCCCGCATCCACTTGGGGGAGGGGGCGATCTTCACGTTGCGTACCATGCGGGCGGTGTAGCGGGGGCACAGGTCGGCGGCGGGGGTCTCCACGTCCAGCAGCTCTACCAGGCTGCCCTGGGCCCCGCCCTTCACCTGGGGGGCGTGCAGGCGCAGTTCCTGGCCAAAGGTAGCGGCGGCCTCACGGGCCAGGCCGATGACGGACAGGCAGTCGGGGCGGTTGGGGGTGATCTCAAACTCCACCACGTGGTCGTCCAGGCCGGTCACCGCCTTGATGTCGTCGCCGGGCTTGCAGTCCTCGTGGAGGACAAAGATGCCGTCGGGGATGCAGTGGGGGAACTCCCGCTGCTCGGCGTGGAGGTCGGCCAGGGTGCAGATAGCGTCGCTCTTGGTGTTATAGGCCACCAGGTCGCCCACATGCAGGTTCATGCACTGGGTGTCGGGGCTGGCGGTGGAGCCGCCCAGGTCCAGGGTGGTGTGATAGCCGCCGCCGGGTTGAGTCTCGCACTCCAGCACCTTGGCGCACACCACGGGGCCGAACACCTTGTCCCCGGCCTTGATATCGGCGGGGATAGAGGGCTTGGCCGGGTCGATGGCCTTATAGTCGTTCAGCAGGGCGGCGGCGGTGATCACGCCATAGGGGAAGTCCCGCTCGTCCAGGCCCAGCTCGCTGAGAGAGCACAGCATACCGTTGGACAGCACGCCCCGCAGCTTGCCCTTTTCGATCTTCTTTCCACCGGGCAGGGTGGACTTGTGCAGGGCCACGGGGACCAGGTCACCCACATGGATGTTCCAGGCGCCGGTGACGATCTGCACCGGCTCGTCCTTGCCCACGTCCAGCTGGCAGATCCACATGTGGTCAGAGTCAGGGTGGCGCTCCATGCTCTGGATGCGGCCCACCACCACGTTGCTGATCTCGGCCCCCAGGTCCTCGGTGACCTCTACCTTAGAGCCGGACAGGGTCATGGACTCGGCAAATTCCTTATCGTCGGCGTCAACGGTGACAAACTCGTTGAGCCATTTACGGCTTAAATTCATAGTTAAAACTCCTTATCTGAACCGCCGGGAGCCGGGCGGCCACAGGCCGCCCCTGCTCCTTCCGGCGTATTAGGCATGAAATGATTTAGAACTGTTCAAGGAAGCGCACGTCGTTCTCGAAGATCAGCCGCAGGTCGGCGATCTTGAACTGGCGCATGGCCAGGCGCTCCAGGCCCATGCCGAAGGCCCATCCGGAATAGACCTCCGGGTCGATGCCGCTCATCTCCAGCACACGGGGGTGGATCATGCCGGCGCCCAGCACCTCGATCCAGCCCTCGCCCTTGCAGGTGGGGCAGCCCTTGCCGCCGCACTTGTGACACTGCACGTCCATCTCGCAGCTGGGCTCGGTGAAGGGGAAGTGGTGGGGGCGGAAGCGGGTGACGGTACCCTTGCCAAACAGCTGCTCCATCACGGCGTTCAGGGTGCCCTTCAGGTCGGCCATGGTCACGCCTTTGTCGATGACCATGCCTTCGATCTGGTGGAACATGGGGGAGTGGGTGGCGTCCACCTCGTCCTTGCGGTACACCCGGCCGGGGGCCACGATGCGGATGGGCAGCTTCATGGTCTCCATGGCGTGGACCTGCATGGGGCTGGTCTGGCTGCGCAGCATCACCCGGCTGTCCTCGTCAAAATAGAAGGTGTCCGACCAATCCCGGGAGGGGTGGCCCTCCTCGGCGTTCAGGCGGTCAAAGTTGTAATAGGCCAGCTCGATCTCCGGGCCGTCCAGAATGGTAAAGCCCATGCCCACAAAGATGTCCTTGATCTCGTCCAGGGCCAGGTACATGGGGTGCTTGTGGCCGATGGTCACGGCTTTGCCGGGGACGGTGACATCCACCGTCTCGGCCTTCAGCTTGGCCTCCAGGGCGGCGGCCTCCAGCTTTTTGCCGGCGGTCTCGATGGCGCTCTCCAGGGCGGAGCGGACCTCGTTGGCCAGCTGGCCCATGGCGGGGCGCTCCTCGGCAGACAGCTTGCCCATCTGCTTGAGCACGGCGGTCAGCTCGCCCTTCTTGCCCAGATACTGCACCCGCAGGGCGTCCAGGGCGGCGGAGTCCCGGGCCTGCTCAAAGGCCTCCAGGGCCTGGGCTCGAATTTTCGCTAACTGTTCTTTCATGGTTCAAAACTCCTTTTGGAATGATCTTTTCCGGTTTTGGGCAGCAAAAAAGCCTTCCCTCCCAGACATCTGGGACGAAAGGCAACCCTTCCGCGGTACCACCCGCATTCGCGCTCTCCGGCCCTTTTTGGGCTTTGGGCGCGCACTCTCTCCTTTGGTAACGGGGGGAGGACCCCGTCCCGCTCTCGCGGGCCGCTCCCGGGCGAACCAAGCGGCGTGTGGCAGGGCGGCTTTCAGCCGATGACCGCCCCTCTCTTAGGCACAGATGCTCCGCTATTTTCCCGTTCGACGCATTTCAAACTAACGTTACTTATATCACAAAATCCGCCCCTTGGCAAGGGCAAATTCCTGAATTGGGAAAATGGGCGAAAAAAAGCCCGGTTTTGCCCCCGTTCCCGCCAACATGTCCCCCCGCCTTGCTGGACAAGGGCTTTTTCCGGTGGTAAAATAGGATATTCCCGGCGGGGCCGTTTGCGGCCTGGTTCTCCGGGATACACTACCACAAAATACCGCCGCTTTTTCGCGGCGTAAACGCCCCCGGTCCGCCCGGGCGGTTTTATGGAGGAAGCTATGTTAGAATTACAGCACATCAGCTTTGGTGTGGAGCAGGACGGGGAGAACAAAGAGATCCTGCGGGACATCAACCTGACCATCAACGAGCGCTTTGTGGCCATCACCGGCCCCAACGGCGGCGGCAAGTCCACCCTGGCCAAGGTCATCGCCGGTATCCTGGTCCCCACCCAGGGCCGCATCATCCTGGACGGAGAGGACATCACCGGCCTGGGCATCACCGAGCGGGCCCGGAAGGGCATCAGCTTTGCCTTTCAGCAGCCTGTGCGCTTTAAGGGCCTGACGGTGAAGGACCTCATCACCCTGGCCAGCGGCAAGAGCATTGGCGTGCCCGAGGCCTGCGACTATCTGTCTGAGGTGGGCCTGTGCGCCAAGGACTACATTGACCGGGAGGTGGACGCCTCCCTGTCCGGCGGCGAGCTCAAGCGCATCGAGATCGCCATGATCATGGCCCGCAGCACCAAGCTGTCCGTCTTTGACGAGCCGGAGGCGGGCATCGACCTGTGGTCCTTCTCCAATCTCATTCAGGTGTTCGAGCATCTCCACGAGAAGATCAACGGCTCCATCCTCATCATCTCTCACCAGGAGCGCATTCTGAACATCGCCGACCGCATCGTGGTCCTGGCCGACGGCCGGGTGCAGCAGGACGGAGCCCGAAAGGACGTCCTGCCCGGCCTGCTGGACAGCTCGTCCAGCGTGTGCAGCGCCCTGTCCGATAAGGTCCGCTGAGCATCTGACAAGGAGGAGAAAAAGCTATGATCGATCCCATTCAGCAGCACCTCTTAGAGGAGGTGGCCCAGCTGCATGAAGTGCCCGAAGGGGCCTATAACATCCGGGCCAACGGCAAAAAGGCCGGCCGGAATACCACCGCCAACATCGACATCGTATCCAAGACCGACAAGGACGGCATCGACATCATCATCAAGCCGGGCACCAAGAACGAGTCCGTCCACATCCCCGTGGTCCTCAGCGAGAGCGGTCTGACCGACCTGGTGTACAACGACTTCTTCGTGGGGGACAACTGCGACGTGACCATCGTGGCCGGCTGCGGCATCCACAACTGCGGCGTGCAGAACAGCCAGCACGACGGCATCCACACCTTCCACGTGGGCAAAAATGCCCGGGTGCGCTATATCGAGCGGCACTATGGCGAGGGGGACGGCAACGGCGAGAACATCATGAACCCCACCACCGTGGTGGAACTGGACGAAGGCAGCTATATGGAGATGGAGACCACCCAGATCAAGGGCGTGGACTCCACCGTCCGGGTCACCCGGGCCACCCTGGGTCCTGATGCCACCCTCATCATCCATGAGAAGGTGATGACCCACGGCAAGCAGCACGCCAAGTCCGACTTCACCGTGGACCTGAACGGGGCGGGCTGCCACACTAACGTCATCTCCCGCAGCGTGGCCCGGGGCCAGTCTCACCAGGTGTTCATGGCCCGTATCAACGGCAACGCCCCCTGCTATGGCCACTCAGAGTGCGACGCCATCATCATGGACCAGGGCGTGGTCTCCGCCATCCCCGAGGTGACGGCCAACTGCCTGGACGCCCAGCTGGTCCACGAGGCCGCCATCGGCAAAATCGCCGGGGAGCAGCTGACCAAGCTGATGACCCTGGGGCTCACCGAAAAAGAGGCCGAGGAGCAGATCGTCAACGGCTTCCTGAAGTAAGTTTTCTGTTTTATTTTCATCGAGGTGATCGTATGCAGGCCCTGCTCACCCCCCAGCAGTGCCGCCAGCTGGACCACATCGCCATAGACCAGCGGGGCGTCCCCTCCCTGGACCTGATGGAGCGGGCCGCCCAGGCCGTGGCCGAAGGGGCGGAGGACCTTCTGTCTGACCGCCGCCGGGAGAACGAGTTTGCCCCGGCAGCCTTCTGTTCCGACGGCGGTGAACTGCCGGAGCCGGTCCGGGCCCTTTTGGCACGCCGGGAACAGGACAGCGCCCCCTGGGCCGCCGTGTTCTGCGGGCCGGGGAACAACGGGGGCGACGGGCTGGCCGCCGCCCGGCTGCTGCTTCAGCGGGGCGTCTCCGTCCGCACCATCTTAGTGGGCGACTGGGCCAAAATGACCGCCGATGCCCGGGAGATGGCCCGCCGTCTCCAGGCCGTCGGGGGAGAGATTGAAGCCTTCGACCCCGACGATCTGGAGCAGTCCGCCTGGCTGGGTCTCTGTGACTGCGCCATCGACGCCCTGCTGGGCGTGGGCCTCAAGCGCCCGGTGCAGCGGGCCTTTCTGGCGGCGGTGCGGCGGCTGAACAGCCTATCCTGCCCCGTGGTCGCCTGCGACCTGCCCACCGGGCTGGACGGGGACACGGGCCGCGTCCTGGGGAAAGCCGTCCGGGCGGACATGACCGTCACCTTCACCGCCGCCAAGCCCGGGCTGTATCTGGACCAGGGCCGGGTGTACTCCGGCCAGGTGCGGGTCATCGACATCGGCCTGCCCAATGACCTCACCGCCCCCCTGCTCACGGGTGGAAACCTGTGGGCGGTGAAGGGTCCGGACACCCTCCCCCGCCGCCCCAGGACGGCCCACAAGGGGGACTTCGGCAAGCTGTTTCTTTTGTGCGGCAGCGTGGGCTTCACCGGTGCCCCGGTGTTTGCCGCCCGATCTGCCGTCCGCTCCGGCGCGGGATTGGTGTTTCTGGCCGTGCCAGAAGACATTTATCCCATCGTGGCCGTCAAGTGCGACGAGGCCATGCCCTTCCCCATCCCCGACGACTATGACGCCCTGCTCGCCCGTGCCAAGGGCTGCGACGCGGCCATCCTCGGCCCCGGCCTGGGGGCCGACCCCGTTGCCCGGGAACTGGCCCGAAAGCTGCTCCAGGACCTCCCCTGCCCCGTGGTGCTGGACGCCGACGGCATAAACGCCCTGGCCGGGCATATAGATATTCTGGACAGCCGCTCCGCCCCCACCCTGCTCACCCCCCACGACGGGGAGTTCCAGCGGCTCACCGGCTGCACCCTCTCCCTGGAGGACCGGCTCTCCGCCGCCCGGGACTTCGCCGCCGCTCACCGGTGCGGCCTGATTCTGAAGGGACACGCGACAGTTACTGCCGCCCCCGACGGGCGGGCCTGGGTGAATGTCACCGGCAACCCCGGCATGGCCAAGGGCGGCTCCGGCGACGTGCTCTCCGGCATCGCGGCAGGGCTGTGGGGGCAGAAGCACCTGCGCTCCGGTGACAGCGACCTGTGGTCCCTGGCGGCCCAGGCCGTGGCCATCCACGCCGCCTGCGGCGACCTGTGCGCCCGGGAGCTGGGTGAGTACGCCATGACCCCCGGCGACATGGTCCGCGCCCTGCCCAAGGTTTTCAAGGCCCTGGAGCCGTGCTCCGGGACATAACACAAAAGGGAGGATCTCTGCTGTGCGCAAGCTGCTGCTTTGCGTACCAATGATAATGCTGCTGTCCGCCTGTGGCCGCGCCCCCGGTGGGGTGGGTCCGGCGGAGGAGCTGGCCCTGACCATCCGGGGGGAATACGCCGCCCTGAGCACCTGGACCGCCCAGGCGGAGATCACCGCCGACTATGGTCAGCGGGTGTATGAATACGCCGTGGCGGCGGAGTTTGACGGGGCGCAGACCCGCCTGACCCTCACCGCCCCGGACACGGTGGCCGGACTCACCGCCGTTTTGACGGAGAACTCCGGCGCGCTGGAATTTGACGGCCTGTGGGTGGAGACGGGGCCCCTGGACCCGGAGGGCCTCACCCCCGCCGCCGCCCTGCCCGCCCTGGTGGAGACAGCCCGCACCGGCTATATCACCGCCTGCCGCCTGGAGGAGGACGGCCTGCTGCGGGTGGACTGCGGCGACCCGGAGTCAGACCCCGGCGTAGGGACGGAGACCGCCCTGTGGTTCCAGCCGGACAGCCATCAGCTCCTGCGGGGAGAGATCAGCCGGGAGGGCTTCCGGGCCATCCGGTGTGACTTTTCCGACTTTTCCAAGACATGATTTTGCCGGGGATATCATCCCGGCCCCACACAAAAGATAAGAGGGATCGCTATGGAGGATTTCACAAAGATCAGGACCTGGGCCGAGGTGGACCTAAACGCCCTGGCCCACAACTACCGCGCCCTGCGCGCCCTGACCCCGGAGGGCTGCAAGTTCCTGGGGCTGGTCAAGGCCAACGCCTATGGCCACGGGGCCGTGCCCGTCGCCAAAAAGCTGGAGGAGCTGGGCTGTGACATGCTGGCCGTGGCCTGTGTGGCCGAGGCGGCCCAGCTGCGTCAGGCGGGTATCACGCTGCCCATCCTCTGCCTGGGCTATACCCCCGTGGAGGAGACGGAGGCCCTGCTGCGCTATCACGTGACCCAGACGGTGGGCGATCTGGACACGGGCCGCGCCCTGTCCGAAGCCGCTCAAAAGGCCGGGGGCGTGCTGGACGTCCACGTGAAGCTGGACACGGGCATGGGCCGCATCGGCTTTTTGTGGCAGCTGGACGGGGACAACGGCCCCGTGGCCGACGACATTGCCGCCCTGTGCGCCCTGCCCGGCCTGCGGGCGGGGGGCATGTTCACCCACTTCTCCGACGCCGACGGCAGCGAGGCCTATACCGAGGACCAGCTCCACCGATTTCAGGACGCCCGGACCACCCTGGCCCAGCGGGGCGTGACCTTCCCCCTGTACCACTGCGGGGCCAGCGCCGCCACATTGCGCTATGCCTGCACCCACATGGATATGATTCGCCCGGGCATCGCCCTGTATGGCTACTCCCCCGCCCCGGACATGCCCCTGCCCCACGGGCTGGAGCTGCGCCCGGTAATGACGGTGAAGAGCCGGGTGGCCGTGGTGCGGGACCTGCCCGCCGGGTCCTGCGTCAGCTATGGCCGCACCGCCACCCTGGCCCGGGACTCCCGCCTGGCGGTGGTGCCCATCGGCTATGGCGACGGCTTCCCCCGGCTGCTGTCCAACCGCATGGACCTCATCGTCCATGGCGTCCCCTGCCCCATCGTGGGCCGCATCTGCATGGACATGTGCATGATCGACGTCACCGACGTGCCCGATGTGAAAGCGGGGGACGAGGTGCTGGTCTATGGCCCCGGCCAGGCGGAGCGGGCCGCCCAGACCATGGGCACCATCGTGTATGAGCTGCTGTGCGACCTGACCGGCCGGGTCCCCCGGGTCTATGTGGACGGGCCAGAGGCATAAAAGCAAGTATCCATCCCCGTCCATGTGCATAGGATGACATGGAGAGACTGCCGCGGAGCTTGTCTGTAGGGGCGGATATCATCCGCCCGGGGTGCCCGGTGCGCAACGGCGGGCGGATGATATCCGCCCCTACACCGACCACCTGACATCCCCCAGGGGCGGCCTTTGGCCGCCCGGAACACGGCAGTCTCTTCGGAAAAGGGGAAGCGGGCAGGTATAATCCCCGCCGCCCCGTGGGAGACTTATAGTGCCGCGTTACATAGGCCCTTCGCCCGGGTAACGCGCACTATCCTTCCAGCGGAGTGTGAACGCACGTGGACAACAGTGTGAAACGAGGCGACATCTTCTACGCCGATCTCAGCCCGGTGGTGGGCAGCGAGCAGGGGGGCGTGCGCCCGGTGCTCATCGTGCAGAACGACACCGGCAACCGCCACAGCCCCACCGTCATCGCCGCAGCCATCACCTCCCAGACCGGGAAGGCCCGGCTGCCCACCCATATCTCCGTCTCTCCCCTCAGCTGCGGGCTGCCCAAGCAGTCCATCATCCTGCTGGAGCAGGTGCGCACATTGGATAAGCGCCGCCTGCGGGAGAAGATGGGGCGGCTGGACGACGGCGTGATGCGCCAGGTGGACGCGGCCATCGCCGTCAGCCTGGGACTGCACCCGGAGACCATGGTCTGATGACCCCGCCGGGGGGCCGCGTTGGGCGGCTCCCCTACATAAGAAAACCGGGCCGTGGGCCCGCCCTTGCAAAGGAGTACATGCTATGAAGAAATACAGACGGATCGTCCCCGCCGCCCTGGCCCTCGCCCTGCTGTGTACCGGGGCCGCCCTGGCCGCCAACGGGGACAAGAGCGACCCCCTGGTCACCCTGAGCTATCTGGAGCAGACCGCCCTGCCCAGCGTGGTCAGCCAGGTGGAGACCAAGGCCGCCCAGCGGCAGACGGAGCTGGCCAAGAATCTCTCCGACCAGATCGCCGCCTATCAGCAGCAGACGGGTTCCACTGGCGGGAACTCCGGCTCCGCCGCCGGGTATACTCTCATCACCCTCACCAGCGGCCAGACCCTGTCCCTGGACGTGGGGTGCGAGGTGCTCCTGCGGGTGGGCACCGCCACCGTGCGCACCAACGACAGCAGCGCCGCCCTGGTGGACATGTCCGCCGGGAACACGGTGAACAACGGGACCTCCCTGACCAAGAACCACCTGTACATGTCCACCATCGCCGGACGCACCCTATCCCCCACCTCCGGCACGGTAAAGCTCCTCATCCGGGGCGGGCATAAGATCGGGTAAACGGATTGCCACGTCGTCGCGCAGCCGTTGGCGGCTATGCCGCCTTACGGATGCGGCATACCCCTTGCGGGTACTGCGCTCCTCGCAATGACAGTAGGGGCGGACCTTTGCGCAGCCGTTGGCGACGAAGGAGCCTTACGGATGCGGCATACCCCTTGCGGGTACTGTGT
>ERZ856578.2038-NODE-2038-length-35110-cov-6.026004_pt1 | contig 35110 bp, 30 predicted proteins | sample MGYA00514384_ERZ856578 | MGnify/ENA primary metagenome ERZ856578 (study PRJEB29103, sample SAMN06111958) | human gut metagenome | biome: human gut; feature: ankylosing spondylitis patient; material: healthy_person | host: Homo sapiens | place: China:Hangzhou...
GCGGGCTGCTAGGCGGCGCTGCGGCGCTCATACACCTCCTAGCCCCAGCCCCTACGCAGATGGATGCAGGAGCGGCGGGTCACGCCGGGCAGCACAGAGCCGTTCAGGTCGGGAGTGAGGATCTTGCCGTTGACCTTGAACATCACGTTCATGGCGCCGACCTCCTCGATATACTTGCGGTGGACGCCGTCCAGCCACAGCACCTGGCTGTAACCGGCCTTCTCCGCCCGGTCACCGGCCCGCAGGGAGGCGGCGTAGTTGCCGCCGGTCTTGGCCATGCCGGTGCCGCCCTTGACGGCGCGGACGTCCTCCTGCTCCACATAGATCTTCACGGGAGCCAGGCCCTCGGGATAGTAAGCGCCCACGGGGCAGACGACGATGATGAACTGCACGTGGTGAGAGGCGTGAACGCCCAGGGCGGGGTCCAGGCCGATCATGAAGGGGCGGATGTACAGGGAGGTGTCCTTCTCGGTGGGCACCCAGTCCCGCTCCAGCTTCACCAGCTCGGTGATGCCGGCCATGGCCAGCTCAGCGGGGATCTGGGGCAGGCACATACGCTCGGCGGAGTTGTTCATGCGCTCGATGTTGCAGTCGGGGCGGAACAGCTGGATAGAGCCGTCGGCGGTGCGATAGGCCTTCAGACCCTCGAAGATCTCCTCGGCATAGTGCAGCACCTTGGCGGCGGGGTCGATCTGCAGGGGGCCATAGGGGACGATGCGGGGATCGTGCCAGCCCTTGCCCTCGTCATAGTCCACGATGAACATATGGTCGGTCATGTTCTTGCCAAAGACCAGAGTGGAGGAGTCCGGCTTTTCCTTCAGTTTGGCGGCGCGGGTGATTTTGATCTCTTCCATGGTGAGTTTCCTCCTGATTATCCAAATGTTCCGGCGCTCTTCCGCGTGAGCGTTGCGGCGCAGCAGACGGGGCCAATAGGCTCCGCGGCCCATATCAAAATAAGAACCAGGAAATACGGGGTGCGGAATACTGCCTTTGCCGCATATTATACCAGTCTTTCGCCCCGGATTCAACGGGGGAATGGCCCGGTTTGGGAAATTTGCTGAAATTTTTTACAGCCCGGCCAGCTTATCAAGGCCCATCAGGATCACTGCCGCCTGGCCCCGGGTGGCCGTGCCCCGGGGGGCCAGGGTGTTGTCCCCCATGCCGCTGATGAGACCCGCGCCATTGGCCCAGGCCATGGCCGTTCTGGCGTAGCCGGACACGGAGGAATTATCGGCAAAGCCGCCGATGCTGCCCGTCTGGCTCACGTCCAGGCCCCGGTACTGGGCATAGCGATAGAGGATGGCCGCCAGCTGCTCCCGGGTCACGGGGTCGTTGGGGCCGAAGCAGCCGTTTTCATAGCCGCTGACCAGGCCGTTTTCCGCCGCCCAGATGGCCGCCTTCTCATAATAGCTGCCCGCGGCCACGTCCCGGAAGGGACAGGTGCCCGTCACCTCCGGCGCGCCCGCCATCTGATAGAGGATGGTCACCAGCATCCCACGGGTGAGGGCCGTGTTGGCCGTCCACACGGCGATCACGCCGCCGGAGATGGTCAGACTGCCGTTGGAGTCAAAGCCGTCGCCCCCGGAGGTATAGGCATTGATGGTGCTGCCGGAGATGTCCATGGTGGAGCTATAGCCCGTCAGGTCAGAGTTGGCGGCGTTCAGGCAGTCGTCGGTGGCGGTGATATCGATGTCGCCGGAGCGGATGGCCAAATTGGCCGCCTCGATACCCTCATAACAGCCGGTGATGTCGATGTCCGGCCCGGCGGTGCCCGACGCACCCACGGTGAGGGACAGGTCGCAGTGGAGGGCGTCGTCCCCGGCGGAGATGGTCAGGCTGCCGCTTTCAATGTTCAGCTGCTGCTCGGCGTTCACGGCGTCGTTCACCGGGGCGTCGATGTTCAGGGTCAGCTCCCGGATGGTCAGGCTGGCCGCCCCCTCCTCGTCGGTGGTGGCCCCGGACTTGACGCCGTTTTTGCCGTTGGCCGTCACGTTCAGAGTGCCGGAGCCGCACAGGGTGACCTGAGAGCCGTCCTTACATTTGATGACGGCGTTCTCCGCGCTGTCGTTGTCCGGGTAGGTCTCGTCGTTGTTCTGCTCCGTGTCCGCCAGGGTGTTCACCGTGCCGTCGGCGGCCACGATGGTCACTTCGGTGGATTTGTTGCAGGCGATGGCGGCGCTGTCACCGCTGGTCAGGGTCAGGCCGTCCAGCACCAGCACCACGCCGGTGGTGCCCTTCTTCACGGTGACGGAGCCGTCGGCGCAGCTGCCCGACAGGACATAGGTCCCGGCGGCGTTGATGGTCAGCTCCGTGCCGTCGATCTTATATCCGTCATAGTCCCCCTCCTGAACGGTGATGCCGCTGTTGGAGAAGCGCAGCGCCGTCTCCCCGCCGGTGGCATAGTCCTTTGCCGCCAGGGCGGTGGCAGGCAGCATAGATAAGGTGAGGGCTGCGGCGGTCAGTCCGGCCAGCAGCTTTTTCGCCCGGGGCGTCATATTCATCTTCATAAAAAACATCCTTTCTGACGATCCAGATGATCTGTGTGCGGTTTTGTGCGCTCCCTCTCGGGATGTCCACAGCATAGACCGGCAACCTAAAGGCCAGTTAAAGAAAACAAAAAAATTTCTTTAGGCTGGCTTTAGGTTCCAGGCGTATCATCAGGGGCACAAAGGAGGTATCCCACATGGCAAACCAGATCCAAAGCTGCTTTGAGCGGTATGAAAAGAAATACATGCTCACCCCCGCCCAGCTGCGGGTGATGCTGACGGGCATGAAGGCCCATATGGTCCCCGACCAATACGGGAAATACACCATCTGCAACATCTATTACGACACCCCCGACTGGCGGCTCATCCGGGCCAGCCTGGAAAAGCCCGTATATAAGGAGAAGCTGCGGGTGCGCAGCTATGGCGTGGCCGCCCCGGACGGCAAGGCCTTTGTAGAGATCAAAAAGAAGTTCGACGGCGTGGTCTATAAGCGGCGCATCACCGCTCCCGCCCCCCTGGTGGAGCCCCTGCTGGGCGGCATTCTGGAGCCGGACCGCTTCGGCCAGATCGGGCGGGAGATCTCCGGCGTGTTCCTGTCCATGGCCTTAGGGCTGGCCACCGGCATGGGCTATGTGGGCCTGGCCGTGGTGGCCTTTGTGATCCTGGCCGCCGCCCTGGCCCTGCTCACCGCCGTGAACTTCGGTCAGCGGTCTGAGAGCGAGCGGGTGCTGAAGATCACCATTCCCGAGAGCCTGGACTATGACGGTCTGTTCGACGATCTGTTTGACCAGTACACCCGGTCCCACACCCTGGAGCGGGTGAAGACCGCCAACATGGGCACCCTGTACGAGCTGGAGTATCGCGTCACCCTGCCCGGGGAGTAGCCCTCCAAAGAGTTCCTGGACGCCCTGCGCTGCCGCAACGGCAACCTGAACATCGTCTGCGGCCGCCCCGTCACCCGTGAGGCCCTGTAAGCCCTCTGGACCCTTGCATTTCCCTGAAAGGGCCGCTATACTACAAGGCAGAAAACGCAAAAACACAGCAAGAAAAGGGGGGCGGGCCATGCTCCGCCGGGGGCAGACCTATCGCCCCGCCGCCCTGACCTATGGCGACCTGACCCTGGACCCGGCCACCGGGGACCTGTCCTGCGGGGACAAGACCGTCCGCCTGGGCGGGCGGGAGTTTCAGATCATGGAGCTGTTTCTCCGCGCCCCCCGCCAGGTGTTCTCCGCTGACCGCATCATGGAGCAGGTGTGGGGCTGGGACAACGAGGCGGAGATCAACGTGGTGTGGGTGAACATCTCTAACTTGAGAAAGAAGCTGAAAGCTCTGGGCTCCCACACCGCCCTGCGGGCCAACCGTGGCCTGGGCTATCTGCTGGAGGCCGAACCATGATCCGCCGCCTGCGCAACCGGTTCATCCGCATCGCCACCCTGTCTGTGGCGGCGGTGATGCTGCTGCTCACCGTCATCCTGAACACGGCCAACTTCATCTCCACCGACGGCGACCTGCGGGACACCCTGACCCTGATCCAGGAGAACGAGGGGACCATCCCCCTCTCCGCCCACACAGGCAGCGCCGCTCCGTCCTCAGACACGGATACCAGTGCAGCGACAGACCCGACTGGCGACACGTCCGGCGCAGCCCCCGGCGACGCCCAGCCTCCCCAGGACCCGGGCGCGCCCCCGTCCGACGCGCCCCAGAGCGCCCGTCCCAATGACCGGCCCCGGGGGCCCTTCACCGCCGAGACCCCCTACTCCACCCGCTATTTCGTCCTGCGCTATGGGGACGACGGGGAGCTGACCATGGCCGACCTGAGCAAGATCGCCTCGGTCTCTCAGGAGGACACGGGGGAATATCTGGCCGCCGCCGTAAAGCACGGCCCGGGCTATGGCTACTATGGCTCCTATCGCTTTCTGGTGGTCCACAATGGCCAGGGGCGGAACATGGCCATCTTCCTGGACTGCTATCAGGCCCAGCGCTCCATGAAAACGGTGCTGCTGTGGTCCCTGGCGGCGGACGGGGCCTGCATTCTGCTGGTGCTGGGGCTGGTGGTACTGCTGTCCCGGCGGGCCATCGACCCGGTGGTGCGCAGCGCCCAGCGGCAGAAGCAGTTCATCACCGACGCCAGCCACGAATTAAAGACCCCCATCACCGTCATCGCCACCAGTCTGAAAGTCCTGGAGATGGAGGTGGGGAAACAGAAGTGGATCGACAAGGCCCTGGGCCAGACGGAAAAGCTCACCAGTCTGGTCTCCTCCCTGGTCACCCTGTCCCGCATGGACGAGGAGGACTCCCCCCTAAAGCCCGAGCCCTTCCCCATCAGCGAGGCAGTGGAGGAGACGGCGGAGTCCTTCCGGGACTTAGCCCAGTCCAAGGGCCATGAACTCTCCCTGTCCATCGCCCCCGGCCTTATCTACACCGGGGACGAATACGCCCTGCGGCAGCTGGTGTCCATCCTCCTGGACAACGCCATCAAATATGCCCTGCCCGGCGCGCCCATCTCCCTCACCCTGGCCAAGGGCCGCCGGGGGGTGGTGCTCACCGCCGCCAACCGGTGCGACCCCGCCCCGGAGCTGGACCCCGGCAAGCTGTTTGACCGCTTCTATCGGGCCGACCCCGCCCGCAGCAGCACCGGCGGCTTCGGCATCGGCCTGTCCATCGCCCGCAGCATCGCCGAGGGCCACCACGGCTCCATCTCCGCCAAGCTGGAGGGGGACACGATCACCTTCACGGCCATCTTAAAATAAATTTCAAGGCACGGCTTGTCTGCCGTGCCTTGCTTTTTTGCCTGGAACAGGCTATGATATAGGCAATGTCGCCCGGCGGGGCCGGGCTTTGGAGGGGATGCTCATGCGCCTGTTTGATACCCACGCCCACTATGATGCCGACGCCTTTGATGCGGACCGGATGGAGGTTCTTTCTTCCATGCCCGGCCAGGGGGTGGAGCTGATCTTAAACCCCGGCTGCGACCTGAAAAGCTCTCAGACGGCGGTGGAGCTGGCGGAGCGTTTTCCCTTTGTCTATGCCGCCGTGGGAGTCCACCCGGAGGAGTGCGCCGACTGGAACGCGGAACATGATATCCCTGTGTTAGAGGCCCTGGCTCAGAATCCCAAGGTGCGGGCCATCGGGGAGATCGGCCTGGACTATCACTGGGCGGAGAATCCGCCCCGGGAGCTTCAGCAGCAGGCGTTCCACGCCCAGCTGGAGCTGGCGGAAAAATTAGACCTGCCCGTCATCGTCCATGACCGGGATGCCCACCACGACTGTCTGGACATCGTCCGGGCCCACCCCAACGTCACCGGGGTCTATCACTGCTACTCCGGCGGGGTGGAGGACGCCAAGACCCTGATGAAGCTGGGCTGGATGATCTCCTTCACCGGCAGCATTACGTTTAAGAACGCCCGCCGGGCCCTGGAGGTCATCGACCTGCTGCCCCTGGACCGGATGATGATCGAGACCGACTCCCCCTATATGTCCCCGGAGCCCTTCCGGGGCCGCCGGAACGACTCGGGCCGGGTCCACCTGGTGGCCGAGGCCATCGCCCGGCGCAAGGGCCTGGACCCCGAGGAGGTCGCCCGGATCACCCTGGAAAACGGCAGACGATTTTTCCGCATCTGAATTTTTGCCGCCCGGACGGCCCTACATATTTGCATAAAGGAAGGATATCCATGACCATCACCTATGAATACGAGGATGCCCTCTATGTCAACCTGACCAACCGCTGCAACTGCAACTGCGAGTTCTGCCTGCGCCACGGCAAGGCCCAGGGCTCCATCTATACCGAGGATTCCCTGTGGCTGGAGCACGAGCCCTCCCGCCAGGAGGCCATGGACAGCTTCCTCAGCCGGGACGTGTGCTCCTATCGGGAGATCGTCTTCTGCGGCTATGGTGAACCCACTTATCGCTTAGACGACATCCTGTGGCTGGTGGACCAGCTGAAGGCCCGCTTCGGGGACAAGCTGCCCCCGGTGCGCATCAATACCAACGGCCACGCCAACCTGATTTTAGGCCGGGACGTGTGCCCGGAGCTGAAGGGCCGCATCGACACCGTGTCCATCTCCCTCAACGCCATCACCGCCCAGGAGTATGTGGCCCTGTGCCACCCCGTCCAGGGGGAGGCCGCCTATCAGGCCATGCTGGACTTTGCCCGGGAGAGCAAGCAGTATGTCCCCCACGTCATCCTGACCATTGTGGACAAGGACAAGACCCCGGAGGAGATCCAGACCTGTAAGGACATCGCCCGGGACCTGGGGGTCAAGCTGCGCATCCGCAGCTTCATCGACTCCTGAGTATTTCTGTAAGCAGATAAGACGCGTCAGTGGACCAGGCCAAGCTCCTCCCGGACCTCCCGCTCGTTGTCGGCGGAAAAGCAGAAGCGGCCCGCGCCGTCGTATACCTCGATGTGCTCCCGCACCCAAACCAGTTCGTATTCCATGCTCCCGTTCCCCTTTCCGGTTTTGATGGTATCAGTATACCGGGGGCGCTGTCCCATAAACCGGACTGCCGGACTGTGCTGGAAGCATAAAACAGCATAAAAAATCCTGTGTCCGACTTGGACACAGGATTTTTTTGTTCTCTTACTTGTTGCTCCGGCGCCAGATGTGCATCTTCTCGGCGTCGGCGATAAGCTGCTCCCGGAAGTCGGGGTGGGCGATGGAGATGATGGCCTCGGCCCGCTCCCAGGTGGACAGGCCCTTCAGGTTGATCATGCCATACTCGGTGACGATATAGTGGACGCAGGACCGGGGGTCGGTGACGATGGAGCCGGGGGTCAGGGTGGGGACGATGCGGCTCTTCACGGTGCCGTCCTTGCCGGTGACGGTGGAGGACATGCAGATAAAGCTCTTGCCGCCCTTGGACTGATAGGCGCCCATGGCAAAGTCCAACTGGCCGCCGGTGCCGGAGATGTGCTTCAGACCGGCGGACTCGGCGTTCACCTGGCCGAACAGATCCATGTCGATGGCGTTGTTGATGGAGATGAAGTTGTCGATCTGGCTGATGACGTGGACGTCGTTGGTATAGTCCACAGGGGCGCCCATCACGTCGGGGTTGTGGTCCATATAGTCATACAGCTTTTGGGTGCCGGCGGCAAAGGCGAACACTTGGCGGCCCTTGTCCAGCTGCTTGTGGCGTCCGGTGATCTTGCCCGCCATGGCCATGTCCACAAAGCCATCCACATACATCTCGGTGTGGACGGACAGGTCCTTCAGGTCAGACTGGGCGATCATAGAGCCGATGGTGTTGGGCATCCCGCCGATGCCCAGCTGCAAACAGGCCCCGTTGGGGATCTGGGGCACCACCAGGTTGGCCACGGCCCGGTCCACGTCGGTGGGCTCGCCGCCGCCGCCCAGCTGGGCCACGGGGGGATTCTCGCCCTCCACCACCATGTCCACGTCCTTGATGTTGATCTCGCAGCCGTTCAGGCCATAGACCCAGGGCAGGTTCTCGTTGACCTCCAGGATGATGACTTTAGCCCGGTCCAGCATATCGGCCAGGTGAGAGGCGGCCAGACCATAGCTGAAGTTGCCGTGCTTGTCCATGGGGGTCACCTGGATCATGGCCACGTCCACGGTCAGGTTGTCCCGATAGAACCGGGGCAGCTCGGAATAGCGCATGGGGGCGAAAAAGCCCATGCCCTTGGAGATGATCTTCCGGTCAATGCCGCTGCAATGCCAGCTGTTCCAGGTGAAGTGGTCCCCGGCGTCCTCGGCCTTGGCGATCTCGGGCATCCACATGGTCACGCCGCCGCGCACCTTCACGTCGTGCAGCTCATCCTTCCGGGCGGCCAGGGCCTTGTCCAGGGCCACGGGGTGGTTGGTACACCAGCCGTAGTCCACCCAGTCGCCGGACTTGATGACCTTTACCGCCTGGTCGGCGGTGGTCAGCTTCTGCTGATACAGTGCCTGATAGTCCATGTTCGTATCCTCCGTATCTGAATCAAAATTTTGTGATCTGCTTATTTTTTAACGGCCCACGTTGATATAGAAGGGCTTCATCAGGCTGGGCTGCTCGGTGGAGTCCTTCTGCTGGCGGTGGGGCTCCGGGGGCAGGCCCCGCTGATAGCCGCCCCGGCTGCGCTTTTCACGGGGGGCGGTGCGGTCCTTCCGGCCCTGGCGGGCATTTTTCTCGCCCTTGGCGGCCTTTGCGCTCTTGCCATTCTTGCCAGCCTTGCCGTTCTGGTCCTCCTGGGCGGCGGGCTGCTGCTTGGGGGCGCGCTGGGTCTGGGCGGAACGCTCCTGGCTCTTGTGGGCGGGCTTTTTGCGCTTGCTGCGGCGGCTTTGCTCCTGGCCGCCCAGGGTCAGGGGCCGGGGGGCCAGCAGGCGGGCGGTGGCGTCCATGATCACGTCGCTGTCCAGGGGGTTGGGGCGGTGGAACTCGGTGCGGGGCATGGCGTCCCCGGTGTCCATCAGCGTCCCGGAGCGCACGCCCCGGCGGGGCCGCTTCTCCCGGACGGGCTGGCGCGCTTCGACCTCGGGCTCCATCACCTGAACGGTCTCGGCGCTCTCCACCTGGGCCTGGGCCTTGCCCCGGCCTCTGCGGCGGCGCTTTTTCGTGCTGGGCTGGGCCTGCTCCAGGACTTCTACAGCCTGGGCCTGCTGCTCCTGCTGGGCCTGGCGCTTCTCCTTGGCCGCGGCCTTGGCGGCCTCGTCCCGGGCTCGGCGCTTCTCCCGGGCGGCGGCCCGGGCCTCCTGGTCCTCCTCGTTGACGATGCGGCCATGCTTGTCCCGCTTGGGGGCCTCGAACACCTCCATGGGATAGGGGTGGTCCTCCACCACGGGCAGCTGCTTTCCGATCAGCTTTTCAATGTCCCGCAGCAGGGGCTTCTCTCCAAAGTCGCAGAAGGCGATGGCCTGGCCCCCCCGTCCGGCCCGGCCGGTGCGGCCAATGCGGTGGACATAGGTCTCGGGCACCTCGGGCAGGTTATAGTTGAACACGTGGGACAGCTCTTCAATGTCCAGGCCCCGGGCGGCGATGTCGGTGGCCACTAAGCAGCGGATGTTCCCCGCCTTAAAGTCGGACAGGGCCTGCTGCCGGGCGGTCTGGCTCTTGTTGCCGTGGATGGCGGCGGCGGACACCCCCGCTTTCTCCAGGTCCCGGGCCACTTTGTTGGCCCCGTGTTTGGTGCGGGTGAACACCAGGGCGTTCTTCACCCCCAGCTGCCCCATCAGGTGGGCCAGCAGACGGGTCTTGTTGTTCTTGTCCACAAAATACACGCTCTGCTCAATGGCCTCCACCGGGGAGGAGATGGGGTCCACCGCTACCCGGGCGGGGTCGTGGAGCAGGGAGTTCACCAGGTCCCCAATCTCCGGGGGCATGGTGGCGGAGAAGAACAGGGTCTGCTTCTGCCGGGGCAGCCACTTCAAGATCTTCTTCACGTCGTGGATAAAGCCCATGTCCAGCATCCGGTCCGCCTCGTCCAGGACGAAGATGTCCAGATCGTCCAGACTGACAAAGCCCTGGTCGTGGAGGTCCATCAGCCGCCCGGGGGTGGCGACAAGGATGTCCACGCCCCGGCGCAGGGCCTCCACCTGGGGGTTCTGGCCCACGCCGCCGAAGATGACGGCGTGGCGCAGGGACAGATACTTGCCATAGGCCTCAAAGCTCTCGCCGATCTGGATGGCCAGCTCCCGGGTGGGGGTGAGCACCAATGCCCGGATGGGGTGGCCGGAGACGGTCTGGGCGGAGAGCCGCTGGAGAATGGGGGTTGCGAAGGCGCAGGTCTTGCCCGTGCCCGTCTGGGCGCAGCCCAGCACGTCCCGGCCCGCCAGGGCGGGGGGGATGGCTTTCTCCTGGATGGGGGAGGGGGCGTGATAGCCCATCTCCCGCAGTGCGTTTAAAATGGGGGCGTTCAGCCCAAGCTGTTCAAAAGTCATGCAATACTTCCTTTTCTGCGTCTCCCAGCGGTACGCCGGGCGCTCATTCAGGCGGAGGGACCCTTCGCCTGGCCCACGTTCTCCCTGTGGGCTGGGGTGTTTTCAGCGCAAAAGCCCGTTGAGCCGCTCCAGCACCAGCCGGGCGGTTTGAGCCAGCGTCTGTCCGCCGCCGCAGTCGATGACCAGGTCGGCGTATTTGTCATACAGGGGGGCGCGATAGGCCATCACGTCGGCCAGGGTCTGGCCGGGCTCCATGGCGATGCCTCGGGTGCTCAGGTTCTGGATGCGGCCGCTCAGCTCGGCCAGGGGGACCTTCAGATAGACCACGGGGCCCAACGCTTTCAGGTGCCGGGCGGCCTTCTCCCGGCATACGGCGCTGCCTCCCGGGGCGATGACGGTGTTCTCGCAGGAGACCGAGCAGACGGCATCCTCCTCCGCCTGCAAAAAGGCATCCAGGCCCCGCTGGTCCAGGATCTCCTGGAGCAGGGCGTGCTCCCGCTTTTGGATCACCAGGTCCACGTCCAGAAAGTCATAGCCCAGGGCCTTGGCCAGCAGGACCCCCACCGTACTTTTGCCCGAGCCGGGCATCCCGATCAGAACCACATTTTTCACCGTGCGTCCCCAACCTTTGCAGACAAATTTAACTGATATATTATACTATACCCCGATGCAAAAAGAAAGAGCCAACGGTGGAAAAATCCCCGCGTTTCCCCACAAAAAACGTCGAAGCCGACCAGGCGGGGCAGAAGTTTTCCACAGACGTGGCCAAAAATGTGACAAAACCCGCCCCGCGGCATGTGGAAAGCCGTGGGGCGGGTGGATGTTCAGCTGCCCTGGAGCAGGTTCATGTCCTCCAGCGTCAGGTCGCGGGTATAGGGGTTGATCAGGCGGTTCACTGCCTCCAGAGTGGTGGTGGGGTCCAGAGCATAGCAGTAGGAATAGCCCCGGTAGTGGGCCTCTCCGTTGCCCTGAAGGGTGCAGGTCTCCACGCTGGAGGAGGGGTCCACGTGGATGGCCTGAGAGGCGAAATAGAGCATCTCCGTCACCGACAGGTCGGTGTCCACATACTGGTCAAAAATGTCCACAAAGCCGTTGAGCTTGGTCAGACTGTTCCAGGCCAGGGCCTTCTTGGCCAGAGCCACCAGCAGGGCCTGCTGGGTCTGGGTGCGGCCCACGTCGGTATAGCCAGAGCCGTCGTTGTTCTTGCGGAAACGGGCCACCTCCATGGTCTGCTGGCCGTTTAAGTGCTTCATGCCCTCTTTAAAGTGGATGGACAGGTTCTGATAGGGGTCGTCATAGTTCATGTCGCAGGGAACATAAAAGTCCACTCCGCCCATATAGTCCACCAGGGCGATAAAGCCCTTTAAATTTACTTTGATGTAGTGGTCCACGGGGACGCCCAGGATCTCAGAGATTTCTTTCATCCGCTGCTCCACCCCGCCGGAGCCATAGACCAGCTTGGGGTTCTTCCCGGAGCCCCGATCCACGATAGTATCCCGGGGGACGGAGACCACACCGACTTTTTGGTTGGGCACGTCATAGCTGAACACCATCATGGTGTCCGTGCGGAAGCCGTCTCGGTCTGTGCCCGCCAGCAGGATGTTGTATACCCCATCCCGGCGGACCAGGGCGTTGGGGTCTGTGGGGGTGGAGATATCGGCAGAGACGTCTGTGCTGCCATCCGGCGCCGTTGTGCTCTGGTCGGGGGCAGACGGTACCTCCGGGGGACGGATGGCGAACCTGGCCACCCCATAGCCCACCACGATCATGGCCGACAGCACCACCACCAGGCGATAGAGCCAGCTGCACAGCCGCCCCAGGGGGGAGCGGGGGCGTTTGCCCGGGCGCTTGGGGGGACCGGAACGATGGCCGGAGCCGCGCCCCGATTTTTTCCGGGGCGGCGGGTCATCGTCGTAGTCATCGCCGCGATCATCATAATAGCCGCCCCGGTCATAGTCGTCGTAATATGGATCGTCGTAAAACTCGTCATCTTCATAACCCAGGCGGGAGCGGCCCTGGGGCTTCTTGGCCGGAGGGGCCTGGCGCTTGCCGCCCCTGCGGACGCTGATATATCTCTCTTCCAGGTCGTTCCCCTCCCCGTTGGTTTCCATAAATACGGACTGCTTTCCCAAGTATAACGGTTTCCGCCCGCCCCGGCAAGAGGGCGGGCGGAATTTTATGAAAATTTAAGGATTTGGACGAAGACCGGAATGATCCGCCTTAAAAGACCAGGGCGTGGGTGATCTGAGACAGGCTGTGCACCCCGCACATGGCCATGGCGTCGGACAGCTCGGCCTTCAGCTTTTCGGTGAGCAGGCGCACGCCCTCCGCCCCGCCGCCGTACACGGCGGTGACATAGGGCCGGGCCAGAATGCAGGCGTCCGCCCCCAGGGCCAATGCCCGCAGCACGTCCAGGCCGGAGCGGATGCCCCCGTCTACCAGAATGGTCATCTTGCCCTTTACCGCGTGGACGATGGAGGGCAGCACCTGGGCCGTGGCGGGCACGCCGTCTTGCACCCGGCCCCCGTGGTTGGACACCACGATGCCCGCCGCCCCGGCCTCCAGGGCCTTTCTGGCCCCGGTGGGGGTCATAACGCCCTTGATGATAAAGGGCACCCCGGCGTATTCGATGATCTCCCGCAGCTCGGCCACCGTCTTAGACCCGGCGGGGGGCGTAAGGCCCTTCAAAAAGGGCAGGCCGGCGGCGTCGATGTCCATGGCGAAGACTTTCGCGCCGGAGGCCTTGGCGGCGTCCAGCTTGGCAAACAGGGTGTCCCGGTCCCAGGGCTTCACCGTGGGGATGCCCCGGCCCCCGTTCTCCCCGATGGCCTTGGAGGCGGCGGCGAACACCCCCGGGTCCACCCCGTCGCCGGTGAAGGCGGCGATGCCCGCCTCCACGCAGGCGGGGACCAGGATGCCGTTATACTCCTGGTCGGTGAACTTGTCCCCGTAGTGGAGCTTTACCGCCCCCACCGGCCCGGCGAACACAGGCAGGTCATAGGTCTGGCCGAACAGGGTGAACCGGGTGTCCACGGGCACGTTCTCGCAGATGGTGTCCATGTTCAGCAGCACGTCCTGCCAGGCGTCATAGTTCCGGGCGGCCACCGTCCCCGTCCCCTTGGAGCCAGGTCCGGGCATAACGTTCTTGCAGGCCCTGCCGTTGCACACCGGGCACACCTTGCAATAAGGCCCGCTGCAAGTCCGGGCGTTGTTCAATACTTCCTGATAAGTCATGGTAACACTTCCTTTGAGTGATGAGTTAGGAGTTAGGAGGGATGAGGTTCAGCCTTCGCCCCGCAGGGGAGAAGGTGGCATGGGCGCAGCCCATGACGGATGAGGGGGAGTAACGTGGGTGCATCGGTTGTCGAGCGGGCCGACGCGGAGGTCGGCCCCTACAAGAGCCATCGTAAGTCGGTGTAGGGGCGGACCTCCGTGTCCGCCCGTCGATGACCACCGCACCCACGAGGCCCGCCCTCATCTGCCCCCTGGGATGGGGAAGGCTAAACCAGGTTCACCCGCACACATCCAAAATGACCTGGGCAAACATCTTGGCGCTGAGCACCAGATCATCCAGAATAGCGAACTCGTCCGGCTCGTGCATGCGGTTGTCCACGCCGGGCATGGCGCAGCCGAAGGCCACGCCGCCGGGGATGTCGTGGACATAGGTGCCCCCGCCGATGGCCAGGCACCGGGCGGGCAGACCGGTGTAGTCGTGATAGACCCCCAGCAGGGTCTGGACGAAGGGGTCATCCTCGGGCACGCAGTGGGGCGGCACCAGGCCGGGGTCGGCCACCTCCGCCCCCAGGGGAGAAATCGCATCAGACAGGCGGGAGAGCAGCTCCTCCTCTTTCGCGCACAGGGGGAAGCGGCAGTCAAACTGGGCGGAGAAGCCCGTCTGATTTAAGTCCAGCACGCTGAAATTCAGGGTGAGGGGGCCGGAGGTCTCGTCCGCGCAGGCCAGGCCCAGGGCCTTCCCCTGGGTGTCCCCGTGGGGGAACAGGGCGGCCAGACCACGAATCATTTGGGCGGAGGGGCTGTCGGCCAGGGGCAGCGCGGCCAGGACAGACAGCAGGGCAGTGAGGGCGTTGTTGCCCTTCTCCGGCTGGGCCCCGTGGGCCCCCGTCCCCAGAGCGTAGAGGGTCAGGCCCGCCGGGGTGCGCCCCAGCTGGAACTCCACCCCCGTGTCCCGCTCCGTCTGGCGGATCACCGGGGCCAGCTTGGCGGGGGACAGCCCGGCAATTGTCGCCCGGGCCTGCTGGGGCACGGCGTTGTGCCGCTGTCCGCCTACTACGGACAGCACCCGCGCCCCCTCCTTCTGCCGGGGCCAGCGCCCCCGGAACACCGGGGCGAAGCGGCCCTTCTCGATGTTGATGACGGGAAAGTCCCCGTCGGGGGAGAACACGTGGGGCGGCGGGGCCTCACGGGCGAAGTAATAGGCGATGTCCGCACTGCCGCTCTCCTCGTCGGTGCCCAGGATCAGGCGGACGTTTTTATGAAGCTCGGGCCGGATGGCCTTCACCGCCATCATGGCGTACAGGGCGGCCACGGCGGGGCCCTTGTCGTCCGCCGTGCCCCGGCCATAGAGCTTCCCCTCGTGCTCCGTCACGTCGAAGGGGGGATAGGTCCAGCCCGTGCCCTGGGGCATCACGTCCAGGTGGGCCAGGATGCCAAGCTCCGTGGGGGCGTCGTTCAAGTCCACCACCCCCACATAGCCGTCCACGTTCCGGGCGGCAAAGCCCTCCCGGCGGGCCAGGGCCAGGGCGGCGTCCAAAGCGGCGGTGGGGCCGGAGCCGAAGGGCGCGCCGGGACAGGCTTCCCCCTTCACGCTGTTCACGCGGACCAGGGCGCGGATGTCCTCCACCATAGAAGCGCGGCGGCGGTCAAAAAACAGGTCTAATTGTTCATGGTCGGTCATGGGTATGCCCTCCTTCACGTTTATACCCCCGTTAAATCAAAGGGCGGGGTGTACTCCTCCTTGGCGGAGGTGCGCTCCTGGCAGAAGCCGTCCAGGCCAAGATTGCGCATATAGTCTGCGGCGGCGTTCATCTCTCCCCGGCGCAGGCGGCGGTCCAGTTCCGGCGTATTCGTCAGGTCCCCCCAGGGGGTGTATTGGCTCATGAGGGAGAAGAGCACCGCGTGGGGCGGGAACCGCCCGGCCACATAGTCCATCACCGCCTTGGCCCCGTTCACCTGGCCGGGTAAGATCAGGTGGCGGATCACCGTTCCCCGGACCAGCAGGCCCTTTTCGTCATATTGACAGGGTCCCGTCTGGCGGACCATCTCCTCAATGGCCGCCTGGGCCACCTGGGGATAGTCGGCGGCGGCGGAGTATTTGGCGGCAGTTTCAGCATCTAAATATTTCAGGTCGGGGAGGTAGATCTGAATTTTCCCCTCCAGCCCTCTCAGCGTCTCCACCCGGTCATAGCCCCCGGAGTTCCACACCGTGGGCACGGGCATGGGGTGCTCCGTCAGCAGCTTGGAAACTACATGGGCATAGTGGGTGGGGTTGACGAAATTCAAGTTGTGGGCCCCCTGGGCGATCAGCTCGTGGCAGATGTCCGCCAAGCGCTCCAGCGTGATGGGGCGGCCAAAGTCCCGGTGGCTGATCTTCTCGTTCTGGCAGAAGACGCAGCCCAGGGAGCAGCCGGAGAAGAAGATGGTCCCAGAGCCCCGGCTGCCCGAGATGGGCGGCTCCTCCCACATGTGCAGGGCGGCCCGGGCCACCACCGGCCCCTCCGGCATCCGGCACAGGCCCGCCCCCTGGGTCTCGGTGCGCAGCGCAGCGCAGTTTCTGGGGCACAGGCGGCAGATCATATGGCGGTCCCTCCTTCCGACTCTGTCTTTGCCAGCCGCCGCTCCACCGCCGGGGCGGCAAACTGAAAGGCGTTGGGCAGGGCATAAATTTCCCGCAGCTGGCTCAAATCGGCCCACACCCACCCCGGGGGCAGCCGGTCTCCGGGCAGCTCTCCCGCCAGGGCGGTGAGGTGCCACTCGATGTGGGTGAAGATGTGCTTGCCCACGGCGGCCAAAGTTAGACTCTCCGGCTCCAGGCCCCATTCCTTCAGGGGGTCGGGGCTGTCTGAAAGCTCGTTGGGATACTCCCACAGCCCGGCCAGCAGGCCCTTCGGGCTGCGGCGGCGGAGAGCCACGGCGTTTTCATGAAACAGGAGATAGACCCTCCGCTCCTCCACCCGGCGGGGCTTTTTGGGGGCCTTTACCGGGATGCGGCCGGTGGTCCCCTCCAGATGGGCCAGGCAAATGGACGCGGCGGGGCAGCGGGCACACTGGGGCACCCCGTTGGGCAGACAGACGGTGGCCCCCAGCTCCATCATGGCCTGGTTGAACGCCCCCGGGGCGTCCACAGGGATGATCTCCGCCAGGGCCGCCGTGATCTTTTTCTTCATGGCGGGGGAGGTGATGTCCCCCTCGTCCCCGGTGATGCGGGCGGTGACCCGCAGCACGTTTCCATCCACCGCGGGCACGGGCAGGCCGAAGGCGATGGAGGCAATGGCCCCAGCGGTGTAGTCCCCCACCCCGGCCAGGGAATGGATGTCCTCATAGGTGCTGGGGAAGACCCCGCCGAAGTCGTCCATGATCTGCCGGGCGGCCTTTTGCAGGTTTCTGGCCCGGCTATAGTAGCCCAGCCCCTGCCACAGCTTCATCAGCTGGTCCTCTGGCAGGGCGGCCAGGGCCGCCGGGTCGGGGGCGGCATCGAGAAAGCGGCGGTAGTAGTCCAGCACCGCCGCCACCCGGGTCTGCTGCAGCATGATCTCTGACACCCACACCCCATAGGGGGTGGGGTCGCTGCGCCAGGGCAGCACTCGAGCGTTGTCCCGATACCACAGCAGCAGGGGGATGGGCAGTTGTTCCAGTTGCGTCTGCGTCAAAATAGGGGCCTCCTGTTTCGGGGAATTTCCCCGTTATTATACGCCAAACCCCGCCCCATGGCAACGAGGGGGCAGAGAAAAAGACGGGCAGCCCGCTCATTTTCAGAACGGCTGCTCGTCTTTTTGTTATTTTGGTTTGTCCCCGCGCCTTACTCCGCCGAGATCATGTAGTAATACACGGGCTGGCCGCCGGACAGGAGGCTGACCTCCGCGTTGGGGCAGGCGGCGGTGAAGATGGCCTCGGCCTTTTGGGCCTGTTCCTCGGTGACGTCCTCGCCATAGAAGATGGAGATGAACTCCGCGCTCTGGTGGGCGTCAGACCGGGCCAGGCGGTCCAGCAGGGCGTCCAGGTCCTGGTCGGTGCCGAAGAGCTGGTGCTCCTCCAGGGCCAGATAGTCCCCCTGGTGGATGGCAAAGCCGTCGAAGTCAGAGTCCCGGGCGGCATAGGTGATCTCGCTGGTGCGCACCTTTTGGAAGGCCTCGGTCATGGCGGCGGTGTTGACCTCCTCCTCCGCGTCCGGGTCGGCCACCAGCATGGCGGCCACCCCCTGGGGCACCGTCTTGGTGGGCAGGATGACCACCTTCTTGTCCTCGCACAGGGGGACGCACTGCTGGGCGGCCATGATGATGTTCTTGTTGTTAGGCAGGATATAGACAATCTCCGCCGGGGTGGCCTCCACCGCCTTGAGAATGTCCTCGGTGGAGGGGTTCATGGTCTGGCCGCCCCCCACCAGGCCGTCCACGCCCAGGTCCCGGAACACGTCCTCCAGACCCTGACCGGCGCACACGGCCACATAGCCGTACTTCTTCTCCGGCGCGGCCTTGGCCGGCTGCTGGGCGGACTCGCCCTTCTCCAGTTCCTCCTCGATGGCGGCCAGGTCGTCGGTGCTCTGCACGTGCTTGCCCGCGGCCAGGTCGTCGGCCTGGGTGCGCATGTTCTCGATCTTGGCCAGCTCCAGGGTGCCGTATTTCTGAGACTCGGTGAGAGCCTCGCCGGGGATGTTGGTGTGGACGTGGACCTTAAAGGCCTCGTCGTCCTCGCCGATGACCAGGCTGTCGCCGATGCTGTTGAGATAGCGGCGCAGGGGCTCCAGGTCCACGTCGGCGGTCTTCTTCCGCACGATATACACCGTGTCAAAGGCGAAGGTGATCTCCTCGGCGGCCATCATCTCAAAGTCGGCCTTCTCCGCAGGGGCGGCCGTCTCGTCCTCGTCCGTCTTCGGCATGGGCTTGCCCTGGAGCTCGTCCAGCATACCCTGGAGGATAACGAGAAAACCCTTGCCGCCGGCATCGACAACGCCCGCCTTTTTCAGCACGGGGTTCTGGTCGATGGTGTGGTCCAGGGCGGTGGAGCCCTCTTCGATGGCGGCCTGGAGGACGGCCTCCAGCCCGGCGTTCTCCCGGGCGGCTCCGGCGGCCCGGGCGGCGGCCATGCGGGAGACGGTGAGGATGGTGCCCTCGGCGGGCTTCATCACCGCCTTATAGGCGGCGGCCACGCCAAAGTCCAGGGCCATGGCCAGGTCGGCCCCGTCCATGGTGGTCTTGTCCCGCACCGCCTTGGCAAAGCCGCGGAACAGCAGGGACAGGATGACGCCGGAGTTGCCCCGGGCGCCCCGCAGCAGGGCGGAGGCGGCGGCGTTGGCCGCCTGGCCCACCCCCTCGTGCTGCTTTTTCTTCATGTCCTGGGCGGCGGCCCCGATGGTCAGGGTCATGTTGGTGCCCGTGTCCCCGTCGGGCACGGGGAACACATTCAGGTCGTTGATGGCCTGCTTCTGGGCGTTGATGGCGGCATAAGCGTGGATGACCATTCGCTGAAATGCCGCCGCGTCTATCGTCTGAATCATAGTTGGCATTGTTCCTTTCTACGGATGATCAAAACCGCATGGAGTCCACGTATACGTCCACCGTGGACACGTCCACCCCGGTGGTGCTGCTGACCACATAGCGGACCTGGCTCATGATGGAGTGGCACACAGCCGTCAGGTTCACGCCGTTTTCCACGATGATGTGCAGCTCGATGGCCACGGTGCCGTCGTCGTTATAATAGACCTTCACGCCCTTGGCCATGGATTCCCGCTTGAGAAGATGGACCAGCCCGTCGGTGGTGGAGCGGACCGCCATGCCCTTCACGCCATAGCAGTTGGTGGCGGCGCTGCCGGTGACGGCGGTGAACACCTCGCTGCTGATGCGGATCTCGCCCAGATCGTTTTGCAGTTTCATAGGTCGATACCTTCCTTTCGCTGAGGATGGGAAACATCACAGATATACAACTTATATTTTATTCGATTTTCTGGAAAAACACAAGCATTATTATTGGCCTGTCTCACGGTCTGTTTGGGGGCGGCCCGCCGCCGGAAAAATTCATGGATAATTCATGGATATTTTATTTTTCAAACCCGTCTGCCTGTGCTATAATATGGGGTAAAGTTGGGCAAGTTTGCCCCCATGCAACGTGGATAACTGACAGGGAGGGAAACCTGATGAAAAATAAAGTGGTCGTGACCATCGCTGACCGGGACTATACCATGGTGGCCGTGGAGGACGAGAACTATGTGCGCAAGTGCGCCGCCCACGTGGACCAGCAGCTGCGGGAGATCGCCAACAGCCGCATCTCTCAGGCGGACGCCGCCGTGCTGGCGGCCATGAACATCGCCGACCAATACTTCCGGGAGCAGGACGCGGCGGAGAATCTGCGCCGCCAGATCAAGGACAACCTGGAGGAGGTCAACCAGCTGAAGACGGAGCTGTCTGAGGCCAAGCGGGAGATCTTCAAGCTGCAAAACCGGAAGTAAGCCGGGAAAACACGGGCCGGGCATGGCCGGAAAGGGACTGGTATGCCCAAAACGGCCCCGGGGAGGAACAAAAAACATGCTGGAGCTATTAGCCCCTGCCGGCTCCATGGAGTCGATCACCGCCGCCGTTCAAAACGGAGCGGACGCGGTCTATTTTGGATATGGAGATTTCAACGCCCGCCGCAACGCGAAAAACTTCTCGGCTGAGGAGGCTGCGGCGGCGGTTTCTTATTGCCACCTGCGGGGGTGCAAGGTCCACCTGACCCTGAACACCCTGCTCACCGACCGGGAGCTGGCCGGGGCCGCGGAAGTTGCCGCCCACGCCAGCGCCATCGGCGTGGACGCGGTGATCGTCCAGGACCTGGGCGTGATGCGTATGCTGCGCCAGACGGTCCCCGACCTGCCCATCCACGCCTCCACCCAGCTGACCATCCACTCCCTGGACGGGGTGAAGCGGTGCGCCGACCTGGGGGCCAGCCGGGTGGTCCTGTCCCGGGAGCTGTCCCGGGACCAGATCGAATACATCTGCCAGCGCTCCCCCATCGAGATCGAGGTCTTCGGCCACGGGGCCCTGTGTATGTGCTACTCCGGCCAGTGCTTCTTCTCCTCCGTCATCGGGGGGCGCAGCGGCAACCGGGGCCTGTGCGCCCAGCCCTGCCGCCTGAAATATGGCTGGGGCAACCGGGCGGACAGCTATCCCCTGTCCCTGAAGGACGCCTCTCTGGCGGGCTATCTGAAGGAGCTTCAGGATATGGGCGTGGCCTGCCTGAAGCTGGAGGGCCGGATGAAGCGGCCGGAGTATGTGGCCATCGTCACCGGGGTCTATTCCCGCGCCCTGCGGGAGGACCGGGAGCCCACGCCGGAGGAGCTGGAGCAGCTGGAGCAGGCCTTCTCCCGCCAGGGCTTTACCCAGGGCTATTACCTGGACCAGAAGGGCCCGGATATGTTCGGCGTGCGCCAGGAGGGGAAAGAGCCCCGGGAGCTGTACGCCCAGGCCCGCGCCACCTATGAAAATGGGGAGAACCGGAAGGAGCCTGTGCGCATGTACGCCATGATCCGCCCGGACCAGCCCGCTCAAGTGGCGGTGGAGGACCGGGAGGGCCACGTGGCCCGGGTGGAGGGCCCGGTGCCCGAACCGGCCCGGAACGTGCCCCTCACCCGGGAGAAGGTGGAGGGCCAGCTCTCCCGCACCGGCGGCACCCCCTTCTCCTGCGAGATGACCGCCGCCCGGGTGGAGGAGGGCCTGTCCCTCCCCCTGTCCGCCCTGAACGACCTGCGCCGCCAGGCCCTGGCCGCCCTCAGCGAGCAGCGGGTGGCCCCGCCGGAGCGGCGGAACCTGCCCTTCCACACGGGGGTGCGGTATGAAAATCCCAAGCAGCCCCCCTGTCTTACCCTGTCGGTCAGCGACGCCGACCAGGTGACGGACGCCCTGCTGCAAGCCGGGCCCGCCCGGATCTATCTCCCCGCCGACGTGGGGGCGGCCCACCCGGAGCTGGCAGAGCGCTGCCAAAAGGCCGGCGTGGAGCCCGCCGTACTGCTGCCCCGGGTGTGCTGGGACCGGGAGCGGGACAAGCTGGCCGGTCAGCTGGCCGCCCTGAAAGAGCAGGGCGTGAGCATCGCCATGGCCGGGACTTTGGGCGTGGCAGAGCAGGCCATGGAGCAGGGCTTTACTGTCTGGGGCGACTATGGCCTGGGGGTGTACAACAGCCAGAGCCTGAAGGAGCTGAAGCGCCTGGGCTTTGCCGGGTGTACCGCCTCCTTCGAGCTGAAGCTGGCCCAGATCCGGGACCTGTCCAAGGCGGTGCCCATGGAGCTGATCGCCTATGGCCGCCTGCCCCTGATGATCACGGAAAACTGCATCGTCTATAACCACGCCGGTCAGCACGTGTGCGGCGACGGCCTGCGCCTGGTGGACCGGAAGGGGGCCCGCTTCCCCGTGGTGAAGGCCTGGGGCTGCCGGAACGAAATTCTGAACGCCAAGACCCTGTTCCTGGCGGACAAGGCCGCCGACTATGCCCGTCTGGGGCTGTGGGGCGCCCGGCTGATGTTCACCACCGAGAGCCCGGAGGACTGCGTGCGCATCCTCCGCCGCTATCAGGGCCAGCGGGGCTGGCAGCCCGGGGACTACACCCGGGGCCTGTATTACCGGGATGTGGAGTGAGAACCGGGTAAATTTCCGTTCAACGCCGTAGGGGCGGACCTCTGTGTCCGCCCGCGATGACCGGCGCACCACCGATACTCACCCTCATCCGCCCCTTCGGGGCACCTTCCCCCTGGGAGGGGGAAGGCAATTTTACAAAATCAAAGCGAGGACAACGACATGAAACTGAAGATCAAGGCCCTTTCTCCCAAGATCGGGCAGGAGATACCCGCGCCCTTCTATGCCAGTGCCGGGGCGGCGGCCATGGACCTGCACGCCTGCATGGACGAAGCGGTGACCATCCCCGCCGGGGAGCGGCGGATGATCCCCACGGGCATCGCCATCGCCCTGCCCAGTGCCGACTATGTGGCCCTGGTGTATGCCCGCAGCGGCCTGGGGGTGAAGCACGGCGTGGCCCCCGCCAACTGCGTAGGCGTTATCGACAGCGACTACCGGGGCGAGATCATGGTGGGGCTGCAAAACTCCGGCAAGGAGGACTATGTCATCCAGCCCGCCGACCGCATCGCCCAGCTGATGGTCGCCCCGGTGATCCAGGCCCAGGTGGAGCTGGTGGACGAGCTGGACGAGACCGCCCGTGGGGCCGGTGGCTTCGGCTCCACCGGCGCGTGAGACAAGACGAGGTGACGGCATGGCAATGATACTGGCGTCCCAGTCCTCCCGGCGGCGGGAGCTGCTGGGGCAGATGGGATTTTCCTTCACCGTCCGCCCCGCCAAGGGCGAGGAGCTGGCCCACCCGGAGCTGACCCCCGCCCAGCTGGTGGAGGAGTTGGCCCGGCAGAAGGCCCTGGAGGTCTCCGCCGAGGCCGCTTCGGACGACGTGGTGGTGGCCGCCGATACGGTGGTGGCCATCGACGGGGTCGTCTTAGGCAAGCCCCGAGATAAGGCCCACGCGGCAGAGATGCTCTCCGCCCTGTCCGGCAGGGAGCACACCGTCTACACCGGCGTGGCCGTAAAGCGGGGGGAGACCCTGCTGGTGGAGCACGAGGCCACCCAGGTCCGCTTCCGCCCCCTGACGGAGCGGGAGATCGACCTGTATATCCAGACCGGAGAGCCTATGGACAAGGCGGGCAGCTATGGCATCCAGGGCTATGGCGCGCTGCTGGTGGAGGGCATCCGGGGGGACTATTTCAACGTGGTGGGGCTGCCCATCTGCCGCCTGGGCCGGATGCTGGCTCAGGTGGGGGAGGACGCCCTGGCCCAGTGCGCCCAGAAGTGCGCCGAAAAGGAGCGATAAAGTGAAAAACTTTTTCCGGCAAAACGGACTGCTGCTGGTGCTCATCGCCCTGCTGCTGTCTGTCCTCATCGGTGTGGGTTCGGCCCTGCTGGGTGGGAACACCGACCCGTTGTCCAACGTGGTGAACACAGTGGCCTCCCCCATCCGGGGGGGCGTGTCCGCTGTGATGGACTGGGCGGAGGGCGTCTATACCTATGTGTTCCACTATCAGGAGCTTCACGACCAGCTCAGCGACCTGCAAGTAAAAGTGAGCCAGCTGGAGGAGCAGGTCCGCCAGGGGGAGGAGGCCAGCCGTGAGAACGAACAGCTGCGCCAGCTGCTCCAGCTCCAGGCTAAGCGCCGGGACTTCACCTTCGAGTCCGCCCAGGTGACCACCCGCTCCACCTCTAATTGGGAGTCTACCCTCACCCTGTCCAAAGGCTCCGCCGCCGGAGTGGCGGTGGGCAACTGCGTCATCACCGAGACGGGGGTTTTAGTGGGCGTGGTCTCTCAGGTGGGCCTGAACTGGTCCACCGTCTCCACCGTGCTGAACACCGACATCGAGATGGGCGGCATCGTCACCCGCACCTATTCCGCCGGGATCTTAGAGGGCAGCTTCGACCTGATGAGCCAGGGCCGCCTGAAGCTGAGCTATCTGCCCGAGGACGCCCAGCTGGTCTCCGGGGACGAGGTGGTCACCTCCGGCAAGGGGGACGTGTACCCCTCCGGGCTGGTGGTGGGCCAGGTGGAGGGCGTGTTCACCGACCCCTCCGGCATGACCCGCTACGCCGTGGTGCTGCCCGACGTGAAGCTGGACAGCCTGGTGGAAGTGTTCGTCATCAAGGACTTTGACATTGTGGAATGATCCCGTGGAGTAGATTATGACAAGACAAGACCTGATCCATAAGTGGGCGGTGTATGCCCTGGCCCTGCTGCCCGTGTGGCTGCTGGACAGCTGCATCCTGCCCCGGTTCCCCCTGTTCGGGGTCACGCCCATGCTGCTGCCCCTGGCGCTGACGGCGGTGGCCGTGCTGGAGGGCTCCGGGGCCGGGGGCGGCTTCGGCCTGGCGGTGGGCCTGGTGTGGACCCTGTCCTATCCCCTGGGCTGGGGCGGCACGGTCCTGGGCATGACCCTGGCCGGGGCCGCCATCGGCGGTGTGTCCCAATATGTGCTGTCCCAGTCCCTCCCCGGCTGTATGCTGTGCGGGGCGGGGCTGCTGGCCGTGCTGGACGGCCTGCGCATCGCCGGGGCCCTGATCTCTGACCGGGGCGATCTGCCCGCCCTGCTGGAGGTGGCCGTCCCCGAGTGCCTGCTGTCCCTGGTGTGGATGCCGTTTATTTACCTGTTGTTCCGGGCGGTGTATCGGAAAGTGGGCGGGGATAAGCTGGCGTAATTTTTGTTGTCATTGCGAGGAGCGAAGCAACGCGGCAATCCGTTCCCCCGTCCAAAAGCCTTCCCCTCGGGGGAAGGTGGCGCGGGCAAAGCCCGTGACGGATGAGGGGAAGGCTGGCGACCATTGAGCGCCTCCGGAAGAATCCCCCCGCCGCTTCGCGGCCCTCCCCCCTTTAACAAGGGGGGCTGATATACCGCACCATTAGGCCCCCTTGTGAAAGGGGGCTGGCATCGCCGCCAGGCGATGACTGGAGGATTCCCACGCAACAGCTTCAAATCCTTCGGCGTTCCCCTCATCCGCCCCCGTCGGGGGCACCTTCCCCCAGGGGAAGGCTTTTAGTCAATTAAAACCGCAACTTTTCTCTTCTTATCGCCTCAGAAAGGAGGCCCCCTCATAGATACCAAACAATTTCAGCGGCGGGTGCTGGCCGTGGTGGTGCTCATGGCCCTGTTGCTCACCGGGCTGGGCTCGGTGCTGTATGACCTTCAGATCAACAACGGCGAGGCCTATCGCCGTCAATCCCAATATAAAATTGCCGAGACCGAAACGGTGGAGGCCGGGCGGGGCCAGATCCTGGACCGGAACGGCCGGGTGCTGGTGTCGGACAAGGCGGTGTATCAGGTGAAGCTGAACACCTCCCTTATGGGCAAGGCCCAGGAGCGCAATGATTCCATTCTCTCCCTGCTCCAGGTGGCCCGGGCCACGGGCACGGAGTGGGAGGACACCCTGCCCATCTCCCACGAGGCCCCCTTCACCTTCACCACCGACAACCCCTATTACGCCCTCACCGACAATGAGGACGGCACCCAGTCCCGCACCCTCACCCGCCTGGGCAAACTGTGCGTGAAGATGAAGTGGATTCAGGACCCGACGAAAGACCCGGAGCCCGTCTCTGACGAGGAGACCGTCCAAAAAGAACCGGGCTTTTTTGACAAGCTCAAGTCGATCTTCTCCGGCGGGAACAGCGCATCCGATCAGTCCGCCCCCCAGGAAAAAGAGGAGGACACCTCTCTGCCCACGGCGGAGCAGCTGCTGGGCCGCCTGTGCCTGTACTTCGACCTGGCCGAGCAGCCGGAGGAAGGCCAGAGCGCCAACCAGACCACCGCCCTGTCCCAGCTGGACCTGGGCGGCCTGGGGCAGGACCATGTGCGGGACGCGGCTGGGGTGCTGTATGAGCAGCTGCTGCGCACCAAGGGCGTGAACCAGACGGCCTATCGCTTTGCCGCCGATGTGAACATCGACTTCATCTCCCGGGTGAAGGAGCTGTCCATCCCCGGCGTGTCCATCGAGGCCACCACCACCCGCCAGTATCACACCACCTACGCCGCCCACCTCCTGGGCCGGGTGGCCGCCATCGACCCGGACGAGTGGACATCCTACTATAAGACGGCGGACATCGACGGGGACGGGGAGCCGGACTATCAGATGAACGACACCGTGGGCAAGGAGGGGGCGGAGCGGGCCTTTGAGAACTATCTCCGGGGCTCCTCCGGCGTGCGGGCCCTGGAGCGGAACACCAGCGGAAAGGTGGTGTCCGAGACCTGGCTCACCGACCCCAAACCGGGAAACAACGTGGTCCTCACCATCGACCTGGACCTGCAGGGGACGGTAGAGGACGTGCTGGCCAATTCCATCCCCAAACTGTCCAGTAAAGAGGTGGAGGGTGCGGCCTGCGTGGTGCTGGACGTGAACAACGGGGACGTGCTGGCCTCCGCCTCCTACCCCACCTTCAGCCTGGCCACCTACGGCCAGGACATCGCCCAAAACAGTTCCAACCCCCTAAAACCCCTGACAAACCGGGCCCTGACGGGCACCTATCCCCCCGGCTCTACCTTCAAGATGGTCACGGCCATCGCCGGACTGGAGGAGGGCATCATCACCCCCTCCACCAAGATTCTCGACAAGGGCGCCTACACCTATTACCCCGGCACGCCCCCCAAGTGTTGGATCTACCGCCAGCACGGCACCACCCACGGCCTGGTGAATGTGAGCGAGGCCATCAAGGTCTCCTGCAACTACTTCTTCTATGACGTGGGCCGCCGCCTGGGCATTGACCGGCTGGTGGACTACGCCACCCGCTTCGGCCTGGGAGAGAAGACGGGCATCGAGCTGGGGGAGAAGGCCGGCGTCATGGCCAGCCGGGAGTACACCGAGTCCCGGGGCCAGAAGTGGTACGACGGCAACACCCTATCCGTGGCCATCGGCCAGGAGAACAGCGCCTTCACCCCCATCCAGCTGGCCGACTATATCGCCACCCTGGTCAACGGGGGCACCCGCTACTCCACCCACCTGCTGAAAGAGGTCAAGTCCAGCGACTTTACCAACGTAGAGTACAGTTATGAGCCCAAGGTGCTCAGCACCATCGACATCCAGCCCAAAAATCTGGAGGCGGTGAAGGCCGGTATGCTGGCCCTGACCTCCGACGGCTCGGTGAGCCGCTATTTCCAGAACCTCGGCGTAAAGGTGGGCGCAAAGACAGGCTCGGCCCAGATCAGCGCCCAGACCGAGTCCAACGCCGTGTTCGTCTGCTTTGCCCCCTATGACAAGCCGGAGATCGCCATGGCCATCGTGGTGGAGCACGGCGGCAGCGGCTCGGAACTGGGTGCCATGGCCGCCGATATCCTGTCCTATTACTTCTCCGCCAAGCAGACCCAGGACGAGGTGCCCACCGAGAATACTTTGACCCGTTGATAACATGCTATCATACTTGTCATTCCGAGGAGCGTAAGCGACGTGGGAATCCGTAACCCCCGTCCCTTGGCCCCCTTGTTAAAGGGGGCTGTCAGCGAAGCTGACTGAGGGATTCCGTTTTCAGGACAGCTTTCCTGTGGTCGGAATCCTTCCGTCACGGCTGCGCCGTGCCACCTAGCCCTATCCCTTTTGTCCCTTCGGGACATTTCCCCTTGATAAGGGGAATCGGCCTTTGACAAGGGAGGCTGATGGACGTAAGAACGGATTGCTGCGTCGGGCTTCGCCCTTCCCGCAACGACCGTTAAAATTCCAAATTCAAGGAGATGCCTAACTATGTCTGAATGTACCCATGATTGTTCCACCTGCAAAAGCGACTGTTCCTCCCGGGACCTGAGAGTCCCGGCCAACGCCAAGTCCAGCATCAAGCACGTCATCGCCGTGGTCAGCGGCAAGGGCGGCGTGGGCAAGAGCACCGTCACCGCCTCTCTGGCCGTGGCCATGGCCCGCCGGGGCAAAAAGGTGGCCGTGCTGGATGCGGACATCACCGGCCCCTCCATCCCCACCGCCTTTGGCATCCACCAGCGGGCCACCGGCACCGACGAGGGCATCGACCCCGCCGTCACCCCCGGCGGCATCAAGCTCATGTCCCTGAACCTGCTCTCCGCCGAGGAGACCGCCCCCGTCATCTGGCGGGGCCCGGTGATCGCCGGGGTGGTCACCCAGTTCTGGCAGGACGTGGTGTGGGGCGACGTGGACTATATGTTCGTGGACATGCCCCCGGGCACCGGCGACGTGCCCCTCACCGTGTTCCAGTCCCTGCCTGTGGACGGGGCGGTGGTGGTCACCTCCCCCCAGGACCTGGTGTCTATGATCGTGGCCAAGGCCGTGAACATGGCCAAGATGATGAGCGTGCCCGTGCTGGGCCTGGTGGAGAACTACAGCTATTTCCAGTGCCCCGACTGCGGCAAGCGCCACGCCATCTTCGGCGAGAGTCACCTGGACGAGGTGGCCCAGCAGCTGGAGGTGCCCATTCTGGCCCGCCTGCCCATGGACCCCACCGTGGCCGCCGCCTTCGACGCGGGGAAGATGGAGAGTCTGGAAACCAACTACCTGGCCGACGTGGCTGAGAAGCTGGACGTGTAAGCGTCGGCAGACGCCCCTGTCATTCCGAGGAGCGTAAGCGACGTGGGAATCCGTAACCCCGTCCCTTGGCCCCCTTGTGAAAGGGGGCTGGCATCGCGAAGCGATGACTGAGGGATTCCGTTTCCAGGATAGCTTTCCTGTGGTCGGAATCCTTCCGTCACGGGCTGCGCCCGTGCCACCTCCCTTTGACAAGGGAGGCTGCTGGACGCGAGAACGGATCGCCGCGTCGGGCTTTGCCCTGCTGGCAATAACATATCGTTTTAACAAGCAAAAAAGGAGAGAGACCATGCGGGACGGATTTATCAAGGTGGCCGCCGGTACCCCGGAGATCCGGGTGGCCGACTGCACCCATAACGCACAGCAGTGCCTGACGCTGATGCGCCAGGCGGCGGAGCAGGGGGTAAAGGTCCTGTGCCTGCCCGAGCTGTGCCTGACGGGCTATACCTGCGGCGACCTGTTTTTGCAGGAGAGCCTGCTGCGGGGGGCGGAGGACGCCCTGGCCCATATTCTCAGCGAAACCAAGGACCTGGACCTGGTGGCGGCGGTGGGCGTGCCCATGCGCTACCACGGCAAGCTGTTCAACTGCGCCGCCGTCCTGTGCCGGGGGGAGTTGCTGGGCCTGGTGCCCAAGCTGAACCTGCCCAACTACACCGAGTTCTATGAGGGGCGCTGGTTCACCTCCGGCCGGGCACTGATGGGCAGCGACTTCTGCGTCCCCTTCGCCGGGCAGGAGAACGTGGAGTTCTCCCCCGGGCTGGTCTTCCGCTGCGCGGACCTGCCCCAGCTGTGCATCGGCGTGGAGATCTGCGAGGACCTGTGGGTGGCGGACACCCCCTCCACCCGCCTGGCCCAGGGGGGCGCGACCCTGATCCTGAACCCCTCCGCCAGCGACGAGACGGTGTGCAAGGACGACTATCGCCGCACCCTCCTCTCCGCCACCTCCGGGCGTTTAGTATGTGGCTATGTCTACGCCGACGCGGGCTGGGGGGAGTCCTCCACCGACCTCATCTACGCCGGGCACAGTCTCATCGCAGAGAACGGGACGATTTTGGCCCAGCGCCGGTTTGAGACGGGGCTCACCGTCACCGAGCTCGACCTGGAGAAGCTCTGCCACGAGCGCCAGCGTATGTCCACCTTCCCGGCGGATGCCCCCGACGTGTTCCCCCAGTATTTCCGGCTGAACGTGGAGGAGACCACCCTCACCCGGCCCGTGGCCAAAAACCCCTTCGTCCCCGCCGACCACGGGGACCGGGCCGCCCGGTGCCAGGAGATTTTGACCCTGTCCGCCCTGGGGCTGAAAAAGCGTCTAGCCCACACCGGGGCCAGAACGGCGGTGGTGGGGCTGTCCGGCGGACTGGACTCTACCCTGGCCCTGCTCATCACCGCCCGGGCCATGGCCATGCTGGACCGGCCCATGACGGATATCCTGGCCGTGACCATGCCCTGCTTCGGCACCACCAGCCGGACCAAGTCCAACGCCCAGGTCCTGGCCGAGCGCATCGGCACGACGTTCGACACCGTGGACATCGGCGACGCGGTGAAGGTCCACTTCCGGGACATCGGCCAGTCCATGGACGACCTGTCCGTCACTTTTGAAAACGGCCAGGCCCGGGAGCGGACCCAGGTGCTGATGGACCTGGCCAACCGCACCGGCGGCATGGTCATCGGCACCGGAGACCTGAGCGAGCTGGCCCTGGGCTGGGCCACCTATAACGGGGACCACATGTCCATGTACGCCGTGAACGCCGGCATCCCCAAGACCCTGGTGCGCCACCTGGTGGCCTATGTGGCCGACGAGGCCGAGAGCCGGGACCCCAAGCTGTCCGCCGTCCTGCGGGACATTCTGGACACCCCCGTCTCCCCCGAGCTGCTGCCCCCCAAGGACGGGGAGATCGCCCAGCGCACCGAGGAGCTGGTGGGGCCCTACGAGCTCCACGACTTCTTCCTGTACTACGCCGTGCGCTGGGGCTTTACTCCGGGGAAAATTTATCGCCTGGCCAAGTACGCCCTGGGGGATACCTATGACAACAGGACCCTGCTGCGCTGGCTGGACAACTTCTACCGCCGCTTCTTCGCCCAGCAGTTCAAGCGCTCCTGCCTGCCCGACGGCCCGAAGGTGGGCTCCGTCACCCTCTCCCCCCGTGGGGACTGGAGAATGCCCAGCGACGCCTGCAACACCCTATGGCGCGCCCAGCTGGAACAGCTGAAGGCCCAGGAGGGCGTGTAAAAACAAGTGAACATAACAACACCCCCGCCTGTCCGATTTTCACCGGACAGGCGGGGGTAGCTTGTTATTTTACGCTATTTACACTTTACACCATCAGCGACGCCACCATTTGGGCGAAGCCGGCGGGGTCTTCCAGGGGCAGGCCGGCCATGAGGAGGGCCTGGTCATAGAGCAGGGTGGAATACTTGCTCACGGTGTCTTTATCCCCGGCGTCCACGGCCTTCTTCAGGGCGGCGAAGGGGGCGGAGTCGGCGTTGAGCTCCAGCACCCGGTCGGCCTTCATGTGCTGGCCGCCCTCCACCTTGTTCATATACTTCTCCATCTCCAGGGAGACGGGGCCGTCGGCGGTGAGGCAGCAGGCGCCGGACTTGAGGATGGCGGAGATGCGGACCTCCTTCACCTTGTCGCCCAGAGCCTCCTTCACGGCCTCCAGCACGGGCTTTCCGGCCTCGGCCTTCTCCTCGGCGGCCTTCTTCTCCTCCTCGGTCTGGGGCAGGGCGTCCTCGTCGGCCACAGACTTGAACTGCTTGCCGTCCAGCTCGGCCATGGCCTTCATCACAAAGTCATCCACGTCCTCGGTGCAGTACAGGATCTCATAGCCCTTGTCCAGGATGCGCTCCACCTGGGGCAGCTTGGCGATCTTCTCCGGGGCCTCGCCGCAGGCGTAATAGACGAACTTCTGGTCTTCAGGCATCCGGTCCTTATAGGCGGCCAGGGTGGTGTAAGTGTTCTCCTTGGAGGACCAGAACAGCAGCAGGTCCTGGAGCAGGTCCTTCTTGGCCCCGAAGTCGGCCACCACGCCATACTTCAGCTGGGTGCCGAAGGCGTGCCAGAACTTCTCATACTTCTCTTTGTCGTCCTTCTGCATCTTCAGCAGCTCAGACTTGATCTTCTTTTCCAGGGCGGTGGCGATGACCTTCAGCTGGCGGTCATGCTGCAAGATTTCACGGCTGATGTTCAGGGAGAAGTCGGGGGAATCGACAACGCCCTTCACAAAGCGGAAGCAGTCGGGCAGCAGATCGGCGCACTTGTCCATGATCATCACGCCGGAGGAATAGAGCTGCAGGCCCTTCTGATACTCCCGGGTGTAGAAGTCATAGGGGGTCTGGGCGGGGATATACAGCATGGCCTTATAGGTCACGGCGCCCTCGGCGCTGGTGTGGATGACGGCCAGGGGGTCCTGCCAGTCGTTGAACTTCTCCTTGTAGAAGGCGTTATATTCCTCAGGGGTGACCTTGGACTTCTGCCGCTGCCACAGAGGAATTTGGGAGTTGATGGTCTTCCACTCCTTCACCGTCTCCCACTCGGGCTTATAGTCGTCCCCGGCGTCGGCGGGCTTGGGCTTCTGGCGGTAGTCCTCCACCTCCATGGTGATGGGGTAGCGGATATAGTCGGAGTATTTCTTGATGAGCTGCTGGAGCTTAGCGGTCTCCAGATACTGGTCATAGTTCTCCTCGTCGGCGTTGGCCTTCAGGTGCATGATGATGTCGGTGCCGGGCTGCTCCTTCTCGCAGGCGGTGATGGTGTAGCCGTCGGCCCCGTCGGACTGCCACATCCAGGCCTCGTCGCTGCCCCAGGCCTTGGTGATGACGGTGACGGCGTCGGCCACCATAAAGGCGGAGTAGAAGCCCACGCCGAACTGGCCGATGACGTCGATGTCCTCGGCGGCCTTGTCGTCGGCGGACAGGTCGGCCTTGAACTGGCCGGAGCCGCTGTGGGCGATGGTGCCCAGGTTGGCCTCCAGATCCTCCCGGCTCATGCCGATGCCGTTGTCAGACACGGTGAGGGTGCGCTTTTCCTTGTCGGGGACGATGGTGATCTTCAGGTCCGCCCGGCTGACCCCCATGGAGTCGTCGGTGAGGGACTTATAGGCCAGCTTGTCCTCCGCGTCGCTGGCGTTGGAGATGAGCTCCCGCAGGAAGATCTCCTTGTGGGTATAGATCGAGTTGATCATCAGGTCCAGTAGCCGCTTGGACTCGGCCTTGAATTGCTTCTTTGCCATGGTAAATGCCTCCTATATCAAACAAAGCTGTTTTGAAAACAAGTCTAGCACTCTGTTTATATGAGTGCTAACGATATGATAGCGCGTTCCCGGCAAAAATGCAAGGGAGTTCACAATTTTTTTACACTTTGCGCCCTGGAGTGTCAGCCCAAGATAGAAAAGCGGCATAAAAGATCCGCCCCAGAACGGTCAAAGCTCTGCGGCGGATCTCAAATGCTTTTTTGGTTTTGATTACTTGGTGGCCCAGGTGCCTGTGGCCTCGCAGGTGAGGTAGGCGTTGATGAAGCCGTCCAGGTCGCCGTCCATCACGGCGTTGATGTTGCTGGTCTCATAGGCAGTGCGGTTGTCCTTCACCAGCTGATAGGGCATGAAGACATAGGAGCGGATCTGGCTGCCCCACTCGATCTTCAGCTGCACGCCCTTCAGGTCGGAGATCTTCTCCGCCTTCTCCTGCATTTGCAGCTCCACCAGCTTGGCCCGCAGCATCTTCATACAGTTGTCCTTGTTCTGGAACTGGCTGCGCTCCTGCTGAGAGGCCACCACCACGCCGGTGGGCTTGTGGATCAGGCGGACGGCGGAGGAGGTCTTGTTCACGTGCTGGCCGCCTGCGCCGCTGGCGCGATAGACCTGCATCTCGATGTCCTCGGGCCGGATCTCGATCTCCACGTCCTCGGGCAGGTCGGGCATGACCTCTACCGAGGCGAAGGAGGTCTGCCGCCGGGCGTTGGCGTCGAAGGGGGACACCCGCACCAGGCGGTGGACGCCGTGCTCCCCCCGGAGATAGCCATAGGCGTTCTCGCCCTCGATCATAATGGTGGCCGACTTGATGCCCGCCTCGTCGCCCTCCTGATAGTCCATGATCTGATAGGTAAAGCCGTGGCGCTCGGTCCAGCGGGTGTACATGCGGTAGAGCATCTGGGCCCAGTCCTGGGCCTCGGTGCCGCCGGCGCCGGGGTGGATGGTCAGGATGACGTTGGAGGAGTCGTACTCCCCGGTGAGCAGGGTCTGGAGCCGGGCCTCCTCCATCTCGTGCTCCAGGGTCTGGAAGCTTTCCTCCAGCTCGGGCAGGAGGGACTCGTCCTCGAACTCGTTGCCCATCTCGCACATGGCCATCATGTCGTCCCACTGGCTCTGGCGCTTCTTCTGGCCGTCCACCTTGTCCTGCAAATTCTTGATGCGCTGCTGGACTTTCTGGGCCTTGGCCAGGTTATCCCAAAAGCCGTCGGCGGCGGACTCGGCCTGGAGCATATCCAGCTCGCGCTCGGCGCTCTCCAGGTCCAGGGCCTGGCCCAGCTCCTCCAGGGCGGGGGCCAGGTTGTTCAGCTTGACTTTATACTCGTCGAATTGGAGCATAAGGGTCCTCACTCTCTCTTGTAAAACTCCCGGAAGTCCGGGGAACGTGTTGATTTAAGCCAAACTATTATATATGAAGGGCCGGGAAAAGTAAAGAAAAACCTGGGCGCCGACCACAAAGGGCGGACGAAAGGGCCGTCTTACCGATAAGACGGCCCCCTCAGCGGTCACTGACCCACCAGCCCTCGCCCCGGAAGATCAGATCGTCCAGGTCATCCCGGGGGGCGGGCTGGGGCGGCAGCTGCAAAATGGGGGTGGAAATGGTCTCGCACAAATGTCTCATAGTCGGTTCCTCCTGTCTCTGTTCCATTGGTAGTCGCCCGGCAAAAGCCGGTACATATCAGTATATGGCGGGCAGGGGGTGAGAGTTGCCGATTTTTGTACACCCAGGCAGAAAATTTTGGAAAGATTTTCTGCCCGTTTCGCCGGGGAAAGCCGTCGAACAGAATTTGAAAAATTCCTGTTGACAAAGGCAAAGATATGTGTTAAACTATCCTAGCCTTAAAGATTGAGACTGGAGTACACAGTTTGCCGGAGTGGCGGAATTGGCAGACGCCCGGGACTTAAAATCCCGTGGGAGCGATCCCGTGCCGGTTCGACCCCGGTCTCCGGCACCATATCGCGGGGTAGAGCAGTTGGTAGCTCGTCGGGCTCATAACCCGGAGGTCGCAGGTTCGAGTCCTGCTCCCGCAACCATAAAAACAGCCGTTTTCGATAAGAAAGCGGCTGTTTTTCTAACTTTTTGAGGGCACACCCTCCCAACATTCCTTCTCAAAGGTCGCGGCGAAAGCCTCAGCCTTTTTTTATTTATAGAAAGAAAACCACCGGCACTGCCGGTGGTTCCAAAAAGCTATAGCTATACAGATAAAAAATATCCTCCTTTG
>ERZ856578.2040-NODE-2040-length-35072-cov-10.863209_pt1 | contig 35072 bp, 39 predicted proteins | sample MGYA00514384_ERZ856578 | MGnify/ENA primary metagenome ERZ856578 (study PRJEB29103, sample SAMN06111958) | human gut metagenome | biome: human gut; feature: ankylosing spondylitis patient; material: healthy_person | host: Homo sapiens | place: China:Hangzhou...
GGTTGTAATTAGTAGAACAGGCAAAGCATACCAACGGCAAGCGGTATGATTTAGGGGAGCAAGGTTATGTTTCGGTAGACCGAAACACCGTGCTTTGCTCATCGCAAAGGGAAATTTCTCCCGTTGGTCGCAATTTCTAAGATACCACCTAAAAAGCAAAAACGTATGACAGAGATAAGAAACAAATCAGGAGGTCGACCGGCAAAGAACCGGATAGACAAACAAAAACGGGTAGTCAGTACGAAGCTGACAGAGTTACAGTATTACGCTATCAAGAAGCGAGCCGGAGAATCCGGTCTGCCTATTAGCGAATACGTCCGGCAAGCGATTATTTCGACAGAGGTAACACCCCGACTGAACAAGCAGGACGCAGACAGTATCCGCAAGTTAGCCGGAGAAGCCAACAACCTCAACCAGCTTGCGCACCGTGCCAATGCAGGAGGTTTTGCGCTCGTGGCAGTGGAGCTTGTGAAACTGAAAAACAGGATTATTGAAATCATAAACCAGTTATCGGATGATTGGAAAAATAAAAAAGGGAAGCGGATTTAAAGGTTGTGTGAACTATGTACTCGGCAAGGAACAGGCAGCTTTGCTTCATGCGGAGGGAGTGTTAGCCGAAAGCAAGCAGGACATTATCCGTAGTTTCTGTATGCAAACAGAAATGAATCCCGGTTTGAAGAAGCCAGTCGGACATATTGCGCTAAGTTATTCGGTAGTGGATGCCCCAAAACTAACAGACGAGAAAATGATACAGTTGGCACAGGAGTACATGCGTGAAATGAAAATCACCGATACGCAGTATATCATCGTGCGGCATCAAGACCGGGAGCATCCGCATGTGCATATCGTATTCAACCGGATAGATAATAACGGTAAAACCATTTCAGACAGTAACGATATGTACCGGAACGAGCAAGTTTGCAAGAAGCTGAAAGAAAAACACGGACTGTATTTTGCCAAAGGGAAAGAACAGGTGAAACAACATCGTCTAAAAGAGCCGGACAAAACGAAATATGAGATTTACACGGCTGTAAAGAATGAAATCAAAAAATCAAGGAACTGGCAGCAGTTACAGGAGCAGTTAACGGAAAAAGGTATCAGCATTCAGTTCAAACACAAAGGTCAGACGGATGAGATACAGGGTATTTCCTTTTCCAAAGGTGAATACACGTTCAAAGGCTCGGAGATTGACCGCAGTTTCAGTTTTTCCAAACTGGATAAATATTTCGGGGATGCAGGGTTGACAACAGCCGGAAGCAACAAACAGACAATTACCATACAAACACAGGAGCCAGCAATAAACAAAAGTGATAATTCGCTACTGGCAGGTTTAGGTGGTCTGTTTTCTGTTTCGTCCTCTCCGGTTGATGAAACGCCTGACAATCCCGATTTGAGAAAGAAGAAGAAAAAGAAACGACAATTAAAGTTATAAGCGTATGGAAGAAAATTTGATTTTAGAGGGGCTTCTCTCTATAATTACGGAACTGAAAGAGAAGCAGGAGCAACAGGTGACACCAGCCAGTCGGGAGGAAACGATAAACCGACTGGATGTTATCGAGCAGCGTATTTTGGAATTACAGGGAAAGCCTGCCATTCCTGAAAACATAGTGCAGGAGATTTTAAGTCAAATCGCCAGTATTAAGCAAGGACAGTCCGAGAACCAAAAACAAGACCTTGAAGATATAAAGGGGCTTATCGTAGCTTCACACAGATATTTCAAGGAGAAAGTAAAGATATTGTTTCCAGCTGACACACAACAATTGGAAAAGATAGAACCCAGTTCTTTATATGACAAATTTCTAAACCGAATTACTCCCTACTTAAAACCTAAATACTTTCTTTTTTCAGCAGGAATACTCATTTGCCTTGTATCGTTAGTCCTGAATATCCGTTTTGCTGAACGGATGCAGCAGTTACAGGACAATGATATAAAATACCGTTATCTCCTGATGAAAGGAAAGACAGACGGTAACAGTTTAGATTTGCTGGAAATGAATTTCAGCCGGAAACGGGATAATGCTTTTATTCAAAGCGTAACAGATACGGTTATAGATTTTGAATATCGTAGCCGTAAGCAAGCGGAAGCGTTGGAACGTGCAAGGCTGTTGGACGAGCAAGCCAAACAGTTAAAAAAGGAAGCGGATAAGTTAGAAAAACCATAGAAAAGAAAGAGCCGGAGTAAGTGATACCCACCACTCCGGCTTATCTGTCTTACTTCTTTTCCCCGAACTGCTTTTCAAAGTTACAGAGCATGACCGCATTAAACCGTTCCTTGATGAACTTCCGGACATCCGAAGCCCGGTAATAGACTTTTCCGCTAATCAACATATAGGGAAGCTCGTTTTTGCTTCGTAGCCGTTGCAAAGTTCTGATGCTAATTTTGAACAATAGGCATAAATCTTGATTATCCAGTAGGTTATCATCTTCGGACAGCACTTTATCGGCATTGCGCAATATTCGTACATCCTTGCAAAGCTCATCCAATTTGTCAAATAGCTTTTGCATCCATTCCTTGAAATCATAGTTTTCTATATACATATTTGCTTCATTTTTCAGATTATACATTAATGATTGTCAATCGATTGATGAAGCAAAGTTCGGAAAACCAGTGCAAAGAAATTACGGGGTAGCACATGGAATCCCCTATAAATTAAAGCTAAGTCATTGATTATCTATATCCTTTTTTATCATGTTCGTTTCGGATAAGGTCAGATAGTCCATTAAGAAATCCGGTTATTTTTCCCGGCTTGCGCTTTATTACGTCCTCATGCTTTTGGTGATAGTCTTTCAGTTGAATGTTAAATACCCATTCAAAGGCTTTAGACAAGTCGGACAAGAAAGCAGGTTTGCCATTTTTATAGACGATACGTTTGGAAAGGAATAAACCGCTGATAATTTCCATTATATCAATCAGGTTTGTTTTGTCTGCCAAATAAAGAGGGGAAAAAGGTTGTTTGTTAAAGTGTGATTTGAATTGTTCCGGGTACTTGATGTGCCATTCAACAAGGCGTATTTCATTGTTCAGTAATCCTATCGCTTCATCAACAAGATACAAATAAGGCATTTTTTTCTTGCTCAAACCGTACATGATACGATTTAAGTCTATGCAATCCGAATGAAAAATAGCGTAATAAAACGCTATTATCCTGTTCGCTGATACTGAAATCAGCCAAATGAATAGCCAATTCTTCAATAGCTTCTGTAAACTCTGATACGGAAACTTTACGTTGTGAGCATTCCGATAATAATCGAAAGAAACTCAAATCTGATATTTTGTTCATACAATAGAAATACTAAATGTTTTTTTATTAAGCACATATATTTGTCATCCCATTAAATAGCATTCAAGTGAAGCTATTGAATAAAAAACATTCCCAGCATTGTGAGCTTCTAATTTTTGTGCATCTAAGCAAGAAGTTACCCATGAAGCAGATAAACATCGTATTCTAACTTCCCTACAAGACACAATATCTGAAACTGTATCACCTATATATATCATTTCATCCGGTTGTAATTTATAATCTGCGAGCAGTTCCCTAAAATTCTCTGCTTTATTATTTTTGAAAGGATTTCCAGTTTTTACTTTATCAAAACACGTGTCCATATTAAATTGACGTAATGTTATCGCACAGCTCTTTTCTCCTTTTCCTGTAACCAAAGCAATAAGAATAGATTTCTTTTTTAACTTCTCAATCAGTTCTGTTATACCGTCAAAAGGACGAGGGCACATTATATGCATTTGTTCGTATATCACGTAGAAGTCATCCAAAGCATTTTCCCAATTATAACCAACAAGTTTTTTTATCATCCCTTTTTCATTTAACCCAAAAGTTTCTAAAATATCATTTTCGGATATATCATTAAGAGTAACATAGGGAGTTACTGCCTTTTTTAAGGCTTTGAGGCACATGGGAATTGTATCTCCGATTGTACCATCTAAATCAAAGGCTACTAATTTAATCATAACCTTACATTTGATTGATTTTCCGTATCACCCGGCAAGGATTTCCTACCGCCAAGCTATTTGCCGGAATATCTTTAGTTACAACACTTCCTGCACCAATCACACATTTTTGCCCTATTGTCACTCCCGGTAAAATAATTACTCCACCACCAATCCAGCAGCCATCCTCTATCATGACAGGGAGGGCAAAAGTTCGACGGACATACTTACAGCCATCCGGGGTTTCTGTCAATACAAGCCGTTCATTAAACTCTACCGGGTGAGTTGCCGTATAGATTTGTACATTAGGTGCTACCAGCACATTGTTCCCTATGGTAATCTTATTGCAATCGACAAATGTACAACCGGTATTTACGGTGACATTATCACCGATGTGTATATTGCATCCATAATCACATATAAACGAATGACCGACAGAAACATTTGCACCTATGCTTCCAAACATTTCCTTTAGTACGGCATGTTTTTCAGTCTTTTGTTCATACGGCAAAGAATTGTATTTCATCAACAAGTGATGAGCTTTACTCTTCAAATTCATAAAAAATGGGTCGTGGCAATCATACCATTCACCAGCCAAACATTTTTCCATTTCAGTTTTCATAAGCTATGATTTTAAATATACTGCAAAGTTATACCGATTTTTCGGCTAATTTTAGGTATTATTTTTCGTTATTTTGGTATTAATCCGTTTTTTAGGGCTATATTTATGGCATGAAAAGAGAAAACCTACATCAACCATTCGAAATTAGTTTTAGCGAGCTTGACGAATCCTTGCTAAAAGAGCATGAACATACCTTTTTTGAATTAGTATATATTCTTTCAGGAACAGGCATCCAATGGATTAACAACAATATGTTTCCTTATCATGACGGACATTTGTTCATGATTACTCCCGGAGATACGCATTCTTTCGAAATCCATACAACAACTAAGTTTGTCGACATCAAGTTTAACGACATATATATACATTCTTCTGTTTTCGGTGCTGAAAATATCCAAAGACTGGAGTTTATTCTTCAACATGCTAATCATCAACCCGGTTGTATACTAAGAAATAAAGTAGATAAGTTACTGGTGAAACCCATGATTGAAGCGATTATCAGGGAATATATTAACCGAAATTTATACAGCAAGGAGATTATAACACAAATAATTAATACGATTATTATTGTGGTAGCACGCAATATCGCAATGTTCTTGCCTGAACAGGTGGATGAATGCTCTGAGGACAAATCGCTTGACATATTGCAGTATATTCAAGCAAACATCTATAAAACAGGTAAAATCAGAGCAAAAGATATAAGCCAACATTTTGGCATTTCGGAGAATTATTTAGGACGATATATCAAAAAACATACTAATGAAACTATGCAGCAATACATTTTAAACTACAAACTAAAGTTAGTAGAAAATAGATTATTGCATAGTCAAATGAGAATTTGTGAAATCGTTGAAGAATTGGGGTTTACCGATGAGAGCCATCTTAATAAGTTTTTCAAAAAGTATAGAGGATGCAGCCCCTCTAATTTCAGAAAGAACAAATTGAAGTAAATCATATACATATCCTTGTTCTTAGAGTTATTGAAACAATAGAAATGACTATTTTTGCATTATATTTATAGATGTCTATGACAAATACAGAAACCATACAATCACTCATCGATAGCGGAGAAGGCTATAATGTAGAGTTCAAAGTTCGTGTTCCTTCAAAGGTTCGTGAACTAACAGAGGAAATTTGCGCTTTTGCTAATGCCGACGGAGGATATTTACTCATCGGTGTAGATGATAACGGGAAGATTATTGGCACAGATTTAGAGAATGACAAACGTTCAGCCATTCAAGGCTCTATCAGTGAAATATCTCCGGTTCTTCATTGTGATATGTATGCGGTAAATATCGAAGATAAGACAGTTTGGGTAATTGATGTTCCGTCAGGGAAAGATAAACCTTATATATTTTCCGGTTCTATCTTTGTGCGTGAGGGTGCAAACTCGCAGAAACTTCGTACTGTTGAAGAAATGCGCAGCTTCTTTCAGGAATGCAACAAGATATTCTTTGATGCTATTCCCTGCTCATGGTTCAACATCTACACTGATTCAGACGAACAAGCGATAAAAGACTTCCGCACGGAAGCAAAGCTAAGTCCATCGACTGCCAACAAACAGATATTTGAGAATTTAGAACTGTTTACGGATAAAGGAGTAGCCAAGAATGGAGCAGCCATGTTCTTTGGGAAACAACCTGAACGAAAGTTTCCACACGCAGTAACAAGATGTATCCTTTTCAAAGGAACAACCAAAGTATATATCATTGATGATAAAACCTTTGGCGGTCCACTATACCAACAATATTTGCAGGCTATGGCATGGCTGGAAAGTAAACTGCAAGTAGCTTATAAAATTGAGGGAGCAGGACCAAGAGAAGAAATTTGGGAAATTCCTCTTACTGTGTTTAAAGAAGCCATTATTAACGCTCTCTCACATCGTGATTATTACGAACAGGGAGCAACCATTACAATAGAAATGTTTGATGACCGGGTAGAGGTTTCCAATCCCGGAGGGCTTTTGCCTATTGTAGCTAAAGATTTCGGACACAAGAGTATGACACGTAACCCGTTAATCTTTGGATTATTTACCCGCATGCATTTGGTTGAAAGGGTCGCATCCGGTATTCCCCGTATGCAGGAAGCCATGAAAGAAGCCAATCTTCCTGAGCCTGAATTTCATACGGACGGGATGTTTACGGTTATATTCAAAAGAGGTATCAGTATCAAGAATGATACTGTAAATGATACTGTAAATGATACTGTAAACTCAAAAGAACAAGAAGTACTAAATATCATCAAGCAATATCCGGGACTTAATTCGTCTAAGATTGCAGGATTAATAGGCAAAAGTGTTCCGACTGCTAAACGCTACTTAAATTCTTTGGTAAAATTAGGATTAATAGAGTTTAGGGGGGCACAGAAAACAGGTGGATATTATTTAGTATAAAAAAATATGGCTCAAATTGAATTTAATGAATTTGATTTCAGAAAAGTTCATCCAATAAAGTTACCATTCGCAGAAAAATACATATATGATGTTGACAATATTTTTTATGCAGATACAGGACTATTGGATGCAAGACAAACAAATATGTTCTTTCAAGAAGCAGGAAGAATGTTGATTAACGCTATTAACTTATTTTGTGATGGATATTTTGATTGTGCTTTTTACAGTTTACGCCAGTCTTTTGAAATATCAGTAACTTCTTTATATTTGAATGAAAATAAATCTATCATAGATAAATGGAATAAAAAACAAAGTGGGTTTGAGCAACACACTATGGTTAAATCCTTAAAAGAACAATTAGAAGATTACAAGGAACTAAGAGAAGGATTACTCAAACCATATTTTGAGAAACTACGTTCTATTATGGAAAAAATGAATAAATATATCCATAAACAGGGATTTTCTACAATGTATACTATGAGATATAGTTTTGAAGGGCGTAAAATATATAAAGAAGAACAATTGATAAAATTTTTCACCTATTGTTTAAAGGCTTGTATTGGTGCTGTTGCTATATGGAGAATTGTTATAGACCCAATGCCTGCATTATTAAACGATGAGACTATTTTTCGAAAAACACGTGAAATGATTACAGAACCATACAGTGATGAATTTATCGAAACATATATAGGAAATGATATATTTGAGTTATATAAGCAATCAACTCTCTATAAAGAATATTACCAATATTTCAATCAGTATGAGGAACAGAACGAAGCTGTATTTTATCTTATTCATTATCAATGTATAAATAGAAATAACCTTGATGATATTTATAAGCAAATTCATCTATTAGACATTAAAGAAAGAATTGCAGTATTATTTATAACATTCTCAGAACATATAACAAATATCATATTTGGTAATGGTCTTTTTAACTTTACATCCAATATTGTTTTTAAAGGAGATGATAAATCTATTACATATGGAGAAGGAATATATGATAATTATTTCAAAGAACATGATATAAACCAACCATACAAAGGAGGATTTATTTCCCGTTTCAAATTTAAAAACGAGAATGTAATTGTAATTCATAATGAATTGTTTCTTGCAGAAGAATTATCAGCATTCAATCTGATTAATGAGAAATGTGCAGACTATTTACAAAAAGAAAATGATAATTTTAATAGGATAATAGATGAATATACAAATACTAATCAACAAAAGATGTGATTTCCTTTAACTTTATGAATAAATCTCTATCTTTGCATTCAGAAATCGTACCCAAGATACAAACTTGTGTTGAACGGTGCAAAGCTGTGAAAACCTTATTCAAGGGACTTACATCGTAGCAAAGATATAACTTACTGAAAGATAGTGCTATATCAACCCGGTTTCAGTTGCTGGTGGCACCACTTTTAAAAGACTTCAAATTTGGTAAATCCCTGAAAATTAAACATTTCAGGGATTTTCTTTTTCTCCTAATCCGCATATTTTCGGCAAAATAACGCACTTCCGTAGTGCTAAATCGTGGACAATTTTAGTCTCGAAAAAAATGTCCACGAATTGTACCGTAAGTCGTTGATTGTCTTATCTTTTGATTCTTGCTATTCTGCACGATTCAGTAACTTTAAACATTAATTTTTAGAGTATGAAACGACAGACTTTCAACGTGCTGTTCTTCATCCGCAAAACAAGAACAGTAAAATCAGGTGAAACACCTATCATGTTGCGGATAACTATTCAAGGCCAATTAGCTGAAATGCAGCTAAAACGAACCGTTAAGCCTGAACTCTGGTCACAAGCCAAAGAACGGTGTACAGGTAAAGATTCTAAATCAGTAGAAGTAAACCGTTATCTGGAATCGGTAAAATTACGCTTGTATGAGATTCATCGGACTTTGGAAGATGAAAACAAACTTATTAATCCGATGGAAATCAAAAAACGTTTTCTTGGACTGGATGAAAAGCATAAAATGTTCTTTGAAGTATTCCAAGAACATAACGACAAATGCAGGGAACTGATAGGCAAGGATTACGCAAAGGTCACTATCTCCCGTTTTGATACATGCTTGAAGTATTTTAGAGAAATGCTTCTAAAACAGTACCATCTAAAGGATATTCCGATGAAAGAAATAAATAATGCCATCATTCAGGACTATATTCATTTCTTGAAATCAAAAAAGAATCTGCAAGAGAATACCGTTATTCGCTACATGAAAGTAGTCAAGAAGATTACTAACATGGCTCTTGCAAATGACTGGATAGATAAAAATCCGTTTATGAATATCCATTTCCATGAGCAGGAAGTACATAAGGAGTTTCTAACCAAAGAAGAATTAGAGATTTTACGAACTAAAGTTTTCAATGTACCACGCTTGGAATTGGTACGTGATATTTTCTTATTCCAGTGTTGGACTGGATTAGCGTTCATAGATGTATCGGAATTGAAACCCGAACATTTGGTAACAGACAATCAAGGGAACGTCTGGATAAGAAAAGCCCGCCAAAAGACAAAAATCATGTGTAACATTCCACTTTTGGATATTCCGTTAGCGATATTGGATAAGTACAAAGGCTATCCGCTTTGCGAAAAGAAAGGTACATTATTGCCCGTTCCATGCAACCAAAAGGCAAACAGTTATTTAAAGGAAATAGCTGATTTCTGCGGAATTAAGAAGAACCTAACCACTCATACAGGGCGTCATACTTTTTCGACTGTTGTTACGCTAGCTAACAATGTTTCATTGGAAAATGTATCTAAGATGCTCGGTCATACCAATACGAAAATGACACAGCGATACGCTAAAGTATTAGATCAGAGTATTCTCCGGGATATGCAGAATGTACGGGAGAACTTCTCTACTAAAACGACCTAAAGATGAAAACGGCTACCTAATCCATTCGGACGGTAGCCGTTTATCTATCTTCATTATATTAAAAGCTAAAGAGAATAATCTTCTATATTATAGGCAGAACGAAACCTATCTTCCAAAACCTTCCTAATATCCGATTCACGAAACAGCACTTTGCCCGGAAGTTGAATAAAAGGGAAAATGCCATCATCCCGATAATGCTGTAAAGTCCTACGGCTGATTTTGAGAATGGAACAAAGTTCTTCACTTGTCAGATACCGTTCACCCTCAAACATGGGCTTATTATTCTTCAATGCATATTCTATATAAGGTAAAGCCCTATCCAACGATTGCAATAATTCTTGGCTATCCTCATTCGTGTACAAATCCATAAGCAATTATTCTTTAATGGTTACTTTTATTCTACCTGAATCCAATAATTTTTGTACTTCGGCAACCTTATAATATACTTTCTTGCCAACAGCCGAAAAAGAAAGTTTGCCACTCTCCCGTAGAGACTGTAATGTTCTCAAAGAAATATTTAAGGAAGCTGCCAATGTCTTGCCCTCTATCCATTCTTTCTCAATACACATATCAGAGGAAGATAAAGAAGTATTATCTGCTAATGATATAATCTGTTCCAGCTTCTTTCTAAAAGAATCGAAGGAAACTCTTTCTATTGCTACTATATCCATATATAAATTACTTTTCAAAATTCATTTTCTCAATCCTTTTCTTTTAAAGTAAGTTTTTCAGAACTCAATATGAAGCATTGACAAAGGTAATGTTCTGTATTTAGCCTGTTCAAGTCCAAGCCTTCGGTTTAGAAGAAAATCTTCCTCTCACTATGTTCGAGCGTATTTTCATCTAAAGACTTGCACAGACTAAATACTTCACTGGAAAAGTCAATGATTCAAATTAAATTCCGAAAAACAATGTTTTCGGGGCTGATAGGCTATTCTTTCCAACTTTCAAAGTAGTGCTTTTGGAGCAGTTTGTCAATATCACTTTGGCGGTAGATGATTTTGCCTTTTATCTGGATAAAGGGGATTAATCCTGTATCTCGCCATTCTTGCAAGGTTCGCAAACTGACATTCAGTTTCTTGGAAACTTCATGGTTAGAAAGAAAGCATTCCCCGTTCAGGTGAGGTTTGTAATGCTTGACAATAGATTCAATGCCGTTCAGCATTGAATCGAGCGAAGAAATAAATTCTTTGACTTGTGGTGTATCTTTATTTATTAGTTCCATGATTGAAAGATTGTTTTATTGAAATATTGATTTCAAGATTACCAGATGGCTAATCAGTTATATGATTAGCTGGTTGATAAGTTAGTTACGCAGATAGTCACCCAGTGATGAAATGCTAAGTACATCTTTTGCCGGATCATAATCTATATAGAGCCATTTGGATGCAGTGGCAATAAAATACTGACTACTATCTTTTTGTATCTCATACGTAGCAGGAGAAGCCTGTTTGGTGGTTTCCGATACATATATAATAGAAAGAAGATAATCTTTGTCGTTCCGGTAGATAATAACCGTAGGATTCAGATTAATGCTTTCCCATGTTCCGACAATGGAAAACAAATTGAAGGTCGGATAATCTTCTTTAGTTCTTTTCATAAGGCGTAATTTGTTTGGGTGATTGATTCTGTGTTTCACTGTCTGCTATAATTCTTTCAATATCAGCAGATTTATAATAAATCTTACTGCCTATTTGAGAATAAGCCAATCGTCCGCTACTCCGGTAATATTGTAACGTTCGTTTGCTAAAGCCTAATAACAGGCACACTTCCTGACTATCCAGCCAATTTTCTACTTTCTGTGTATGAGGGCTACACAAACTTTCTATCCGTTTGGCAAACTCGGTGAACCGTTCGCAGACATACGAAAATGTTCTTCTTTCGATGGTTACTACTTCCATACTCTTTTAATTTTAAATGGTTTATAAAACGTGTTGATTCTATTTTCATCGGCAAATGAAAGAAGAATCAAGAGCCGTTTTAAAAACTGTCTAGGGATGGCATAGTAAGTTCAGCATTGGCTTGATAGCAAAAAACTATCTTCCACTGCAAATTTACCAAGCAAATTATTTGTATGTTTCCGATAAGTAACATATATTTATTCCCAAATAGTAACAACATATAAAATGGCAGGAAAAAGCATAACAGGAGAAAGAGATCGGGAAGCTACTGAAAAACGGTTGCTGGATACTATCGGTAAAATGATTGCCGAAGATGGCTTCGAGAAAATCGGCATTAACGCTATAGCTACCCAATCAGGTGTTTCAAAGATATTGATATACCGCTATTTCGGTTCGGTAGAGGGACTTATGGCTGCTTACATACGGCAACATGATTTTTGGATCAATTTCCCTCTTGAATATCCCAGCCGTGAAAAACTCCCTGCATTCGTGAAAAGGATGTTTCAAGGACAGATTGAGCAATTAAGGAATAATCCTACTTTAAAAAGGCTTTATCGCTGGGAACTATCTTGCAATAATGATATGATCGTAAAGCTAAGAGAGCAGCGGGAGAAAGTTGGAATAGACCTTATTAAAAAAGTGAGTGAACTAACAGGACATCCGCAGAAGGAGATAGCGGTAATGGCTTCCCTCTTGACTGCATCTATTACTTATCTGGTGATGCTGGAAGATTTCTGTCCGGTATATAACGGCATCCCCCTAAATGAAAACTCCGGTTGGGAACAAATAAACGAAGGAATTGAGGTCTTTATCAATAAGATATTTCAAAATGAACACTGATTTCATACAAATAGCCAGCTATGCTTCTAAGGCTCCTTCGGGACATAACACGCAACCTTGGAAATTTCACATTGCTGATAATACAATTACGGTTATTCCAAACTTCGAGGTTGCATTACCTGTCGTTGATGGAAATAACCGGGAGTTATTCATTAGTTTAGGTTGTGCAGTCGAAAACCTATGTATTGCGGCTAACCATTTCGGCTATACAACTCAAATAGTTGAATATAGCATCAAAGGAATCATTCTTGAATTAACAAAGAATGACCTCATGGTTGAAAATCCTCTATTCCATCAAATAGAAAAACGGCAAACAAACCGTAGTGTCTATAATGGTAATAAAGTATCGAATGAAATGCTGCAACAGCTTCAATCCATTCAAAAAGAAGATGCTGTTCAATTCTACTTTGCCGAAATAGGTACACCATTTGCCGACACAATAATCAAATACATACTAAAAGGGAATGAAATTCAAATGAATGATGCTGCTTTCAAAAATGAATTACTTTCGTGGATGAGATTTAATAAGAAACAGGTTACAGAGACACAAAACGGATTAAGTTATCTCGTTTTCGGAAACCCGCCATTGCCCGGAATATTTGCACGCCCCATAGTTCGCTTATTCCTAAAATCCAATATGCAAAATAAATCGGATAGGAAGAAAATCGGTTCTTCCTCACATTTCGTTATATATACCACGCAGAATAATACCATTGAAGAATGGCTTAATTTAGGGAGAAGCCTTCAACGCTTTTTATTAAAAACTAGTGAAATAGGAATTTCTTACGCTTTCCTGAACCAACCATGTGAAGTTACCACATTGTCGATTGCTCTACGGAAAGAGTCACCTATTAATAAGGAATATCCTACCTTGATATTGAGAATAGGTTATGCAAATCCAGTGCCCTATTCTCCTCGTAAGAATATTGAAACATTATTAAGATAATCTTTTTTTTGCTTGAAATGTTCCCGATAAGTAACAAATGATATAATAACAATTTAATAAAACTAACATGAAGAAAATGGGATTGACATTCATTTATTTATGGCTCATTAGCCTTTGTTCCTGCCAAAAGGAACTAATTGAATATGAGAAAGGAGATGTAAAAATCTGCATAGAACAGGGTGAGCATTGGCTGCATGATTTTCCTTTGTTTTTGGGTATTAATAAAAAGAACCCACCTCAAATTGCTATTTGGTTGGAAGATACACAAGGGAATTATCTTTCAACGGTTTATGTAACTCATAAAATCGCCACTCAATCTTGGCAAGCATCGGGAGGAAACCGACGAAAAGAAGCTCTACCTCATTGGTGTTATTCACGTGGAGTTAAATACGATGATGGACTTTATTTGCCAACAAAGAAAGAGCCATTAATAGATGGCATATCAGGAGCGACCCCACACGAAAACTTTGATATAAAATTAAATCTGGCAACAGCATTAAAGAAGTTCGTAGTAAAAATAGAAATAAATCATTCCACTGATTTCAATGAAGCCTTCCCTAAATCAGCCAAAGATGGAGAAGCCAACTATTCAGGAGGTAAAGAAGGAAGCGGACAACCTGCAATCGTATATGCTGCCAATGTAGATTTATTGTCAGGTGAAAAATCATTTGAAGCAAATCTGGTGGGGCATAGCAGCCCTGACGGTAGTTCCGGAGAAGTCAATAAAGATACATCGGGGCTGACAACTGCTTTACATATTGTGAAACGTATAACTGTAATTATCCAATGAAAAAGATTATTCTACTTATTATTATAGTTTGTTGCGCTGCTACCATTGCAACAGCGCAACAAACAGAACGCTTCACTCTTGCTACAAGTGTAGGAACAGGGGTTGATATGAACGAGCCGGCAACCACTCCGTTTACGTGGCAAGCTCTTGGCTATTATGCTATCAACAAACGGATATCGGTCGGTATCGGGACAGGATTATCTATTTATGAGAAAACTCTGATTCCGCTATTTGCCGATGCAAAATTGTTAATCATAAAGCCTAGAAAATTCACTCCTTATATAGAATGTGGCGTTGGGTATAGTTTTGCACCGGATAAAAATGCTAATGGAGGTTTTTATTTGAATCCGTCTGTTGGGGTAGAATATTCAATTTGTAAAAGTAAGAAGTTATTCTTGGCTTTAGGATATGAATCCCAAAAACTTGAACGGCTGAAAACGCAAAAACAATCATTGTTTACAGCCGAGTTTGCAGAGAAGTTAAGCCATCATGTTATTTCAATAAAGATTGGATTCATGTTTTAAAGACATAAAGAAATCATTCAGCAACATGTAACAGACTTTAGTCTGATTATTAATACTCATTAATTATTAAACACTCGTGCCTATGAATGATTTATCAAAAACGAGGATTATCATCTTATTGACTGATTCCTCACAAAAAGTAACTGACACAGAAATGCAAGACGCTTATGACGAATTTATCAGGTGCATAGCAACAATTGGCAATTCAAAAGATAACTCCAACATCTTTCGGATGCTGAATCTCACTCGTATTGAGATAGCACCCTTAAAAGAGCTATATCAGTACGGGCAGGGGGAAAAATGCGCTTAAAAATTCTTATTTACATAAAGTGCTGGCTATTATCAATGTAGAATTGGAACTATTAAGTCTAAAAATTAAGCATCCTGAATCATTTGATTCTCCCACCTTACCAACATTCGAATCAGATCTATATGTAACCCCTAAGTCAAAGGACTTGGGGATTATTGGTATTGCTGAAATAGTAATAGGGTTATCTTTTTTAGGCGAAGTAGTCGGAAAAGACGGAAAGCCCTTCCCATTAGTTCGTTTAGCTCACGGTTTTGAAGTTCTTTTCAATTTAAGATTTGGAAGTATATACGATAAACTGGATGCTATTTTTATGCGTAAACCATTCAATCTGACCAAAACATTAGATGCTTTAAAGAATGCAATTAACAAAGAAGCCCGTAAACGAGCTAATAAACATTAGACAAAATGGTTTTATAATTCTCTTATTTACAACTATTTGAATTTTATTTTTAGGGGAGTAGGTAACTACTCCTCTTTTTCTAGTTCTCCATTCTGCCGATTTTTGCATCATCAATCGATTGACATTCATAATGTATCACTAAAAAATGAAGCAAAATGTATATAGACAACGAAAACTTTGAGAAATGGATGGAGAAGCTATCCAAGAAACTTACTGAAATAGGGAAAGACTTAAAATCCCTAATTAATACTGATAAAGTATTAGATGATAATGAAAAGATACTCGATAATCAGAATTTAGCCTTTCTTCTGAAAGTATCTTTCCGAACTCTTCAACGTTATAGGGTAAGCGGTCAACTACCTTTCTTTACCATCGGAAAGAAAACTTATTATCGTGCTGGTGATATTCGGTCTTTCGTTCGTGAACGTGCCGATTTCCAAACCTACAAACAGTTTGAAAAAGCCAATCAATTAGAGAATCAGCCTTGAAAGCAAAAGGTAGCAAGAGAAAGAAGTCTGTGTTTAGGCTATTTCTCTGTGCTACCACCCCGATTTAGCAAAAACTGCTTCACCTATCGGTTCAGCCCGTTTCGCTAAATCGAGCAAGAGGAAACTGGACTTTGTCCTGTTCTCCCTCTTGCCCTGCGGGGCAAAGCCTTCGGCTTTAGCGTGTTACAAAAACATGCTGTAATGACACCTGTAATAAGCATTTTCTTTGCAATGTTTATTATCAGGTATTTATCTATTCATATTTCTATAAAAAAGTAATTACCATGCCAAATAACAGTCGAAAAACGATATTCACTACCATTTCCATAGACAAAGAAACGGCAGCTTTGGTAGAAAAAATATGCAAACGCTATTCACTGAAAAAGAGCGAAGTTGTAAAGTTGGCGTTCGGATATATTGATAAGGCACATATCAACCCATCCGAAGCACCTGAATCCGTAAAATCGGAACTGGCAAAAATAAATAAGAGGCAGGATGATATTATCCGTTTCATCCGTCACTACGAGGAAGAACAACTGAATCCCATGATACGAGCAACAAATTCTATCGCTTTGCGCTTCGAGACTATCGGCAAAACATTAGAAACTTTTATTCTCTCTCAACTGGAAGCCAGTCAGGAGAAACAAACAGCCGTACTTAAAAAACTAAGTGAGCAGTTCTGCAATCATGCCGATGTGATAAACAATCAGTCCAAACAGATAAATGCACTTTACCAGATACACCAACGGGATTATAAAAAGTTGCTTCAACTGATACAACTCTATTCAGAACTATCTTCTTGCGGTGTGATGGATAGCAAAAGGAAAGAGAACTTGAAAGCTGAAATCTTCAATCTGATAAATACGTAGTTATGCACATAGACTTTGCTCCACCATCAAACGGAACATATAATAATGCTGGCAGTAGCCGACAATTAGCTAATTATATGGAACATGAAGATTTGGAACGGATGGAAAAAGGTATCTATACCGAAGGCTTTTTCAATCTGACAGATGATAACATTTATAAGTCAAAGGTTATAAAGGATATAGATAGTAATATAGGGCAACTCCTAAAAACAGATGCTAAGTTTTATGCTATTCATGTCAGCCCATCGGAAAAGGAGCTCCGAGTAATGGGTAGTACGGAGCAGGAACAAACCGAAGCAATGAAACGCTATATTCGTGAAGTATTTATTCCTGAATATGCCAAGAATTTCAACAAAGGGCTATCCGAAACAGATATAAAGTTTTATGGGAAGATTCATTTTGATCGCAACCGTTCAGATAACAATTTGAATATGCACTGTCATTTGATTGTAGGCCGGAAAGATCAATCCAATAAGAAAAAACTATCTCCGCTTACTAATCATAAGGACACCAAGAATGGAGTAATAAAAGGCGGCTTCGACCGTGTGAATCTGTTCCAAGAAGCGGAGCAAGGTTTTGACAAGCTATTCGGCTATAACCGTCAATTATCAGAATCCTTTGAGTATGCCAATACCATGAAGAACGGCAGCATAAATGATAAACTGAAAATGCAGGAACAAAAATTACAAGAACCAAAACAATATCTTGTTGGCGAAAATAAAATAAGAATATTCCAATCCAGTGAAAAAGATAACATGATTTCTTGCAATCTTAATAGTAAGGTAGATACAAAACACATTTACAATCAGCAAAAGAACAATGGTGGAGATCCTCTTTTGTCTATCTTTTCATTGGGAGAGGGTAATAATTACGATGCAACATCGGTAGAAGATATACAGGCACAGAAGCGCAAAAAGAAGAAAGAGATAAGAAAATGATTGAAAATGAAAAACTAAGAACTGAAATAATCCATTACCCAATGGAGTGGTTCAAATATCGAAAATCGCTTATAAGACTGACAGTGGATAACATTATTACCACCTAAAGAAAAAAACAAGATTAGATTGATGAAATCACAACTTAGAATATACTAAAAAGTTATGTCTTAGAAAACCTATATTAAATGCATTTGTGAAATCCTGAATTACCATATCTGATCTAAGCTATTACAATTTGTGCCAATCCCTTACAAAATATGCTTTGATTAACTTGTGTCCATCAAAAACATTATCTACCTTTGTGTTAGAGGACTATATGAATTTATGTAGAGAATACTGTGTATGGTTGGACTTCCACTAATCTATTGTACACACTTCTTTTCAAAATCTAATCTAGTTCCTTTTTATAAAACAATTAAAAGGATATATCTAATATTGTTATTTACATATATTTATTATTAGCAATGAGACAAAAAAAGAATATTGATATTATTTATAACTCTTTCTTTGATAGACGTGTTCAGAAGGATATTTCAGCTAATATGCTATATTCCAACTTAAAATATAAAGAACAAAAACGTATTATTACTAGAATATCTCCTATATTTAAGTCTTGTATTTACTTGAAAACACTCTTGCCTCAAAATTATAATGACCTATTGGGTAAAATTAATTTTACGGTATCCAACTTATGCAACGGGGTAGGTTGTCTCACCACACAATGCATACATTTTTCAAATGAGATAAATAGTTATCTCGAAAAGAGGAAAGATTTTGAAAAGCATATACTGCTGGGAAATTATGATAGATGTTATACCATACTTGATGATATTGACTGTATTTGTGTTTCAATGTGGTCTTTAGAAAATAGAATATTACTAAGTAAGTTGAAATATGGTACTAAGGGAGCTATTGACTTTAAGGATGAACTAAATTCTAAAGTAAAATCTCTTCTATCTATATTCATTTCTTTCTTTTGGAAAAATGCAGATGTAAAATATTCATTAGCAGGGATTAAGCAAGAGCTTAATATGTTAATAAGATTGTCTAACTCTAGTGATGAAATCTCTGATGTTTTTAGATATGAATTTCTAAAATTTCAATCATCTTATAAATATGAACATCTTTTTTGGAATATCTTAAGAATGTCTATAATTGATGTATATGAATTTTTATTAGAGATTTTAATAAATTCAGATTTTGACGACTGTGATTTAGAAGATATAAAAGCATGTATTAAGGATTTAAATAATAATGTTCAAGATTCTACTTTAGGCAAATTATATGCTAATTATAGCATAGGGTCAAATATACAAGAAGACTCTCTTGAACATATTTTACTAATGAATTTATTTAGAACTAAGCAATATAGCTATTTAATAGAAAAAGCTGCTAATTACATTCAAAATAATCCATGTGATATTGATATTTTAGATATTTATATCAAGGCGCATTTATATATGGAATATAACAATATTGACTTGGCTTTTTTAGAAGAAAATTGTTTGCTCAAAAAAATGGCTCTCAATCTTTTTTCTTACTTAAAGAGAGATTCTAATTATACCGTATCTTATAATGAACTTAATATACAATTAAATACTTTAAGCCATTTAAGGATTGGGAAACAACTTTTTTGCAAACTGAGCTTTTATGAGAAATATGGTGTCTCTTTATTACATTATTCACTATGGACACCAAATATTAAATTCTCAGACATTGATATTAGTGAAAGTGATTATCAAACGATACTTTCACAAAAAGTGCCATCTTTTATACGGGAACAAGCGTTTTCTCATTTATTTTATAACTTTGTAGAGGTAGATAATATCATTGATGCAATAAAAATATACGTGACTGCATACTTCGAAAACAAACAATTTGTACGTAATATTGAAACAAAAAATATTGTAAAAAAAGTAGAAGAGAAAATATTAACTCAAGAATGTATTCCTTTAGAATTCAGTATATTTTTTTCGTTGGTAGATGCTCCTAATTATATTATTTATTATTATTTCAAAAAATATCTATTCAGTATAAATGAGAAAAAACCGTCTGACATAAAATTTCCATCAAAGAAAATATCGAAAGAAGTAGAATTCTTTTTATTACATGTTTGTACTCCTAACATTCTTTCTTTATATACTCGACAATTTCCAACTTCATCCGATGTTCTTGATGAGAGATTGAGGATATTAAAACAACTTAGTGGTATTGATAATAATAATAAATACTTAACAGAATTGACAGAAATCACCAGAACAAAGACTATTCGTAAACGTGTGCAATCATTAGACCAAAGTATGATTTACGTTGATGAAAAAGCTCTAAAAGAACTGGAAATGGATGAGGTTTACAAACTTTACCAAAGTTATATAAATATTGATGAAAATATAAAAACGAAGGAAGTATCCATTGAATCATTAGAGGAATTGGATTTTAATCAAGCCTTTGACGGAGAACAAGATTTAAATATAAAAATAAAACAAGTACAATATAAATACATACTTTTTCGGCAAATATTCATAACAATAAGACGTAAATTTTTGGTTAGTTATAAAAATGGACTTGATTTCTACTTAAGTACTAGAATTAGACATGGTACTTTAATAAATCAATTACGTAGACAATTTGATAATTCTCACTTAGTGACCAATATAACAAGTGAAGGAGAGTATGCACGAGATATGTTTATAACCAATAATATTTTAAGACTTGAAGATGTAAAAAAGGAAGCAATTCAGGATATACTACTATCATTTACAAAAGAAATTGATAATTTAATTCTTTCATTAAAGAATGATATTGTACAGGTACAAGCTTATGATCTAGACAAACAACACGCTGATGCAATATTCAACTATGACCATTTAAGGTTTGAGTTTGATTTAAGTTATCGATTCGTCGAAGAAATTTCGAAAATTAAAGACTATAATGAGTTTATAGATTCAATTTTTATACATCTATGGGAATGCACAGATATATTACTAGAAAAAATGAGAGATTATCTTGAAATATTAAAAAAACAATTTATTTTAAAATTAAATAAATTAGAAGTGGATGTAGCTAGTATTGCCGAAAAAGAGTGTAATATAACATATTTTTCAGATCTAATAGCAACTTGTCGTACTGGAGTGCAAACAGATATAGACATAGTAAAAAAATGGTTCTATAGAAGTAAAGGTGATGAGAGTGATTTTACTATAAATGATTTAATTGATGCATGTATCCAAAGTGTAGCAATACATAGAAATGTAGGCAATTTCACTCCAGAAGTGATAGGTTGTAGCTTTATTGTTTTTAGAGGTGAATTCTTTAAAAAGCTGGGAGATCTAATTCAAATTTTCTTAAATAACATTATTGACTATGAATTAGCATCAGGATATAGCACTTCTCCGATTATTGAAATTAAGGAGTCTTCAAATATTATTGCAATCGAAGTCAAAAACAAAATCCAAGAGAATGATCTACCTTCGCTAGAGGAGAAGTTGAAAATTAAAAAAAGTGATTTTTTAAACCCTGAAGCTATGAATATGACGCGCAATGAGAAAAATTCAGGGCTTATAAAAGCATATAATATCGTACGCAATATTTTGCGATATGATGATTCTGCTTTTGATCTAAATATAAAAGATAACTATTTTTCAGTTGATATAAAAATTGATGCAACATATTTAATGCCTTATGAAAATATTAGTAGTAGAGGATGATTCCAACAAACTAGCAGATGTAAAGAAATTCATCAACGATAATTTTCCTAATATCCAAATTGATGAAGCTGTTTCATATAACAAAGCTACAGAGCTATGTTATTCTATATTATATGATTTCTTATTGCTTGATATGAATATCCCTGTATATGAAAGAAATGATCCAGATAAATCTGTAATTGATAATGGAGGGGAAATGATTATTCGTGAATTAACAAGTGAAAATATTAGAATTAATTTTACCATTTTTACACAGTATGAAACTATTGGCAATGAGACTATAGATGATATAAATCGCAGATTAATGAATTTTTGTCCAGATATTTATTGTGGATACGTCAGTTATGCCACTATAAATGATAATTGGAAACAGGAATTAAAAAAAATAATAAAAAAAATATATGTTTAGAATATTAATAATTGATGATTCCTATGAAAAAATAGGAAAAATAAAAGAAGTCTTAAACGAAATAGCAGAGCTTGATGTTAATAAAATAGAGACCGCATCAGATATAGAAACTGCAAGAATGAAATTATCAAGGAGTCAATACGATTTAATTCTATTGGATTTATACATTCCAGAAAGATATGGTAATACTCCTGATCCTGATAATGCAGCATCATTTCTAGGTTATTTGAGAATTGAAGAAGATATCTATAAACCATATTTTGTAATAGGCGTTACTAAATATAAGGATATTCCTCAATCTAATAGACGTGATTTTGAGAAGCATCTATATCATATTTTAAACTATGATGAAATGGCTGATGACTGGAAAATTAAGCTCAAAGATAAAATTGAATATTTAATAAGTATTGAACATAAAATCAAATATAGTAAACAATATGATTATGACGTTGCATTTATTACTGCATTACAATTCCCTGAATTTGCGCAAGTCCTTAAATTAGGAGAACAAGAATGGCAAGAATATAAAAATATTATAAATGACAAAACAAATACATATTATATTACAACATTCAAGAATTCACGTGGAAAAACTATTCGTTGTGTAGCTGCACATTCAGAACAAATGGGAATGTGCGCATCTGCAACTTTAACTTCTAAATTAATATATACTTTTAGGCCTAGATATATAATCATGACAGGTATATGTGCTGCAACAAGTAAAGATATTCATTACGGTGATATAATTGTGGCATCTGAAGCTTGGAATGGAGCCAGCGGCAAGATTAAGGATGTAAAAGATAAAGGAAAATTATTCCTTCCCGATTATAGGCATGAAGTTCTTAATGCACAAATCATAAACTGTGTAAATAAGTTAAAAACAGACGAGCGTCTTTTTTTCAACATCGCGTCTGGATATCCAACAACTAATGGCAAACCACCTTATACATTAAAGGTACATTGTGGCCCAGTTTCCTCCATGCCTGCTGTAATTCAAAGCAAAGAGGAAGTTGGAAAGTTAAAGGAGCATTGTCGTAAACTCATGGGGTTGGAAATGGAAGGGTATGGTGTATACTATGCTGCAAATCATACAATTGAACCAAAGCCAATATTTCTCTCTATAAAATCAGCTTCAGATTATGCAGATGAAGAAAAAGACGATGACTATCAAGAGTATTGTGCATATACTAGTGCCCAGTTTGCTTATCATTTAATAATTAATGAGTTTGACTTTGATTTATAATTTATTCAATATAATATTTTCACTAAGAAACAAAATGGAGTAAAAGTATTATTTATTCTTATTGAATTACTACAGCAGAAAAAAAATAATATCCTTTTTAGTAAAAATATATTAAAATAGTTTTCTGGATTTTGTAAATTCAAGAATACGGTTTATTTTTGTCTTAATATTCTCCATGAGCAAACTACTGCAAAAGCACGTAGCAAATTAGTAGGATAAATCATGGGATATGCTTGAAGCTAAAAATATAAAGTTTTAAATATCAGCGCAGTAGCTCTAATAAGAGAATTTCAGGCGATGTTAAAACAATGAGATATTTGAAAATAGAATCGTTCATATAGCAAGCAAAATGATAAAACATAATCGTGTACTAAATCATGTGGATTTCCAAATGGAAGAAACTATAAAACGGTGATAATCAATAGAGAAAACATAATAGTTCTCTTGCTGGTGGCACCACAGAAAATCAAGCAGTTACTTTAAAAGTAACTGCTTTTTTGTTTAACTCAATCTGCTCCCACTATAAATTGAAAACTTTCAAGCATAGATATTTATAAAATCGTTACTATCTCAGCTTTCTCTTTTCGGGTAGAGAAATGCTCTGGCTGCTTCTCGATATAACCCAGTGATATAATAGCTACCGGATATTTTTCAGATGGCAACTGAAAATTGGATCTGAATAAATCCAAATCGAAATTACATACCCAACAACTGCCTAATCCCATCTCTGTAGCAGCAAGGCAAATATGTTCTGTAGCGATAGCAGCATCAATATCAGCATGATTTTTATTATCTGATTTCCGTACCCATGCTTCAGATTCATCTACACATACAGCTATATAGAGAGGCGCTTTTGCAAACCAGTCTCTATTATAGCATTGACGCACCTTCTGTTTCTGTTCTTCACTTATTACAACCAAGAAATGCCACGGTTGATAATTTACTGCAGAAGGTGCTAATCGGGCACACTCAATGATATAGTCAATCTTATCCTGCTCGACCTTATCTGATTTATAATTCCTTACTGAAAAGCGTTTCTTGGTAAGCTCTAAAAAATCCATATCTTCTTTGTTTTAATATTCGAAGTAACGATATACTCTCTTTTGTTATATCGGTAAAATTACATTTTTCAATCTATATCTGTCTACATAATAGAGATAAATTTATTGGGGTTCTATCCCGGAGCCGATTTCTGCCAGTAAGCCATCCAGATCACCTTTTGTCATATATGGCAAACACCGGCGTATTTTGTCAATAGGCCAATCCCACCATTTTAGCATTGATAATCGCTCTATCACATCTGCTTCAAAACGTTTCCGAATTTCTTTGGCCGGAGTTCCACCAACGATAGTATAAGGTGGAACATCTTTTGCCACAACAGCACGTGCAGCAATAACCGCTCCGTCTCCTATATGGACTCCCGCCATAATCACAGCTTCATAGCCAATCCAAACATCATTACCTATGACAATATCTCCTTTATTATCCCATGCAGCAGTAACATTTGATTTTTCTAAATCCCACTCTTCATAGAACAAAGGAAAAGTATAAGTCGATAAAGACTTCAACGTATGGTTAGCACAATTAAACAGAAACTTCACACCACAAGCGATAGAGCAGAACTTGCCTATAATCAGCCTCTCCCGGTGGATAGGATAATGATAAAGCACATTGTTCTTTTCAAATAACAATGGATCAGTCACAAAATCATTGTAAATAGTATAGTCGCCAATCTCTATTTGAGGATCTTTCACTACGGCGTTCAGATACACCGTTTGCTTGTCTCCTGTACGTGGATATATTTTTGTCATCATAATATCTTTTTAAAAGGATAGCAAACCGTACATACTACATCAGAGTAGTCTGCTATCACGAAAATTGATAAAAAAGGATATAAAATCTCTGTGGCAAATAAATCGTTATTTGTCAGATAGCTGAATAGCTTTATTCGCAGGACTATTCAGAGGAGAGTAGCTATATACAGAGTTTCATAAGAGGTGAATACTTTCGTTAGTTGATACTATGCAAAAGTATAGAAAATAGGATTATCAATCCAGTAATTCATGAATTTCTTGAATGTGGAGATGCAAATGATCCAAATAACCTTCTATCATTTCTTTCAGTGTCACTTTTGTCCCTTCAAAATCGCACCAGTAACTATCCAGCTTTGTTATATCCACAGATTTAATCACCTGAACAATATGTAGGTTATAAAACTTCCATAACTGGATCAAATTTACCCAATCCGCATTTTGATAATCTTGTAGAGCTATCCATAAGTCATTATCCTGCCGATAATCCGGAAAGAAAAGCAAGTCTTTACTATATTGTAAACGAACCATTCGTTGATGATTATTTGAAGCCGAATCAATCAAATGACCGAGTATTTGTTTGATTGTACGATTCTGCCTGTTTCGTCTCTGCGTAATGACTTCCACAGATAAACCATTTAATAAACTCTCTTCTGTTTCAAGAACTTTTGCAATACCGTCAGTTATATGAATAAAATTATTTCCGTGCATAACATATAGTTTTAAATACTTCCACAAAAATAAATTCTTTACGAATCTTCTACTTGTAAAAAACTGACTTTGTTTGATAACGGCTATACCAATCAATGATATTTAATAATATTCAGCCTGCAATCTTCAGAAAAGAACGTAGAATAGGGAGAGCGGGAAGAAAGATATTGAGTTGGCGTACAGCCAGAGAACTCTCTAAAATCTTTTACTAAATGAGAAGGATCATAAAAGCCACAAATGTACGATAAATCAACGATCTCCATTTCGGGATTATTCTGCAATACATATAAGATCCGTTGGAAACGGACAACTCTGTAATATTCTTTGGGATTCATTCCTACATAATTTGTAAACACTCTTTTAAACTGTCTATATCCCAAACAGGCATTTCCCGCCAAAGTATCCACATCTATTTGTGGATGCCGAATAATTTGCCTGATTGAATTTTCTATCCTTTTATAATTATGGTCAGCATCAATCAAGCGCTTCATGCAAAAGAGCTCGATCAACCGAATGCAGGTTTGAGCATTTCTTTCACTTATAATAGAGTCTCTAAGGTGATTCAATTCTACATCCTCTATGTCTTCCACATCTATGTAACGGTTATACAGATCGTTCATAGAGCATCGTAAAAAAGGATTCATACCTAACGGATGAAATATAATAGCAATCATATCGATACTACCCTCTGAAACCAAGCTTCCATAGCATGAGAACTGCCCCCGAATAAAATTCTTAGGTTGTAGTAGACCTTTTGATTGGATATGTAAGTTATTACCTCGATGAAAAACAAGATGCACACATCCCGATGGAATCGTTTGAATAACCATTGGTTCTGTTTCATCAGTCTTTAGTACCCAATAATATTTAATATATTGGGAAAGTAATGGCGAGGGATATAAGATTTTACTTTCTCTCATACTTATACTCATCTGATTTGTGACAAAGATATTCAATAAATCACTAATATTGTAGAGTATTCTTTTGAAGAAACAAATCAATATCAGATAGTAATAATAAACCTTTTAATTAAAAAATTATGGCGACAGTATTAAAATCAAACGAGAGAGAATTTAAAGAAAATCCCAACAAGATTGACAACTTCAGAGTTTTCTCAGATATCTCCAGGATCAAAAAAGGAATAAACCCTCAAAATCTGAATTTTGATCTGCGGCAACTAAATCCTGGCCAATATTGCGCAGCTTATCATTTCCACCGATATGCAGAAGAGCTATTTATGATCATTAGCGGTTCGGCAACACTAAGAACACCCAAAGGATTGGAAATAGTCAATAGCGGAGACTTGATATTCTTTGAGAAAGGGGAAACAGGAGCACACCAATTGTATAATCACACGGAAGCTCCTTGCATATACCTGGATATAAGAACTTTCATCGGATATGATGTCTGCGAATATCCGGACTCAAACAAAATATTTCTTGTTCCGTCATATGAGATATTCAATAAAGACACTCAAGTCAACTATTTTGACGGGGAAGAAAATATCCAGGAGAAATGGAAGCAACTAAAGAATAAAGAAGAATAACATCATTAAAAGAACCTATCGCTTCTCTCCTTTCAGCGCCAAACGTTAAAGGTATCATATCGCCCAGGTGTGCAATACGATACCTGCTTTCACTGTCATTTCTCCGCAATAACAAACATTTCATTACTGGAAGTGAAATCATTATCACCTAATACACCTGTTGATATCTTTATATCTTTAAAGCCGATCTTCCCCAACAATTCGCATATTTCCCCTTCTCCATAATACCGATCCCATACGATAATATGTTTCGTTTCATTATCCGTCAACAAATTATACTGACAGGCGAAACACTTTTCTTCCGGATAATGAAAAGTCTGACTTAACAAAAGATAGTCGCTTTCACTCCAGAAACCACCGGATGAAACATATTCCCAATGTTGATTTTCGGTTCTGTCTTCTATCAGTTTTTCGGTAAAGACATCAAAGATCAGTTTACCTCCGTCAACCAAAGAGTGATAGATTTTATCCAGTAATACATCGCGTTCCTGATCGGAATGCGTTCCCATATCACAATAAATCATCATTACTGCATCAAAATGACCTTCCGGATATTCCCGGATATAATCACCCTGAATATAGTTTATATCCTTACTGCAACTGACTGCGTAGTCTATTGATGCCTTATTAAAGTCAATACCCGTTATTTGATATCCGGCATCCCGGAGTATTCCGGCATACAATCCGGGGCCACACCCCAAATCGAGTATATGAGTACCCGGACAAACAATACCTTTTATATAATCGACCACTTTATAAATAGAATCCATTTTCCGGCTTGCTCCATCCGTACTTTGATCCAGATGTGCCTTCAGCATTTGTTGTTGTATATAAGGATCAGTCCATATATTACATGCAGACTTCTCAAATAAGGTAGGCCTTGTATTTTTTATATTCATACACTTTTTATTAAATAAATTCAGTTATCAGGGAGTCCACTCCAGACTATTTTTCAAAGGATTACCAATGCGGTATTGCATAAGCTCCTCATAGTTTTGCACTCCTCCGGTAAAGACTGCATGATAGATTTCTATACCCGGGATATTTATATTATCCGGCATATCATACTTGATTTGAAGAATCGTTCTCTTGATTTCGGGAGTCAAACAACGAATAATAGCCTCCGTTACCTTCTCCACCACACCGTCATACTTTGAGCCACTTCGAAGATGGATCATATCAAACTTCCATCGGTTACTCCCTTCATCTTCATACAAAGCATGCCATTCAATACATTCCTCCTCCGTATCGATCAGGTTCTTATATTGAATCTCCTTCAAAGAAAGTTTCTCCGCCAGTTCGCTCATCACAGAAAAGCTATCGGCTATAGCCAGCTTATCTGTATAAATATGCATGTCAATATCTTTATTTTTCATCATCAGGCCAGTCTTGAGTGAACCTACAATATTAACCCTGGCTCCAATACCTTCCCAAACCGGAATGATACGGGTATTCTTCAATATATTCCAAGCAAGTTGCTGATTATGTTCTGAGAGTGCTATAATATCCATTTTGATTGATTTTTGGATTACGAAAATACAAAAACGAGCAGAAATATGGCTATAAATAGCTATTTATTACGTCAGAATACCCAAGTAACTTTGCCGACTTAACAATAAGTATTGCATGATGGTATTTAATCAAACGGAAAAACAGGAAAAAGAGTATTTACATCAAGTGGTTAGTATTCTAAAAGATTCGATCAATAATACCGATACATCAGTCAGGGAACATGTCGAAACATTACAAGAGTACAAAAGCTATATATGGTCAAACAAAGATATCGACCCGCACGAGATCCGCTCCATGCGTGAAAGTATCCTCAATCATTTTGCACTGGGCGAAAAGGTCATAGATAAACGCAAACGGTTAAGTAAGATACTGAATATCCCTTATTTCGGGCGAATAGATTTTTCAGAGACAAAAGAAGAAAAGAATAGTCCCTTACCTATATATATAGGAATACATACTTTCTATGATATCAATACCAAAATGAATCTGATTTACGATTGGAGAGCTCCTATTTCAGGAATGTTCTACGATCATGAATTAGGAGCAGCTTCCTATATCTCTCCGGCCGGAGAGATAAAAGGGGAGATTTCCCTGAAACGGCAATACCGCATCAGGAATGGTAAAATGGAATATATGATAGAAAGTTCCCTGACCGTCCATGATGATATCCTGCAAAAGGAACTCAGTGCCAATGCCGACGAAAAGATGAAAAACATCGTTGCCACCATTCAGCACGAACAAAACCGGATTATCCGTAACGAAGATGCACATGTACTTATCATACAAGGTGTTGCCGGATCGGGTAAAACTTCAATAGCCTTGCATCGTATCGCCTATCTGCTTTACGCCTTTAAAGGTAGCATTTCATCAAAAGACATACTGATCATATCTCCTAACAAGGTTTTCGCAGATTATATATCGAACGTACTTCCTGAACTGGGAGAAGAAACCGTCCCGGAAACCAGTATGGAACAAATACTTTCAGGCATATTGGATAACAAGTACAATTATCAGAATTTCTTCGGACAGGTAACCGAATTACTAGGCAAGCCAACCCCGGAATTCATCGAGAGGATACAATATAAGTCTTCTCTTGATTTCATTTCACAGCTCGATAAGTTCGTCCTATATATCGAGAATAATTATTTCAAAGCATCGGATGTACATTTGAATAAGCATATCATCATTCCCGCCGAATTTATCGATGAACAGTTCAGACGATTCAACCGTTATCCCATGCGCCAGCGTTTCGAGACAATGACCGATTACATACTCGAAATGATGAAAGTCCAATATGGGTTTACCGCAACAACAGCCGAACGCAACACATTGAAAAAGGGAATAAAAAAGATGTTTGCCGGGAATAACGATATGCAAGTTTATAAAGACTTCTTCGATTGGATCGGCAAACCGGAGTTATTGAAGCTACGCAAAAACCGTATGCTTGAATACACTGACCTGGCACCATTGGCATATTTACATCTCTCTCTGGAAGGGAATACCATTCAATCTCCGGTAAAGCATCTGCTGATCGATGAGATGCAGGATTATTCTCCCATCCAATATAAAGTGATCTCAAAGCTCTACCCTTGTCGAAAAACAGTATTAGGAGATGCTAGTCAGTCTGTCAATCCTTACGGATCATCCACAGCCGGGATGATCTCGAAAACATTCGTTACAGGAGAAGTGATGAAACTTTGTAAAAGCTATCGTTCTACTTATGAAATCACGGATTTCGCCCAGCGAATCCGTTCAAACGATGAACTGGAACCGGTGGAACGACATGGGGAGAAACCGGAAATATACAGGTTTACCAATCCTGAAAAAGAGGTTGCCGGGATTGCCAATTTAATTTCGACTTTCAAAAAGTCCGGCTATAAATCGCTGGGGATCGTTTGTAAAACAGAACTACAGGCAAAAGAGACAGACCTGCAACTGAAAAAATATACGGACGAAGTTTATTTCTTATCAAACCAAAGTACAGCATTTGTAAAAGGTATTATCATAACCTCAGCCCACATGGCCAAAGGGTTAGAGTTTGATGAAGTAATCATACCTCAAACCGATAATAAAAACTATCATTCAGAAATCGACAGAAGCATGCTTTACGTGGCGACAACAAGAGCAATGCATAAGTTAACACTAACTTATAGTGGAAGAAAAAGCGAACTATTGCATAATAACACATGATATTTATCTCTTCCCAATTTCCTCCCTAGGAAGCTGAAGCTTCTTAAGGAGGAAACCGGCATTATTCAACACTAAAATCTTCAGACTTAAATCCGCTATAGAACCTTCCCGAAAAGGCTGTGAACCTCAGCACACAATAATCCGGATCAGTAACCCCTTCTTTATAATACATTGTATCTCCGGGCATCCATATCATTTCTTTACTGGCAGGATCAGTCAGGACTTCGATAGTACCTTTCAGCATTACACCTTTGAAAAATCGCCTGTCACAAAAGTAAACACAAGCACGGTTATTCTCCTTGAACTGTGCAACCCGCATCGAAGAGGTGTTAGTGCTAAAATAAAACGTACGGATACCTTCCCGATTACGGGGTTGCAGCATAGCTTTAATATTCGGAAACCCTTCCTGGTCGATCGAGCCGAGGAAAGCTACAGTTTGTTTATCGACAATATTTCCTATTGTCTTCGCTGAATCTCTCATAATTGAATTATTATATATTTACATCGGCGAAGATAAGGAAAAGCCTGACCGGGGACAGAATAAAAAGAATGGGAGAAATATCACTTTTTACGGTTTATGAGCTTTCCGGTATGCCAAAGGGGTTTGTCCGGTATGCATCCGGAAAAAGCGAATAAAATAAGATACAGTTTCATAGGTTAGTATTGCTGCGATCTCAGAAACGGGTAAGTCGGTATAGGTCAACAATCGTTTGGCCTCTCCTATTATTTTGTTACAAATATACTGTTTGGCACTTATCTGCATGGATAATGTCACAAGCTCATTCAGATAATTCGGAGTGAGACATAACTTATCCGCATAATAAGCCACGGCATGTTGTTCTTTAAAAGACGTATCCACCCAGTAGACAAAATTATCGATATGGAGACTTCGCCCTTCTTTGGGAGATGCAAATGGTATACCGTCCTCCGTATAGACTCTGTCGAGAAGCATCAGTATTTCATATAGTTGTGCTCTAAGTATATGATCTCCATGTCGTCCATAGAGACTGATTTCTTCCTTTATATTGTGTATCTGCTGCAGAAGTCGTATGAAAAGGAAGTCTGCCGGATGTAACCTGGATGCAGTCTTTCCGGAATCAAAAAAAGAAAGGTGCCGGACAAACTGATCATCCTTAAAGAATGAGGATAAAAATTCTTCTTCAAAAATAAGTGCATATCCATTGGTTATACCATCCTTATCCCAAGTACGTATTTCACCGGGTTTTGAAAAGATCACATCACCGGGGCAGGCTTTATAGACTTGATTATCGATAGAAAAACTTCCGGTGCCTTCAGTTATAAATGTGATATCATAATAAGTCAATGTATGCACCGGGGTCTTTTCCAAATACTTTTTGATACTTTTCAAGTCAACGACATCGACTAACAGCTCGCTGCCATACTTATTTTTATAGAAAGTATATCGTGGTATCGCTCTTTTCATTTATAACTTGCCCGTGTCGGAACCCTGAAAGTTTCCTTTTCTGTCAAATAGCCGTTTGAATCCTTGAGACGGATGGAGAAGGCAGCCTCTCCACTTTTCAATTTTGGCCCGGCATAAACGGTTATAGTATAACTTACACGCCCGTTCGGACGGATCTCACGGATTATGGCCGGATTCGATAATTTCAGATATTTAGTTCCACTTTCAGCCTTTACGACAGGTTCAATACTATAAACTGTTTTCTGACCATCATTACGTATAATGAAGGAGATACGACAGGTCTCTCCGGCATCGATCATCTGATTGCCGTTACGGTCTTCCAGGTATATATCTTCAATCACAACGTAAGAACTTTGGTAAATCCTTCCCTCATTCCTTTGGGTATAACCGTTATTACGCTGGTTTTGAGAAGAGGCCGCAGCAGCACCAACAACCGTTCCTCCGACGGAACCGACAAAAGAGCCGATCGCTTCACCCCGATATCCACCAATAGAGTGTCCGATTACTGCACCGGTAACCGTTCCGGCCAACATCCCAACCTGCGAACCAACAATCGTTCGTGATGCCGGATCCATCGTTGCACACCCTGTTCCAATCACAGGTATCATCAGAAACAGGAGCCAATTCTTTATTCTCATAATCATAACCAGTTTACTTATCCGCTAAATTACAAACATTTAGCGAATAAGCCTGATCAAAAACGTTATAAGATTCGTCTAAACAGATAAAAAATGATATAACAAACGGGATCAATCCAACGTCAGGTTAAATTCATCTTTCAGTTTTCCCAGAACAGGATTGACACTGAGCAAATGTTCAAACTTCTCAGTAGAAGTATAAGCCAGATGTTTTTCGTTTGCCTCAATGATACGGACACGCATCTGAATCCGTGTATTTTTAAGCTGTACACGCAAATAGTTAAGTAGATCGACACAGCCGTTACTTAACTCATCCTGCTGTCCCGGATTATGCACACCCACCTCGAAAAAGTAATTTTCCTGCAAAACCGGCTTGCAATTTATCATCGTATTTTTCAGATACACCTTCTTATCTATACTTGCGGCATAAGCATCCCAAACACGAACCAACTCGTCCTCACCGAAAGGTGTTACCACTTCCTGAACAGCCTGCGTATTTTGTTGTACTGTTTGATTTTTAGGTTTTTCCACACCGATCTCCTTCAACGATGTCCCCAAATGAGGAGGACGATTCACTTTTTTAGGCGGTGCAGCCGAAGGGCTCTGTGGAATGACGGTTGCCGAAGAAGGCATGTTTGTTGCTATCACACGGCCATTATCGTTACCCTGATTAACCGGTTGTTGCGGATAAGGCTGACCGGGTTGAACCGGCTGACGGGCAGGTTGTCCCTGATTAACAGGCTGCGCACCTTGACTAACAGCTTGTCCCGGAGAGCCGGAAGCGATAGGTTCAATCAGTCCTTTTTTTTTATCATCTACCGCTTGCCCGGCATTACTAAGCTGGCATAGCTGGATAAGGGTCAATTCAAGCAGCAGCCGTTTGTTACGACTGGCCCGATAGTTCAGATCACAAGTATTAGCCAATTCGATCGCCTTAAACAGCAATTGATCCGGACAACGTTTTGCCATCTCTTTATAACGCTCACGGATGGAAGCGCCCACCTCAAACAAAATTAGCGTAGCTTCATCCTTGCAGACCAGCAGGTCACGGAAATGAGCTGCCAGACCGGTAATGATATTCTGCCCATCGAACCCTTTGCTCAATATTTCATTCAGCGTCAGGATAGACGAACGAACATTTCCGGCCAAGATCGAATCTGTCAGGCGGAAATAATATTCATAGTCCAGTACATTCAGGTTATCGATTACAGCCTGATAAGTGATATTACCATTGGTAAAGCTGACCACCTGGTCAAAAATAGACAAAGCATCGCGCATACCGCCATCAGCTTTCTGGGCAATAACGTTCAATGCTTCCGGTTCTGCCGTTACATTCTCCCGGGAAGCGACATATTCCAGATGTTCCACCATATCGGCAATCGATATGCGGGAAAAATCATATATCTGGCAACGCGACAGAATAGTCGGAAGAACTTTATGTTTCTCGGTAGTTGCCAAAATAAACAAGGCATGGTGAGGCGGTTCTTCCAGCGTTTTCAGGAACGCATTGAAAGCGGCCGAACTCAACATGTGCACCTCATCGATGATGAATACTTTATATTTACCGATAGCCGGCGGAATACGCACCTGATCGATCAGCGAACGGATATCGTCTACCGAGTTGTTGGAGGCTGCATCCAGTTCATGAATGTTATAGGAACGTTGTTCGTTGAAAGCCTGACAGGATTCGCACTCGTTGCAGGCTTCTCCATCGGCTGTCGGAGTCAGACAGTTGATCGTCTTCGCAAAGATTCGTGCACACGAAGTTTTTCCGACACCACGCGGTCCGCAAAACAGATAGGCATGGGCGAGCTTGTTACTTTGTATTGCATTTTTTAGTGTAGTGGTAAGAGACTTTTGCCCTACGACACTACGGAAAGTAGAGGGGCGGTATTTTCTTGCCGATACAATATAATTGTCCATTCTTTGCTTTTTTTTTGACAACACAAAGATATACAAAATAATTCATTTACCTTTGCAAAAACGAAGTTCCATGTCACGCATAAAAGACTTTTAC
>ERZ856578.2043-NODE-2043-length-35051-cov-3.936410_pt1 | contig 35051 bp, 31 predicted proteins | sample MGYA00514384_ERZ856578 | MGnify/ENA primary metagenome ERZ856578 (study PRJEB29103, sample SAMN06111958) | human gut metagenome | biome: human gut; feature: ankylosing spondylitis patient; material: healthy_person | host: Homo sapiens | place: China:Hangzhou...
TGACATTTAAAAGAACGAAGACAGGTCCGCTTGTCGATCAAAACGGAGATCAGGCACATTGGAACATCTATATTAAACAGCAACCCAGTCAAGTACGTGAACGCCTGCCGGAAACTGTTCCAGCAGATCCACCCGCGCATCGTGCACTCCCATATGAACGCGGTCAGCGTGTTCACGCTCATGGCCGCAAAACAGGCTGGAGTCCCGGTGCGTATCGCGCACAGCCATAGCACCTCGAATCCGAATGAGAAAGCCAAGACTCTGGTGAAGAACGTGCTCAGGCCGTTCTCCAAGGTTTACCCAACACGCTTGGCCGCATGTTCGGAATATGCCGCACGGTGGCTATTCGGCGATCAGGTCGTTGATGCGAAACAGGTCCATATCATTCACAACGCCATAGATATAGATAGGTTCACGTTCAATTCCCAATCGCGCGCGATTAAACGTGACGAACTCGGAGTTGGCGATTCGCAGTTGCTCATCGGCCAAGTTGGCCGTATCTGCTTTCAGAAAAACCAAACCTTTACGATCAAGGTCTTCTCGGAATTGTTGAAGAATAATCCGAGTGCGGTGCTTGCAATAGTGGGAGATGGCGACGACTCTGAGTTGCGTAAGGAAATACACGACCTAAGAATCGAGCGCAACGTAAAACTACTTGGCATCCGTGATGATGTTGCGGATTATTACAGCGCATTTGATATTCTTGCCTTCCCTTCAACATATGAGGGTTTGGGAATGGCCAGCATTGAGGCACAGGCCGCTGATCTTCCCGTTGTGTGCAGTGACGAAGTTCCCAAAGAGGCAGATTTAATTCCGTCATTAGTACGACGCATTTCACTTGATGCAGGTTTCGAATCTTGGGTGTCAGCTTTCGATGTACATGAAAGCGATGCGTCGGGCCGTATCTCGCATGCGCAAGAAATGGCTAAACGGGGATATGCAATTCACTTGAGCGCTGCGGAGCTAGCTCATTGGTACGAAGAGCTGGAAGGAGAATGTGATGCCCAGAAAGATTAAAGTTGCGGAAGTGGTTTCACGTCTTGAATCTGGCGGCGTGGAATCCATGCTCCTTAATTATCTGGGACATTTTAAGCATCCGGAGGACTTCGATATCCATATCATTACGCAAGACATTAATGACGAACGTTGCGTAAAACAGTTCCAAGATGCGGGTTATACCGTTGATGTCATCACCCATAAGCGTAAGAGCATCTTAAAAAATGTGATTGAGTTATATCGGTTGATGCATTCTGAAAGGTTTAATGTGGTACACGCACATACGACCTTAACGAATTTCTATATCCTGTGGATCGCCCGTCTTACCGGAGCGAAGAAGCTTATCTCGCACTCGCATAATTCATTCGTTTCCAAAAGTAAGGTAAAACAAGCCATATGGTCTGTTTTGAAAATGTTGAATAAGGCGTCTGCCAATATATGGATGGCTTGCGGGCATGATGCCGGAGTCTTCTTATACGGAGAGAAAGCCGTGCGGTCTGGGAAAGTCCAGATACTGAATAACGCAATTGAGCTAGAGAAATATGCGTTCAACCCAGAAGCCAGAGACCGTATTCGTAGAGAATATAACATCGGGAAAACTGATTATGTTATAGGCCATGTCGGACGATTTATGAAGCAGAAAAATCATAAATATCTGATAGATATATTCGCCGAGTTTAACCGCAGGGTTCCAGATTCTTATCTCCTGCTTCTTGGAACTGGCGAACTTGAAGACGAGATTCATCATTATGTAAATGAACGTGGGCTAAGTGACAGGGTCATTTTCACAGGAAGCGTGGCTAACGTCGAAGATTTTTATTCAGCAATGGATGTTTTCGTATTGCCATCATTATATGAGGGATTCCCCGTTGTTTCGGTTGAAGCCCAAGCGGCAGACTTACCGATTTTAATTTCCGATAATGTTGATCCCTCTTGCGATATCACCAATAACGTTAATTTCATTCCGGTGAATTTACGTTTTACTATTTGGGTAAATGAAATAATTAATCTTTCGACACAAAAACGAAATACTTTAATTTTAGATGTACTTAAAACGAAAAATTATGATATCCACAACGAATCAAAAAAACTTGAATCAATTTATAAAAATGTTGATTAAGTTAATTTTTTTAACTAACCTTAGTAAGAGTGAAAAATGACTATATACATCATAGTTTTTCTTGCTTCCTGTCTTTGCTTCTATGCAAAAGATCGTACTAGAGGGTTTTTGGCGGCTTTTTTGACCCTTATTGGAATCACGATTCCGTGTTTGCTTGCAGCTGTCAGAGACAAGACTATAGGTACCGATGTAACCGGATATGGTATGTTTGTTTATCGGGATACGAAAAATGTGTCTCTGCTGGAAGCATTCAATATTCGGTCGGATAATCCTCGTGGATTTGTTGCTTTAGCGTGGCTTATCAACCTTGCAAATGGCTCTTTTGAGGTATATCTATTTATAATAGAACTACTGATAATATTACCTGCCTATTTTTCTATTTCTTATTTTCTTAAAAAAAACACATGGATAGGAATGCTGTTTTTTTACTTTCTTTTTTACGCAATCTCCCTTAATATCATGAAACAAATGATTGCAGTCTCTCTCTCTGCATTTGCTCTATGTCTTGCTCTGGAGAAACATTATAAAAGTTGGCTGCTTTGTTCAGTAATTGCTTTTTTAATGCATCAAACAGGAATAGTGTCTTTTTTGATATATCCGATGTATCTTTTGTTTTCAAAAACTTCTGCATATTCTCTTGTGCGAAGGTTTTTCATCTATCTCGCTTCTTTTGCCTGTGTGGTATTTATCTTTGCTTTCAGTGACTCTTTTCTTGCGGCTTTGAGTGGTGTTAAAGACTCATATTCCTACATGGTTACTAATAAGGGTAAAGGTGGTTTATTAATAACGCCTTTGATATATCTTGGATTCATCTCTCTTTTGCATTTCATGGATTCTAAAATTTCTGGAATAGTTTATAATTCACGGCAATCATATTCGAAGGAAAATAGTTTTATCGAGTATCTTTGTGTCCTTGGTCTTATGTTGGCAGAATTGCAAATTATCACATTGGGAATTGGCCGTTTTGGATATTATTTCGAGTTTTTTATATCTATATTTATCACTTACAGACTTAAGGAAAAAAATATTCTCTTAAGAATAATGGCAATACTTTTTTCGGTGACAATTATAATTTTCCAAATTAAGTTTGTGTTGGATGGAAATTGCGAGGTGTATCCTTATACATCTTCCATTCTGGGGATTAAGTAATCACTTGAAGTGTAGTCTAAAAACGAGGTTTTGAATGTTGTTTTCGATTATTGTCCCAGCTTATAATGCGGAGAGGTATCTTCCTGAATGTCTTGCGTCCGTGGATGCCCAAACATTCAGAGATTACGAAGTTATCATTGTCGACGATGGGTCAACGGATGAAACATCATGCATTGCGGATACCTACGCACAGTCAAAATGCAATGTGACGGTGTTGCATCGTGAAAATGAAGGACCACTGCTCGCGCGACGTGCTGGACTGAAAATAGCTCGGGGACAATATGCGGTCTTTGTAGATTCCGATGATGGCCTGCATCCGGAAGCGCTACAGTGCATTCATGATGCAATCACGGGAACAGATGCGGATATCGTATCCTTCCGCTATTGCCGTAGCAAGGATTTTGGTCGTTCGGACACTCCGTCGCCTTTGTCTACCGGTTTGTATTCGGGAAAAGAAATCACCGAGGGGCGTAAACACCTGTGTGAAGGAAGATTCAATGAGATGTGGGGAAAGGCCATACGATTGAATCTTTTTGATCCTTCCGCCGACTATACGCAATATAACAAAATAAAGCATGGTGAGGATCTTTTGCAGCTACTTCCCGTGTTTGACAAGGCTCGCTCACTCTGTAGCTTGGATGATGTTCTCTACTTCTACCGCACGAATGACACCGCCTCGACTTCGGCCTATAAGCCTTCGCAGCTATCCGACATCAGGGTCGTCAACCGCGCACTGCTCAAATACGCGAGGAAATGGGGAGAATCATGCTATCAAAACGCTTGTGCCGGCGAAGCCCTGCAGTACATCAATCTTCTCAAGATCGCTATGCAGGGGGCAGGATATAGCGGGTTTATCCAAGTTTTCAAAGATGTTCGGGAAGCAGCGCAGGATGAGAAGTGTTTTTCCCGTTGGAAGCACTGCAGTCTGAGAGCAGATAACAGGCTCACTGTCTTCTTACTGAAGCGTGGATTCGGCACCCTGACTTTTGAGCTGCTAAAAGCTGTTGATTTTATCAAGAAAATAAGGAGACGCTGATGATCGTCACCAAGAGCGACCTACGTGAATATATCCGGGAAGATCAAAGGATGCAGCCTTGGCCTTCCAATCCTCTGAAGAGAATCATAGGTGCGGGTGGGGCGATAGTTCGCTGGAAGGTTTATCTGCGTAAGTGCGAGTATCATCATAACGTTTCACAGAATTTGTATCACAAGCTTGCGTATGTTTGGTACTTGTTTTTCCTGAAGAAGTATGAGAGTCGTTTCTGCTCGGAGATTCCGATTAACGTGTTTGGGAAAGGACTGCTTATTTGGCATCCCGAAAGGATTATTGTCAACCCTGAATCGACAGTCGGCGATTATTGCTCTCTGTCCAGCGGCGTTGTCATTGCGCAGGCGCACGGTAGGTGTCCGACCGTGGGTCACCATGTGGAATTCATGATTGACTCGAAGGTATTGGGGGCAGAGTCGCCGATTATGTACGGATCGGCGCAAACGCTTTAGTGCTCAAACCTATCGAGGAGGAGAATACCACGTGGGCTGGCGTGCCTGCACGAAAGATTAACGACCGAGGAACCATTGAAACACCTATCGTTCCGTACAAACACTAGAACAAAGACTTTTTCTAGGGAAGGATTCATGACGAACAAGAATCAGCCTCTGGTGAGCATTGTCATACCTGCGTATAATGTCACGGATTATTTGGATGAATGCCTTGAAAGCGTTGTGTCCCAGACCTATGCAAATTTGGAAATCGTCCTTGTCGACGACGGTTCTACCGATGATACCGGGGTGAAATGTGATGCATGGGCAAAGAAAGATGTCCGGATACGCGTATTGCACCAGAAGAATGGCGGTCTGTCTGCGGCTCGAAACGCAGGTATTCTTCATTGTAAAGGGGAATACCTTCTTGCGCTCGACTCTGATGACCGGATTAAACAGGATCTTGTGCGGAAGTGTGTGTCCAGTTTGGAAGGCAGCTCCGCCGATCTTGTACATTTCGGATACTCTTCCATTACCGAAAGCGGCGCACATGTCAATAATCATCCGGATCCAGAGGCGGAAGGTGACGAGCTCTTGCTTCTGATTCTGTCTAATAAGCTGCAAAGTCATTCGTGGCAGCTCTTGTGTAAGAGGAGCCTTTACGACGGCATCCTTTTCCCGGAGGGACGCAAGGCCGAGGACCTAGCGACGACCTATAAACTCATATCCCGGGCCGGCAGCAGTTTGACGATACCGGATTGTTTGTATGAATATCGTACGCGGAAAGGCTCTATTCTGGCGGGCGCCACTTCGAATCCGGAGAAAGCGGTCCAATACTACGTAGATGAACTCTTCGCCTTCCATGAGATGATTCAGTGGGCCAAAGCTACGGGGCGCGTGGAATATGTACGAGCCGCTCAGAACAGTATGGTTCGTCATTTGTTTTTGCACTACAAGGCCATGCTTGCTGCGCGCAGTGAGGAAGGTATTGAGTGGGTTTCGAATCGGCTTTCCGAGGAACTCGGAAACATCGACTCGAATAGTCTGGAAGGGGCGGAAAGGCGAAAAGTCGCCATGTTCCGGAATGGTTCTCTTGCTTTTTGCTACCGATTTGACAATGCGCTAAGGAAAACCGTCAAACAACTACTACGAGGAATAAGGGGCGTGACCAAATGACCTTGAAAGCAACAATCAAACAACTTCTGCCAAATTCATGGATTTTGAAGAGGCAGCGTATGAAAGCTGCCATCCAGTTGAGAAAAGACGTACGTACGGATCGCAGACGTTTCGCAAAGGCTTATGCGGCTCCCGCGTGCGTCTCTCAAACGCAAATGGAAAGCCTGTTGATCTTTTTTGTCCATCAGATCGAGAAAGGCTTCTCTTTCGACGAATACCAGTTCGGGAGAGGAAAAGGGGCTCTGCATAACATTGCGGACTTGTCCGCAAGACTCAAGATGGTGGATACTAATTGGCGCAACAATCAGGTCTATAAGGATGCGGTACTCGCGCTGGGAGAATATCTCCGACGCCACCTTGCCGCAGAGCATGATGTCACTTTTATGACCAGCCTGTTCGATGCTGAAATGCTAGATGATATCGAGCACGCGTCAAAGCGCGATTATCCGAGCATCGAGCTTTCCAAAACAGACAAATTGGATAATGCCGATGTTCCGTTCCGTGAGCTTATCGAGAGACGCCATGCCATCCGTTCATATTCCGAACAGCCTGTGACACGTGAGGAGCTCGAGGAAGCCATCACCCTGTCCCTGCGCACTCCGTCTGTATGTAACCGCCAGCCTGCACGCGTGCGAATATTTACTGATGCGAAGCAGATCTCCGAAGCCTTGAAGATACAGGGTGGGTTCGGCGGCTATGACGTACCGCCGGCATTGATGCTGATCACGGCGGACTTGCAGGCGTTTATGGGATCCAACGAACGTAATGAAGGCTATGTCGATGGCGGCCTGTTCTCCATGTCCCTGTTGTATGCCTTGGAGTCATGTGGTCTTGCGGCCTGCCCGTTGAACACGATGTTCTCTCAGGAAACGGACAGGAAAACACGCGCGCTCCTTCATGTTCCAGAGAACGAAGTGTTCATCATGTACATCTCTGTCGGACATTTCCGTGAAACATCCAGGATCTGCCGTTCTCAACGGTTTGGTCTCGACCGAATTCTCATGAACTAGGTTCCGGAGTCTTCTCTTGGGTAAATACAAGAATCTTCTGGTGAACATCGGTCTGTTCACATTGAACACGGTGTCTACGAAACTGATCACGTTCCTGCTGGTCCCGTTGTACACGTACTTCCTCACGACGGCGCAGTATGGCGTGACCGACATGTCCCTGACCGTGGCGAGCCTGGTCACGCCCGTCGTGACCCTGTCCATCGGCGATGCGGTGACCCGTTACATCATCGATGATCCGGACGACACCCAACGGTATGTGTCGGTCGGTTTCTGGGTGACGTTGATCGGCTGCCTAGTGATGCTTCTCCTGACGCCAATGCTCGGACTGTCGGTTTTCGGAGGGCTCGGTGACTACAGAGTGCTGTATTTTGCGTATTTCGTGGCGACGTCGTTCAATGCCTTTCTGGCTAACGTGGCCCGTGGCGTGAACCAGATCAAACTGATTACATGGGTGTCGATCGCGTCGTCCATCGTATCCGCGTCGACGGCCGGCCTACTGATCGGACTGTTGGGCTGGAAGGTTGAAGGATATTTTGTTTCCTTGATTCTGGGCGCTTCGGTCGCGGTCGTCCTGTATCTGGTGTTCGGAGGCGCATGGAAGTACATACGTGTTCCAGGACTGGCGCAGGATCGACTGATCCTTAAGAAGATGCTGCTGTATTCTGTACCACTCATGCCGAACACGATCTTCTGGTGGATAGGCACGAGCGTCAACAGGTTCTTTATCACCAGTATGCTCGGCATCGGCGCGTCCGGTCTGTTTGCGGCGGCCAGCAAGATACCGAACGTGATGAACATGATCTCATCCACGTTCTGGCAGGCATGGAGCCTTTCCGCGTTCCAAGAGTTCAAGAAGACGGACACGGGCAGGTTCTACAGCAACGTGTTCGCAGTGTTCCGTACGTTCTGCTTCCTCGCCGCGTCGGGACTCATCGCGCTTGCGCCATGGCTTGCATCCATCCTTCTGCAGAAGAAGTTCTACGATGCATGGCCCATCATTCCGATCCTCATCCTCGCGTTCCTGTTCAACGTGTTCGCGGGATTCTACGGAACGGTATTCACCGCGAGCATGAAGACCAAGCATCTGCTGACATCCACGGGTCTCGCGGCTGCGGTGGTGGTCGTCCTGACGTGGCTGCTCATTCCTCTTTTGGGCCTGCAGGGCGCGGCTTGGGCTATGGTCGCCAGCAATCTATCCATGTACGTCATACGTGTCGTGATGGCGTGGCCGATCGTCCGGATAATCGTGAACCGGCCGTTGATGTTGCTGAACATTGCGCTGGTATGCGTGCAGGCATGCGTGATGGTGAGGCAGCCGAACGGGTACCCAGTGATTTCCTGGATCGTTTTCGTGGCGGTGTGTGTGGTGTCCGTCTTGGATATCTATCCATCCATTCGCAGCCTGCTCGGAGTTGTTTCCAGCAAAAACAACAAGTGAAAACCTCAAAACGAATGCATCAAAAACTGTAGAAGTCCGTGGAGGAGATAAAAATATGAAAATCGGAACGGTGACTTTCCACTGCGCATATAATTTCGGATCTGCATTGCAGACGTATGCATTGAAAAAATATCTTACTGATTTGGGGCATGAAGTACACGTCATCGATTACCGCAGCGACGATTTTGACATGTATAAGTTGTTTCGAAAAAGCGGACTGAAATCCTATGTAGCGGATCTACTGTTTCTCTACGGTAACCTGCGTAGGAGGAACAGCTTCCAGTCTTTCTGGCGAAACTATTTCGATATGACTGAGCGCACGTATGCGGGTGTCGGCGCGGAACGTGAGATGTCCGAGGATCTGAAGGGTTATGACGCGTTCATCTGCGGAAGCGACCAGATCTGGAATCTTGACTGCACTTTGGGGCCAGTCCCTCCTTTCTTCCTCTCGTTCGCATCTGATGAAGCTCGGAAGATCGCCTACGCGCCGAGCCTTTCCCATGCCAAGTTCGAGGATCATAACTTCACGGCGGACGATCAAAAAAACATCGGAGCTTGGTTTGACCGTTTCAATGCGATTTCAGTGCGTGAGATTTCTGTCGCTGACCAATTCCAACGACTGACCGATAAGAACATCGTGGAGACGTTGGATCCGACCCTGCTGTTGGATTTGGAAGACTACAAACGCATTCAGTCCTCTGAACTGCCCAAGGGTCTCGAAGCAGGCAAGTACATCTTTGCGTACACGTTGTGGCCGAACGATGACATGATCCGATATCTTGACAAGCTCGCGACGGATCGTGGTCTGCCCATCGTCTACTACTCGAAGAAGCCGATTCGGTACAAGTCGCATTCCATTAACGTCTGGGGTATTGGGCCAGCCGATTTCCTGGCCCTGATCGACAAGTCCGACTGCGTGGTGTCGAACTCATTCCACGCCACGGTATTTTCCATCCTTTACGGCAAGCCGTTCCTTACGTTCGGTACCGAGAAGAGCAGTTCCCGTATGAAGACCCTGCTTGCTAAGCTGGGATTGCCGGAAGATCATCTACTTCCCGCTCACTTCGACGGCGCTGGGGATGTTAAGCCTTTCGCATCCGAACTGGATATGGCGAAGCTCAGGGAGCTTCGCGTCGATTCGGAACGATTCTTAGAAAATGCTCTAAAATAATGTTTCTTGGCTGATTTCGAGATAAGGGGCTGCGGACATTTTCTTGGAGTTAATCACGCAGCCAATCCATGGCTCAGCCGGTATTGTACCGGACTCATCCAACCAAGCGACTGCTTGATGCGATCGTGGTTGTACCAGTGGACGTACTCGTCGATCAACGCGAGCACCTCCCCACGGGTGCGCTCCTCCCACCGCTCGAGGTAGACGGACTCGACCTTCATCCCGCCGAAGAAACCCTCCGCGGCCGCGTTGTCCGGCGAGCAGTCCTTCGCGCCCGTCGATCTCGTCAGCCCGAACCGCTCCATGAGTTCCAGCCATCCCGGCCACCTATAGTGACAGCCGCGGTTGGAACGCACCAGAGGACGCGCGCCCTCGGGCAACGTGGCGGCCGCTTTCTCCGGCATGGTGTTGGCGAGCTGCGCGTTGGGGCTGTATCCAGCCGTGTAGGCGACTGTCTTGCCGTCGTGGCAGTCGATCACCTTCTGCCTGGTTTCCAGGGGGATGACGGGGCTCCTCATACGTCCGGCATAACGGGGATCCTTCGCCAGCCAGCGCTCCAGGCACTGCCTGGTCGGATAACCGAGATGTTCGACCACTTCGGCGGTCGTCATTGAAGTCGTGAGATAGAGTTCCACCGCCCGCTTGCGTTCCTCGGGACTGAACGCAACCAAATCCTTTCGTTCGGTCTCCAAGAAAACGTCCGCAGCCCCTTACGGCGAACAGTAAGCAAACTTAGGAGCTGTTTACTGAAGCCGATAAAAGTTTCACTGTTTCAGACGCTAATTGATTCCGATTATGGCATCCGGGATTTCCGTATAGCGAGAAATCAGAGGAAGTTTCGTTCTGGATTGTTCGCGAATCCTAGCCGCTAACATATCTTCTGCGCCATTAGGAATCGGAAAATCGGAGGATATACCGAATTCGAAACTGCACATATCGCCTGCGAGTTCACGAAGGTACGGATTTTGTGCGATAGATTCGGACATAACTTCACATGAGAAGAACACATTTTCCAAGTAATCCAAGGCTACTGAGAGTACAGCTTTGATGGCTTCGTTCTCTGGAAGGCGGCGAAGTGTTTTTAGTGCGTTCAATGCCTTGCTGTCTTTTCTTTTTGCAAAAACTAGAATGATTGTATAGCCATCAGCAGGAAATACGCCAATATGTACGTATTGCATACTAGCACTAGGGGCAAAAGTGTCATTAATCATAGTGCCGTCAAAAGATTGAAAAGGTGCAGATACGCCTTGTGCTGCCACAGGTATTCTTCTCTGTACTTTAGTGTAATAGATAATTTTATATGTATTTTTAATAATATTATTTTTATATAGTCTTTTTTCCTGAAATCTATTTTTAAAATCTATAAGGTCAATTTTATCTTCTGATAACGATGTAGCTATATTGTTATTTTCAATATATCTACTATTGATTACAGTTTGTTGTGTTAATATATATTTATATTGAAGTATCGAGTTTTCTTGTAGATAATTGAGAGATAGTCTTTCATTGCAATCTCATTAAGTATTTTTTGAGTGTCTGTCGTATTCATGCTTGAAATTAAGTGATCTGTGTGGTTGGCAAAGTTTTCATACTCCCTAAATGCGAAAGAATCGCAATTCCTACAGATTAAACGGAATGTTCCAGCATTCTTTGTTCCTTGCTCCTCTTCTTTTATTTTAAAATTAATAAGCTTATTTAAATTATGTATCTTTCCATTCAAGGAGATGTTTTTTAGACTGTGTTGAGGAATGGAATGAGAAAGGCAGATTGATGAGCGGGCATCTTGTGAGCTTAATTCAATTCCGCATATCATGCATTTTTTGGGCCTGAACATTGGTGATTGTTTAATGAAATCATTAAAATCTTTTCTAAGTCTATTTTTTTCTGATTCATCTATTTTTATAGAATCAGCTTTTCGGGAGAGATTGTATTCTTGTAAGCTAATTTCTGTGACTATAAGTATCATGATATGCCGTATTTATGAATCCAAGAGTTCAAGAACCGTTAGTGACGGCAATATTTTTGATATGTGTTGATATCTGTTGCGTCTGTTAGAAGCGTGTGACTGTCCGTCGTGAGGGGTGTTTCATCCATGATGAAGATTGCTGACGATAGATAAATCATATGATTGGATCTGTTTCGTGATGCTATCGATTGCATGTTTAGAAGTGAAAGACGTTGTGCCATGGGTGAGTGCTCTAATCCTGTGCGTGTCTATAAGGATTGCTTTTATGATGAAACGGACTCAGGGAATGTTGAGCTCGAAAGAGAAGTCCATTCAAGTAATTGATGCGAACCTCGGCTGTCTGTGGGGGGATATGGTTCGTCTTTGCTCGGCCTTCAGTAACGATCCTAGGAGGACTATGGCTGACGTTCTGGTGGCGTACAAAATTCTTGTTGCAAATCCGATTGCAACGGAATCATTGAGGCTGCGACATATAAGGTCAGAGAGTTCGCGGATATTTATGTGGAGCGTCGAATGACTGGGGGTATTTTCGGACTTGGCCATTGGCCCTAATGGCACATATCAATCCGCGATTGATGGGTTAAGCAAAACGTGCGGGGTATCGCATCGGTGGCAGAAACTGCTGTCTGAATGAAGGTTGCGTCAGCATTGTCCTTGTGGGCAATGAGTTCATGAAATGCTAAACATGTGGGCATATTATGCCCTGTAGAAACCTTGATATTTCTTTAATGGAGAGTTTTTATGCCATCAGATAGCCGTATATCGCTGTACCAGCTTTTATTGGACGCAATGCCATATGTATCGCCTCTAGCGTTCGCTTACATTCTTTTCGGCATTTACAAAGTCCTTGAGGTGCGCAATGATTCGGCCGCTACTGGTGATGTCAAGGTATACTGGCCACTCGAGGAGCTACTTCACCATCCATCTGGTTGGAAAAAGCTTGAAAGAATAGTATTATTCCGTATTCTGCCGCCGGTGATCGTTCTTGTACTGGAAGCAGCGCTTCTAACAAAATATCACTACTACGATCAACTCCTATGGGATCTTCTGGGGACTGTCGTTATTTTTGAAGTTATAATTCTTTTCCCATTCATCCTTAAGGGGGAGTGTATAGGCTGCTCGCACTGGGTCTTTATCGTCGTTTATCTCGTTATTGCCAAACTTGTTTTTCTGCTAACAATATATGTTGATATCGATATCCTCGCACCGAAACTCAGCGATATAGTCAACGGTTTATGGTCCAGCTTGCTTACGGCCGCAATAGTCGTGTTGTATATCAGGTGGATTCAAGAGAAGAAAAAGGATACCGAGACTTCTGATTCACGTTTGGATGATATGTGCGTTCGCCGCATGCTGTCTTCCTTCAACCGGATTCGCTACAGCTACGGCATCCAGATAGAGAAAGCATGCCAAAACAACTCAACATCTTTGACTCTGCTATACGCGATCTTGATCTATGAATCGTTGAACAGACCTCTTCCTATTCGCAAGATAGAGAATCTATGGGTAAAGATAACGAGACGTACCGCTACTGTAGGCATCGCCCAAGTCAAATCAAGCGTTCCCCTGACAGACGTTCAAAGCATAGAGAAGGCCGCGAAAATATTGAAAAAATCTGAAATCAACAATGCTGGATCAGACTGGGATTCGCTCATATATCGATATAACTCGTCGAAGAAATACGTGCAAAACATATGGAAGATAATTACGGTATTGGAAAGCCGGGCACACTTCTAATCAGATCAGAAGCCATACATAAGTGCCGAAGAAAAGGTGGCATTTGCTGCATTGCGCTGACTTGGGGGTTGTGGATGGAATCCGGACGAAAGTGCAGTCATGCGCAGGAAGCATAAAGCGTACTCAATGTGGACCGCATTACGTTCAACATGCATGACGAAACGAAAACCGCATCCGGATTATGCCGAAGCAGCCGAGTCTTGCATGTATTTTGCCCCTTGAAATGAAAATTTAAGACTGGAAGTTGGCGCTCGTATCGTATATAAGGTCGAACCAGCCGAGGCGAACTCGGAGAAGAACCAGTAACACGTCACATATGTTTCTGTAGTAGATGTGGTTTCGTCTGCCGTTATGGACACGCCTAATTAATGATGAAAGAAATGGCTGATGTAGCATAGCAACTAACAGCAGCTCCCTAGGCCTCCTAACAGTGCACAACCCTGGGAGCTCTTTTCGTAGCACCCAGAGAGCGGAACGCATAGAACACAAGATGCTGCATATCGGAATGGAATAATGCATCCTTTGCGCTGGAAGTAAGAGCTGCTAGTATGCAATTGCTATGAAAGTCATGTGTAGACTCGGTTTTCAACCGATTTAGGCGGTTCTTACCCAGGCCAGCCCTCGCCTCCTCCATATAATCGACAGGGAGAAATGGTAGTCAAAGGAGAGTTCCACAGGGTTCCGAGTTCGTAAAGGGCGTCGGCTTGGGCAAGGGCGTGCGTATCAATCTCGGTAAAGACGGCATCAGCAGCGTATCGTTTGGTAGACGTGACGCACCGCATGTCACCGTAGGCAAGCGGGGAACGTATGTGGGTGCCAGCATTCAAAAACGCCAACCATTACCCGCGGATTTGCGAGCCGAACGGCCATAGCGCTAATTTGGCCATCTTGAACGACTGGATACCGAACGGAATGCCAATGATGGTGATGCAATTGAGCAGCCCGGCACCCACATAGCCAATCGCCATCCACACACCAGCCAGCACGAACCAGATGATGTTCAGCAGCACGGATCCCACGCCGCCGCCATACTCCACGGTCTTACCGAACGGGGTCAGCGTGAGTCCCGCCATCTTGAACGCCTGAATACCCAGTGGAATGCCCACAATGGTGATGCACAACACCAAACCGATAATGGCCCAGCTGGCGGCGAGCAACAACCCACCCAGAATCAGCCACAGAATATTGCCAATAAGTCGCATACGCACATGATACTGACATGCCGTGCCGATGCCGACAAGTGGCAACGGATAACAACAAAAGATACAAAAAGCAGCAAAGCCATGTGGGAAGGATGTATTTTGCCTCGCCATAAGCAAAAATGGCGAGGCGGATTTATCGAACCTTAATCGAACCAAGTTTTAATACGGTTGCATTGCTTGGCGATGCCTCCGAATATGTTGGTCAAATTTTGACTTTGCTTTCCGAGGTGTTGCTGGCAGCAGCGTATTGAATGGATTTTTGCAGTCACTTAATTGATGCGGCTGCAAAAGCGATCGGTATTTTCTGGCTGAATTCCTTAAGTATGGAGCGGCAGAAAACAGGATCTTTGATAAGTGCCATGTAAAACTGCCCAACATCTGTTTGATTGAAAGCCCGCTACAAATCTGCCATACATACCGCAGATAGACCGGTTGAAATGGAAAAGATGCGCAGAGTGTGGGGCGTTCGCCTTGGGAACGGACGCCCCACACTTGTTGTGCGGGAATTTATAGCATTCCGATCAGTCCGTGATCGTGGCCGTCGCGTGCGAAGGCTGGAATCGTGTCTATTCCGGCGTCGACAGTGATTTTTTGCCCCCCTCCATACACTTTGCCAGTGCGTAGATCCGTCCATGTGATGCTAGCGTTTCCGGGAAGCGTCACCTCACGCGATCTGGCTCCGGCCTCAACTACGGGGGCCACTAGGATATCAGGGCCGAACATGTATTCATCGGCGATATCGGACACCGATTCGTCTTGAGGGAACTCGTAGAAGAGTCCACGGACCAAAGGCTGGCCATCGGTATGTGCTGATTCGAACAATTCCCGAGTGTAAGGGCGCATTTTCTCGCGAATGGCAATGAACTTTCGGAAGATCTGCTCCGTCTCGGGGCCATAACTCCAAGGCTCATTGTCGGCACCACTTGGCGAACGGTGGTCTCCGGCCGAATTGGTGATGGTCTCCTTGCCGGTTGTCGTATGCAGACTACGGTCGCCATGGTTGCGCATGACCGGTAGGAAGCATGAGAACGCGCACCAGCGGGCCAACAACTCCTTGAAATCGTCCGAATCAATTATCCCATCATGGAAACCGCCCATATCGGTGGTGAACCAGGGGATACCGGCCATGCCCATGTGGATGGCGCAGGTAATCTGGGCACGAAGGTCGGCGAAGGTCGAACCAACGTCTCCAGACCAAACAAGAGAACCATAGCGTTGCGAACCAGCCCAAGCGCAACGGGTGAGGTTGACGATGTCACCATCCCTTCCTATGGTTTGTTGCCCCTCGTAGAAGCCTTTGTTGTAGTCTCTTGGGTAGATGTTTGCCACCTGCTGGTTTGGGCCGGCGTAATATCGATAGTTGTCGAAATCGTACGTGCCGTATTCAGGTTCCGCTTCATCGAGCCAGAATGCGTCAACCCCAAGCTCGGCATAATTTGTTCGGCACTTCTCCCAAACATATTCGCGAGCTTTTGGATTGGTGGCGTCATAGAACTGGCTGGGACCTTCGAACATCATGCCGACGTCTTCACCCTTATCTGCGCGCACGAGAAGGTTCTTTGACTTCATCTCAACATAATTCTCTGAGGCGAGCGCGACCTGGGGCCACACAGATACCATGAGTTTCACTCCCATGCTGTGCAGCTCGTCCGCCATAGCTTTGGGATCTGGCCAGAATTCATTCTCAAAACGGAAGTCACCCATATGCGGCCAGTGGAAGAAATCTACAACGATGAGATCCAATGGAATATTACGCTGTTTAAACCCATGAGCGACGTCTAGGAGCTGACGTTGATTCCAATATCTAAGCTTGCACTGCCAGAATCCCAGTCCCCATTCAGGCATGTGAGGAGCGTGCCCTGTGGCGTCGGCATAATGCTTCATTATCGAAGAAGGTGTATCGCCTGTGGTAATCCAGTAATCAATCTGCTTGGCTGATTCAGCTTGCCATTCCGTACGGTTCTTGCCGAACGTAACGTTTCCAAGTGCCGGGTTATTCCACAGGAAGCCATATCCGGCGCTGGAAACCACGAAAGGAATGGATGCCTGTGAATTGCGATGCGCGAGTTCGAGGGTACAACCTTTCAGATTGAGGATGTTCTGTTGGTACTCGCCCATACCATATAGTTTCTCATTTTCCGGTGTGGTAAAGGAAGCAATGATGGAATAGTCGCCTCCGGTGATCGGTTTGAACCATCGCGCTCGAAGATTTAGTGATCCGCCAGATGGTATTTCCTGAATGAGCGGTGTGCCGTCTGCCTTATAGAAGCTCAGTAAACAGCGTGGCTCTTCATATCCTGATCCGGAGTACAGGCCGCAGGATGCTTTCGCTTGAACTACAATATCGCCATTGCGTAATTCGGCGGTTCTACTGGGCTTGTCAATGGTGATGCCATAGTTGTGGCTGCCTGAGGCCTGGTTGTTTTGTGGCAGCAAAGCTCCGTCTTGTTCCTGTATCTCATGCATTTTCGAGGCGCGGACGCGGACTGAATTCTTTCCCCATGGTTCGATGCGAAGATATTCGCCGTCACCAGTCCACAACAGTGCATCTCCATCGATAGCAAAAGTTAGTTCACTCATAGTTGGTCCTTGTTAATTATGTACTTAAGGGTTGGATCAGTCTTTCACCGCTCCGGCTGTTACGCCGGCGGCAACGTATTTCTGCGCGAAAATTAGTAATAGCGCTGTTGGTACTGAGGCCAATACTGCGGTGGCCATCATTGGCCCCCATTCTTGGTTCTGTGAACCGATAAAGTCATATAGACCCATGGTGATTGGCCTCATCTTGCCGCCACCGGAATCGAGGGTCGAAGCAAACATGAAATCTGACCATGCCCAGAGGAAAGCGAACAGCGAAGTCGTGACAATGGTATTACGGGAGAGTGGAATCACGATTTTGGTAAAAACACCCCACTGCGATGCTCCGTCGATTTGCGCTGCCTCCACCAATGAGCGTGGCATACCGGACATAAATCCCGTCATCAGAATCACTGCGAACGGTACCGACAAAGTGGAGTCGGCAACGATAAGTCCCGGAATACTGTCGAGAAGACCGATGTCATCGTAGATCTGGTAGAAGCCTAGAGACATAACGACCGCGGGAATCATCTGAGCAACAATCAACAGGAAGTTCATGGACTTTGAGCCTTTGAACTCCAAGAAAACAATGGCGTATGACGAAGGTAATGCAATTGCTAGGGTCAGGATCACGCATCCTATGGCAACTAGCAATGACGTTCCTAGGTAGGGGAGCTGTGAACTTAACGCAGAGGCATAATTGTCGAGCGTGAAATCTTTCGGGAACAGATCACCTGAACGGATGGAGCGACGTTGCGTGAATGATATGTTGATCATCCAGTATACGGGGAAGAGCATAATCAGCGTCAAAATGATGCCTATAAGTGTTTTCCACCATGATGAACGATGTTTCATTTTAGTTACCTCTTCTCTTCATTCCGCTGGGCCCACAGGTAAATCAGAGCGAAAATCAGTGCTACGACAATGAGAATCGTGCCCACAACGGATGCTTCCGAATACCGGATGGTTGCTGATGTGCCCTTTCCGAAAGCCATCTCATAAGCCCAAGTTGCCAAGGTTCTCGAAGATCCAGTGCCCTTGGTCATAATCCAGATGATGTCTACTGTTCGTAACGTGTAGACGAAACCTAGCAGGAGCGTGATCATCGATACCGGCTTGAGCAACGGGAAAGTAATCTTCCAGAAGCGCTGCCAAGCATTGCAGCCATCCAACGCGGCGGCTTCATACAAGTCGCCATTGATGTTTTGCAAGCCCGAATACAGAATTACGAGGTTGAAAGGAATACCAAGCCAAATATTGGCAATGATAACCGCCCACAAGGAATGATCGGCTTGCAGCCACCAAACCGGGTCCAAACCAAATAGTTTGAGGAAATTATTAATAACACCGCTGTCGGCGTCCATCATCCATTGCCAGATCGTACCGGAAATCATTGGCGGAAGTAGCCATGGTACAAGGAATGCGCCGCGCAAAGCCGCGGAAAGTTTGAAATTCTGATTGAAGAAAACCGCCAATGCCAAGCCGATAGAGTATTGGAAAACGATAGAAGCGAAGACGAAAATCAAAGTCTGTCCGAGAATAGTCCAGAACTGTTGATTGCTTAATATTTCCTTATAGATATCGAATCCAGACCAAGGGGCATCGCCGGTCACAAAAGTGCGACGTGTGTAGCGGTGCATACTCATGGAAATATTCTGAATCAGAGGCCAAACGTAGAAGATAAGCATGTAAATAATCAGCGGGGCCGCGAAACCAATGGCGGCCAATGTGGTTGGCTTGATTCGCCTTGGTTTATCTGCGGTGATTGTTTGAGACATAGTTCACCTGCCTGTTGATGGAAAAGATGGAATGGGGCGTCTGAATATCGCAATGAATGGCGGGCAGATGCCCCAAAAAAATATGAGACCGCGAATCAGCCCTTATTCAAGGCAGCCTGTAGATCTTCAGAAAGCTGTGCAGAAATGTCTTCGTATTCCAGACCAACGTCAGTGGTACGGCCTTCAGCATTTTCTACGGCGTCAACCCAAGGTGCCCAGGCACTGTTCTCTTCCACCTGCTGCTTGCGGACGTCACTTTTGGCGGCAAGATAAACCATCTCATCATTGGTCTTCTTGAGATTATCTCCGTCAATGAGGCACTGAATGACCTCCGCGGTTGCCTTCATCTTGTCACTGTCTTTGGTTTTCTGGGTTGGAATGGTAATGAACTCGCCACCGCTTGGAACCGGGGCTACTCCGCCATCTTTGGCTGGAATGGAAATCATCTTGTAGCCTTTCTCGGTGGCTGACTCCATCTGCCATGAACCATTTTCAGAGAAGCCGTAATCGCCGCCAAGGAACAGATCCCATGCAGCAGATTGGTTGTCCGTTGCGACCGATTTCGGAGCCCAACCTTTTTGGACCCAGCCGGATACCAGATCAAGCGCATCCTGCTCGGCGCTGGAACCTGAAGCGTCCTTCAATTGACCGCCGGCTCCCCAGAACCAGGGAAGGAACTGGAATGTTCCTTCTTCGCCGGAAATGCCGGAGAACGTGATGCCCTTATATCCTGCGTTTACTACTTTTTCGATGGCACTGTTGAGTGAATTCCAATCGGTAATCGATTCTGGGTCGACGCCGGCCTTATTGAGGACATCGGGGTTGTAATACAAGCCCAATGCGTTAGTGCCGTAAGAAACCCCATATTGTACGCCGTCGATGATGCCGGGACCTTCGATATTCTTGTCGAATCCTGAAACGTCGACTCCCGCTGCCTCGATATCCGTAACAAGTCCTGCGTCGACAGCGGTAGGCATCTTTGGGTTATCGATCAGGGCGATCTGGGGTGCGTTGCCGGCCTTGACAGCTGTTGTGAGATTGTTTAATAGGTCTGACTGCGCATAGCCGATGCGTTTTACGTTATATCCCTCAGGAGCACAATTGGTAACGTATTTCGCCCATGTGCTGCTATCGTTCTTCTGAGGGTATGGGTCCCAGAATTCGATTGTTTTGGAATCTTGACTCGAGTTGCTACCGCAAGCGGCGAGACTGACTGCCGCGGCACTTGCGGCGATTAAAGCTATCACGCGCTTCATATTTGAACCGATCATTTGGTATTTCCTTTCATTAACAGCGCACCTATGCGCTGAATGATTAATTTATTGCGTTTGGGAAGTTTTAATCCCAAACTGTTGAACCGGTTAAACAAGTTAAATAATAAACCCTGATCTTTGAAAAGTCAAATCGACGAACTTAACTAATGTAGAATCTCGTGGTTGTTTTCTGCGCGTAATCTACGTAGCTGCGATGTTACTCGGGCTCTTGGGTGAGTGGATAATCAAGATAGCGGGTGACCGTCGGGGCTTTCGGATTGTTTATTCGGCGCAAAAGGGCTCCCACGGCGGCTTCTGATAGTTGCGCAATGTCCGGACGCACTGCGGAGAATGATATCTTCATTGATGTTGCTAGCTGTTTCGGGAAGACGGTTACGACCTGCAAGTTATCCGGTGTTCGGAGATTCCTGCGTGCCAAGACCTGAGGGGCAACGATTGTTGCTGGCTCGTTGTGAAGTATCAGAGCGGTCGCTTTGGTGTGCGTATCTAGTGCATGCTCAATGAGGGGCGAAGGATCCGAATCGTCGTCTTTCGGATATTCGACATGCATTTTCAGGTCAAGACGTTTGGCGGTCTCTATCGCTGAATCCAGAAAGCGCCAAGCGTAGCCAAGACCCTGATCAAATATTGTGTGTGACCATGGAATAAGAATCACCTCTTTATGCCCTTCAGAGGCTAAGAAATTCAAGATTGATGATGCAGCCTTGGCGAAATCGGAATCCACTGTATCCAAACCGTGTGAGTTCTTTGGCGAGCCGAATGCAACGGTCGGAATGTGCTCTTTTGCGGCATAGCTGACTCGTGGATCCTCATCTTTGACGTCCATCAGGATGAACCCATCCACTTTCTTTGACGACCATGCTTCATGCATTGCCTCGAAGCCGTCGTTCTCGCCAATGAGTAGGGTGTCGTATCCTCTCTTTGTCGCTTCTTCGGATAGCAGGTACACGTACAGCCCAAAGAGGGCTGACAGATAGTTGCCGTGAAAGGCGGGGGAGACCACACCTATTGTTTTGGTTTTTCTTACGGATAGTGCGCGGGCTGCATGGTTCACCGTATAGCCTAATTCGTCAATCGCATGTTGCACCTTAAGTGTTGTAGCTTGGGTGATTCGAGGATCTCCCGATAGTACATACGAGACTGTTGCCTTGGAAACACCGGCTGCGTGCGCCACGTCAGAAATTGTTACCATATATCACCTGCTCTTGCTTCGTCGCTTCGCTAGGTTAAGCAAATAATCAACATGAGACAAGTTTAGCGTTATCTGTTTGCGCGCGTCGCCATGATGGTCGACAAAAGGCAATGACTCTATTCCACGTTTCCTCTCGTCCAATGGAGGTGTGGACGGCTATGCGCGCGAGTATCTACCAAACTACTGATGTTGGCGGTTTGGGTTAAGTCGCGTTGCTGTCTTGGCGTATGCCGTTGACGGTGCGAACATTGGTGAGTTTGATTCGCATCGGTGCTTGAGGCGATTAAACGTACATGCGTGTGAAGAAAAGTACATTGAACGCCGTAAGAAAAGTACATTGAACGCCGGGTAAGACGAAGAGGCTTGTCTGCGGCTCGCATCTCGCTTATATATGGCAGATTCGGAGGCCTGACCGGAGACATCTCACTTACATATGGCAGACACATGCGGCGAAAACCTCAAAAACGTACCCCCGAAGTGGCTGTTTTCGCAGGCGACGTGCCATATATAAGCGAGATGTTTCCGTACGAAAAGCAAAATCTGCCATACATAACGCAGATAGACCGGTTGGCGTGGGGTATTACGCGAAGTGATTTCACGCGAGTACACGCTGCGGCCTACAGCAGGGGAGCGGTGCGTGGCTTGGCGGTTGAGTTTCGTACTTGCAACTGCACGGGGAATGTCTCGAATGGTTCCTCGATGGGTTGTCCTTCGATGAGCGCCAGAGCCTTTTGTGCCGCATCGACGGCCATGTCGTATGGGCGCTGTCGAACGGTGGTTAGCTCAGCTTCTTTGGCGAAGGTGCTGTCGTCAAATCCGGTTACGGAAATATCTCCAGGCACGGAAAGGCCGCTGCGTTGAAGGCGGAAGAACAATGGAATTGCCTGTGAGTCCTGATGGAAACACAATGCGGTGGGTGGGTTGTCTTGCGCCATGATTTCGGAAATTGCCGCATCTAGAATGCTGTCGCCTTTTTGCACTGCCAGTGTGCGGGCGGTCAGTCCGTCAATTGCATCGCAGGCTTCCTGGAATCCGGAAATACGGTTAAATGAGCTGAATCCCAATGTGGAGGAAAAGCTTTCATATAAATACAGCAGGTTACGATGTCCCAGCTTGGCGAGATGTCGAACGATGAGTTTGATGCCTTCTTTGTCGTTGATACCGACAGTTGCATCGAATCCTTCGCTGGTGGTATTGATGCCGATAATCGGAATTTTTGCGGTTCCGAGACGTTTGACCTCGTCGGGGCTGATGCCAAATGAGGAAACGAATACGGCATCGGCGTTGCTGCGTACGGGAAGTTCCTCGAAGAATGCGTCACGCGCCTCCGACCCCTCGATGGGGTAGATGACCAGATCGTACCCGGCGTCACGCAAAACATCGTTAAGTCCGGCAATGATTTCGGCGGTGAACCATTCGATGACGCCGCTGCCGACCAATAATGCTATGCGATAGGTTCTACCGGATTTAAGAATTCCTGCCGATCTGGAAACGCTGAAATTCAACGCATCGGCTGCGGCCTGCACTTTCAACCGTGTTGCCTCTGACACCTGTTCAGGGTGTGCGAAAGTGCGTGAGACTGTAGCGTTCGATACGCCTGCCTTCAGTGCCACATCGCCGATGCTCGCTTTCATGGTGCCTCCGAAAGTTTTTCACTGTTTGTTTCAGCCTACCATCATTACCGTCCTCATGACTACAGAGTTGAAAGATGAATGAAAAGGGTTGCGATACGACACGCCGTATGAAAAACAATGTGTGCACGCTCACAGCGGTGAGATGAAACGGGTTTCAAATGAAACCGTTTACATTTTAAAAAACCTTGAATTGCCAATATGAAACCCTTGTCGTATGCTATTGCTTGTCCGCAAGGGGCGGATGAAGGCTTACGAGGACGTAAGGAGAGATATGAAAATCAACAAAGGTATCGCAGTGGCAGTGGCGGCCTTGAGCATCGTCGGCTTGGCTGCGTGCGGGAACAGCAATGCCGCGTCCGGCACAACCGATACGAAAGCCGACAAAGGGCTTGACGTTATCGGCAACACCATCACCTACGACCCCAATCATCTCGTGAACGACGGCAAGCCAATCCAGCTCGAGTACTGGAGCTGGGGCAGCAAGGGCACGGATCCTGTCTACAAGATGATTGAGTCCTACACGAAGACGTATCCGAACGTCACCATCAAAACGGTGAATGTTTCATGGGATGATTATTGGACCAAGCTGCCGTTGGCTCTGAAAGGCAAAAACGGTCCGGCCGTTTTCAACATCCACAACTCTTACGATGCGTTGATTCGTCCATACGCAGCGGATTACGATATCGACACCAAGTCTTTGGAATCCGACTACTCCACCGCATCCGTACATGAAGATGAGAACGGCAAAGTCAAGTACATCGACTCCGTGATCAACACCGGCAACATCTACTACAACAAGACATTGTGGAGCGAAGCGGGCCTCACCGACGCCGACATTCCGACCACATGGGACGAATTCATCCAGGTCGCCCAAAAGCTCACCAAAACCGACGGCAGCAAGATGACGCAGGCCGGCTTCAACTTCAACGGCGACGCCTACAGCGCCATCTATCAAGGTCTGAATTATCAGAAGGGTGAACTGCTCTTCAGCGAAGATGGCAAGAAAGCCAACTACAACAACGATGTGACCAAAGAAAACATGCAGTTCCTCAAGGATTTGTATGACAAGTACAAGGTCGGATCCGTTGACTTCGGCAACGATTACACCCAAAGCTTCGGTAACGGCCAGTCTGCGATGATCTACGCTTGGGGCCACATGGAAGGCACGCTGAAAGAAAAGTATCCAGATATTGACTACGGCGTGTTCGCCACCCCAACCTTCTCCGAAGACACTCCGTTTGCATACGACCGTTACAACGGCGAATCCACTCCGGGCGTCAACAAGAACCAGAGCAAGGAGCAGCAGGCCGTTGCCCAGGACTTCATCAAGTACCTGCTCGCCAACGATGATTACATTCGTGAAGCGGTATCCGAACTGAACTCCTTCCCAGCCAAGACCTCGCTGCAGAACGACAAGGACATTCTCTCCAAGCCGGTCATGGCCGCCATCCAGCCACGCGTAGACCGACTGATCTGGCCGGGACCGGCACCATCCACCGTTGAATCCAGCGGCACCACTGCTTTCCAGAACGTCTTCCAGAACGGCATGTCCATCGATAAGGCTCTCAAGGAGGCCCAGAATCAGATGGATACCGACATGAAGAGCTCTGACTTCACGTCAATGGAAAGCAAGTACGCTTACTTCGACGAACATAAGTAATACCGATATATCCTTTCCAATCCCTTTTCCAATCCGGGCAGTCGCGGTACGATTCTTCTTCCGCGCCGCGACTGCCTTTTTATCTACGAGATACGTTCAATCTTCTTATTCGATTCGATCTGACATTCCGTATTGCGTAACAAAACGGTCGAATCGGCTCACAGAGAGGCGAGATTCAATGAAAAACAAAAATGGTGAATCTCTGGTATCGAGAATTTTCACCCTACGCAACATGGCTGTTGTCTTCTTGGTGGTCTATTTCGCCATTTTCCTGGCCTACCCAATTTTTAAAGCCTTCGCGGGCAGTCTGCATAACTGGAATCCTCTGATTGGCACTTATGATTGGGTCGGACTCGACAACTTCAAACAGATCCTCACAGACAAACTTTTCTGGACTTCCATGGGGAACACGGCGGTATTCGCAGGTGTTTCCACACTCTTCCGCATTGTGCTTGGTCTCGGCTTGGCCCTGCTGCTCAGCGCCAAACTCGTCAAATGCAAAGACACCCTCCGAGGTCTGTTCTACATGCCGACTATCACTCCGCTCGTGGCAGTCTCTTTCGTGTGGATGTGGATGTTCGACCCGCAGTTCGGCATGGTAAACAAAATCACAGGACTCGACATCAACTGGCTGCACGACACCAAATGGGCCATGCCGGCAGTCATCATCATGACCATTTGGAAGGATTTCGGCTACGCGACCGTTCTATATTTGGCCGGTCTCATGAATCTTCCTCGAGACGTGTACGAGGCGGCCGCCATCGACGGTGCCAACTCAGTGCAGATTTTCTTCAAAATCACCCTGCCGCTGCTTAAATCAACCACCTTGTTCATTGTCATCACGTCACTTATCAGCTACCTGCAGGCATACGTGCAGATTCTCGTCATGACCGAAGGCGGGCCGGGAACATCGACCTACACCATCAGCTATCTCATCTTCGATCAGGCATTCCAGAAATACAACTTCGGCGTCGCGTCAGCTCAGGCAGTTGTGCTCTTCCTGTTCACTGGTGTGCTCACCCTCATCATGTTCAAGGTTTCTGGAGATTCGGAGGAACTGGCATGAAATCACGTAAAATTGGCGGCATCATTCTTACGATTCTGCTCTTCATCGCCGCCATCATCACCATTGTTCCATTTGTTTGGATGTTCATTTCATCATTCGCGCCAAATAGCGAAATCGTCAAAGTGACCGGAGGATTATTCCCTAAGCCATCCACGATTGACAATTATGTGAGCATCCAAGAAAAGTTCAATTTCTTGCGATTGTTCGCAAACTCGCTGATCGTAGCAGTACTGAAAACCGGTATTGCAATCTACACAAGTGCGGTGCTTGGTTACGTGTTCTCTAAAATGCGATTCCGTGGTCGCAACCTGCTTTTCGGCATCGTTATGAGCACCATGATGATTCCTTGGGCAGTGACCATCATTCCGCAATACGAAATGTTCACCAACTGGGGTCTGCAAGACACCTACACGTCGCTCGTGCTTCCTGGCATGATCAGCGCATTCGGTATCTTCCTGTTCCGCCAATCCATCTCGGGAATTTCTGACGAACTCATTGAAGCGGCGAAACTCGATGGCGCATCCGAAACCAGAATCTTCCATAGCATCATTCTGCCAATGAGCCATAACACCATCGCGGCGCTCGCCATCTTCACCTTCCTGTGGAATTGGGAAGACTACCTGTGGCCATTCTTGATGATCACCGACGAAAACAAGCAGCTGCTCGCTGTCGGTCTGAAGGCCTTCAACGGACAATACGGCACCGATTACGGCGGATTGTTCGCAGCGACTTCGTTGGCAATTGTTCCAGTGATCATTGTGTATATGATTTTCCAGAAGCAGTTCATTGCAGGTATTGCGACGGGCAGTGGCAAGTAAGGCAGGAGTAGCATGGCAAACAACGCATTAGATAACGCAACCGGCACGGTATTCGTCGACTATGTGCGCAAGGCACGTCCGAAAATGCGAGAATCGTCGGTTTTACAAGGGGATCATTGGAGGATTGGCATTCTAACGGAATCGCTGATCCGTTTCGAATGGTCTGATTCCGGCGAATTTGAGGACAATCTCACGCAAATGGTGGTCAACCGCGATTTTGGCGCCGACCCGCAATTCACGGTGACGCATCGCGACGGACTGCTCATTGTTGACACCCCCGCGCTGTATGTGACGTACGATGGCAAGCCATTCAGCAAAGAAGGCTTGAGCGTAGTCGTCAAGGGCGTGGCCGACACCCAGTTCAATACGTGGCATTACGGCGACGAACCGAAGCATAATCTTAAAGGCACCGCGCGCACGCTCGACGAGGCGAACGGCGAAATTCCTCTGGACGATGGTGTGATTTCGCGAGACGGATGGGCGGTACTCGATGATTCCGCCGCGAACGTGATCGTGGAAGCATACGAAGTGAACGGCAAACCGAATCCGCTGGGGGCTTGGGTTATGCCACGCGATCACGCGGAAACCGACTTCTACTTCTTCGGCTATGGCCGCCGCTACACCGAAGCGGTGCAAGACTTCTACAAGCTGGCCGGACCAACGCCTCTGCTGCCGCGCTTCGCACTCGGCAACTGGTGGAGCCGCTACTACCGCTACACGCAAGACGAATACCTGCAGCTCATGGACCGGTTCAAGCGCGAAGGCATTCCATTCACCACATCCGTGATCGACATGGACTGGCACCGCGTGGACGATGTCGATCCGAAATACGGTTCCGGTTGGACCGGCTATTCGTGGGATAAGCAGCTGTTTCCCGATCATGAGGCGTTCTTGCGCGACTTGCACGAGCGCGGCCTGAAAGCCACGTTGAACGTGCATCCGCGAGACGGCGTGCGCGCGTTCGAAGACGACTATGAGGCGGTGGCCAAGCGCGTCGGCATTGATCCCGCAACCGAAGAGGCAGTGGAATTCGACCTCACGAATCCGGATTTCGTAAGCGCCTACTTCGACATGCATCATCGTATGGAAGCCGAAGGCGTTGACTTCTGGTGGCTCGACTGGCAGCAAGGCGGCGTGACCCGCCAGCCCGGACTTGACCCGCTGTGGGTGCTCAACCACTTGCACTACCTGGATTCCGGGCGCTACGAGACTTCTTCCGAACGCAATGTAAATGAGAACTGCGAATGCGAAAAGTGCGCCGAGCCGGGCGCTCGCGATGAGCATGAAATGCATGTCGAGCAATCCGAACGCAACGTGAGTTGCACGGAACGCAACAACCGTTGGCCGCTCACCTTCTCGCGGTATGCTGGCCCGGGTTCGCACCGCTATCCGGTCGGCTTCTCGGGAGACACCATTGTTACGTGGGAATCCTTGCAGTTCCAGCCGTATTTCACTGCTACCGCGTCGAATATCGGCTACGGATGGTGGAGTCACGATATTGGCGGTCATATGTGTGGCTATCGTAACGAGCATTTGGAAGCCCGTTGGTACCAGCTTGGCACGTTCAGCCCGATCAATCGCCTGCATTCCAGCAATTCGCAGTTCATGGGCAAGGAGCCGTGGAACTTCTCCGCGGAAGTGCGCGATTCCATGGTGGGTTCGCTGCGACTGCGCCATATGATGCTGCCGTACCTGTACACCATGAACTATCGCGCCGCGTTCGAGGGCATGCCATTGGTGGAGCCGATGTATTGGGCGGATCCGAACAATCCGCAGGCGTACGAGGTGCCGGATGAATTCCGTTTCGGCACTGAGCTGCTGGTTGCACCAATTGTTTCTGACAATGACGATTCCGCGCAGCTGGGTAGCACGGAAGCATGGCTGCCGCAAGGTGAATGGTATGACTTCTTCGATGGTCGCCGTTACGTTTCGGCAGGAGAGTCCGGGCGTCGTTTGGAAGTGTGGCGTGCGATCGACCGTATGCCGGTGTTTGCCAAGGCTGGCGGTATCGTGCCGTTGCAGCAGCTTGGCGAGGGCAATAAGGTGAATGATCTGGGTAATCCGGAGTCCCTGCAGGTGCTGGTGTTCCCCGGTGCGAACGGTTCGTTCACACTCAAGGAAGACGATGGTTCTGTGGCCTCTGCTGCTTCCGGTTCTGCATCTGCCGAGTCTTGCGATGGCCAAACTCATGTTGCCGATACGCGCATGAGCCTTGACTGGAAGAATACGGACAATGCCACGCAGTTCACCATCAGTCCGGTGGAAGGCTGTGCTGAAGCCATTCCGGCACAGCGTAACTGGGAGATTGTGTTCCGTGGAGTTGCGCAGCCAGACACGCAGAACGTTCGTATCGAAATTGGCGGTAAAGCTTGCAATACTGCAGAAATTACATACGATCAGCAGACGTTGAGTCTGTCGGTCGTTGTGCGCGACGTGCCGTCTACTGCATGCTTGAACGTTACGATTGCAGACGGACTGCAGATTGCTGAGAATTCAGTCGAACAGGACGTGCTTGACGTGCTCTTGCATGCGCAAATGCCGTACATTTCCAAAGAGCATGCGATGCAGGCGATTCGTGAGCAAGGAGTGCGTGCGCTCGGGGCTCTGCGCACCTTCGATACCGCGCCCCGTTTCAGCAACGAGCTGTTTGTCACCTCTGGCATGCCCGATGCGGTGATCGGCGCCCTGGAGGAAATCCTCCTCCGCAGCTGATTGTGGGAGTACCGACATCCATCACCCTTCTATGCCTTTCTAGGGTGGTGGATGTTACTCGGGGGGGGGGTGGGTGTAATCTGCCCTAGAAGGATGGAGTGTAAGAGCCAGACTGAAGGGATTGGACATGCGAGGGAACTCCTGCGATTCGGATTCAACGCCAAAGACGGAGGAAATACATATTGTTTCCTCCAACGCATGGCATAAGCAGCGGACGCATGTTCAGGATCAAGCTCAAAACGTTTCGCAGTTTGAACCGATGACATTCTCGAACACGCCGTTTCCCGTTGATGGGGACGGGCATAGCTGTAAGAGGGTCAAGAAGCAGGTCGTTCCGGGGTGGAGATATTCGTTCGTTGCCTGTCTGGTAATGGTCGACCTTGCCGTCATGCTGGTTTCTCTCGCGTTCAGCCTGTGGGCAAACAATTCTGCATATGAAGCCATCGGTAGCGTCATGCCATTTGGGCTATTTCTTGTTTGCTTCAGTGCCATTTGGGTATTGAGCCTTACAATCGTCGGTGCATACCATAGGCATGTGATGGCGGAGGGCTATGAGCTGTACGCGAAGATCATCAACGCTTCGCTGCTCACTATTATTACGTATTGCTCGATTGCGTTTATTTTCAAACTTGCGCTTCCACGAACGGCACTTATCGTTGCCCCGATCATCGCGTTCCTCCTGGAAGTGATTGCCCGTTGGCAGATGCGTCAGTGGTTGCATCGCAGCCGCAAAAAAGGTTCTTGCAAGTATAAGACCGTGGTGATTGGTTCTTCCGACGGCATTAACCGTGCGTTGCGTACCATGCAGGATTATTCCAATTGGGGGTATTCGCCGGTCGCAGTATGCCCGATCAAAGCTGACGGCAGAAAGAAAGATGCGTATGTGGTCACTTCGTTCGAGCCGGATCCTTCCATTGAAGGTGCCGACAAGCTGAAGGTGATTCCGCTTAATTCCGCGTTCCCCCGCACGTGCGAAAGTCTTTGCGCTCAAGAAGTGTATGTTGCCGACGTGCTGTCTCGTGATTCCGAAATGCTGCATGGTATCTCTCTTGCAGTGGAATCTTTGGGCATGGAGCTTGCGTTGGCCGTGTCTTTGGCTGATGTGAGCGGTCACCGCCTATATTTGCGTAATACGGCTGAGCAGCCGGTGTTGTTGGCGAGTCTGCCGCAATACACTACTGCTACTGCTGTGGTGAAACGTGTCGTCGATATCATAGGTTCGGCTTGCGCGTTGTTGATTTCTTCGCCGATTATGCTCGGTGTGGCTATTGCCATCAAATTCGATGATGGTGGTCCGGTGTTTTTCTCTCAGCAGCGTGTCGGGTTACATGGTAAGCCGTTTACCATGTACAAGTTCCGTTCCATGGTTACCAATGCAGAAGAGTTGAAGAAGAAGCTTGCGGAAGAGAATGGCCAGAGCGATCGTTTTATCTTCAAAATGAAGGATGATCCACGTATTACGAAGATTGGCCATTTTATTCGTAAGACTTCGTTGGATGAGTTCCCTCAGTTCTTTAACATGTTGAAGGGCGATATGTCTTTGGTTGGGCCTCGTCCGGCGTTGCCTGACGAGGTTGCCCGCTATGGCTCCCTGTATTCCACGCGTTTGCTGGTGAAGCCCGGTATTACTGGTCCGTGGCAGGTTTCCGGTCGTTCGGATCTTTCGCAGGAGCAGAGCGAGTATTTGGACGTTTCGTACATCGAGAATTGGTCCATCGCTGGAGATCTCGCGATTCTTGCGAAGACCGTGCTCGTAGTCTTCCGCGGTACCGGTTCCTACTAAGCTGCGCATTGCGTTGCATAAACTCGAAAAATCGCCTCCCTTTCTAGTAAAAGGGAGGCGATTATTTTGTTGAGATTGGGTCAGTTTTTGTGCTTACTCTTCTTTCGGCTCCTTTGGCTCTTCTTGCCGCCCTCGTCGTAATAGTAATGGTAGTTGCCGTTCGAGGAGACCTTGCGTTCCTTCGCGAAGTTGAACACGAAGCCCATCACCGGAATGTTGAGGTTGTCGAGCTGAACGGAGATTTCCTTCAGATCGCGCTTCACAGTTATGTCACAGCCAGATACAATGCCGCTTTCGGGGAGCTAGGGGCTACGGGCTACGCGGCGCGCTGCACCATGGAAAGCTTCACCGGCGACTCTTTGTTGGAAGCGTGCAGCGACTTTTCCGCCACATTACTCAAGGATTCCGCCACGCTGTTAACAATGTCGGAATCCTGCTTTGCGGCGGGGTTCCATCTTCTTTGATTGTGTTTGCGATGCTGTAACCGCGTAGTGTATGTTCCTTTTCAATTGGAGTGTAGAAAGTACCAAGAAATGGTGAAATTCCAATGAAAACTGTTGCTGGGAAAATATTTTAAAAATGAAAATGATTACAAAAGTGGTTGCGTGAGATGGCCTCATTGTGTTTTTCGTATTATGTTGTGTTCTTAAAGATACGAATATATATTCCCTAAGATTCGATTCGTTTTATTCTTAACAATGAGGTACAGTATTTCATGTAGTTATTTACAGTAAAGGAAGGATTTACATGTCCGTTCTTGATGGTTTCAAAGAAGTTGGCGAAAGAACGGGTGGCAAGTTGACCATGACGGTCATGCTTGAATCCGTTCGTTTTTCCAAGGGTGTTTCCGAAGTGCTCGGTCGTCCGGAATTCGTCAAGCTGCTGGTGAATTACGAGCGTGGCAAGTTCGCAATCCAGGTGTGCGACGAGAACGACGATTTCGCGGTTCAGTTCAACAATCCGAACGCTGATCGTCCGGCTTCCGTGACCACTCGCAATCTTGACCTGCTTGTTGCAACGCAGAAGTTCTTCACTTTCCCGGAAGTGCCTGCAGACAAGATCGCCTACTTTGCTTTGGAAGGTGAATATCACAGCGATGAGCGCGTGATCCTCTTCGACGCCAAGAACGGGGTTCGTAGCGGCACCGTCGGCAAGCGCGGTCCGAAGGCCGGCCATGGCGGCCGCAAGCGCAGGAAGATCGACGACGTCAAGGAAGCTACGGTGATCGGCGCCAACAACGCCCTGTGAAACCGATAGTATCTTAGTGATATATCGAATCACAATATAGTTTGAGCCTCGTAATATCTTCAAATATTACAAGGCTCAAACTATATGCGTTGAATTACGAAAATTAAATATCAATCACCAGTCAGCATAAACTTTCAATACGAGCTTGCTTGAGATCAGATGGCGACGCATATCAGTAGCAGTGGTTGGCAAGCCAGTACGAATAGGCTCCCTGAATGGAACCGTAACGCTGTGCGCAATAGCCCCAGAACCACTTGAGCTGGGTCTGGTAATTGGTGGCCCAATCGGCGCCCTCGCTCACCATCTTGCTGCCAGGCAACGCCTGGGGCAGACCATAGGCGCCCGAACTCGGATTCGTTGCGGTGACGCTCCAGCCGGACTCGTGGGTGATGATGTATACGGTGGCGGTGAAATCGGCTTCGGTGTAGCCGTTCGACAGCAGATAATCGTGAGCCCACTGCTGCATTTCGCCCGCCGGCACAGTGGTGCCGATCGACGCGGAAGCGCTGGAGGACGACGACGAAGTGGAGCCGGTGCCGACGAGAACGACCTTGTCGACCGGAGCCTTCTTCACATACGAGCTGATCATATTGGAGGAGACCACGGTGTCGCCGGACTTGGTTACGAGGTTCGTGGTTTCCATCACGCCCTCTTCGCCCTCCGTCTCAACCTTCTCCTGGCCCTCCGGCAGGCTTGAGGTTTCCTTCTTGACGACATTGAAACCGATGGCGGTGTCGGAAACCTCAACGCTTGCGCCGGCACGCTGAATGGTGATTACGGTCTTCTCATCCACCTTGGTGGTGAGCGAAGGGGAGACCGTGTCTTCCGGTTCGAGCGTGATGTCTCCCGCGTCGAGCACGGACTTCACGTCGGTGAAATTGGTGCCGGGCACCACGCGTGACTTGCCGTTGATTTTCACGGTGACGTACGAGGTGTCTCCATTAAGCAGCTCGCGGGCATTGCCACGGGACGCCTCCGCGGAATCGGTGACGGAGAAAGCCGTGACCTGATTGGCCGTATTCTGCTCCGCGGATGTGTAAAGATTGCGCGACACAATGCCGCCGGTAGCCAACAGGCCCACCGCCGCAACCGTTGCGGCGATCTTCACCAGCGAGGACTTGCTCGGCATGGTGAAGGTAGACGATTGGGCGTGCTTGCTGTGGTTAGCCATTCTGCTCCTAAACGCGCGTTCAGATCCTCGGCGAATTCACGCATGCTCGGCATGCGGTGCGCTGCCACACGAGGCTTCGCCGGAAAGCGCACATCTAACAAGCCAGTTTACCTCACGCCATGGAAACCGAGCGGGCGCATATGTAACAGGTGGGCGAAGCAAGCGTACGCAATAGGCGGGCAAAACAAAAAGTGCCGTTGATGTTTACCATCGAACGACACCTTTGAAATCGTTGTAATTTTCAGCCTACTCCGCCTGCGCCTCAGCCTCTTCGGCAGCGGCCGCGTTGACATCCAACGCCTTGGCCTGCGCGATCAGATCGTCCAGATCCGACGCACGTAACGCACCGGCCTGCTGGAACACGATCTGCTGGTTCTTGACCACCATCAACGTCGGCACGGCCTGCACCTTGGCCGCGGAAGCGAGATCCGGATTCTGGTCGATATCGACCTTGGCGAAATAAACGTCGGGATTCGCTTCGCTCGCCTTTTCGAACGTCGGACCGAATGCGCGGCACGGACCGCACCAGGTCGCCCAAAAATCCACGAATACCAGATCGTTGGATTCCACAATCTGATTGAAATCCTCGGAAGTGACTGCATGCGTTGCCATGATTGCTCCTTGCTGTTCGTTCCATCGACGCGCGTGACGAGCTGCACCCCTCGTATGCGATTGCTTTGGAGTATATAACCGCGCCCCAACCCGCCGCATTCCCGGCATATGCAATATCCGCTGTCAGAAGAATCGTCTTTCGGCGCATTCTTTTCCAGCCAATTCACATAAGGTGCGTGATAATGGGACTATGCCAGTGATGAATGATGAAGTGCCCGACGAGGGCGATTTCGATGCAGGCCGTCGTCGCGGAGAATTCGACGACATTACGCCGGAGGATTTCATTCGCGGAATAGGTAATCCTCCAGGATGGCTTGCTTCCGGCGAAATCAACCGTATGCGCGGCGAAATGCCGATTCCATACGTGCTTGTGGTGCCGGTGCGCACCGATGATCTGGGGCGTGTTTCACAGGTCGGATCGTTGCTTCGCGTGTCTGACGACGGCAGTATCGAGCGAACGCTGATTGCCGGGCGCGTGCTCTATCACGAATCGTTGCGTGAGGCCGTGGCGCGTAATGTCGCCAAGGATTTGGGCGATATCGCGTTGCCGCAGCTGCCGGTGAGTCTGCAGCCGTTCACCGTGGCCGAGTTTTTCCCGACGCCGGGACTATCCGATTATTTCGATTCCCGCCAGCATGCGATCGCATTGTGCTACGTGGTGCCGATCGCGGGCGACTGCAAGCCGCAGGATGAGACGCTTGACGTGGAATGGGTCAACCCGAACAGCGAGATCCTCGACACTTTCATAAACCAGATGAGCAACGGATATGGCACGATTGTGCGTCAGGCGATCGCTTGGGCCGGCAGGTAGCCGACAGGCTTATGGTTGACGTCGAAACCGGTCGGCCGTGGGCGCCAGGAAAGCGCGTGGCAGCTTGCGAATGCAGGCAGCGCAAGCGATAGATACATAGGCAATATAGGGGAGAGGAACGGAGTGAGACGATGACGATCGAATTACATAATAACGTGTATTGCGAGGGCGAGGGGCTTCCCGTGGTGCTGGTGCACGGGTTCCCCGTGGACCACCGCATGTGGGACGAATGTGCGGAGGCGTTGGAGGCGGCTGCTGTGGAACATGGTGT